>Ga0180437_10000113_pt1 | contig 173716 bp, 136 predicted proteins | sample SS_ome_4_FD_132410 | JGI IMG/M metagenome (GOLD analysis project Ga0180437, IMG submission 132410) | Hypersaline lake sediment archaeal communities from the Salton Sea, California, USA - SS_3_D_1 metaG | ecosystem: Environmental > Aquatic > Non-marine Saline and Alkaline > Hypersaline >...
GGAGTGCGGGTAACGCATGATCGTGACCATCCCCGAGGTGCTCCGCGAAAAGCTCGGCGCCGACGGCGCCGAGGCGCTGGCGCAGCTCCTCAACCAGAGCGCACTGGGCATGCAGGACGCGACGCTCAGCCTGGCGGAAGAGAGATTCGAGCGCCGGCTCGCCGATGAGCTCGGCAAGCTCGAGCTGCGGCTGACCGAGCGTATGGCGAGCCTGGAGACGCGGCTGCTGCGCTGGGCGTTCGCCTTCTGGGTGGGTCAGTTCGCGGTCCTGCTGGGAATCCTCTTCGCCTTCTTCCGCACCTGACATGACGACGATGTCTGAGGATCCTTCTCAGGGAACCCATCGGGACGCCGAGCTGCGTCGAGACTATGATGGCCCGGTACTAGTCGTCCCGTGGCCGGCCCAGCACCAGCGGGATCTCGACCGCGCCGCCCCGGGTGGACAGGACCTCGACCTCGCCGCGCACGCCGGGCACGCCGTAGGTGTGGAGCACGAAGCTCACCGACTTCCGCTCGCCGGGCTCCGTCCAGCCGGCGGCGATGACTTTGTCGCGCCTCGACGGCTCGACGATACGGACGGCGGGCGCCTCGCGCCGCACGAGCGTCGAGTCGAAATCGAGCCGCACCCGATCCTCCTGAACGATCTTCACCAGCTGCGCCTGCCTGAGCGCCGTAGGCAGCCGGCCGCTGTTGGTCCAGCTCACGGTCACGCGGTAGGCCGTGCTGTCGTCCCAGCCGGCGAGCCGGTGCACGTCGGTCTCCACATCATCGATCTGCGGCAGGTGCTTCGCCATCTCGAGGTTGAACAGCGCCTGCTTGCTGATCCAGCTCTCGAGGACCTCGGGCGGCCCGTTCTGCGAGAAGAACTTGGGGTGGAAGCCGCCGATCTCCACCGATCCGAGGTCGGGATGCTCGAACGGCTCCCACTCGCGGAACCCGCGGCCGCCGTTCTCCCGGTCGTCCCAGATCAGCGCATCGACCTCATCGTAGAGACCATCGCCGTTGTAGTCCTCCATGCGGCCGCCGTTCCACAGCTCGTCGCCGTACCAGATGGCGCCGTAGTAGAAGTAGCCGAAGTCGGGCCCGTGGCCGAACAGCGGCCTGGGCTGCGCGGAATCGCCGGTCACCGGGCTCACCGGTACGCGGGTCATGTAGTTCTCGTAGACGTCGCCGGCCCACGGATAGCCGGTGATGCTCACCCCGACGCTATCGAAGTACTCGTAGTAGGCCAGGTCCTCGGGGTACATGCGCTCGGCGCTCTTCGATGTGGACGGCGGTCGCAGGTGCATCGGCACGCGCGTGTCCATCGAGTTGGCCACCGAGACGTGCGGGTGCGTGAGCAGCCAGAGCACGACTGTCCGCGTCTCCGGCTCGCTGAGCGGGAAGGCGCCGGCGCCGAACTGCGTGTAGCCGCGCCCGGTCGCATCTTCGCCGCGGTCGGGTCGCCAGTTCTCCGGGTAGTTGCGGTGCAGGTCGAGGCCGCCGATCCCGTCTTCGTTGAACTCGCCGTCACCGTCGTTGTCGGTTCCCTCGCTCACCGCGATCCATTCGCCCTCGCCCGCCGCCACACGCTTCATCAGCCGACCACTGGGATCGCGCTCGTCGAGGACCAGGTTCGCCTCGTCCCGCTCGTCGGGCCGCGCCCGCCAGCGCAGCGTATAGATCACGCCGTCCCCGTCCAGATCCTCCTCGGGGTCCTCGTCCAGCAGGCCGTCGCGGTCCGAGTCGTGCGGACGCACCGAGCTGCGATTCCGCTGCGCCGTGTGCAGGTACATGTCCGACCCGTCGGGGTTGTTCTGCGGCCGCAGGTAGATCGTCTTGGTGTCGAGCAGCGCCGTTATCTCGTCGTCATGACCGTAACGCTGAAGCAGATACTGCATCAGCCACAGTACCGACTCGGAGCTGGTCACCTCGCCGCTGTGACGGCCGCCCTCGAAGAACGCCGCCGGCTTGTCGCCCGCCGCGCCCGTCGCCTCGTTGGTCAGCGTGACCTGGAGGATCGGACGCCCCTCGAAGCTGCGGCCGACCTCGTACAGCTCGACCAGGTTCGGGTATTGATCCGCCCAGCGCTTAAGCCAGGTGTACATGACATCGACCGTGTGGTAGCGGTCGAACGTGAGGACGTCGCCCGCCTCGTACTCGACCTCGGGGTGCTGGTGGCGCGCGAAGTAGCTCACACCGTGCCGTTCCCCGGCTACCGTGTACCATTTCTTGCCTCGCTCCCGATCGCCCTCCTGGGCCAGAAGGGGCGCCGCGCAGAGGCATACCAGGCCTATCGCGATCAAAGCACGCCTGTGACTGATCACCGTGATTCCCTCCGATTGTTTGGATATGGTGGGGCGGCCCCGATGGGCATGGCCGGCCTCTCACCGGGAGACTATAGTACCGCGTCCGCCGCAGTTTCGCACACCATACCGACGGGAGCGCGACGTGAGGAGACCGCACCGAGGGTCCTGCTGGCTCGTACTGGCGACGGTCTGCATCGCTTGCACCGCATCGCTGTCATCCGAGGAGCGCATGGCCTATCCACTGATCCCGGTCCCGGCCTACCTGAAGCCGGGCAGCGGTAGTTTCGCGATCACGCCGGCGACGAGGATCGCCGTGTCCGATCCCAGCGACGCCGAGCTGCGCGGGCTGGCGGATTTCGCCGTCGACCTGCTCGAGGGGTCTCTGGGAACGCGATTGCAGGCGGCGAGCGGCCCGGCGGCGGCCGCGCCGCAGGGCGCGATCGCGCTCGTTCTCTCGCCCGAGGTCGAGCCCGCGGAGGGCTATCGCCTGGAGGTCACGGCGGGCTCCATCGCCGTCACCGCCTTGACGCACGCCGGACTGTTCTACGGGCTGCAGACGCTTCGCCAACTGCTACCGCGCGACGGCGCGCCGACCGCGGCGCCGATCTGGGAGGTGCCCGCGGTCACCATCGAGGACGAGCCGCGCTTCAGCTACCGCGGGATGCACCTGGACGTCGGCCGGCACTTCTTCCCCGTCTCGTTCATCAAGCGCTACATCGACCTCCTGGCGATGTACAAGATGAACACCTTCCACTGGCATCTGACCGAGGACCAGGGCTGGCGGATCGAGATCGAGAAGTACCCGCGGCTCACCGAGGTCGGCGCCTGCCGCGACGAGACGATTTTGGAGAAGAACTTCGATCCGTACGTCGGCGATGGCCTGCGGTACTGCGGCTACTACACGCAGGAGGAGGTCCGGGAGGTCGTCGCACACGCGGCCAGCCGCTACGTGACGGTCATACCCGAGATCGAGCTGCCCGGCCACTCCACCGCCGCGCTGGCCGCCTACCCCGAGCTCGCCTGCACCGAGGGCCCGTTCGAGGTCTCGACCCGCTGGGGCGTCCACGAGGACGTCTACTGCCCCACCGAGCAGACGTTCGCCTTCCTGGAGGACGTGCTCAGCGAAGTCATGGAGCTGTTCCCGAGCCGCTACATCCACATCGGCGGGGACGAGGCGCCGAAGCGGCGCTGGGAGGAGAGCGAGGAAGCGCAGGCGGTGATGCGCCGCGAAGGGCTGGCCGACGAGGGCGAGCTGCAGAGCTACTTCATCAAGCGGATCGAGTCATTCCTGCTGGCCCATGACCGCCGGGTGATCGGCTGGGACGAGATCCTGGAGGGCGGCCTGGCGCCGCAGGCGACGGTCATGTCGTGGCGCGGCATGGCCGGCGGAATCGAGGCGGCCCGCCAGGGTCACGACGTCATCATGACGCCGACCAGCCACGTCTACTTCGACTACTACCAGGGCGACCGGGCCTACGAGCCGCTGGCGATCGGCGGCTTCACGCCGCTCGAGAAAGTCTATGCCTTCGAGCCGGTGCCCGAGGAGCTGACGGCCGAGGAGGCCGAGCACGTGCTCGGCGCCCAGGGCAACGTCTGGACCGAGTACATCAAGACGGCGGACCAGGTCGAGTACATGGCCCTGCCCCGCATGCTCGCCCTGGCCGAGGTCGTCTGGTCGCCCAAGCAGATCCGTGATTGGGATCGCTTCGCCGCGGCGCTGCCTGCCCAGCTGAAGCGGCTCGACGCCATGGATGTGAACTATCGGGTCCCGACCGTCAGCGGGCTGGAGCGCGACGTGATCACCCTGGACGACACCGTCACGGTCACTCTGGCGACGCTGATCGCCGATGCCCAGATCCGCTACACCACCGACGGCAGCGACCCGACCCGCGAGTCGCCGCTCTACAGCGGCCCGCTGCAGCTGCCGGTCGATGAGGACGGCATCGTCGTCACCGCCCGCGCCTTCCTGCCGGACGGCCGGGCGAGCGCGCCGCGGGCGGCCCGTTTCGCGAAGACGGCGTTGCAGCCGGCCCTGGAGCTCGACGCCGACGATTTGAGCACCGGCCTGCACTACTCGTACTTCGAGATCGACCTACGGTCGGTGGACGAGTTGACCGGTCGGCCGCCGCTACACCAGGGCGTCGCCCGGACGATCTCACTCGAGTACGCCGAGCGCGACGAGTATTACGGCCTGATCTTCGACGGATATATCCGCGTGCCGAGCGACGCGGTCTACACCTTCAGCCTCACCTCGGACGACGGCAGCCGGCTGGTCATCAACGACGCGACCGTGATCGATCACGATGGCCCCCACGCGGCCAGCCAGCGCTCCGGCATGATCGCGCTCGAGGCGGGTTACCACCCGATGACGGTGATGTTCTTCCAGGCGGGTGGCGGAGAGGCGCTCGCTCTCGAGATGCGCACCGCAGAAGACGACGAGCCGCTCGGACTAGCGCGCCGACTGTTCCACGAGAACTAGTCCGGCGACGGGACTCCCGCACTCAGTCCGTCGAGAACTCGCCCTCGTCGATCGCCCGCAACTCCTCGGGGCTCAGCTCCAGCTCCCCAGCACCCGCCGAGTCGCGGGCGTGCTCCACCGTCCGAGCGCCCGGGATGACGATCACGTTCGGCGAGCGGGCCAGCGCCCAGGCGAGGACGACGGCGTGGGGCGAGGCATTGTGGGCCCGGGCGATGGGCTCCAGAACCGGGTGGCCCGGGAGCCTCTTGTTGAGCCGGCCACCTCCCACGGGGCTGTAGGCCAGATAGCCTATCCCGTAATCGGCACAGTACTTAATCGCACCGTCGCGAGGTGACTCGTGAAAGAACGGGTTGAACCGGTTCTGCACCGACGCCACCTCCACTATGCCCCGCGCCACCTCGATCTCCGCTGGCGAAACGTTGGAGAGCCCTACCCAGCGCACCTTCCCCTCCTGCTGCAGCTCGGCGAAGGCGCCCACACTATCGATGAACGGTACACTCGCGTCAGGGGCGTGGAACTGGTAGAGGTCGATGCGGTCGACGCGGAGGGCCTTGAGCGAGCGCTCGCAGGCCTTTCTCAGGTAGGCGGGCCGGCCGTCGCGTTCCCAACGGCCGCCGGGTCGGGTGATGCCGCCCTTGGTGGCGACGAGGATCGAGTCGCGATCGCCGGACCAGGCGGCCAGCGCCTTAGCGATCAGACGCTCGTTATGGCCGGTGTCATCATCGTCGAGGCAGTAGGCGTCGGCGGTATCGATGAGCGTCATCCCGGCGTCGAGCGCAGCGTGTATGACCTTCACGCCCTGCGCCTCGTCGGGCCGACCGGAGATAGAGAGTGGCATGCCGCCGAAGCCGACGGCCGCAACGGCCGGCGCTCCGGCGCCGAGCGGACGTGTCTTCACTGTCTGGAATCCCCGTTACCGGTGGTGAGGACCTGCCGGATCTTCTCCAGCAGCCTCTCCTGGGTGAAAGGCTTGGCGATGAACTCCATGTCCGAGCTGACCATCCCGTGCTGCAGCACGGTGTTGTCGCTGTAGCCGGACATGTAGAGCACCTTGATGCCGGGCCGCAGCGCCGAGACGGTCTGGGCGAGATCGCGACCGCTGGTCTCCGGCATGATCAGGTCGGTGATCATGAAGTCGATCTTGCCGCGGTAGTCTTGGGCCAGACGGACGGCGTCGCCGGCATTGCCTGCCTCGACGACGTTGTAGCCGTTGCTCTGCAGCGTCCTGCGCACGACCGCCCTGACGGATGCGTCGTCCTCGACCAGTAGCCCCGTCTCATGCCAGCCTCTGACCGACGATCGGCCGTCACCATCGGCGGCGTCCGCAGCGCCCGGCTGCGCCGCCGCTACCGCGACCCGCGGCAGATAGACTTTGAAGGTCGTGCCGTGCCCGGGCTCGCTGTAGACCCAGATGTAGCCGTTGCTCTGCTTGACGATCCCGTAGACGGTGGACAGGCCGAGGCCCGTGCCCTTGCCCGCTTCCTTCGTCGTGAAGAACGGCTCGAAGATCCGTGATGTCGTCGCCTCGTCCATCCCTGCCCCGGTATCGCTGACCGCCAGCATGACGTACGAGCCCGACTCGACCGGCGCGTGCGAACTGACGTACGCCGCGTCGAGGTCCGCGTTCGCCGTCTCGATCAGCAGTCGGCCGCCTTCCGGCATCGCGTCACGCGCGTTCACCGCCAGGTTCAGGATCACCTGCTCGACCTGACCAGGGTCGGCGTTCACCAGCCCCAGATCCGGAGACAGCTTGGTCGTCAGCTCGACGTGCTCGCCGATCAGGCGCACGATCATCGTGCTGACACTGGCGACGACCTCGTTCAGGTCGAGCACCACGGGCTCGAGCACCTGGCGGCGGCTGAAGGCCAACAGCTGGCGTGTCAGTCCGGCCGCCCGCATACCGGCCTGTCTGATCTCTTCCAGATCCACTCGCCGCGGATCGTCGGCTGCCACCCGATTCAGCAGCAGCTCGCTGTTGCCGAGGATCGCCGTTAGCAGGTTGTTGAAATCGTGGGCGATGCCGCCGGCCAATTGCCCGATCGCCTCCATCTTCTGCGACTGCTGCAGCTGCTCCTCCAGCTCGCGCTCGCGGCTCACGTCCCGCGCGACGCACACGTAGTTGACGATCGCGCCGGCGGCGTCCCTGACCGGCGAGATGGTGGCGTTCTGCCGGTAGAGCGTGCCGTCCTTCCGCCTGTTGATGAAATGGCCGGCCCATACCTCACCGCGGCCCAGCGTCTCCCACATCTCCCGGTAGAAGGCGTCGTCGTGCTTCCCGCTCTTCAGAATCGCCGGCGTCTTGCCGACCGCGTCCTCACGGGAATAGCCGGTGATCTGCTCGAACGATGGACTGACGTACTGAATGGTGCCGTCGAGATCGGTGATGATGATCGCCTCGGCGCCCTGCTCGACTGCCGTCGCCAGCAGCTTGCTCGCCTGCTCCGCGCGCCGGCGCTCGCTGATGTCGATGATCAACCCCTCGAGGGCGACGATCTCACCGTCGGGCGCACGGACGCCGACGCCTTGCTCCCACACCCACTTCTCTTCGCCGCCGGCGGTCCGGATACGATAGGTCAGCTGGAACGGCCGGTTCTGCTTCAGCGCCAGCTCGACCTCTTCCCGGCCCTCAGGCCGATCATCGGGATGGATCAACTGTCCGTAGGCGATTCGCCTATCGTTGATCAGATCAGCGGGCTGGTACCCGGTGAGCTCGTGGCAGCCGCTGCTGACGAACTCCATCGACCAGTTATTGTTGACCCTGCAGCGGTAGGCCATCCCCGGAAGGTTGCCCATCAACGTCGCCAGCGTGCGCTGGCTTTCGCTCAACGCCGCTTCGGACCGAGCCCGCTCGATGGCGTAGCGCACCGTGCGACTCAGCGTATGGGCGTCCATCCGCCCTTTGACGACGTAGTCCTGGGCGCCACGCCGCGCCGCCTCCATCGCCGGCGCCTCGTCGTCGCCGTGGCCCAGAACCACGATCGGGACGCCCGGGGCTTCAGCGTGCACCCGGTCGAACGTCATCAGGCCGCTACTGTCGGGCAGCCCCAGGTCGAGCAGGATCAGGTCGACCCCACCGGCGGCCAACCGCGTGAGCCCGGCGGACAGGCAGTTGGCGTGCTCGAGGGTGAACTCGCCGGCCGCCGAGCCCAGCATCCCCTCCACGAGACGCGTGGTGCCGGGGTCGTCCTCGATCAGCAGGACACGTGTCGCTGGCTCCGTCATCGGGGGTAGTGGCGTTGCTTGCGTACCAGTGTCAGCGTTTGTCTTTGGATTAGGTCACTGCTCGTCGGCCGGACCGAATCAGGGACGGCGCGCGCGAGCCCTTACGGGTAGGGGGAGGACAGGCTTTCCGATACTGCCGGAACCTCTAATATGTGTAAATCCCAACGATTTAGGAAGCCCGGCCGCCAGCCGTGCTCAGAATCGCTGGCCGGACCGGGCGTCATACCCGGGCCCGGACGCGCCGCGGCTCACCTCCGCGTCGCCGCGAACGTACCGTTCGGCTGGTAGAGTACCAGCTCGGTCACCGCGCCCGACTCGTCCCGCTTGAACTCGAGGCTGTAGCCGCTGAGTCCTCTCAGATCGAACGCCGTCTCGCGGCTCGGTATCAGCTCGTAGGTCGGCTGGCCGGGCACGGTCAGCGTGAGCGTGTCGTCGCCCCGCAGCCCCACGGTGAGGACGCTGGTCCCGAGCTCGTACTCACCCTCGAACTGCTCGAGGAACGCACGTTGCCGCATCGATTCATCGGCGACGCGTGTAAAGACTATGTCGTCGACGCTGGGCTCGAACGGCACGAGCAGCCGATCGATCCGACCCTTCTTGTCGTACCGGAACATCACCTTCAGCTCGCCCAGGGGGACGAGCGGATCCTCCGGGACCTCGAAGACATCGTAGTGGAAGTGCCTGAGCGCCACGCTGCTGCCGTTGTACGTAGCTCTCAGCCCGCCGTCCACCAGCTCCACCCGGATGACCCCGTAGCCCGGGTGCTCGTAGTCGCCGACGTAGTCGGCGAGCGGGTGCGAGGGCGACGTGCCTTCCACGCGGTAGGCCCGGCCCTCTTCCTCGGCCCGCTCTTCCGCCTCCCTCATCTCCGCCCGCCGCTCTCTGATGCGCGCCGCCCAGTCGACGGGCTCGAGCCCCAACAGTCGATCGAAGACGCGGCGCGTCACGATCGTCGGCACCGGGTTGTCACCCGACAAGTTCGTCAAGACGATCATGCCGATCCGCTCGCGCGGCATGAACGAGAGCAACGAGATGAACCCATCGATGCCGCCGCCGTGCTGCACCAGCTTGTGCCCGCGATAGTCCCCGACGCCGAAGCCCATGCCGTAAGCGCTGTGCCCCAGCTCGTCGTACTCGATGCTACTCTGGATGGCCATCTGCGGCATCTGCATCTGCTGCGCGTTGGTCTCCGACAGCAGCTGCTCGTCGCCGTACTTCCCCGCGTCGATATGGAACTGGACGTAGCGGATCATCTCCTCGACGCTCGAGTTGATCGAGCCCGCCGGCCCCATCTCATCGATGTTGCGGAAATCGATCTGCCGGACATCGTCGCCGACCAGCGCGTACGGGTACGCGAAGTCGTCCGATCGCTGCGACTCGTCCACCGAGAAGTTGGAGCGGGCCATCCCGAGCGGCTCGAAGATCCGCCGCCCGACCAGTTCCTCCCAGGTCATGCCGGCCAGCCGGCCGGCAAGATAGCCGGCGGTCATGAACATCAGGTTCTGGTACTGGTAGGCGGAGCGGAAGTCCCGGCTCGGCTCCAGGTAGCGGAGCCGTTCGTACAGCTCGCGGCGCGTGAAATCCGAGCCGTACCAGACCAGGTCGTGACGCGGCAGCCCGGACCGGTGGGTGACCAGGTCGCGGGTGGTCATCCGCTCGCTGGCCACGGGATCGTGCAGCTGGAAATCGGGCAGGTACTCGCGCACCGGTTGGTCCCATTCCAGCCGACCTTCCTCGGCCAGCATGCCGAGGGTCGTGACGGTGAATGACTTGGTGATCGAGCCGATGGCGAAGAGCGTCCGCGATGTCACCGGCAGCCGCTCATCCACGTCGCGGTACCCATAGCCCTTTGACAGAACGACGGCGCCGTCCTCTACGACGGCCAGGGCGAGGCCGGGCACCTTCCATTCCGCCATGACCTCGGCGATGAACGCGTCGAGCTCGGTCAGCCGGGCCGCAGCGCTGTCGGTACGGGCGACGGTGACGGCGCCCTGCAGCTGGGCGGCGGCCGCGGCCGGAAACGAAAGCAGAACGAGGAACAGCAGAACGCACGCAGCGGTCCTACGCATGAGGCCTCCTCGGTCGATCACGCCACCTGTCTGATATCGGTTGTCCGGATCGCTCGGCCGGCCGCGCCACCTCAGTCGGGGGTCACCTTGTAGACCTCGTCCCCTTTCCTGACGCGGTCCTTCACCTTGAAGGCGACCTCGGTGCCCTTGGCAGCCGTCTCGACCGCCGCGTGGTCCACCTCCATAGAGGTGATCTCCTGCTCGACATCGGTCGTGTGGCCACGGATGTGGAGCACATCGCCGATCTCGATATCGGCGACGAGCTTGACGACCCCGACCTCGGGCTTGGCGAAATAGTGGGTAATGCTGCCGACTAGTTCCTCTGCCATGGTGTCACCTCCAGCGGAGCGCGGGATTGCGAGCGGCTGGGCGCCCGGTGCTATCGTGTGAGGGTTGCTGTCCAACGTACTTCCGGCGACGGCCTCCGGAAAGTAGCGGAACGTCCGCCCCTCTTGCTATACTGAGAAGTGGGAGCCCCCCGCGCCCGCTCGCCCGCCCTTCCGGCGGGCGATGCCATCGAAAAACGTATCCTCGGGCGAGTTATCCCGCGACACAGAGACCGAAGGCGGTCAGGGAGGCATCTGGAGATGGCCGGCACCAAAGGCACGATCGGCATCCTCACGGGCGGCGGCGACGTTCCGGGACTCAACCCGGCGATCCGCGCCGTCACGATCCGCGCCCTGCGCGAGGGCTACCGGGTCCTCGGCATCAAGCGCGGCTGGGCGGGGTTGGTGGATCTGATCCCGGACAAGGAGGCCGACAACTCGGGCTGCGTCACGACGCTGACACAGGAGGTCGTGAACCGCGCCGGCCGGACCGGCGGCACGTTCCTGCACACCTCGCGGACGCGGCCGAGCCATCTTCCGCAGGTACTGGTGCCCCAGCGCATCGCCGACCGCTACAGCGACGATGTCAACGACGTAACGCCCGATGTGCTTAAGAACCTCGAGTTTCTCGGCGTCGACACGCTGATTCCGATCGGCGGCGACGACACCCTGAGCTACGGCCTGCGCCTGCACGAGGAGGGCGTCAGGGTCGTGGGGATCCCGAAAACGATGGACAACGACGTGCCGGGTACGGACTACTGTATCGGGTTCAGCACCTGTGTTACACGCACGATCGAGTTGACGCACAGGCTAAGGACCACCGCCGGGTCCCACGAACGGTTCCTGGTCATCGAGGTCTTCGGGCGCTACGCCGGCTACACCGCCCTGCTGCCGACGATGGCGGGCGCCGCCGACCGCTGCTGCATACCGGAGCACCCCTTCGACATCGAGCGTCTGCTCGAGCTGCTGATCGAGGACCGCAAACTGAACCCCAGCAAGTACGCGGTCGTCCTGGTATCCGAAGGCGCGACGATGGAGCACCAGGAGGAGATGACGTACGAGACGGAGGAGACGGACCAGTACGGTCACCGCAAGCTGGGCGGCGTCGGCGATACGGTTTCGGCCTTGCTCAAGGACCTATCGCCGAAGAAGAACGACGGCCGGCGAATCAACGTCGTCAACCAGCGGCTCGGCTATCTGGTTCGCTGCGGCGACCCCGACGCGCTCGACTCGATCGTTCCCATGGCGTTCGGCAATCTAGCGCTCGACCTGGTTCTGTCGGGCAGCGCCGGCCGACTGGTGAGCATGCGTAACGGCGTCTACGACAGCGTGCCGATCGACGTCATCGCGGGTCGCAAGAAGGTGATCGACGTGCACAAGTACTACGATCCGGATCGGCTGCGCCCCAAGTACAAGACGCTTCTGCGGCAGCCGTTGTTCATCATGACGAGTGACGTTTGAGAACTGCTTCGCCATTCGACAGCGGACTCTCGACGTCGGACGTTGGCCGTCGAGCGTAGCATATGACCTCGAGCGTCGATGGTCGAATGTTGGCTGTCCGATGTCGAAATAGACCCAGTCCTATTCCACCAACATCCGCAGAGCCATGAGCGCCGCGCCGTGCGCCGCATCGACGGCTGCGGGTAGCGGAACGCACGGATAGTCGGCCGTCGCGGCGACCAGCGCGTCGCGCAGCGCGCCGCCCGGCGACAGTAGGCCGCCGCCGAGCGCCAGACCCGGTAGCGCGCTCCACGGACCCAGCCGCGTAAGCAGAGCCGCGACGTGGTTCGTGAGCGCGGCGATGGCGCCGCCGACGATCGCCGCGGCGACCGGGTCGCCGGCCCCGGCGGCCTCGCAGACGAGGGGCGCCAGCCCGGCGATCTCGGACTTCGCGGCGCGCGCCGTCCATCTCAGCAGATCGTCGGGCCCGGCGGTTGCCAGCCGAGCGGCGAATTGCGCCGACAGCTCGGTCTCGCTTCCCCTGCCGTCGGCGGCGCGCAGCACCGCCCGCAGGCCGCGCAGCCCGATATCGTAGCCGCTCCCCTCGTCGCCGATCAGCGGGCCCCAACCGCCGGCGCGGGCCTGACGTCCGTCCTCGGCCCGCCCCCAGGCTATCGATCCGGTACCCGAGATGACGAGGATGCCGGGGCCGTCGGCGAAGGCATCGTAGAGAGCGGCCTCGGCATCGGTCACGACCCGCGTCTGCGACGCGATGCCGCGCGCCGCGAGGGCCGCCTCGACGTCCGCCCGCTCTTCCTCGCGCCCCACACCGGCCAGCCCGGCACAGAGTCCCGCGACCGGGAGCGCTACACCCGCCTGCCGGCCGGCGCGCTCCGCTGCCGCCGCCAGTGCCTCGATCTCGACCGGGCAGCCGTCTCGATCGGCCAGTGACGGACCGGCGTCGCCACGGCCGAGCTCCGTGCCCCGCTCGTCGAGCAGCAGGGCGCGCGTCGCCGTGCCGCCGCCATCGATCCCTATCACGTATCGCGATTCCATCTCCGCCTACCGAAGGCCGCCGAGACGCGGCCGACGCTGAAGGTCAGCAGGGTGCCGATGAAGACGTACCACGGCCAGGCCACGTAGGCGCGACCGAAGCTCCAGAGCGCGACCATCGCCAGCACCCCGACGGCGATGGCGACCACCGCATCACGCGCCCGCGCCGCCGGCACGAACAAGGCCAGTGCGAACGCGCCCAGCAGCCCGCCGTAGACCAGCGAGGCGATGCCCAGCGCCGCCTCCACCGCCGTCGTGCCCCGGCTCAACGGGATGAACAGCAGGGCACCGGCGATCAACAGGACCGACCACAAAAGCGTGAAGGCTCTGCCCACCCGCAGCGTGCCGGCATCGTCGGCGGCCACCCCGCGAGCCGGCGCCCAGAAGTCGTACGCGCTGGCCGACGCCAGCGAGTTGATCGATGACGAGAGACTCGACATCGCCGCCGCGAAGATGCCCGCCACCAGCAAGCCGGTCAGTCCCGGCGGCAGCTCCTCGACGATGAACCGGGCGAAGATCTCGTCCGCCCGCTCGAACGTCTGCCCGCCGTATAGCGACCAGAGCCCCAGCCCGATGCCGAGAAAGAGCGCGAACTGCACGATCACGGCGAAGCCGCTCGCCACCAGCGCCCGCTGACTGGCGCGCAGGTCCTTGCAGGTCAGTAGCCGCTGCACGATCAGCTGGTCCGTACCGTGCGACGCCGCCGAGAGGAACGCTCCTCCGAACAGGCCGGCCCAGAACGTGTACGGCACACTCGTATCGAACGAGAAGTCGAAGAGCGCCAGCTTGCCCGCATCGCCTGCAGAGCTGAAGACGGCGGCCCAGCCGCCGGGCACCAGGGCCTGCAGCGCGACGGCCGCGGCGACGGCGCCCAGCAGGTAGAGCCCCATCTGCACCGCGTCCACCCAGATCACCGCCTTGATCCCGCCGAGGTACGTGTAGACGACCGTCAGGGCACCGATCACCACGATCGAGACCGGGTACGGCCACCCGGTGACCAGCGCCAGCGGGATCGCGGTGGCGAAGAGCCGCACCGAATCGGCCAGCAGGCGGGTCACCATGAAGATCGCGGAGGTGAAGCGTCGCGTACCCAGGCCGAAGCGCGACTCGAGCATCTGGTACGCCGTTGCCAACTCGCCGCGGTAGTAGGCCGGCAGCAGCGCCGCCGCGACGCCGACCCGACCCACGAGATATCCGAAGGTGAGCTGCAGGAACCCGAGACCGCCCAGGTAGGCGACCCCTGGGATGCTGAGGAAGGTCAACGTGCTCGTCTCGGTGGCGACCACCGACAGCATGACCGCCCCCCAGGGCAGCGAGCGGCGCCCCAGGAAATAGTCGCGCCCCCCCGTCTGACCGCGGCCCAGCCAGGCGCCCCACAGCGTTACGCCCGCCAGGTAGACGACGATGACCGCGAGATCGAGCGTGCTGGGAGCCGCGGCCAACCGTCACCTCCTCACCGGCTCGGCGGTCACCCGCGCCCGGCGCACCAACCCTTCGCCGGCCCGGTGATAGGGCGGCAGCGAGATGGGAAGGGTGCCGGTGATCGCAGCCTCGCCCAGCAGCGCCCGGGCCGCCGCTCGCTGCGAGACTTCCCTACCGCCCCAGGCGATGAGATAAGTGCCCACATCGGGGAAATCGGTCAGCAGGTAGGGATTGCCGAATGAGAGCACGACGGCCCGATGCCCGGCCAGGAAGACCCCGTTGACGAACGCGGCGAACGAATCCGGGACGGCGACCGTCCCTTCACCGGCCGACGGCGACACGTACACGGACACGAGCACCAGATCGGCCGAATCCGCACGGACGGCCAACGAGTCGTAGGTCGCCGGGTGCGTGCCGTAGTCCAGCCAAACGGCTTCCAGGCTGTCCGCCGCCCCGGCGATGACGCCATTGAAGGCGAGCCCGGCGACGGGATCGTTGCGACGCGTGAAGACGATGCTCAGCACGCGACCGACCCCCGCTGCGGGGAGCGGCACGATATCCTCGTGATCGCGCGGCAGGGTGATCGACAGCGCGGCCACGCTGTCGGCGAACGCGACGTGCTCGCGCCTGCCGACGATCTCCGGGAGCGCTTCCGGATCGACGAGCCGGCCGTGGTGAAGGCCGGCGCGTGCCTTCGCTTCCAGCACGCGCCGCACCGCCCCATCGAGCCGCTCTTCGGCCAGGCGGCCCTCACTGACGGCGGCAGACACGGCATCGATCGTCTCCGTCACATCCAGCGGCATCAGGATGATGTCGGCGCCCGCCTGCAGCGTCCGAACCGCCGCCTCACCCGTGCCGTAGCGCCTGGCGATCGCGCCCATCCTGATCGCGTCGGTTATGATCAGGCCCTCGAAGCCCAGCTCGCCCCTCAGGACTCCGTCGAGGAAATAGGGGGACAGGGTGGCCGGCGGTGCGTCGGGTCCGAGTATTCGCGGCGCCGCGATGTGCGCGGTCATGATCGCATCGACCCCGACCTCGACGGCCCGCTCGAAGGGCACCAGCTCCAGCGTGTCGAGCCGCGCCCGCGTCGCGTCCGTCTGCGGCAGATCGATGTGCGAATCGACGTGCGTGTCACCGTGCCCCGGATAATGCTTGGCCGTCGTCATCAGTCCCGCCGCGCGCGCGCCGCGGATGAACGCGGCGCCCAACCGCGCCACAAGCTCCGGGTCCTCGCCGAACGAGCGCGTGTTGATGATCGGGTTGTCCGGGTTGCTGTTCACATCCAACACGGGCCCGAAGTTCAGGTGCACCCCGACGGCTCGTCCCTCGAGACCCGTTATCCTGCCCAGCTCGTAGGCGAAGCGCTCGTCGCCCACCGCGCCGAACGCCATCACCGGCGGGAACATCGTGCCGCCGCCCAGCGACAGCAGATACGGCAGCGCATAGATGCCGCCCATCCTCATGCCCGGCCCGTACTCGAAGTCGGACGCCACGAGTAGCGGCACACGCGCCAGCCGCTGCAGGGCGTTCAGCTTCGCCACGAACTCGTGTGGCATCCCCACCGAGACCACGACGCCGCCCAGCCCCTCGTCGACGACCAGGCCGCTCAACTCCTCGAACTCGGGGCTGCTCGTCGCCACGTAGTCGCCCAGCGTCCAGACGACGATCAGCTGGCCGACCTTCTCGCGCAGCGTCAGCGACGCCAGCGTCTCGTCGACCCAGGCGCGGGCCTCGGCTTCGAGCGGGGCGGCGGCGCCGGGTACGGAAGGTCCCAGGGGGCGGGCCGTAGGCCGGGGCCCGCAGGTCGCGAGCACGGCCAGCAGGGCGATGCAGCCGGATACGGGGATCGATTTTCGCATCTGGTATCGGTCGCGGGTCGGGCGTTGACGTGGTCCCCTTCCGGGGAAACGTTTAGCGTGTGATCCTCGCGGCAAATAGACTGCCCAACACCGAACCGTGCAACCTGGGCCGCAGATGACCACGCGACGAATGCGATTGTTCTCGATCGTCAGCCTCGGCCTGGCGGGCTGTGCACAGCCCGCTACGGAGCAACCTGCCGTGCGCCCGGGAGTCGAAGTTCTGATGGCCGACTCGAGCCATCTGGTCGCCGGACGCGGCGTCGGCCTGATAACGAACCATACGGGCCTGACGCGCGATCAGACGCACGCCGTGGATCTCTTGCGCAGACAGGGCGTCGAGCTCGTCGCCCTGTTCGCGCCCGAGCACGGGATCCGCGGCACGGTGGCGGAGCCGGCCGCTAGCGGTACGGGCGACCAGACCGCCTGGGTCGAGAGCGGGGTGGACGAGGTCACCGGCCTGCCGGTCCGCTCGCTCTACGGCGCGACCCTCAAGCCGACGCCCGAGATGCTGGCGGACATCGATGTGCTGCTGTTCGACATCCAGGACATCGGCGCCCGCTACTACACCTACGTCTCGACTATGGCGCTGGCCATGCAGGCCGCTGCCCAGAACGGCCTACCCTTCGTCGTCCTCGACCGGCCCAACCCGATCGGCGGCGCCCTGGTCCAGGGCAACGTGCTAGAGCCCGAGCACTCTTCGTTCGTCGGGCTCTACCCCGTCCCCATGCGGCACGGCATGACGGCGGGCGAGCTGGCCCGCATGATCAACGACCACTTCGAGGTCGGTGCCGAGCTGCACGTGGTCCCCGCTGCCGGCTGGGAGCGGGATGCCTGGTTCGACCAGACCGGCCTGCCCTGGGTCAACCCGTCGCCCAACATGCCGTCGCTGGAGAGCGCCACGCACTACCCGGGCACCTGCCTGTTCGAGGGCACCAATCTGTCGGTAGGGCGCGGCACGCCCGTCGCCTTCCAGCAGATCGGCGCGCCGTGGCTGGACGGCGCCGCGCTGGCCGAGCGCTTGAATGCTTACGGCCTGGCCGGCGTGCGCTTCGAGGCGGTCACCTTCACCCCGGACAGCCCACAGGACCGCAAATACGACGGCGAGCCGGTGAACGGCGTCCGCCTCATCGCGACCGACAGAGACGTGTACGACCCGACGCGCGCCGCCGTCGCGGCGCTCGTCGAGACCCGGCGGATGGCGGGCGCGCGCTGGGAATGGCGGCCCGGACACTTCGACCGGCTGGCCGGCACGACGCGGCTGCGCGAGCAGATAGAAGCGGGTGCCCCGCTGGCCGACGTGACGAGCGACTGGCCCGACCAGCTCGCCGCGTTCGAGCAGTTACGCGCCCGCTACCTCCTCTACCGATAGTGGCAGGCAGCTCGCTCACTTGACTCTCACTTGACTGCCACCTTCCAGCGTCGATCGGGAGGGGCAGCGCGGAAATACTCCTCGGGCGACGCCGTCATCTGGGAGGTCATTATGAGAACGCTGCGCGATACGACCCTGGGCCGGGTCCTGATCCTGTTCGTCCTCGCCGCCTGGCTCGCCTCGTGCACGACTTGGAAAGCCGCGAGGCAAAGCCCGGAGGCGGTCCTCGGGCGCGAGGAGCCACCGACCCATCTACGCGTGACACGCGCCGACCTGAGGAGGGCCGAGCTGTACAACCCCTGGATCGCCCACGACACACTATTCGGCTACGCGGCTGAGCCTCTGCCGGGTGCGGATCTCAATACGCTGCCGAAGATCGCGATCGCTGTGGACGACGTGAGGACCGTCGAGCTCAGGAAGACCGACGTGGTGGGGACAACCCTCCTCGTACTTACTCTCGCCGGGGCTGTCGCCCTCATCGCCAACGCCGAATCCTATGAACCGCCGAAGCCGGACACGACCTCCTGCCCGTTCGTCTACAGCTTCGATGGCCGCGACTGGCGCCTCGACTCGGGCACGTTCGCCGGCGCCATCCTGCCGGGGCTGGCGCGGACGGACGTCGACAACCTCGAGTTTGCCCGGACGGAGCGGGGACGACTGAGGCTGAAGCTCACCAACGAGCTGGCCGAGACCGACTACGTCGACGCTGTATCCGTGCTGGCCGTCGACCACGCGCCGGGCCTGCGGGTCGCGCCCGACCACTCCGGCCGCCTGCACGGCTACGCCGAGCTCATCCGGCCGGCGGGCGCCCGCGACGATCGCGGCCGGGATGCGCTGCCGCGCATCATCGAGGCCGACGGCTGGAACTGGGAATCCGTGCCGGCCGTGCGCGACACGAGCCGCGCCGCCGACCTGGTGGACGGACTCGAGCTGGTCTTCCCGCGACCCGCGGGAGCGCGAACCGCCACGCTGCTGGTCGATGGGAACGACACGCCGTGGGCACCTTACCTGCTGCAGACGTACATGACCCTGCACGGGCGGCAGCTGAGCGCCTGGCACGATTCGATGCGCGCCGACCCCGAGCGGGCGCGGCGGCTCGGCGGCAAGATGGCTCGCGAGGCGTTCCTGGACGTAGCGCTGTGGACCGGCGATGACTGGCTGCCGCAGGGAATGTTTTGGGGCGTAGGACCCGGGCTCCTGAAGCGGCAGGCCCTGGCGCTCGACCTCTCACAGATGAAGGGCGACAGCGTCCGAGTGCGACTGGAGTCGATACCCTCGCTGTGGCTGATCGACCAGGTCGCCATCGACTACGCGGGCGGCCAGCCGTTCGAGGTCCGCGAGCTGTTCGCCGAGAGCGCCATCGACGCATCGGGCCGCGACGTGCGCGCACCGCTGCGCGCGATCGACGACGAGCACTACGTACTCGAGCCGGGCGACTTCGCCGAGCTCGTCTTCCGCGTGCCGCCCGCGCCCGATGGCGCCGCCCGCAGCTACCTGGTGCGGACCACGGGCTGGTACCGCATCCACGCCCCGGAGACCGGCGAGCCGGAGGTCGCGACGCTGGCCTGGCTCGAGAGCCAGCCCGGCTCGATCGCCCGCTTCTCCGTGACGCTGATGAACGAGGCCCTCAAGACGCTCGCTCAGAACGCGCCACGATGATGGTGTCGAGGGGCGCCGGTCTCCGGCGGCGCCCCTCGACCTCTGACCCAGAACGCGGCTACTCCAGCCAGCGCGCCAGCCAGTCGAGCACCGTCTCGTGCCACAGCACGCTGTTGGCCGGGCTCAGCACCCAGTGGTTCTCGTCCGGGAAGTAGAGGAACCGGCTGGGGATGCCCTTCCGCTGTAATGCCGTGAACGCGGCGATCCCCTGTTCGAGCGGGATACGGTAGTCGAGCGCGCCGTGGATCACGAGCATCGGCGTATCCCAGTTCTCGACGAAACGCGCCGGGTTGTGCCGCTCGTAGCCCTCGGGGTTGGACCAGTAGGTGCCGCCCTGCTCCCACTCGGGGAACCACAGCTCTTCCGTCGCATAGTACATCATCCGCTGATCGAAGACGCCGTCGTGGTTCACCAGGCAGCGGAAGCGGTCGGGCCAATTGCCGGCGATCCAGTTGATCATGTAGCCGCCGTAAGAAGCGCCGAGCGCGCACGCCCGCTCCCCATCCAACCAATCGTAGCGCTCCAGCGCCGCCGCCAGCCCCTTCTGTAGATCCTCCAGCGGCTTACCGCCCCAGTCGTACCTTATCGCGTCGGTGAACGCCTGGCCGTAGCCGGTGGAGCCGTGGAAGTCGACCATGATCGCCGCGTAGCCGGCGCCGGCATAGATCTGCGGGTTCCAGCGATAGTGGAAGTCGTTGCCGAACGACCCCTGCGGTCCGCCGTGGATCAGGAAGGCGATGGGGTACTTCCTGGCAGGATCGAAGTCCGCCGGCTTCACCATCCAGGCGTAGACCGTCTCGCCGTTCCAGCCGCTGAACGAGAAGTGCTCGGGCTCGCCGAACTCGATGCGCGCCAGCCGCTCGTAGTTGATCCGCGTGATCGCACGCACATCCGAGCCGTCCGGTCGCGCCGAGTACAGCTCCACCGGCGAGCGGAAGTGGTCCATGGCGAAGACAATTCGACCGTCGGCGAACGACGGCGAGCGGACGTGCCCCTGCCGGACCAGTACGCGGGCGTCGCCGGTTCGCGCATCGATGGCGAACAGCGAGACGTTCCCGATGTTGCCGGCCGTCGCCAGGATCGTTCGACCGTCAGGCGACCAGGCAATCGAGCCCGGCGAGCGGTCCCAGTCCTCGGTCAGGACCCGCGCTTCGCCGTCCGGCCACGACTTCAGAACTATCCGGAACCGATCGGCCTCGTAGCCCGGCCGCGCCATCGCCAGATAGGCCAGCGTCCGGCCATCCGGGGAGAACACCGGGCCGGTATCCCAGGCCCGGTTGTCGATGGTGATCAGCGACGGCGCGCCGGACCCGTGGACCGGTACGACGTAGAGATCGAAGTCGGTCGACCAGGGTTCCTGCGCGCCGGCCAGCCGCGCGGTGAAGACGATCGAGCGGCCGTCGGGCGTGAAGGTGAACTCCTCCGATCCGCCGAACGGCTTCGACGGCGAGTCAGCGTCCATGCCCTGCATGACATCCACCGGCTCGCCGCCGAACGCGGGCATGACGAAGATGTGCGACCGTCGGCCGTCACTCCACGTATCCCAGTGGCGGATGAACAGCCTGTCGTAGAGCACGCCGGTCGCCTGACGCTCCGCCGCCTCGTCGAGCCGCGACTTCGTGCAGGCCAGCGTCCGGCAGTCCGGGTACACATCGATCGAGAACGCCACATGCCTGCCGTCGGGCGCCATTATCAGATTGCCCAGCCCGAGCGGCAGATCGGTCATCTGCTCTCCCGCGCCGCCCGCCATCGGTTTCCGCCAGACCTGGGTACTTCCCGACCGCGTCGACAGGAACCAGATCGACCGGCCGTCCGGCGACCAGACCGGGTTGAAGTCGGTCGCCGGATCGGTCGTCAGGCGACGGAGCCCGCTGCCGTCGGTGCGTACCAGCCAGATGTCGGTGCGCCTGCGGTTCGCTTCGCGGTCGAGCTCGCTGACGGTGAACGCGACCCAATCCCCGTCCGGCGAGACCTGGGGACTCCCGATCCGGTCCATCGCGATCAGGTCGTGGACGGTGAAGCGGCCGGCCTGCTGTGCCGGTGCGGAATCAGGGCGCGCCAGACCCAGAACGAAGATGCTCAGCAGTATCGAAATGCTGCGCGGGAACATGATCGTGTCCTCCAGGAGAATGGGCGATATCGATGTCTCGGGAGTAGCGCCTTCAAGATAGGACAGACGTCACGGGTGCGAAATTGGAGGAGCGCAAACCGGAGAATTCGGGAATACACGATCAGCGGGCTAGTAAATCACTGGATCCTCCGACGTTCGAACCGGCGACGCAGGCAGGATGCAGAGCCATGGCAGCCCGACAACGCGACGGGCGTGAGGCCGCTCACCCAAATGAGCGCAGACAGCCTTCACCAACCTCGATCCGAGCCGCGAGGAGCCGGGGGACCGACTCGCGAAGCTGGGGTTAGCGACCCGGCTCAGATCCTTCGGCCGAGACTGCGGGTGATTCCCCCGCTGCCCTCGCGCCCTGCACCGACCCCGATTGTCGGGTCGGCCGGAGCGAGCGGTCCCCCGGCTCCGACTCCCTACTTCGTCTTGACCGGATCGGCCGGCCGATCGGGCAGCCGCTTCGGGTCCGCCTCGATCATCGCCATGACCTCCGCGATCGCGCGCTCCAACTGCAGGTCGCGCCCCGCGATCACCGATTCGGGCGTGTTCTGCACCTCTATGTCCGGCACAACGCCGTGATTCTCGATGATCCAGCTGCCGTCCACGCCGTTGGTGCCGAACTGCGGCACACTCACATCACCGCCGTCGATCAGCGGACCGTAGCCCGAGATGCCGATCACGCCGCCCCACGTCCGCACCCCGATCAGCGGGCCCAGTCCCGCCTGCCTGAACGCCGCCGGGAAGATGTCACCGTCGGAGGCGGACGTCTCGTTGATCAGGCAGACCAGATGCCCGTGGAAGACCACGTTCGGATAGGTGCCCGGCCAGTCGTAGGTCCTCGAGAAGCCGGTCTGCAGCAGCTCGCGCCGCAGGCGATCGATGACCAGCTCCGACACGAAGCCGCCGCCGTTACCCCGCACGTCGATGATCAGGCCTTCCTTGCGGACCTGGCCGTAGAACCACTTGATGAACTCCTGGATCCCGTCGCTGCTCATGTCCGGGATGTGCATGTACCCAACCCGGCCGTCCGTCGCCTCGTCGACGTATCGATGCTTCTCGGCGACCCAGCTGAAATACTTGAGCGCCGACTCGTTCGTGACCGGGTCGATCGTGACCTCCCGTGCGCCGTTCATCTCCGGGCGGCTCCCGACCGTCAGCCTCAGGGGGTCGCCGGCCTCGCCTCGCAACACGTGGTACGGGTTCTCGGGCGCCCGCAGCTCTTCACCGTTGATCGCCAGGATGTAATCACCCACCGACACATCGACGCCGATCTCGGTGAGCGGTGAGCGGTACTTGCTCTCGTGATTGTCGCCCTCGTAGATCCGGTCGATCCGATAGCGGCCCGAGCCCTCGTCCAGCGCCAGCCGCGCTCCCAACAGCGCGACACGCGGCCGGTCCGGGATCTCGAAATCGCCGCCGCTGATGTAAGCGTGCGATACGTTCAGCTCCGCCACCATCTCGGTGAGCACGTAGTTCAGATCGGAGCGGTGCGCCACGTGCTGCAACCACGGCCGATACTGCTCGCCCAGCGCCTCCCAGTCGTAACCGTGCATGTTCTCCACGTAGAAGTAGTCACGGAAACGGCGCCACACCTCGTCGAAGATCTCCTCCCATTCCTCGGCCGGCACCCGATCGACCCGGAGTCCCGACGTGGATACGGTCTTCGCGCCCGAGGCGTTCGCCTTCACGTCGTAGAGCTGGAAGGCACCGCGCTGCCTGACCAGGATCTTCTTCCCGTCGAACGACAGCGCGTAGTTGCCGACGCCGTCGAGCAACGTCTCCTCCTCCCGATCCTCCATCGAGAAGATCTTGATCGACGGGCTCTGATCGCTCGGCCCGAACACCGGCGGCGGACCGTCGATGTAGATCAGATGCCCCTCTACCGCCGATAGTCCGCCGAAGTTGCCCTGCCCCACCGGCACCCGCGCAACTCGTTCGGCCAGCCCATCGAAGTCGATCCGAATCGGGCCCTCCTCCTCCCCATCCTCATCGCCATCGCCATCCCCATCCCCATCGCCATCGACGCTCACCTCATCGCTGCGCGGCGGAAACGGGTGCTCCACATCCTCGCGCAGCGCCAGCGCGTAGATCGAGACCGGACGGTCGACCACATAGTTGAACTCGAAGGCGCTGAACTGCGGCACGTAGTTACGGTTCGCCAGGTAGAACAGGTAGTCGCCCTCCGGGCCCCATTCCGGCGAGTACTCATTGAATTGCTCGCCGGTAACCCGGTGCAGCCGACCGTTGTCCACCTCGTAGATGTAGATCGAATTCGTGCCGTTCCGGTTCGAGAGGTTGAAGGCCAGGTAGCCGCCGTGCGGCGACCATTCGTAGCTCGTGTTCTGGCCCTGCGGCTCGTCGGCGACCTGCGTACGCCGCTTCGACTCGACGTCGACGATATAGATCTTCCCCTCTTTGTCGCTGTATGCGATGTGTGAACCGTCGGGCGACCAGCTCGGGACGTACAGTCGACCATCGCTGTTCTCGGTCAGCCGCTCCGGCTCGCCCGAACCGTCCTGGTCGATCAGGTACAGCTCCTCCTCACCGCCCATGTCGCTGACGAACACGATCTTCGATCCGTCCGGCGACCAGCGTGCCAGCCGCTCGTGTGAGCCGGGCGACTCGGTCAGGTTGCGCGTCGGCCCATGCTCGATGGGCGCGGTGAACACGTCGCCGCGCGCCACGAACAGCGCGCGCTCGCCCTTCGGGCTCAGCTCGGAGTCCTCGATGTTGCTCGCGGCGCTGATCCGCGACGGCCGCGCCGCTACTGCGTCGGTCGGCACGTCGATCGAGATCGGGGTCGCCGAGGCAGCGCGGACGTCGTAGATCACCAGCTCACCGTTTAACTCGTAGACGATGTGGTTCGCTTCATCTCGGCTCGGCCAGCGCACGTCCCACGTGGAGTAGTCGGTGAGCTGAGTCGTCACACCGCTGGCCGGATCGTAGGAGTAAAGGTTGTTGGTCCCGTCGCGATCCGAGGTGAAGTAGATCGTGTCCTCGATCCATATCGGATCACGGTCGGCGCGCTCGTGCTCGGTGACCTGCGCAGTCTCGAACGTCTCGAGGTCCATGATGAAGACGTTCTGGGCCCAACCGCCTTCGTGCCGCTTCCAGGACCGGAAGTCGCGGAACGGGTACGAGTAGACGACTCGACTGCCGTCCGGCGAGTAGTCGCCGGCGCCAGCGATGGGTATCGGCAGCGCCTGTGGGAACCCGCCCTCACGCGGCACCGTGTACAGCCGCCGGTCGCCTATGTCCCAGCTATCGCGCAGCGAGGCGAAGAGCACCGCCGAGCCGTCGCGCGTCCAGCCGTAGACCTGGTTGTCGTAGCCCCAGCGCGGCGCCATCGGCCCGCGCGCCGGATAATACGTCAGCTGTCGCGGCACGCCGCCCTCCGCCGGCATCACATAGACCTGTTCGTCACCATCGTACTGGCCGGTGAAGGCAATCCAGCGGCCGTCCGGCGAGAACTTGGGGAACAGCTCGAGGCCGGGGTGCGCGGTGAGCCGCTTGGCGGTGCCGCCGACCGCGGGGGCGACCCATATGTCACCCGCGTACATGAAGGCCACGCGATCGCCGTGGATGTCCGGGAAGCGCAGCAGCTTGGTCTGAGCGCCGGCGTCGCTCCCTGCCAGCGTCGCCGCCAGCGCGAGAGCGCAAAGGCCGACTGCTATACGTCTCAAGGTCGTCATGGGAATCCCCCTGGTAGAGGGAATTCGGGAATCCACCACGGATTCCCGAATTCCCAATAAGCTACTTCGTCTTGACCGGATCGGCCGGCCGATCGGGCAGCCGCTTCGGGTCCGCCTCGATCATCGCCATGACCTCTTCGATCGCGCGCTCCAGCTGTAGGTCGCGCCCCTCGATCAGCGAGTGCGGTGTGTTCTGCACCTCGATGTCCGGCGCGACGCCGTAGTTCTCGATGATCCAGCTGCCGTCGACGTCGTTCGTACCGAACTGCGGCACGTTCACGCCGCCGCCATCGATCAACGGACCGTGCCCGGTAATGCCGATCACGCCGCCCCACGTCCGCACGCCGATCAGCGGACCGAGCCCGGCCTTCCTGAAGCGGGCCGGGAAGATGTCGCCATCCGAAGCCGACGTCTCGTTGATCAAGCAGACCATGTGGCCGTAGAAGACCTGGTAGGGATACGTACGTACGTAATCGTTGGTGCGGGCGAAGCGCGTGCCCAACAGCTCCCGGCTCAGGCGGTTGATGATCATCTGCGAGACATTGCCGCCGCCGTTGCCGCGCACATCGATGACCAGACCCTCGTTACGGATCTGGCCGTAGTACCACTTGATGAATTCGCGGATCCCATTGGCGCCCATGTCCGGGATATGCAGATAGCCCACACGGCCGCCGGTCGCCTCCTCCACATACCGGCGATTCTCCGCTACCCAGGTGTAGTACTTGAGCGGCTGCTCGTCCGTCACCGGGGTCACCGTGACCTCACGTGCGCCGCTCGTGCGCGGACGATCGTTGACCGTCAGCGTCAACGGGTCCCCGGCCTTGTGACGCAGGACCTGATAGATGTTCTGCGGCGCTTGCAGCTGCTCGCCGTCGATGGCCAGGATGTAGTCGCCCACCGAGATATCGACCCCGACCTCGGTGAGCGGCGACCGATAGCGGTCCTCGCCGTTGTCACCTTCGTAGATCTTCGCGATCCGGTAATGGCCCGAGCCGTCGTCCAGCTCGAGGCGCGCGCCGAGCAGCGCGAACCGCGGGCGCGACGGGATCTCGAAGTCGCCGCCGGTGATGTAGGCGTGCGATACGTTCAGCTCGGCCACCATCTCGGTGAGCACGTAGTTCAAATCGGAGCGGTGGGCGACGTGCTGGAGCCAGGGGCGGTACTGCTCGCGCAGCGCCGCCCAGTCGTAGCCGTGCATGTTCTCGACGTAGAAGAAGTCACGGAACCGACGCCACACTTCCTCGAAGATCTCCTCCCACTCCTCGGCCGGGACACGGTCGACGTAGAGGTCCGACGTCGACACCGCCTTCGGCGAGCCGGGGCTCGGCTTCACGTCGTAGAGGTTGAAGCTGCGACCCTCGCGGACCAGGATCTTCTTGCCGTCGAACGAGAGCGCCGCGCCGCCCACACCCTCCGCCAATGTCGACTCCTCGCGATCTTCGAGCGAGAAGATCTTGATCGCGGGGCGCGAGTCCGCCGACCGGCCGTAGTAGCCGGGCGTACCGCGGAAATAGACCAGATGGCCCTCCACCGCCGCCAGGCCGCCGAAGTTGTCCGCCTCGATCGGCACCCGCACCACCCGCTCGGCCAGCCCCTCGAACTCTATCCTGATCGGCTCATCCTCCGCGCCCTCGCCCTCGCCATCCCCATCGCCATCCCCATCGCCATCGATGCTCACTTCATCGCTCCGCGGCGGGAACGGGTGCGGGACGTCCTCGCGCAGCGCCAGCGCATAGATGTAGGTCGAGCGGTCGACCACGTAGTTCCACTCGAAGACGCCCAGCTGCGGAGCCAACTCGCGCTCCGCCATGTAGTACAGGTAGTCGCCTTCCGGCCCCCAGGCCGGCGCGAATTCGTTGAAGTACTCGGCGGTGACCCGGTGTAGCTGCCGGTCGGCCAGGCTGTAGATGTAGATCGAGCTGAAGTCCGAATGGTCGGTCAGGGTGAAGGCGAGATAACCGCCGTGGGGCGACCAGGTGTAGTCGGTCACCTGTCCCGATCTCTCATCGGCTATCTCGCGCTTCCGCCTGGCCTCCACGTCGACGACGTAGATCTTGCCTTCCTTGTCGCTGTAAGCGATGTGCGACCCGTCGGGCGACCAGGCGGGTTGGTAGAGCCGCGCCGCGCTGCCACTGGTCAGCTGTTCCGGCTCGCCCGAGCCGTCCTGGTCGATCAGGTAGATCTCCTCCTCGCCGCTAATGTCGCTGACGAAGGCGATCTTCGAGCCGTCGGGCGACCAGCGTGCCAGCCGGTCGTGAGTGCCGGTAGAGCGCGTCAAGTTGCGGGTCGGTCCGTACTCGATGGGCACGGTGAATACATCGCCGCGCGCCACGAACAGCGCACGCTCGCCCTTCGGGCTCAGCTGGAAGCCCTCGATGTCGCCCGCGACGTTGATGCGCGACGGCCGCATCGCCACTCCGTCGGTCGGCACGTTGATCGAGATCGGCGTGCTCGACGCTCGATCCACATCGTAGATCACCAGCTCGCCGTTCAGTTCGTAGACGATGCGGCCCGCCTCGTCCCGGCTCGGCCAGCGCACGTCCCACGTCGGGTAGTCGGTGAGCTGCGCGATGGCACCATCGGCGGGGTTGTAGGAGTAGAGGTTGTTGGTGCCGTCGCGGTCCGAGGTGAAGTAGATCAGCTCGCCAATCCACATCGGGTCACGGTCGGCCCGCGGATGCTCGGCGATCAGCTCCGCTCGGTTCGTCTCGAGGTCGAAGATGTAGACGTTCTGTGCCCAGCCGCCCTCGTGCCGCTTCCAGCTACGGAAATCACGGAATGGATACGAGTAGACGATCCGCCGGCCGTCGGGCGAATAGTCACCCGCACCGGCGATCGGGATCGGCACCGCCCGCGGGAACCCGCCCTCGCGCGGCACCGTGTACAGCCGACTGTCGGTCAGCTCCCAGGCGTCGCCGCGCGACGAGCGGAAGAGGACCGCCGTACCGTCACGCGTCCAGCCGTAGACCTGGTTGTCGTAGCCCCAGCGTGGCGGCAGCGGCCCCACCGCCGGGTAGTAGGTCAGCTGCTTCGGTACGCCGCCGGTCGACGGCATCACGTAAACCTGCTCGTCTCCATCGTACTGGCCGGTGAAGGCGATCCAGCGACCATCCGGCGAGAACTTGGGGAACAGCTCGAGGCCGGGGTGGGCCGTCAGTCGCGTCGCCGTGCCGCCGCTCGCCGATGCAGTCCACAGGTCGCCGGCGTACATGAAGACGACGCGGTCGCCGTGGATGTCCGGGAAGCGGAGCAGTTTGGTTTGGGCGCCGAGGCCGCCCGGAGCCAGCATCTCCGACAGTGCCAGGGTGCAGAGGCTCAGCAGAACAAGACGTGTCGTACTCTTCATCGGACTCCTCCCCGGAGCGTGGTTACTGTATTGGGAATTCCCCTCTACGGATGTCCGTACCGACTCAAGAGCTCGCCTGCCAGATTTTCCAGTTCATCCTTCGTTCGCCCCTCGAGGCGGCGCGCACAGGCTACGTCGTACTCGGCGCACAACCGCTCGCAGCCCGCACGGTCCACCAGCTGGTCGGCCATGTTGAACAGGACGTTGTCTTCCTTGTTGATGTGGGCGCGAAGCAGCTGCAGGTAGGCGCGTGCGGCATGCTCCAGCCTGGCCAGCGGCTCATTTTCGCCCTGGCGAGCGTCCTCCAGCGCCTTGGCCATCCGCGCCACGAACCCCCTGCCCTGCTTGTGCTCGAACAGCATGACGGCGATCGGGCCACCTTCTCGGGGCACCCCGCACGACTCGAGCTCGGGGAACAGGAGATCCTCTTCTTTGCCATGATGGCAGGCGTCGGCGAACAGTCGGAAGAACTCGACGCAATCCTGCCAGGCATCGAGATCCCAATCGCCGGCCTCGCCCTTCTCCAGCAGCGCTTGCACGACGTCCAGCACCTTGAGGATGAGCTGATGCTCCTCACGGAGCACACCGGTAGGGGTGCGCGATTCTGGCATGGCCGCCTCCAAGCTCGGTACGCGGTACTGGACTGGCTGGTCTTTGCGACTCCGTACGCAACATGTTTGCCGAATGTCTTGGCCGACGCCAGGGGGCTAGTCCTCCCGGCCGCCGCCGATCGGGCTGCCGGGCGGCATTCCCGGCACCTCCGACGGCGGCGTCGTGCCCTCGGCCCGCTGCCACCAGCGATTGATGTCGTCCAGCGCCAGGCGCTGGTGGGGCGACGGATCCTCGAGCTCGGCCAGCCAGGCCGAGAGGCTCGCCACCTGCCCGGTCAGCACTGCGCGCACCTGCGGTGTGTTCTCGGCGCTGCCCGCCTCGGCGAGCAACCGGTCGAGCAGCACGCGCTCCACCGCGTGCCGGATCTCCTGCATGTACGGCGTCTCCTCCGGCGGCGCGTACCAGCTCACCTCGAGGGCGCGGTCGACGACCTCGGCCAGGGCGGGCGATGACTCGGCGCGGGCATGGAACTCGATCAGGCGCGCCATGCGCTGGGGCTGGAGGATGAACCCGATCGTCAGGTCGGCGGCTGCCGTCGCGGCACTCAGCGGATCGAAGGTCGGGCTCGTGCGACTGGTGAACAACTCGCCGCCCCCCATGCCGAACGCGCGCGGCGGTATCAGCTGCAGGATGCGCTCCGGTATCGCCAGGAACTCGGGCTCGATCGTCAGCAGCATGGCGTCGAGCGCTCTGCGCTGCCGCGTGCCGGGCACGATCTCGATCGTCATCTGGCCGTCGCCACGCAGCGCGAAGTTGTAGTCGGCGCCGCCCAGCGTGTGCGCCGTGGCCTCGACCTGATAGCGGTGGTGCAGGTACAGGGGGACCAGGACCTCCTGGAGCGCCGCCATCGGCTCGCCCAGCCGGATCGCCGAGGCACCGAAGTTCTCCAACCCGATGCGGCGCACCTCGATCTCGTGCTCGAGCATCGCCACGGGATCGGAGCCGTTGTCCCACAAAGCCGCCAGCGGATGAGCGGCGCCGGCCGGCCGCGCGTCCTGGTCGCTCGCAAACCGAACCCCGCGCGCCAGTGCGTCGCGAACGATCTCGTCCAGCGCCGCAGCCTCGTCGGTACCCTCCGGGAAATCACTGTACAGGTACGTGACGGCGAACTTGTCGTATTCGCCGATCCCGACGCCGTACGCCTGTGACAGATCGAGAGTACCATCCTCCGCAATCGTGACCAGCGGCGCCGGGTAGTCCATGACGCTGGAGCGCCCGAAAGCGCTGGCCAGGTAGTTGTGGGCGAACCCCAGGGTGTGGCCGACCTCGTGGGCGGAGAGCTGGCGCAGACGAGCCAGCGCCATCGCCACCGGATCCGAGCCGTCGACCACCGCCGCCAGGTAATCGAACGTGGGTCCCGCGGCCAGGTCGCACTCACCGATCGCGGCCCCGAACGATGAGACCAGACCCGTGCCCAGCAGGTGGTCCTGCCGGACCCGCAGGCTCCCGAGGTTGACGTTGCCCTTAAGGATTTCGCCGGTCCGCGGGTCGACGACCGAGCCGCCGTAAGACCAGCCGCGCGTCGAGCGGTGCGTCCAGTGTATCACGTTGTAGCGCAAGTCCATAGGGTCGGCGCCTTCAGGCAGAATCTCGACGCGGAAGGCGTCGATGAAGCCCGCCGCCTCGAACGCCCCGTTCCACCACGAAGCGCCCTCGATCAGCGCGCTGGCGATCGGCTCCGGCACGCCGCGGTCCAGGTAGTAGACGATCGGCTCCACCGGCTCCGAGCGTGGCAGGTCCGGGTCCTTCTTCTCCAGCCGGTGGCGGGCGACCCAGCGGACCTCGAGCGGCCGGTCGATCTCCGCGGCGTAGTCGTTGAAGCTGATCCCGAAGGCATTCACTCTCGGGTCGACGACTCGCGGCTTGTAACCGTCGTCGGGAAGCTGGACGAGCGAATGATGTTGTCTGAGCGTGATAGCGTTCCCTGAGGCCGCCGTGCTCCGCACCAGCGGCCCCGGCTCATCGCTGGTGAAGGTCAGCGATGTCTCGACCTCCGTGTTCTGCGGGAAGGACCCGGTGCGAGGCAGGTAGAAGACGCTACGACTGCGATCGAGGCGGAAGGTCCCCTGCCGCGCCACCTCGAGTCGCTGGGCGACACCGTGAGCATCGCGCAGGAAGAAATCGGTCGCGTCGACCAGCACGCGACCGCCCGTCTGCGCTTCGACCGTGAAGCCCCAATGCGTGGACGGGGCGAACGCTTCCTCGACCGCCTCGACCTCGTAGGGGTTGTCCGAGCGGGCGCGGTACGCGTAGTTGGGCTCGATCAACAGAACCGTCGGTCCGACGCGCCGTGCCAGGAGAACGTAGGTGCCGCCCAGTTGCCCGCGATCGAGGCCCACCGGATTGCTGCCCAGCCCCGTCGCCAGCGACACCTGGTAGAGGAACTCGGTCTCCCAGCGGTCGATCTCCCAGTACAGCTTGCCCTGCGACTCGTCCCAATACAGATCGAAGAAGCCGGCGAACCGTTCCATCCCGCGGGTCTTGTTCTCGATGGTCGGGACCTCGCCATCCCGCTGGAGCGCGAGCGCCTCGAGCGGCATTGCGATACAGAGGATGGCGACCGCCAGGCGAACCACCGTCCTCGTGGAGAGCGGCATCAGTCTCTGGGCGCTTTGAGAGGACATCTCAACCTCCGATCTCACGATGCGTCGCCACGCCGGACACGAACCCCTGGGCCGGTCAGGATGCCGGTGCCGTACGTGCCGTTACCGGACGACGCTACCACTGCCACGTAGCTTTGCCGACTTTGCGAACCCGATTCATAACGCCTGGCGGGCCGTGCTGACCAGCCCCAACCACAATCCCCACTCGTCGCTGCGGTCCCGGCCGCTCCGCTCTTCCTCGACCCTCCGCTCTTGACCCCGATACGCACCCGTTCCTAGCTTGCGCGCCACTCGGTGCCGGCAGGAAAGCGCGAGACCTGGTAGCTAGCCCCACTACAAGAGGTGTTAGTCATGATTGCGCTCCCCGACGCCTTGATTCCTCGCCGTGACGAGTTGAGCCACCGCCTTATCCAGCATTGCAAGGCCATGAGCGCGCGACCCCCGGTCTACATGACCGTGCTGGTCGCCGCTGCAGCATCTGCGTGCGGCGAGTCCGCGATGGAGCCATAGACGCCTTTTGAGTCACTGGCGGAGATGTCAGTGGACTTCGACGGTGGTTCGAGTGCGCTCTTTGAGTCGCTCACGTTCTACGTCGCCATTGTCGACGACGTGTACAGCCCCGGGTTCGAGGTCACGATCCTGGACAACATTCCAATTGACGAAACGGACGTAGGGCAGCAGGTAACCCTCTCCGCCGTCGACGGCCCCACATTCGAGCAGGTCGCGGACCGCCTAACCGACGGAGTCGATGATTACGTCGACCTGCAGGTCGAGCTCGGCGGAGGCTCGGCGAGGCAGGCCGCCCGGGAGTCCGTCTGGATCGACGGCGGTCTTTCCGGAACGCTGGATCCGGATTTCGCGGGGTTCGAGATCGGCAGCGTTACCTTGGTCATCGATGCCGTGAGCTTCGACTCCCCGGGACAGGACCCCAACAACGACGGTATCTGGACCGATTATTCCTTCCAGGCGCGGATCGTGGTGGTGGGCCGACCCGCCGCTCCGTAGAGGTCATCTGGAGTCGTCGCCGGCACCGCGCGTATGCCTACAGCGGCAGTTCGGTACCGATGTCGGTCTCCTTGGCCCTGCGGTACAGGAGGATCGCCGTCGCCATGTCGTCCAACGCCAAGCCCAGGTTTATCGAGATCGTGCGCTCGTCCGCAGAAGTGCGCCCCGGCTTGGCGCCGGCGACGATCTCACCGAGATCGGCATACGGTTCCGGCGTATCGCGAAAGAAGCCGACCGTCCTGTAGTACTCGAGCTGCGCCGCGTCGTCCGTCGCCAGGCGATCCGCCTCGCGCAGCGCATCGCCCTGCCAATACGAATCGAAGTCGAGCGGACAGGCGAACGCACCGGGCGACAGCCAGCCCGCCTCGATCGTCGGGCTCGGTTCCTTGAGTATCGGCCCGCTCGTCACCACGAGGTCGAGCCCGACGACCGCGTCCCGCGGATGCTCGACCACTTCAACCGTCACGCCGAACCGCTCTCCCATCTCGACCGCATAGCGCTCGGCGATCTCGGGCACGATGTCGTATGCCTTCACGAGCTCCAGATCGAAGACGCACGACAGCGCCTCCAGGTTGCTGCGACCCTGCACGCCGCAGGCGATGATCCCCAGCGTGGCGCTGTCGCCGCGCGCCAGGTACTTCGCCGCCACCGCCGTCGCCGCACCCGTCCGCATCGCGGTGATCCACGTCGCGTCCATCACCGCCAGCGGGATGCCCGTGTCGGGATCATTGAGGATCAGTAGACCCGAGATGTACGGCAGTCCCCGCTCGACGTTCGACGGGTAACCCGAAACCCACTTGATGCCCGCCGCGCCCATGCTCGAGATATATCCGGGCATCGCGTGGATGAACGCGTCCTTGCCCGGATGGATGCCCGGCTTGGGCGGCATCTCCACCTCGCCCTTACCCTTCGCCAGGAACATCGCCTCAAGCGCCTCGATGATCTCGGCCATCGACAACCCGACCGCCTCGACGTCGGCTCGTGATAGATAGAGCAATTCACCCGCGCTCACGTCGCTCGCCCCCGCTCCGTCGGTTCGATCCCGCAATCAGATTCGTCTTGAAGATATGCAACGTAACTCTATATCAAATAGTTACTTAGGGGCAGCTAGCCAAACCGCCCTCTAGGGCTTATCTAATATAGTGCCCCGTGCGCCGGGCGCTAACTGGCCCGGCGGCCGCAACCGAAAGGAGTACGAGCAAAGTGCGGTGGTGCCGCCGCTCCAGGATCGTATCGCTGGCCGGTTTCTTCGCCCTCCTCTCGCTGGGCTGTGGCGATTGGCTAACCTCCAGCGATGACAACCGTCCGCCGACGATCGAGCGACCGCTCGGCGTGATCGACCACGATCAGACGTACTGCGACACGGTCAGCGTCTCGGACCCGGAAGGCGACACGGTGTTCGTGAGTGCGCTGACGCTTCCCTCGTGGCTGAGCTTCGATTCCGTGAACCTGGTGCTTACGGGGCTCGCGGGCGGCGAGAACATCGGCCATCACCAGGTGGAGCTGAGGGCATGGGATGGCAAGGCGACTGATATCCTCACGTTCACGATCATCGTCAGGCTCGGGACTTCGACGCTACAGTGGGACGGCTCGTGGATGGCGGCCGGCTTCGATTTCGGGCACGACGGTCATCCATACGAGAGCGACAATTTCATCGTCTACAGCGGGTTCAGCAGTCAGGAGGAGAGAACATACGTCGCCGACGTACTGGAGGGACGTTTCGTAGACCTCAAGACGCGGCTGGGGATCGCCAGCCACGACGAATTCGAGTACCCCGCCGGGGACGAACTGATCGATGTCCTCACCCTCAGGTACCAGGGTACCGACGCGTTCTGGACGGGCCAGTCCTACCGATACGGTCTGATCGTCCACGCACCCGATTCACCGAGGTACGCCGAAGAGGGCTACACGAGGTATCTCTACACGCAGCTCCTGACGCACGAGCTGATGCACGTGATCGAGTACCTGCTGGTCGGCACGGAGGGGGAATACTACGACGTCGAGAAGTGGTTCCATGAGGGCATCGCCGTCTACGTGGCCGGACCGCCGCCCAACCAGGTGCGCTATACCTCCGAGGTCGAAGGCTGGCAGCTCGAGATGGGTGGCCTGCAAGGCGGTGGCAATCCGGTCAGCGTGGAGACGTGGGCCGACTTTCCGGCGGAAATCGTGGATGACGCGGCTGAGGTCGGCCGCTACTACCTGTACTTCGAGCTGGCCTTCCGCTACCTCGTCGACCCCGAGGGCCACGGCAAGACGCTATCGGACGTCAAGAGCATGTACCTGGACATCCGGCAGGGCCTGTCGTTCGAGGATGCGTTCGAGAGCCGCATGGGGATGAGCGTCGAGTATTACGAAACAAACTTCTTCGATCTCATCGTAGAGTACCTGAGCTAGAGATGGTACGTGTACGCGGCGCGGAACTCGCGCCCGTACCCACCGACCAGGAGAAGACATGTACGTACCGACGCCGCCACATGTCGCGCATCAGTCTCCCCAGGTCCGGGAGTTGAGCCACAAGCTCGAGTCCGTGATCCGCGAGTATCAGCAGACCCACCGCCTGAGCCCGCTCGAGCTGCAGCAGGCGCTGAGGATCGCCGAGGCGAACACCGGTGCCTCGAAACGGAGCGCCGGGATGCTCGCCGGGGTCGTGGCAGGCCTGATCGGCCTGGCGGTCGTGGGCGGCATGTTCTTCTGGCAGCAGGCGGAGGGGGCGCCCGAGGGGTCCGGGCTCGGCCTGGCCCCGATCATCGGGATCGCCATCGTCGGTATCGCGGCCTTCGCGCTGGTCCGGCGATTCCGTAGCTGACCCCGACCCGAGCCAGCCGAGTCCGCACCGATCGGACCGCGCGCCCGAGCCGCCCCGCTCTGGCGCCGCCCCGCTCTCCGTGTTCTATTCGTCGCGCACCCGCAGCAGAGACCAATCATAAGCGATCGGCGCCTTCTTGGTGAGGGCTGGAGACGTGCTGCGGGGTGTGGTAGTCTTGGTGGGCACCGGCCGTGCAGGCGCCGGCCGACCCTGGACCGAATCTCGAAAACCTGACGCTGATAGATCGTGAAAGTCGAACCCGCACACACTTCGTTGCTCGCCTGGCTTCGCTCTCTGTTCATTCTGGGCCGCGGCGTACTCAGAGGGCTGTCCGAGGAGACGGCCGGCCCGGACCCGCTCGCCCTGTTCGCCGAATGGTACGAGGACGCCAGGCGATCGGGGATTTACCTGCCGGAGGCCGTGACGCTGGCCACCGCCACGAAGGACGGCCGGCCGTCGGCGCGCCTCATGCTGCTCAAGGGCTACGACGAGCGGGGCTTCCGCTTCTTCACCAACTACACGAGCCGCAAGGCGGACGAGCTTTCCGAGAATCCCCAGGCGGCTCTGGTCTTCCACTGGTCGCGCCTGCAGCGCCAGATACGCATAGAGGGCAAGGCCGAGAAGCTCTCGGAACAGGAGTCAGGCGAGTACTTCGCGACACGGCCGCGCGGCAGTCAGCTGGGCGCCTGGGCCTCCAATCAGAGCTCGCCGGTCGCGGACCGCCGGCAGCTGGATGAAGCCTTTCGAGAGCACGAAGAGCGATTCAAGGGGTCCGACGTGCCACTGCCCCCGTTTTGGGGCGGCTATCGGTTAGTCCCGGACGCGATCGAGTTCTGGCAGGGCCGCGCCAACCGGCTCCACGATCGCCTGCGCTACACGCGAACGGTTGACGGCTGGAGCGTAGTCCGGCTCTTCCCCTAGACCGTCGCGCCTCATGAAACGCCGGGCCGGCCTCGTCGGCCGGCCCGGCTGCACACCGGCAACGGCGAACGTCGAGTCCGACTACATCCGCCCGACGATCGCCTCTCCAAACCCGGAGCACGAGACCTCGGTCACATCCTTCCGACCCTCGCGCTGCATCAAGCGGGCCAGGTCGTAGGTCACGTGGCCGTCTTTGATGGCCCGCTCCATGCCCCCGATGATCAGGTCGGCCGCCTCGTTCCAACCCATATGGTTCAGCATCATCACCGCCGATAGGATGATCGACCCGGGGTTCACCTTGTCTTGGCCCGTGTACTTCGGCGCCGTGCCGTGCGTCGCCTCGAACAGCGCCACCTCGTCCGACATGTTGGCGCCCGGACCGAGCCCCAGGCCGCCGACCAGCGCGATCGCCGCGTCGGACAGATAGTCGCCGTTCAGGTTGGGCAGTGCGAAGACGCTGTACTCGTCGGGCCGCGTCTGGATCTGCTGGAAGATCGAGTCGGCGATCCGGTCCTTCATCAGGATCTTGCCCTCAGGCAGCTTGCCGTCCAGCTCGTCCCACAGCCGCTTCTCGCTGATCGTGACATCGCCGAACTCGCGCTCCGCCAGCTCGTAGCCCCACTTGGCGAACGAGCCCTCGGTGAACTTCATGATGTTGCCCTTGTGCACCAGCGTCACCGACGGAAGCCCCTGCCCGATCGCCCACTGAATCGCCTTCCGTACCAGCCGCTCCGTTCCGAACACCGAGATCGGCTTCACCCCGATGCCCGAGTCCTCACGGATCTGCCGGCCGGTCTTCTGCTTGATCAGCTCGATGATCGCCTTCGCCTCGTCGCTGCCGCGCTGGAAGTCGTAGCCGGCGTACACGTCCTCGGTATTCTCGCGGAAGATGATGAAGTCCACCTTGTCGGCGTGCTTGTTGGGCGATGGTACGCCCTCGAAGTAGCGGATCGGCCGCACGCAGGCGAAGAGGTCCAGGTGCTGCCGGAAGCGGACGTTGATCGAGCGGAAGCGCTCGGTCACGCCGTCGTCCTTGCCGCACTTGTCGCACTTGCCCGGATGGAACTGCTGGTGGGCGCAGTGCAGACAGACGTGCGTCTCCTCGCCGATCGGTGTGGTGAAAGGTCCCTTGATGGCGATCCGCAGGTAGCGAATCGCCTCAACCGTCTCGTCGGGGAACTCGCTGCCGTAGTGATGCAGACCCTCCAGGCCGGCGTACAGCGGGCACCAGGCGATGGCGCGCTCACCCGTATACGCCTTCTCCACCGCCGCGTCGACCACGTTCCGCATCACCGGCGAGATGTCCAGCCCGATCCCGTCACCACGCAGAACGCCGATCACCGGGTGATCGCCGATAATCAACTCGCCGTCCTTGTAGCCGATGAGGTCGCCCTCCGGGATCTTCACTTCCTTGAAGTCCATCGTACCCTTCCTTCTATGTCGTCGCCGTTGGGGCAGGATCGCGCCGCACGATGATGGGGCAAGAGGTATACCGCAATGCCCGCGATTGGATCAGAACCCTCGAGCGCGGAAGCCCGACGGATTCTCAGTCACCCGCGCGCGCACTCACTATAACATACCACGCCCGACGATCGCCAGACAAACCGCGCCGCAGCACGCCTTTCGGCGATGCCCGGCAGGCGGCGCAGAGAGGCGCGGCCGGCTGTTCGGGAGATGCCGGCCGGGTGGCGCAGCAGGGTGCAAGCCGGGAGGGGCCGGGGGGCGGGGCGACGGAGCGCCTCACTCCGACCGCAACAGGATCACTGGATCGGCAGCGGACGCCCGCGCGCTGGGGACCAGGCATGCCAGAAGGCCCGCGGCCGCGAGGCCCACGGCGGGTAGCAAGTAGGCGAGCGGATTCAGCGTGCTGACACCGAAGACCTGGCTCTCCAGCAGGCGGGAAGCGGCCAGCGAGAGTGCGAGGCCCAAGCCGAGGCCGATGACCACAGGTCGCATCCCACGCAGCAGCACGAACCTCCGGATGCTACCGGGCCGGGCTCCGAGGGCGATCCTCAGCCCGATCTCCCTCATCCGCTGAGCCACCACGGTCGAGAGCACCCCCAGGATGCCGACGGCCGCCAGCGCCGTCGCCATGGCCGCGAACAGCGCGGTGAGCGTCGTGCTCAACCTCGAGACCCGGAGCTGACCTGCGATGATCTCCTCCCCACTCGTGATGTCCGCCAGCGGCAGATTCGGATCGACCCGCAGCACGGCCTCGGTCACCGACCGGACGACATGGTCTCGCGGCCCAGCGGCGCGGACCACCAGGTGGCCCCAGTCGACGGGCAGCTGGAAGGTGGGGAGATAGATCTCCGGCTCCGCCTCGTGCCTGAGCGACCGGAAGCGAACGTCCCCCACCACTCCGACGATGGTAATCCAATCCGATTCGTCGGCCTCCGGCTCGCCCGGCGAGATCCGCACACCCAGCGGGTCGTGTCCCCTCATGTAGCGGTCGACGAAGGCACGGTTGACCAGCGCCACCGGCTCCGAGCCGTCACGGTCGGCGTCATCGATGAGGCGCCCGGCCAGCAGACGGATCCCCATGGCCTCGAAGTAGCCGGCGCTGACCGTTCGCATGTGGGCCATGGCGATCCGCTCGGCCGGATCGCTCACCGCGGCCGAGAGCGACCACGACGTGGGCACGCTCCCCATCTCCAGCGGGATCGGCGTGACGACGGCCGCCGCCTCTACGCCCGGTAGCCCGCGAATTCGCGCCAGCACATCTCGGTAGAAGGCCCATCCCGACTCGGGCTCCGGATACGAAGCGGCCGGGAGATCGAAGCTGAACGTGAGAACGTCCTCGGGCGCGAAGCCCACATCGACCCGGGCCAGGCTCCACAGGCTCTGGGCCAGCAGGGTGGCCCCGATAAGAAGCGCGAGGGCCAGCCCCACCTGCGCGGTCAGCACCGATTCCCTGATCCGATGCGCGCGGGCCGGCGCCGTCCCCCCGCGACCGCCGGCGCGCAGCATCTCGCTCAGGTCCTGCCCTCCCGCGACCAGCATGGCCAGCAGACCCAGCACGACTCCGGCCGCCGCGGCCAGGGCCAGCGCGAACACGATACATCGGGCGTCGACACTGAGGTGCTCCACTCTCGGGAGCGAACGGAGTGCCATGCCGGCGAGCGCTTCGGTACCCCAGACCGCCAGGAACACACCGAGCGCGCTCCCCGCGACCGACAGGACCATCGCTTCGGCGACGAAGACTCGGGCGATACCCGCGCGGCTGGCGCCGAGCGCGCGGCGGATCGCCGCGTCCGTTTGTCTGCCGGTGCTCCGCGCGATCGACAGGTTGGTCACGTTCCCGACGGCGATCAGCAGCAGCAGACCCACCGCCACCGACATCCCCACCAGAATCGGACGAACGTGGCGGACCCGAAACTCCTTGAGTCCGCTCACCTCAGCGCCCCAACCCGTATTGGTGTCGGGGTTCGCCGCCGCCACGGCGCGCGAGATGTGCGCCAACTCGGCTCGCGCGCCCTCGATGCTGGAGCCGGGCCTCAGACGCCCGATCACTCCCAAGTATCGGAAATCGCGCATCTCGCGGCCGTAGTCGATCGCCGCAGGGAGCCAGTAGTCCCCGCCGGGCGGAAACTCGATCAGCGGGCTCGCCACCCCGACGATCGTGAACGGAGCGCCGTCCAGCGTCATCGTCCGACCCAAAACGCCAGCATCCGACCCGAACCGCGTTCGCCAGAACGCGTGCGAGATGACGACGACGCGCGCGCCGCCCGGCCGGTCCTCCTCCTCCGTGAAACCCCGCCCCAGCGTCATTCCGGAGCCGAACAGACGGAAGTAGCCGGCCGTCACGGCCCAACCGCGCAGCAGTTCCGGTTGCTCACCCCCCGTCCAGGTCAAGAGACTCAAGTTGTAGGCGACGAGCTGCTCGAACTGCTCGCTCCGCTCCCGCCAGTCTCTGAAGGTCAGCGGCGAAACCCAGCCGCGCTGCGCTTCGGGAGGCGGACTCCGCTCGAACAGAACGGCGATCCCCTCCGACTCGGGATACGGCAACGGCGAGACGAGCACCGGGTACACGACGCTGAAGATCATCGTGCACGCCCCGATCCCGATCCCCAGCGTCAGAATCGAGGTCAGGGCGAACCCCGGTGTCCGTGTGAGGCTCCGAACGGCGTGGCGGACGGTGCCGGCGGCTGCGACGATCCACTCGATCGGTCCGAGCCGCGGTCCGAGCCCGGATGAGCGAAGCCGCGCCGCCGGGCGCAGCCGGTCGGTCCATCTGTTCATGGCGCCTAGTCTCCGTCTGCTAGGTCGAGGTCAACGTGGCCACGTTCTCCATCCACCGGTACTGTCCTGCGGCCGCAGTCAATCATGCACACAACGTGCCCATGAGTCTCGGTCCCCAAGTCCACGACCCGCCAAGTCACTACGCCGCCGCTTCGCTCCCTCACCCCTGACGCGGCTGGCCGGATATGGGATGGCGATCCCGCAGGCGGACAGCCAATGCCGCACTCGATGTCGGGTTCCGAGCCGTCTCTCGCGGGTGCGAGAACGAGCTCGTAGCCGCGCATAACGCGGAAGGCAGGCTTGGGATGCAACTCAGATGAAGGGGGCAAACCGTAGTGCCCGGGGAGGGATTCGAACCCTCAAGAGCCGAAGCCCAAGGGATTCTCAGACCCGCGTGCATAGACTATCACATACCGGGCCTGACGATCGGCCGTTTCGGGTCCCGGGGGCGGGCGCTGACGAACAATGAAGAGTGTTGACAATCCGTTGATCCCTCGGCGCTACCGTACCCGGCGTGAGCCCGTGGCTCAGACTCTCGGGATCCGGCTCGCCACGAGTCGAGGGGGCTACAGGAAGGCCCTCCGAGAAGGCAACAGCCCAGGAGAATGCCGAAGCAACCCATTCTGGGCCTGGCGGGGGGCCCCCCCTCATGGCTCCCGAGCGGCCGGAACATGGCGAGGGGGGATGCGCTATACGTATATTACTGTCAGCGTTCCCCGCCAACCGATCAGGAGGTTGCATGCCGAAAAGCGAGGCAGCGACGCGGCAGCGTGACGCAGAAGATCCTTCAGCGCAGCACCTGCTGGAGCGCGCCGAGCAGCAGTTCCCCGGCGTCCGAGAACTCGAGGCGACGTACGAGCTTATCGAGAAGAACGCGGCCAAGGCGATTGATGTCGCCCGGGCCGCGCAGACGACAGTACACGTCTATTCAGCAAGCGGGGCTGACTGATCGGTGGCGACCTGGGGCGAGCTTCTGCTCCGGCTAAAGGAGCTACTCGAGTCCGGAGAGCCGGCCCCCCACGACAAGCTCAGGCGCGAAGCACTCGCCACCCTCCACCAGTATACCGGCCGCAACACCATCCTCTACGCTGCCGGGCATCTGCAGAAGCCGCAGGCGGGTCAGGAGGTCCTCAGCATAAGCGACGAGGACCTCGAAGGCTTCATGGAGGTGATCTACGGGCTAGAGGGCGATCAGCTGGACCTCATCCTCCATAGCCCCGGCGGCGTCGCTGAGGCGGCCGACTCTCTCGTCCAGTACCTCCGCTCGAAGCTCAGTGACATTAGGGTTATCGTGCCGCAGATGGCGATGTCGGCCGCCACAATGATGGCCTGCGCCGCAAACCGGATCGTCATGGGCCGTCACTCCAAGCTCGGGCCAATCGACCCGCAGCTGCAGATGCGGACGGAGATCGGTGTTCAGCTAGTGCCTGCCCAAGCGGTGCTCGACCAGTTCGAGCGGGCGAAGGAAGAGTGCGTTGACCAACCGACGCTGGCCGTCTGGTACCCGATACTCAGGCAGTACGGCCCCGCCCTCCTCGTCCAGTGCCAAAACGCCATCAACCACTCGAAGGGCGTCGTGGCCCAGTGGCTGGCGGAGTTCATGTTCGCTGGCAGGGAGGACGCCGCGGAGCGAGCGCAGAAGATAGCTGACGCCCTGGGCGAGCACGGCGTGCACCTGACCCACGGTCGCCCTCTGGGCAAAGAGTACCTGAGGGATGAGCTCGGGCTCGAGATCGACAACCTGGAGGACGATCAAGAACTGCAGGACCGCGTACTCACCGTCTACCACGCATTCATGCACACCTTCATGGGCACCGGCGCTGCCAAGCTCATCGAGAACCACGTCGGCCGCGCCTGGGTGAAGATGGTCCGACCCATACCGGCGCCGACAGCAAAGCCAGAGGAAGAGGCAGCGGAAAGCCAATCGGCCTGACCGTTGCCACCCCTAGTCCCGTGGACCGCCCCGCTCGATCGCGCTACCGAGTTACGTCCTGCCCTTACTCACTCTCGTCTCGGGTCTACAAGTGGGCCACTTTGCCGCCGCTCCCGGATAGCCCTTCCGCCTTCTCGTCGAGGAGAGGTCCGAGTACGTCTCCAAGTTCGTGGCTGGAGCCTATGAGCTTGAGAGTACGTTGTGCAGAATGCCCGGGGAGGGATTCGAACCCTCAAGAGCCGAAGCCCAACGGATTTTGAGTCCGTCGCGTCTGCCAATTCCGCCACCCGGGCTGATTCGCGGTAACATATCGCCCCCAGCCCCCGACTGGTAGTGCCGGGCAAGCTGGGCGAACCTCTGGGCCCCACGACAGAGGGCGCGGTCCCCGCGCTACATGAACCACCTCCTCGCGTCGTGCACCGCATCGCCGAACTCGCGCATGAACCGCATGTCCGCGTCGTCCAGCGGACCGCGGCGCACGGCGGCGAGGTTCGCCTCGAACTGCTCGATGTTGGAGGGCGCGGTCATGCATACGTGTACGTGCGGGTTCGAGAGCACGAAGCGATAGCAGAGGCCGGCGTCGGGCACGCGGCCGCCCTGCGGCCAGCCGCGCGGCGGCTTGAGCAGATAGCGCCAGCGCGTGGCGGTATAGCTGACGACGCCGGGGTCGTGGGCCTCGAGGCGCGGGAATATGTCCTGCTCGGCACCGCGGTGGGCGGCGTTGTAGCGGATCATGAAGACGTCGAGCGCGCGGTGGGCGGCGAGCGCGCCGGCGAACTGGCGGTCGTGGCACGACATGCCGACGAACTTGACCTTCCCCTCCTCGCGCAGCCGGTACAGCTCCTCTCTTACACGCTCCGGGAAGTGCTTGGGCTTCATCACGCCGAGGAAGAGGAATACGTCGATGTAGTCGGTGCGGAATTGGCGCAGCCGTCGCTCGAGTGTACGGCGCAGGCTCGTATGGCCCCAACCCAGATTGTAGGGCCCGGTGGCGAGCACGAACCGCTCGCGCCCGGCGCGAAACACGTCGCGCAGCGTGCGCGTCATCTGGGTGTCGAAGCCGTAGGCGAAGAAGTAGTTGATGCCTTCGTCGACAGCTCGGTGGACCGTCTCGACCCCCGGCCGCACCGTCGCGGAGAGACCCAACCGGTGCACAGACAGGCCAGTGCTTCCAAGCCTTGTGCGCAGAAACTCGTCCTCTCGACCCTTCTCCACAGTTCCCCCTACCGTCCGTTCCCGGCGGCCAGCGGCTGCCCGCTCGCAGCGTCGCAAGGCACCGGGATCTCGGCCATGTAGATGTGGTCCGCTCCGGACTGGATGTCGCCTCTTATCCAAACGAAGCGACGGCCCGAGATGTCGGGATCGCTGAAGAAGACACCCTCCTCGTCCACGTGCCACTGCTCGTCGGTCTCGACGTTCCGCACGACCAACCCGGCGCCCTCCCAGACCACCCAGTTCCCGTCGATCGCCGGCATGCGGGCGCCGGTTCCGTCGGTCAGCACCCTGCGGGAGCCGCTCGAGAGTTCGTGGACCCAGATATCGAGGGCTCGGTCCTGCCAGACGACGAAGTCGCCCGACACGTCGGGACCCAGCTGATCGCCCGGCTCGCCGTCGGTGAGTCGCGTCGTCTGGCCCGTATCGAGGTCATAGGCGACGACGTCCCAGTCGGCACCGCTCGAATCGGCCCAGACCACCCAGTGCCCCGAGATCTTCGGGTTCATCTGATGGCCCGGCTCGTCGGTGAGCTGCGTGAAGCTGCTGGTCCCGAGATCGTACATATAGATATCGTAGTCGACGCCGTCATTCGCCTGCCAGACGATGCGATCGCCCTCGATCGCCGGCGAGCTCTGGACACGCGGTGCGGCGAACACTCGTTGTTCCTGACTGGTGGATAGGTCCAGCGCGTAGATCTGCTGCATGCCGTGACGCGTATCGCTCCAGACGACCCGATCGCCCCAGATGTCGGGTAGACCCTGCCAGGCCGCGTTCGTAGTGAGTTGCGTCTCGTCCTCGGTCGCGACGTCGTACATATAGATGTCGGCGTTCGCATCGCTCGGCGCCTTGTTCCGCCAATCCATCCAGATGATCCGCGTCCCCCAGATCGCCGTGTAGGCGTCGCCCGCCGGGTCGAGACTGACCGGGACGGGCTCCGGCGGCGGGGTCACACAGTTGACCGTAATCGCAGCGGTGCCCCGGGCCGTGAAAGCGCCGGGCCTGCGCTGGTACTCGGCGTAGATACCGACCTGACCCGGCCTCAGTGCTGTCGCCGCGGTGCCCCTGGCTATGTGACCGGCGGGCGTGCGCCGGTAGTCGGCGTAGATCTCGACCTGACCCGGATTCAGCGCCGTGACCAGGCCGTCACCGTCCACCGTCGCCACCTCCGGGTCCGCGGACTCCCAAGCCAACAGAGCGCCGGCCGGCGCACCGGCGGGGTCATCGACCTCGGCCGCGAGCCGCAGCGTATCGCCGACGAAGATCTCCGCCGTAGCCGGCACGACGTCGACGGCAGGCGGATATTGGCCCGCTTCCGTGGCGCCATCCGAGCACGCCGCCACAGCGATCGCGCTCAGAACACAAACGAGGCCGCGGCCTTCAGCTCGCGCTGTACACATAATTCCTCCCCTGGCCGGCAGATCCCAGCCACGCTAATCCGGTTCCGTATCTGCGTTGTGATAGCCTCGGGGAAGCAATTGCCCCAAACTAGTCTCCGCCCGGCGGCGGCGCCAGAACGCGAGCTCGAACCGCGCGTCCCGACTCTGCGTTATTGACTTCGACGGCTCGGGGCGCCACGTAAGGATATCGGATGATCATGAAACTCATGACCGCACTTGCGGCCCTTCAGGCTATCAGCGAGTCGCTAACGGGCAGCCCGCTCGTCGCGATCGGCCTGCTGTTCGGTGCCGGCGTGCTGACCAGCCTGACGCCCTGCATCTACCCGATGATCCCGATAACGGTAGGCGTGATCGGCGGAACGGCGGGCCGGCGGCCGTCGCGCCGGCGCACCATCGGGCTGACCCTGACCTACGTGACGGGATTGGCGCTGTTCTACGCGCTGCTCGGCGTGATCGCCGGGCTGACGGGCTCGCTGTTCGGGACCGTCGGGTCCAGCCCCTGGGCGCGACTCGCCATCGGTAACCTGCTGCTCGTCTTCGGGCTGGCGATGCTGGACGTGATCCCCGTGCGCGTGCCTCAGCGGTTGAGCGCTTGGGCGGCACGGCTGGAGGGCGGCACGGCCCCGGCGGTCTTCCTGCTGGGTGCGACGTCGGGGATCGTCGCCGCGCCGTGCGGGGCGCCGGCGTTCGCCGCGGTGCTCACCTGGGTGGCGGGAACCGGCAGCGCGCTGCTCGGGTTCGTCTACTTGTTCGTGTTCTCGCTCGGTATGAGCACGTTGCTCGTGCTGGTGGGACTGTCGTCCGGCGCGCTCGCCGCGCTGCCCCGCTCGGGCCGCTGGATGGTCTGGATCAAGCGGGCGGCCGGCCTGGTCATGCTCGGCATGGCCGAATACTACTTCATTCAGGCAGGGATGGTGTTGTGATGCGTATACGGCTGACCGTGGTGACTCTGACCGCTTCGCTGCTGGTTCTCGGTGAACCCGACGCGACGCACGCCCAGGAGCAGATCGGGATCGCGCTCGGCGCGACTCCCGATGCCGTCGAGATCGAGGATCTGGAGGGTAACCCGGTCGACCTCGGCGATTACATCGGCGGCGGCAAGCCGGTGCTGATCGAGTTCTGGGCGACCTGGTGCCCGCTCTGCGAGGCGCTCGAGCCGGCGATGCTGGCCGCACACGCGAGGTACGGCGAGGAAGTGGAGTTCCTGATCGTGGCCGTCGCGGTGAACCAGAGCGTGCGGCGCGTGCGGCGCTACGCCGAGAGCCACGCGGTGCCGGGCCGCTTCCTGTGGGACACCGACGGCCGCGCGGTCCGCGCGTTCATGGCCCCCTCCACATCTTATATCGTGGTGTTGGATGGCGAGGGCACGGTCGCCTACACGGGGTTGGGCGCGGACCAGGACATCGAGGCCGCCGTACAGAAAGCGCTCGGGCGGTGAGGCGTTGCGACCGAGCCGCCGCCCCACCGCCCGCGGGCCGATACTCTTCTACTCTTCCTCCGGCGCCAGCCGGTCGATCACCTCACCCAGCTCGCTGTAGGCCGTGGGATCGATCTCGCGGAACGGCGTCGCGCGATAGGCGATTCTCCCGTCGGGTCCCACGACGAACAGGTTGCGGTTCGTCAGGCCGGCGCGGCCGGCGAGCGCGCCGTAGAGGTTCGCCACCGCGAGGTCTGCGTCGCTCGCCATGAGGAACGGGAACTGATCGTCGCGGGCCCAGGCGGCGAGCTCGGCGATCGGGTCGGCGCTGATGGCGATCAGGATGACGTCGCGGCCGCCGTTGAACAGCTGTGCGTACTGATCACGGTACGCATGCATCTGAACTGTTCAACCACGGCTCCGCGCCCGGAAGAAGAAGGCGAGCACGACGGTCTTGCCTGCGAAGTCGCTGAGCCGCACCTCGTCTCTGAGCTCGCCGTAGCGCGTGGCGCCGGGGATCGAGAAATCGGGTGCGACGGCGCCGACCTCGAGCGGCTCGACCGTCTGCGTCTGGGCCTGAATCGGTGCGGCGACGACGAGCGTCAGCGCCGCGAGTACGGCCCATGTGAGTCTACGCATGTTCCTCCCTTCGCTCTGAGCCTAGCGGCGCCCGGTCAGCACGCCGACCTTCTTCCTGAGAACGTCGAGTAAGAGGTCGATGGTTCCCAGATGCGTTCGGAACGTCAGGACCGCGAGCCTCAGCACGAACCTGCCCTCTAGCGTGGTCGACGAGATGAACACCCGGCCGTCGCGATGGATCTCGTCGACCAGCGCCCGGTTGAACTTGTCCGCATCGCCGGCCTTCGGGACCCAGCGGTAGGTGGCGACCGATAGCTCGGGCTCCGGGCCGACCTCGAATCCCAGCTGCTGGACCTTCTCGTAGAAGTAGCGGGTCAGCAGCAGCTTCTCCTCCAGGCACGCCCGGAACGGCGCCACACCGTGCAGCTTGAGGGGCAACCACAGCCTCAGGCCGCGGAAGTGCTTGGTGAGCTCCGGTGACAGCTCGGCCGGCGAGCTGATCTCGAGCGACTCCTCGGCTACCGTGTCTTGCATGTAGGGGGCCTGGTAATAGTGGGCGCGGTGGAGCGCTTGCACATCCCTGACCAGCACGGCGCCGCTGCCGTAAGGCAGGAAGAGCCCCTTGTGCGGGTCGAGCACGATCGAATCGGACAGCTCCATGCCGGCTAGCCGCGGGCGGCACTCGTCGACGAGGGCGAAGAACCCGCCGTAGGCCGCATCGATGTGGTACCAGAGCCCTTCCGACTTGGCGATGCGGCCGATCTCGTCCAGCGGGTCGATGGCGCCCACGTCGGTCGTTCCCGCCGATGCGATGACCAGCCAGGGGACGAGGCCGTCGGCACGATCGCCCGCGATCGCCCGCTCCAGCTCCGCCGGTATCATCCGGTAGCGTTCGTCCAGCGGCACATAGCGCCGGACGCACTCACCCAGGCCCGCGACGCGCAACGCCTTGTCCACACAGTGGTGGACCTGCTGCGTCACGTATACCACGGCCCGCTCGAAGTCGCGCGGCCTCAGGTCGTGCGCGTCACGCGCCGTGACGATCCCGATGAGGTTGGCCATGCTGCCGCCCGAGGCCAGGTTGCCGCCCGAGCCGGCGGGATAGCCGACCAGCTCGGCCATCCAGTCGACCAGCATGTTCTCCATCTCGACGGCGCCCGGCCCGGCGAAGCGGACGCCGGCATAGCGGTTGGTGACGGCGGCCAGGTAGTCGCCGAGCGCCGAGAAGTAGATACCGCCGCCGGGGATATAGGCGATGTGTCCTCCCGAGGCCGGGTTGAGCCCCGGCACGACGACCGCGTCCTCGAACAGCGCCAGCAGCTCTTCGACAGAGACACCCTCATCCGCTATCGGCGACTCGCGTATCCGCTTCGCCGCTCGCTTGTCGATCTCGTACGCCTTCAGGTCGGGCAGCCGATCGAGGAAGCGCTCGCCATAGGCGACGACCGCGTCACGTACCGGCGCGCGCGCGCCGCCGCCGGGCTCGAGCCCCCGGGCGACCGACTCCAGCGCTCTGATCCGCTCGATCATCAAAGCCATCTCATATCTTGATGAAGATCCCGCGCCGATAGAGCAGCCACATCAGGAGTAGCCAGAACCCGACGTAGGAGAGCGCGAAGGCGAACGAGCCGTGCAGCGGCCCGGCCCATGAAGCGAACAGGTTCGTGTATATCCAGCTGTAGAGTGACGTCGACTCGCCGCCCGCGCCGGACACCCGCACTCGGACCAGCGTCTTCGTCAAGAGACCCGACGCGACGAACACGGCGATCGCGTTCATGCCGTAGATCACGAACGGCAGGCTCCAGCGTTTCCAGCTCCGTAGCTCGATCATCCAGTAAAAGGCACCGAGTACCAGGCCTCCCATACCGGCGCTGAAGACGACGTACGAACTGGTCCAGATCTTCTTGTTGATCGGGAACAGGAGGTCCCACAGAAGGCCGAGCAAGATGGCGACCAGCGACCCCGCCAGCAGGCCCTTGGCCTTCGCGCTGCCCTCCCTGTCGGAGAGCAGCCACTCACCGGTGAAGATGCCGAGCAGCGTCGTTCCCACCGCGGGCAGCGTGCTGAGCAGTCCTTCGGGATCCCACATATTGCCGCGCCACAGATGCTGCTGACCCAAAATCAGCCGATCGAGATACGCGCCCAGGTTACCGTCGGGTGACAGATCACCGGCGCCGAAGCCGGGCACCGGGACCAGCGTCATCAGTGCCCAGTAGCCGAGCAACAGGACGGCCAGCGCGCTCCACCTGCCCCGTGTCCCCAGAGTCAGGTACAGGGTCGCGGCGATCAGGTAGACGACGCCGATCCGCTGCAGCACGCCCGGTATACGCAGCGTGCCCCAATCGCTGAAGGTCGGGAACAGCGCCATGAAGAGGCCGAGCCCGAACAGGATCAGGCCGCGCCTGACGACGTGGCGGGCCAGTCTGCGCTTCGAGTCGCCGCGCGCCAGCCGGCGAGCGAAAGAGATCGGCATCGCCACACCGACGATGAAGAGGAAGAAGGGGAAGATCAGGTCGGTGGGCGTCCAGCCGTGCCAATCGGCGTGCAGCAACGGCGCGTAGACGTGGGACCAGCTACCCGGGTTGTTGACGAGGATCATCCCGGCGATGGTCGCGCCACGAAACGCGTCGAGGGACGTGAGGCGGCCGCTCAACTGATTCGGTTCCGGCATCGAGTCTGGAGATTAGGCGGTCACTCGGCGCGCGGCAACAGCGCCCGACTTGTCTCTGGGGAAGGCCGGCTAGTATATTGAGCCGCTCGCCAGTTCCCTCCCCCTCTCGATTCCCCGGTATCGGACAGCCTGCGATGACCACGCGCGACGAGTGGACGGGACTCCATCACCTCGCCTACGTGTACGCTGCGGTCGCATCGAGCGACGGCACGATCACCAACGACGAGCTGGACGTCTTCTGCCAGAAGCTCCATCAGTGGAACCCCGACACCCCGACCGACGAGCTGATGCAGATCGTGATGACCGCCGTCGCAGCACTGGGCGCGGATATCGAGGACCAGGAGGCGAGCCGGCTGCGTGATTCGGTCAAGACGGTCGCCGAAGTCCTCGACGACGAGGGCCGCGCCGCCGCGCTGGACGACCTGTTCGCGATCGCCGCGGCCGACGGCACGTTCATGCCCGGCGAGGGCAGCCTGCTGGTCGAGATCAGAGAGGCGTGGGGCGCCGACGAGTTGAAGCGACGACCCCGACCGCAGCTCGGGCGGCCGGGCCCGGACTGAGCTCGCCGCCACCCGCCCGGCTCGGCCCGACGGACATTGCCACCAAAGGACTCGGCGTTATATTCGCTGCCTCAGCCCAGTCCTACACCCCTGTTCCCTCAAACTCGAGAGCTGGATGGGTCGCAAGAGACCGAAGCTGAAGAAATCGGGTCGCAGGAAGATCGGGCGCAAGAAGCGCAAGGAGCTGCACAAGCGCCGCAAGCGCAGGAAGTAGATGCCGGCGTCGGAGCCAGGCCGTTGAGCGAAGAATCTCTGGCCGGCTACCCGGTCGCCGTCCGTGTCCCGGTCCAGTGGGGTGAGCTGGACGCCTACGGCCACGTCAGCAACGTGGTCTTCTTCAGCTACTTCGAGTCGGCGCGCGTCCGCTACCTCGAGCGCTGCGGCTTCATCGAGTCCTACGATCGCCACAAGATCGGCATCATCCTCCATTCGACCAGCTGTCGCTTCCGGCAGCGGCTGTTCTACCCGGACACCGTGCTGGTCGGCGCCCGCGCCGCGGACCTCGGCACGGACCGCTTCACCATGGCTTACGAGATCGTCTCGGAAGCCAGCGGCTCCACGGTGGCAGAAGGAGAGGCGACGCTGGTCTCCTACGACTACAATACACGAGAGGTCGTACCCATACCGGAGCACGTGCGCGCCGCCATCCAGGGACTCGAGTCTGCGGCCGGCTGAGGCCCGCCGGCAGCCGTGTGGCGCAGCCGCCTCACGCCTGAAACCTCGGGCACCCCGCAGCCGTAGGGACACCTGGGCGTCGCACTCCGACGCCCAGACCGTTCCGACATAGACAGGAATCGACGCCCGTGTCTGGGGGCCCAGGAGCGCCGGACAGGCGGGAACTCGGGCGGGCGCTTTCGAGTTTAGCAGAGTGGCAGCCAGGCGGAACGCGGCGGCAACCCTTTCAGGGCTGAAGGCGTCTAAGTACTAGAGGTTCGCTGGAGAAGCCTAAGAAAGAAGCAAAAAAAGTCACGTGTGGCGGCGCCTGCATGGGCAGCAGGTAGGAACAGTCCCTCCATCCGGCTCGGCCGCCCACTCCCGGTGCCGGGTCAGCCGCCACACATGACTAAGAAGAGCAGCCGATCTATCGGGCGAGGCCTCGGTTCAATAGCCGGGGCCTTATTGTCATGTACCTGTCAAAACCTATGGTCGGTGCCCGCTGCTGGGACCGGGGGCATAATCGCATCCTCGCGCGGGCGCGTCAAGACCCCCTCTGGCGGCCGCGCCGGATCACGCGACCGGGGTAGGCACCGGTCGGCGCGCCGGCCGCGCAGACCTCCACACCGTTCACCCACACCCGATCGACACCGACAGAGGGGAGCCGCGGTTCCTCGACGGTCGCCCGGTCGGCGATAGTGGTCGGATCGAACAGGACCAGGTCGGCGAATGCACCGGGCCGTATCACGCCCCTGTCCGCCAGGCCCATGTGTCGTGCCGGCAGGCCGGACATCTTATGAACCGCTTCTTCCAGCGTCAGCCTGGCGGACTCGCGGACGTAGCGGCGAAGAACGCGCGGGAAGCTACCGAACCCGCGGGGGTGACGGCCGGCGAGCTCGCCGTCGGTGCAGATCTCGCTGTGCGGCCAGGCGACGAGCCGAGCCACATCGTCGGGATCCATACTCTTGCCCAGCACACTTTCCGTCGATTCGCCGGTCTCGGCGGCCAGCGCCTGGGATTCGGCGATCAGGTCCAGATACGCGGTCACCGGGTCGACACCCCGCAGCTGAGCGATCTCGGCGATCGTCTTGCCGACGATTGCGGGATCGGGATCGAAGCGGGTCAGGCGCATCCCCTCGGCCGGGGCGAGCTCGTCGAGCGCGAAGGCGGCGGCCTCGCGGTCCTCGAAATCGCGCTCGGGGAACAGAACGGTCAGAGTCGATTGCCAGTACTCGTAGGGGTAGACGCAGGCGGTGACGTCGACGCCCGCCGCCCGCGCTCGATCGAGGCGCGCCAGCAGGCGGTCCGCCTGCCCCCAGAGGCTGCGCATGGCGAGCTTCATGTGAGTGACCTGCACCGGTATCCCGGCCTCATCGCCGATACGAATGATCTCCTCGATCGCCTCGAACAGGCGGCGGTCCTCACTGCGGATGTGACTCGCGTAGCGGCCACCGGCGCGGGCGGCCTCGCGAGCCAGGGCGACGATCTCTTCCGTCTCCGCATAGATGCCCGGATCGTACTCGAGGCCGGTGGAGAGGCCGAGCACGCCGGCGTCCAGTTCCTCCCGCAACAGCTCGCGCATCCTGTCGATCTCGGCCGGCGCGGCGGCGCGGCGGAAGTCATCACCCATCACTTCGTAGCGCAGGGTGCCGTGGCCGGCGAACGACGCGACGTTGATCGCTGTGGGCGTCTGTTCGAGTCGCTCGAAGTACTCGCTGATCGGGAAATGCGAGTCGCCGTCCTGGCCGACGATGGTCGTGGTGATCCCCTGGGTCACGCCGCCGAGCGCGGTGCGGTCGTCTTCGAGTCCTCTGTCGTAGTGCGAGTGGGTGTCGATGAACCCGGGCGCGAGGACGAGCCCGTGGCCGTCCACCACGGTCTCGCCGGGCGCCGGCTCGAGATCGCCCACCGCGGCGATCCGGTCCCCCTCGATGCGGACGGATGCCGCCCGTGCGGGAGCACCGGTCCCGTCGACGACCCGTACGTTGGCAACCAGCGTGGTGGTGCGGGAATCCGGCGCTTCGCTACAACCGGCGACGGACAACGCGGACATCAAGACCGCGAACGCAGTCAAGCGACGCATGGTCTCTCTCCAGGTCGCGCCCGCTCGGACGACCGGGCGTGCTGTGTAGTTCTTGTCGGGCAGACGAAAGATCGGGACTCGGCAGCGGCCTGGCAAATCGGGTGAGCGGGGGGCGCGGGGAGCGGGGTATTTTCGACGGGGCCGCGAATCGCTAATTTGGGGTGGTAGCCTGGAGCGAACTCGGCGCAGGAAGTGAACTCAATGCCTATCGAACCGCTCGGTCAGGAAGAGATCCGCAACTGGCTGACGAGGCGCGAGCTGTTTGCCAGCCTGCGTCGGCTGCGGCGCTGTAGGAACGGTCACTTCTCGTGCTCGACCCACACGGACGGGCCGTGCTACGAGGAGTTGCGCGACCGGTTCCTCGCGATGGCCAAAGACCGGGCAACCGAGCTGGTGGCCTGCGGCGCCGATCGGGCGGCGCTCTGGAGCTCGATCTACCGCAATTTCCCCGTCCTCGAGCCGGTGACGGTCGATTCGATCATCGAGGAGGCCTTCGACTTCGGGCTTCCCACCCCGGAGCACTAGACCGGCACAGGCTTAGACCGGCACCGCCGCCAGCGCTCGCCAGATGTAGACGGACGCCAGCGTACGGTACGGGCGCCAGCGCTCGGCGCGCGCGATCATCTCCTCGACACCACTGCAACCGAAGTAGCGCTCCATCCCCTTGCGGATCCCCAGGTCATCGACCGGAAAGACGTCAGGCCGCCGCATCGAGAACATCAGGAACATCTCCGCCGTCCAGCGGCCGATGCCGACGACCGCGGTGAGCCGCTCGATGATCTCGTCCTCGCTCAGTCGCGAGAAGCGGATGCCCTTCAAGTGTCCGACATCGAACGCTTCCGCGAGCGCGTGCAGGTAGCGAGCCTTCTGCCGTGAGACGCCGGCGGCGCGCAGCTTGGCCGCCGGCGTCGAGCGTATCGAGCGCGGGTCGGGAGATCGAAGGCGGGGATAGAGGTCTCTCACGCGGCCGATGATCGTCCGCGCCGCCGCACCCGAGACCTGTTGGGCGAGTATCGCGCAGCAGAGGACCCAGAAGTAAGGGCGACGGCCGCGCAGCTCGATGGGACCGACCGCCTCGATCAGTGACCGCAAAGCGCGGTCGCGACCGAGGACGGTCACGGCGTCACCCACCGCCCAGCGCGCGCAGCCGCTCGAGCTCGCAGCCACAGACCCGCGTCGCCCGGCTAGTCCTCGAGGCCCTTGGGCCGGCCGAGGATCTCGGCCCAGACGATCGCCTTCTGCACGGCGTTCCAGTGGGGCCGCTCCGGCAGCTTCCCGCGCCGCCGGCGCACGTCGGACGCCGCCGCTCTCTCCATATAGCGCTCGTGGAAGCGCTCGTGGTCCTCCGGCCGGCGCGGTCGCTCCAGCGATACGGGCTCGCCACGCTCCAACATCGCCCGCTCCTCGAGCGACATCGGGGCCTCGGCCTGACGGAGCGGCTCCCGGGTGAGGGCCGGCGCGCGCCGACGCTGGGCGGCCGCTTCCCTGCGTGCCCGAGCCAGAGCTGCGGCGCGATCACCGCCGGGTTCCCGCCCCCGCTGCAGCGCCTCGCGCCGCGGACTGGGACGATAGCCGGCCCCCTCACGAGTGGCGGGCGCGGCGGGTGGCGCTGGGGGCGCCGGGCCCCTCGGAGGCGCTGCCGGAGGCGGACGGCGCGCCGGGTACTCGACGGTGGCCGCTCGGGCCGACGCGGGCGGCGCCGGCTCGGGCGGCCGCTCGATCCGCGGCTTCCGCTCGAGGTTGATGCCCAGCTCCTCGGCGATCAGGTCTTGGAGGCCGGATGGCAGCCGCTCGAGGCCGCTCTCCTCGTCCTCCTCAGCCTCGCGCTGGGCCGGCGGTTCGGCCTTCGCCTTCTGAGCGGCCTTGAGGACTCGCTCGACCAGGCCGATGACGATGAAGAAGATGATGAGCGTGAGGAACTGTTCCACAGTGCGCGCCCTCCGCTAGCCCATCAATTCGACGAACCGCCGCTGGGCGGCCGCTCCTTGCCGCTGTCGGCGATCGATTCCCGCATCTCCGTGTCGCTGACGATGTTCCGGTAGCGGGCGTAGTCCATGATCCCCAGGTTGCCGGCCCGAAAGGCCTCCGCCATCGCCAGCGGGACCTGCGCCTCCGCCTCGACGACCCGCGCGCGCATCTCCTCGACCAGCGCCTTCTTCTCCTGTTCCTCGGCCACGGCCATGGCGCGCCGCTGCTCGGCCTTCGCCTGGAAGACGCGCTTGTCGGCCTCGGCCTGGTCGGCCTGCAGCTCGGCGCCGATGTTCTTGCCCACATCGACGTCGGCGATGTCGATCGAGAGGATCTCGAACGCGGTTCCCGAGTCGAGCCCCTTCTGCAGAACGGTCTTCGAGATCGAGTCCGGGTTCTCGAGCACCGCCTTGTGCGAGTCGGCCGAACCGATGGTCGAGACGATTCCCTCGCCGACCCGAGCCAGGATCGTCTCCTCGCCAGCGCCACCGACCAGCCGTTGGATGTTCGCGCGCACCGTCACCCGCGCGATGGCGATGAGCTGGATGCCGTCCTTCGCCACGGCGGCGACCTTCGGCGTCTGGATCACCTTCGGGTTCACCGAGACCTGCACCGCCTCGAACACGTCGCGGCCCGCCAGATCGATCGCCGCCGCCCGCTGGAAGGTGAGGTCGATGTTCGCCTTGTCGGCGCTGATCAGCGCCCTCACCACGTGCCCAACCTGACCACCCGCCAGATAGTGGCTCTCCAGGTCGCTGATCTTGATCTTGAGGCCCGCCTTGGTGGCGGCGATCAGTGGCATGATGATACCCGTCGGGCTGACGCGCCGCAGCCGCATCCCGATCAGCGTCGTCAGCGCCACGTAGGCGCCCGACGCCAGCGCCGTGACCCACAACCGTACCGGCACCATCCAGAAGATGAACAGGATCAGGACGATGATCCCGATGACCAGGAACGCCGTACTCCCTACGAATAGTCCTTCCATCGTGCTTTCCCTTTCCGAACTGACTCGACGTTTCTATGCGCGCCGGCGCCGCAAGCGGATCACTCCTGTTCCTGCGACTTCACCTGGCGCACCACGTGTCGGTATCCCTCGGACCGCGTGATCTCGATCTTGCTGCCCGCGTCGATCCACGGACCCTCACTGACCACGTCGACCCGCTCGTCACCGAAGACACCCACTCCGGCCGGCCGCAACGTCGTTTCCGCCACACCCACGTGGCCGACCAGGTCCGCTCGTACGTCACCAGAGATGTAGCCCGCCTCGCGGGTCGTCGCCTCGCGGAGGAAGATACCGCCCAGCCTGCGACTCCACCTGAGGTGCCGCAGGAATGCGTAGGCGAAGGCTCCCGTCAGAGCCATCGCCACACCGACCACCGCGAAGGCTGCCCCGAGATCCATGAAGGTCGGGAACCGTCCCAGCATCGACATCACGAGACCGGCGCCCAACGCGACGATGCCGGCCGTACCCGCGACGCCGAAGCCGGGGATCACGAACACCTCCAGCGCGACGAGAACCAGGCCGGCGGCGATCAGTATCATCTCCTCCCAGCCCGCCAGCCCGACGATCAGGTGCGCGCCGAAGAAGAGGCCCAGACCGATGAGCCCCACCAGGCCACCCACGCCGAAGCCCGGCGTCTTCACCTCGAACAGCAGGCCGAGGAAGCCGAGCGTGAGCAACAGCGGGGCGAATACCGGGTTGGTCAGGAAGCGGACGATGTTCTCGGCCCAGTTGGGACTCATGGTGCGGACCGTCGCGTTCGCCACCCCGAGCTCGGCCAGCAAGTCATCCAGCGTGGCGAACTCGCCCCTCGCGTAGCCGACCGCCAGCGCTTCCTCCGCCGACAGCGTCAGCAACTTGCCCGCCTCGACTACGCCGGGAACCGCGATCTCCTCATCGACCATCGCCTCGGCGATACGCGGATCGAGACCCTGCGCCTCGGCCAGCGCCCGGAACTCGGAGCGCATCGCGCTCACCATTTTCTCGCTCGCCTTTTCGCCGCTGCCGATGACCGGTGTCGCCGCGCCGAACGTCGCACCGGGCCGTACGTAGATCGCCCGCGCCGACAGCGCGATCATCGCTCCCGCCGACAGCGCGCGATCCACATAGGCGTAGACGGGGATCGGAGACTCCTGAACCGCGTCGACGATCTGCCACGCCGCGTCCACACGACCGCCGGGCGTATTGATGTCGAGCACGGCGAAGCGCGCACCCGTCTCCAGAGCACTCTCGACGCTGCGGCTCACGTACGGGCCGAGCCCCCGGTCTATCGTCCCCGTGATCGGGATGCGATAGACCTCCTGGGCGCCCAGCGCCACCGGGTTGAACGCCAGCGCCAGCGCCGGCAACAGCAGAGATCGAAGTAGATGTCGCTGAGCTTTCATGGCCTTTAACGGTGGACAAGCCCAAGGTCCGGTTGGGCGTGCGGCGGTCCGGGATTCCCCTAAAGCCAGTGGTGACAAGCGGAAAATACACCGGGCCGCCGACCCCGGCAACGCACCCCCTAACAGTCCATACACGCGAACCGCGCGAACCTTCACCGCCCCAGCGCTCGACGGTCGCTTGCACCGGCGAGCACGCGCCGATAGGTTCCTCGATCGAGCGTTCGATATGACAACGCGAACCGGAAGCGCACCCCGAAAGTCGCACGCCCCGCGAGCATGGCTGAGAAGGCGCCACCCACGTCGACAGAGCACGAGGAAAAGCTCGAGCGGCTGCTCACCTTAGCCGCCGAGATCTTCGCCGAGAAGGGCTACCACAACGCCTCGATTCGCGATCTGTCGAAGCGCGCCGGCACCAGCCTCTCCGGCCTCTACTACTATTTCGAGAGCAAGCAAGAGCTGCTGTTCATGATCCAGGACCGCAGCCTTCGCAAGGTCGTGGCGGCACTGCGACGCAAGCTGGAGGGCATCGACAGCGCGGAGGAGAAGCTGCGCGCTTTGGTCCACAACCACGTGGGTTTCTTCTCCGATAACATGGCGGCGATGCGGGTGATCACCCATGAGTACGACTCGCTGGAAGGTGAGTACCGCACCAGGATCACCAAGTTGCGGCACGAGTACTCGGACCTCTGTCAGGAGATCCTGCGCGAGGTACGCCGCTTCACCAGCGCCGGCGATGTCGCTCCGCTCAACGTCGCTACCTCGGCGCTGTTCGGGATGATGAACTGGATCTACGCCTGGTACACGCCCGGCAGCCACGTGCCGGTGGACCGGCTGGCGGAACACCTCTACAGACTCTTCACCGGCGGCTTCATCGGCCGGCCCGGCAGATCCTCGACGGGTAGCAGGGCCGGCTAGGCCCGGACCAGGCAGCACGAGCGAAAGATTCTCTGAGTGGGTCAACGAGTAAGGGAGGGTAGCGATATGGCGGGCACGAAGGTCGTTCTGATAGAGAAGCACGACGGCATCGCGACGGTAACGGTGAATCGACCGGACAAGTTGAACGCGCTGAACGCCGAGGTCCGCGCCGGGATCGCCATGGCGTTGGAGCAGCTCCGCCAGGACGACGAGGTACGCGTGGCAATCATGACCGGTGCGGGCGACAAGGCGTTCATCGCCGGCGCCGACATCGGCGAGTTCGAGGGACTGTCGGGGGTCAGAGGCTACCACTACATCCAGACGGGTGACGTCTACTCGGCGGTGGAGCGCTTCCCCAAGCCGCTGATCGCCATGATCAACGGCTTCTGCCTGGGCGGCGGCTGCGAGGTCGCCATGGCCTGCGACATTCGGATCGCCAGTGAGCGGGCGAAGTTCGGCCAACCGGAGATCAACCTCGGGCTGATCCCCGGCGGCGGCGGCACGCAGCGCCTGCCTCGGCTCATCGGCCAGGGCCGGGCGATGCAGCTCATCTACACCGGCGACGTCATCGACGCCGCGGCCGCCGAGAAGATCGGACTGGTCGACGAGGTCGTTCCGCAAGATGCGCTGAAGGAGCGCGTCATGGCGCTGGCCGGCAAGATCGCCGAGAAGAGCCCGGCGGCGCTCCAGGCCACCAAGGAGACGATCCGCGCCGCCTGGCAGATGCCGCTGGACGACGGTCTGCGCTTCGAGAAGGCGTGGTTCGGGCTGCTCTTCTCGACCGAAGACCTGTCCGAGGGAGTGGCGGCGTTTTTGGAGAAGCGAAAGCCGGAGTTCAAGGGCAGGTAGCCGACCGAAGTTCGAAGTTCGAAGCTCGAAATTCGAATTTCTCTCGAGGATCGCTATGAGGCATCGACTGGTCCCGACCCTAGCCGTCTGCTTCTACCTCGCCATGGTCTTCTTCGTCACCTACCCGGGCTACGTCCCGTTCAACCGTATCCAGCCGTTCGTCTTCGGCCTGCCCTTCTCGCTGTTCTGGCAGGTCCTCTGGATCACGAGCTCCATCTTCGTGCTCGCCGGCGTCTTCTTTTGGGAGCAGCGTCGTGCCCGGCGAGCCCCACCGGCCGACGATGAGCGGCAGTGATGGAGCGATGGGTCACCGTCACCCTGGTCACGGCAGGCTATCTCGTACTCTCGTTGCTGGTCGGCTGGGTCTCCGGTCGCCGGGCGAGCGATACGGTTACGGGATACGTGGCAGGCGACCGCGGGTTCGGCCTGTTGGTCATGTACTTCGTGATGGGCGCGATGATGTTCAGCGCCTTCGCCTTTCTGGGCACACCGGGCTGGGCGTACAGCCGGGGCGCCGCCTCATTCTACGTCTTCTCGTACGCGCTTCTGGGTTTCGCGCCCTGGTATTTCCTCGGTCCGATGGTGGCCCGGGTCGGCCGCGTCTACGGCCATGTCACGCAGGCGGAGCTGCTGTCGCACCGGTTCCAGAGCACGACGCTGTCGGTGCTGATCGCCATCGTCTCGATCGTAGCGTTCGTCCCCTACATCGCGCTGCAGATGAAGGGCGCCGGGATCGTGTTCAATGCGGTGACCGACGGTCATGTCCCGATCTGGCTCGGCGCTCTGGTCGCCTACGGTGTGGTGATCCTCTACGTGCTGAGGAGCGGCGTGCTGGGCGTCGGCTGGACGAACACGTTCCAGGGGATCTTCATGGTGATCATCGCCTGGGTGCTGGGGCTCTGGCTGCCCAATCATCTGTACGGGGGCGTCGGCCCGATGTTCGAGCGCATCGCCGAGCTGAGGCCCGAGCTACTGACGGCACCGGGGCTCGACGCGGATGGCAGTGGTTCCTGGGGCTGGGGCTCGTACTCGTCGGCTATCCTGGTGAGCGCCATCGGTGTCACGATGTGGCCACACCTGTTCATGAAGGCGTTCGCGGCGAAGGACGACAAGACGATCAAGCTGACGATGGCCCTTTACCCGACGTTTCTGCTGTTCCTGCTGCCGCTCTACTTCATCGCCTTCGCCGGCGTGCTGTTCGAGAGCAGCCCGCCCTCCGCGGACTTCATCCTGCCACACATGATCCTCAGCACGAACGTGGCCCCGGTCCTGGTCGGCCTGTTTTGCGCGGGCGCGCTGGCAGCCAGCATGTCCACCGGCGACGCGATGCTCCACGCCTCGGCGTCGATCTATGTACAGGACATGCACCGCAAGGTGTTCGATCGAAAGCTGAGCGATCACAGCCGCCGGAGGCTCATCCGGGTCCTGGCCGTCGTCGTTGGGGTCGCCTCGTTCTACACCGCGGTCAGCACGGAGATGTCGCTGGTGGCGCTGTTACTCGCCGCCTACGGCGCCATCGTGCAGCTCGCGCCGATCACCGCCGCCGCCTTCTTCTGGAGGCGAGCCACCGCCGCCGGCGCCGTGACCGGGCTCGTACTCGGCTCGCTGGTCACCCTGCTCCTGTACGGGTTCCCACAGCTGCGGCCCTTCGGCCTGCACGAGGGGATCGTCGGACTTGCCGTCAACTGTCTGGCCCTCGTCCTGGTCAGCCTGGCCACCAGCCGGCCCCTGGAGGATCACGTCGACTCGTTCATCAAGGCGAGCCGCGGCGCCGTTTAACGACCGGCCGCCCGGCGGCATCAGAAGGATAGAGGAAGCGCGGTCCCCTAGCGGGTCGCAGACAGCCCGGAGACAAGCAAGAGTGAGCGCACAGTGGAATTACTTATGACTGAAGCCTATAACGGTGCCCGGGCGGCGGGTCTCCTCGGGCTCGCCGTCGCCCTGCTGGGCGGCTGCGCAACCAGGGCCCCGGGACCCGACGTGCAGGCGGAACTGGCCAAGCTGCGCGAGGAGCAGCAGGCGCTGATCGCCGAGGTCCGCGCCCTGCGCAGCGAGGTCAGACAGCTGGCCGGCGAGCAGCAGGTCACGCCCAGCGAGGCGCCCGGCGTCATTCCGCCCGCTCCGGTGCTCAGGCAGCCGGCGCGGGTCGCCGGTGCCGCGATCGCCGCCCTGCTCGACACCTATCGTCAGGCGCTCGAGGCCGAGGACCTCGCCCTGGTCGAGGACGTGTACGGCGGCACGATGCCCGCCGAGGACATCAGGTACCTGGAGATCTGGTTCGACAGGACCGACGAGCTCCGGGTCAGCATGGACCCGCGGAGCATCGAGGTGCACGACGGACTGGCCGATGCGCGGGTCAGCCAGACGATGGACTACAGGCTCAGCCGCACGGCGGAGCGCCGGTCGGTGCGTCTCGATGTGCGCATGGCGTTCGAGAAACGCGGCGACCGGTGGCAGCTGATCCGCGTCCAGGCCCGCCGCTGAGCCTGCCGCGGGCCCGGCCCTACTCCTCGTAGACCAGGCGGCTGCGCTCGAATATCAAGCCGGACGGCTCGTCCAATCCGAGGAAGACGGGCTCGCTTCGTACGTGTTCCAGCGGCTCGGCGATCGCCGACAGACTGGTCCCCAATCCTCCCAGCAGCAGCGGCGAGTGGGTGAGCAACAGCTCGTGAACGAGTCGCTCCTTCAGCGCGAGTCCCATGAGCGTCGGGCCGCCCTCGAATCCGATGGTAGTGATCCCGCGTCGCCAGAGCTCGCTCCAGGTCTCCCGTAAGGGCGACTCCGAGCCGACCACGTAGACATCAGGGGTCAGCTTCTTCAGCTCGCCGACCCGCGCCTCGGCGGTCTCCATGACGAAGAGCGCGGTCCGGATCGACGGCTCGCGGAACACGGCGGCCCGTGCCGGAACGTTGCCCGTGGCGGAGAAGAAGACGTTGAGTGGCGCGACGTTGCCCTTCAGCTTCTTGCGTCGCTCGATCAATTCCCTCTCGAGCGGCGCTCCGACGGTCGCGTCGGCGCGCAGCGTCGCGGCCCCGATCAGGAACGCGTCGACGCTCGCTCGCAGCTCGAGTTGGCCGAAGCGATCGGCCGGCTGACCTCCCATCCGGCCGACCCCACCCCCGAGACCGTCCGTCGCGCGTCCGTCCTTCGATTGGATGAACAAGCCGTAGGTGTAGGGGACTTGCTGATGCTCCGCCCGCTCCACGCCACCCGCGAGGGGCGACAGGTCGCCCCAGATCGTCCGCCTGCTCTCGCGGAGATGATCGTCCTCGACCTTGTTGTAGAGGATGGTGATCGGCTGGAACATCAGCTCACCGATCTTCATCAGCGTGGCGCGGCATTCTCCGCGCCGAAGGGCAACACCACCCTGAACGTCGACCCCTCACCCGGCACGCTCTCGACCTCGATCCGACCGCCCTGCCGCTCGATGATCTCCTTGCAGAGCCCCAAGCCCAGCCCCATACCCGACTTCGTCTGCTTGGTCGTGAACCCGACGTCGAAGATGCGATCCAGGTCGCCCGCGGCTATGCCGGCGCCGCTGTCGCCGATCTCGACCACGGCGTCGCCGTCGGAGCCGCGCGTGCGGATGGTGATCGTGCCCCGCTCGGCGATCGCCTGGCTGGCGTTCAGCAGCAGGTTCATGAACACCTGGTTCAGCTGGCCCGGGAAACACTCGACCTCCGGCAGGTCGCCGTACTCCTTGACGACTTCGATGCGATGCTTCAGCTCGTGGCCGAGCAGCAGCAGCGTGCTGTCCAGCACCTTGTGCAGGTCGATCCTCCGCTTCGCCGCCTCATCGGTGTGCCAGAGCCTGCGCGCGCTGGCGACCAGCTCGCTGATCACATCGACGGCGATCTGATCGATCTCGATCACCTCATCGAGCGTCTTCACCAACCCGCGGATCTGATCGATCTCCGCATCGTCAACGGTCTCGTCGGCGAGGATCTCCTGCAAACGGCCGATCGCTCTCTGCAATACGTCACGGTTACTGCGGATCGCACCGAGCGGCGTGTTCAACTCGTGGGCCAGGCCCGCCATCAGCTGTTGCAGCGAGCCGTTATCTCGATCACTCATAGCAGCGCTTGCATCAGGCGCTTGCGGAACCCGGCAAGGTCCTCGTGCGCGGACTCGAGTTCAGCGGCCCGCGCCTGCAGCTCCTTCACCAGTCCGGCGCGCTCGATCCCGTTGCGGACGACGACCAGCAGGTGATCGTTGTCCCACGGTTTCTCCAGGTAATAGTAGAGTCCCGCCTCGTTGATGGCGCGGATCGCGTTCTCCTTGTCGGCATAGCCGGTCAGCAGGATCCGCGTCGCTTCCGGACGCTTCTCCCGCACCGCCTTGAGAAACGTGATACCGTCCATCTCGGGCATCATGAAGTCCGCGATCACCAAATCGATCAACTCGCTGTCGGTCGTGTCAAGCGCCTCGAGCGGCGAAGTGAAGGTCAGGACGCGGTAGGTCGCCTCGAGCTGCAGGAAGCTGCGCAGTGCACTAGTGACCATCTCTTCGTCGTCAACGACCAGGATCGTCGCCTTCTGTTCAGACATCGCTCTCTCCCACTCGCGGCTACGCCACCAGGTTTCGCAGCCGCCGCGCCAAGCCCCTCAGCAGACCGCGTGCCAGCTCGGCGTGATCGGCCAGCAGATCGTAGAAGTCCTCCCTGGTCAACCTCAACAGCTCGCTCGGCTCAACGGCTCGCGCCTCCACCAGGCTGGGCGACTCGTCGATCAGGGCCCAGGTCCCGAACGCCGTGCCATCTCGAGCGGTGAGAACCTCGTCCGCCCGGCGAAGCTCGACCGCACCGCGAATCACTACGTACATCGCCTCGGTCGGCTCGTCCTGGCGGATCAGAACCGTGCCGCCCGCCACGCTGATCTCCTCGGCGACTGACGCCAGCAGTGCCAGGTGCTCGGCGCGCGCATCGCTCAGCAGATCGACCTGCTGAAGCAAGAACACCTTCTCGATCAGATTCATCTCGCTGCTCTCCGGCTGCGTTGCATCTTCATCCAGTCGTGCCAGCGCACGTTCTACCAGGCCGCGCAATTCGGCGCCCGCGGACCCCCGGGCCCGCTGCAGCGCTTCACCCACCCACGGTTCCCGCAGCTCCGTCGCCGCCCAGACCGCGCAGCTCGCCAGCCAGGTGTCGTCATCTGCCATGAGGCCGTCCACCACTTCGCGGACCTCTCGGTGACGGCTCTTGACCGCCCCTTCCTGAACCGCCGGCAGCACGCGCTTGAACATGCCGTGCCCCAGCGTCTGCTCCAGCCATTCCATCGCATTGGCACGCGCGGCGGTTCCGCCACTCTCGAGCGTCATGTACGAGCGGTAGACACCGTGCGGCGGATACCACAGGCCGAGGGCCCGGAAGACTCGCTCCCGGCCGCTGAACCAGGCCTCCGAGAGCGAGCGCTGGAGAAGCCTCACCGCGGACCCCGCGAGCTCGAGCCGTGCGAGCGCCGCAGCGGCTTCGGCGCAGCGGGCGCCGCACTGCACCTCCCGCTCTATTACCTGCGCCACGGGCTCCACCGAGAACAGCAGGCCCGGGCCGCCTTCGGTCCGCAGCTTGTTGAGCGCCTTGAGCGCTCGGTAGCGCAACAGCCGGTCGGGTGGAGCGGCTGCCAATATGCGGAGCATGTCATCGACCGTGGCCTGGACGGGTATGCGGGCCAGAACCGCCGGGATGTGACGACGGACCGCAGGCCTCACCGACGCATCCTGGAGGTAATCCGCGAGTGTACCCTCGACCTGCTCACCTTGTGCGACCAGTGCCTCGCGTGCGACCTCACGTGTGGCCGCCGAACCGAGGGCCGCGATCAGATTGGGTAGGTACTCACGGTGGCCCAGGCGACCGGCGGTCCGCAGGGCGGCTCGCACCACGGCCGGCTCGCGATCCCGTAACAACGGACCGAGCGCATCTCGGACCTGCGGGTCATCACCCAGAGTCACCAGGGCGAGTGCGAGCTCGACCCGGGCTTCGACGCCATCGCGCTGCGCCTCGCCCATCAGGCGCTCGTAGTACTCCGGTGGAAAGATCGCGGCCCGATCAGCCCAAGCGCCTTCCTCACCCAGACAGGAGAGCGCCGCGACGCGCACCGCTCGCTCGCCCGAGTCGAGCAGCGACCTGATGACGTTCTCGGGATCCGGCGCCGCCCTGTAGAGCAGCCGCACCGCGGCGATCCGCACGCGCTCGTCCCGGTCCTCGGTCAACTCGTGCACGCGTCGTCGGTCGATCTCCTCCGGGAAGTCGGTCAGCGCGGCCAACGCCCGCTCCCGAATACGCGGGCTCGGACTCGCGAGCAGCGCGTTCAGATCTTTCACGAGCGGCCGGGCACTCGCCCGGTCCGCCTGGTCCACCAGATCGAGGGCGAAGGCGATACTGCGCTCGTCATCCGAGGCGAGCGCTTGCCGGACGACGGGTATCGTGCTGGCGTCGCCCATCGAGGCGAAGACGCCCGCGAAGCTGGCGAAGCGCCCGCGGATCGAGCTCGCCAGGCTGCGCACGTACTCGCGCCGCACCGCTATCGCCACGGCTACCCAGACGGTTCCGAGCGCCACGGCGACATACCCGATGCTCCGGTAGTCGATGAACAGGATCGACACGAAGATCAGCAAGCTGGAGAGAGCTTTGCCCAGCCCCTTCTCCACCGCCATGTCGATGTACGCCTTCGCCTTCAACTTGATGCTGTCGGGCAACGGGACGTAGAGGATCTCGCGACCGGCTCGCTCCGCACTGTAACGGAACGACGAGTCGCCCGCCTTCGCCGCCACGGCCGCTACCAGGCTCCAGGTCACGGCGAGCGCGACGTTCGCGCTGAGCAGCACGACCGGCAGCATGAGGACCACGAGACCGACGCCCCAGCGGTGCAGGATCGGACGCAGCGCCGCCAGAACGACCAGCGGCAGCCACTGGGTCGCCGCGAAGAACTTGCCCTGGAACGCACCGATCGCATCGCGAGTCTCGTACGTCTCACCCACTATCTCGTTGAACTGGTAATCGACCAGTTGCTTGACCAGCACCGTCAGCAGCACGGCGCCGCCGATCAGCAAGACGTGCTTGTTCCGGACGATGCTCAGAAACTCGCCGAGCGAGTACCGTTCCGTGCGACGCGCCTGCGGCCGGCAGGTGGTGCCCGCCTGTGCCGCCAAGACGAAGGGTAGCGCCACGGCGAACGCCACGACGAAGAACGCGGCGACGAGCAGCATGTTCGGTGCGCCCACCCGTTCGACGAAGAATCCGGTGATCGCGGCGCCGACTACAGCGCCGAACGAGCCGCCGGCGATGGCGAACGGGTAGAGCCGCTTGGCCTCCCGAGCGTCGAAGCACAACTGCGTTGCCATGAAGAACTGCGTCACCATCACGGCGGCGTACAGGTCGTACCAGCCGTAGAAGATCACGCCGAACGCGGTGCTCTCCTCACGATACAGAACGCGGAAGACGAGGAAGCTGGCGGCGAAGAAGAGCGAGACGCCGGGAATCAGCACGCGCCACGGGATGCGGTCGGCCAGCCTGTTGTAGGGGACGACGAACAGGATGACGATCGCGCTTATCAGATAGACTTTGTAGAACTCGCTGTCGGCGAGCCCCTCGAGCGCGAACGCGTTCCGGGTCGGCTTCAGGATGCCGACCGTCGTAACGACGAGGAAGAACAGGCTGGCCATCATCGCGGCCTTCGCCGGGTCTCCTCGCCTGAGCTGAGAGAGCTTCGGGAAGAGTTTAAGGAGCGCTCTCAAAGAACTTCTCCTCGAGTTCTCGGCGGGGCCCGCTAACGCGACAAGATAATCGCCGGCGCACCGTCAGCCAGGGTCCGGCGTGAGCGGTAGGGATATCTCCACCTCGGTGCCGCGGTTCGGCTCGCTGCTGATCCTGAACTCACCGCCGTGGTCGTGTATGATCTGGCGCCACGTGTACAGGCCCCACGACGTGGTAACGCGGCCGTCCTTGACGCGGAAGCTGGGCTCGAAGATCTCGCTCATCTTATCCGTATCGATGCCACGCCCCGTATCGGCTATCCGCACGCAAACGAAGTCCTCGTCGAGGCGCGTCGTGAGCCGGACCTCACCCTCACCCTCGATGGCGGTGGCGGCGTTGTCGAGGACATCCTCGAACACTTCGCTGAGACCCGCCGCATAGCCGACTACCTTGGGCAGCTCGGCGAATTCCTTGACGACACGTATCCGGGTGCCCCAACCGCCAGAGAGCACGCTCACCGCATCATTGAGGAGCGCGTTGACGTCTACCGGGCGCCGTTCGGCCGAGTCGACGTCCAGATGGATGAGCCGCTCGAAGCGCGCCACGAGGCGCGAGATGCGTCCGAACGCCTCGCGCGACATGCCGGCCGCTTCCCTGGCATCGGTGAGTAAGCGGGCTACAGCCTCGGGATCCTCGCGCACCGTTGCAATCTCACCCAGCAGCCGCTCCATCATCTGAACGCTCGCCGCTAGCACCGAGAGCGGGTTGTTCAATTCGTGGCTCAGGCCGGCGGCGAGTCGGCCCTGCGACCCGGAACGTCTGGCGGCGGAGACATCCGTTGCCGTCCGGCGCAGTGTCCCGGGATCGAGCATCCAGCAGACCCTCCAGACCGTGCCGGCCTCATCGCTGTCGCCGCCCGGGGTTCGGCACAGGCAGAGCGCGCCGCACTCGGGGAACGAGAAGACCTCGCGATCCGCGTCACCCGCTACGAGGCGCGAGGCCAAGCGGTCGAGATGAGGCAGGTGGCCCACCAGCATGAGATCCGTGGCGGACCGGGAGAGCGACCCGGCAAGCGCCTCGACGTCAGCCAGCGGCTCGAGGTTCTCCACCTGGGTGACCGGCGCGCCCATGCTTCCGCCCGCGGCCAGGATCTCCGCCGTCTGGCGGGCCCGCAGCTTCGTGCTGTGCTGGATATCGCCTACCGCTACACGGCAGCCGCGGAGAAAGGCGGCAACACGTCGCGCGGTCTCCGAACCGGCCTCGCTGAGCGGTCGCTCCGGGTCCTCTTCTTTCGACTTCGCGTTGCCGTGGCGAACCAGGTAGAGGTACACCGCCGCTCCTACTGGGGGCCCACAAGGTTACTCGCCGAACCGGCAACTTACCGCGCAGCGGGCTCCGTGTCGACGCCCGAGCCCGACCGTGCAGGCATCCTTGTTTTCGACCGGCTGTCGGCTCAGATTCCGCCACCCAACCACTCGAGATCGTCGCTGCGAGATGAACGGACTAGTGCTGTCGGGCGGCGGCGCCCGCGCCGCCTACCAAGTCGGTGTCCTCTCCTATATCGCCGAGAAGGCGCCCGAGGTGGGCTATCCCATCATCGTCGGTGTCTCCGCCGGCGCGATCAATGCCGCGTTCCTGGCCGGGCATCGTGGCAGTCCGCCGGAGACACTGCAATGGCTCGCCAACTGCTGGACCAGCCTCTCCACCGAGCGCGTCTTCGACACGAACTTCGGCGTCCTGGGGCTCACCGGCGCCCGCTGGCTCTGGACGCTGGGCGGCGGTGGCACATCGCTGGGACCGCCGGTGAAGAGCCTGCTGGACACTTCGCCGTTGCGCCGGTTCCTCGAGGAGCAATTGTCCGTTGAGGGCATCGCGATGAACGTCGCCGACGGGCGCCTCCGGGCCCTCGGGTTGACGGCGACCCGTTACGCCACGGGTCAGAGCGTGACGTTCGTGCAAGGCGTCGAAGACGTGCCCACCTGGGAGCGCGTTCGCCGCTGTGGGCTCGCCACCAAGATCAGCGTCGATCACGTGATGGCCTCGGGATCGATACCACTCATCTTTCCCGCCATCCCCGTCGATGGTGAGTACTATGGCGACGGCAGCATTCGACTGGCGGCCCCTCTCGCACCCGCCATCCATCTCGGTGCCGACCGCCTGCTCGCCATCGCGACGCGCTACAGTCCCACCTTGGATGAAGTGCGAGCCCTGGCGACCACCGGCTACCCGCCGCCGGCTCAGCTGCTCAGTGCACTGCTCAACAGCATCTTCCTCGACGCCCTGGAGGCGGATGCGGAGCGCCTGCAGCGTATCAACCGACTGCTCTCAGCGCTGCCGCCCGGGAGGTCCAGCTTGGACGGTCTGAGGCCGATCGAGCTGTTCGTCATCCGACCGTCGCGCGACCTGGGCCTGCTGGCCGAAGAGCACAAACGCCGACTGCCGCGCTCGCTGCGCTTCCTGCTGCGCGGGCTGGGCAGCCATCGGACGCACGGTTCCGAGCTGCTCAGCTACCTGATCTTCGAGGCGCCCTTCATCAGTCGCGTCTTGGAGCTCGGCTACGAGGACGCGCTGACCCGCTGGGACGAGATCGAGCGCTTCTTCGCGGGGGAGTAGCCAGCCACGAGGCTCACGTCGTCAAGTTTGGAGTACCGGGCGCCGCAAGTGGAAGTCGGTCGCCTCCTGATAGGCGCGCGCCACCGCCAACAGCTCCGACTCGCCGTAAAGCCTGCTGATAAAGCTGATGCTCGTCGGCGTCCCGTCCTCCTGGAACCCGTTCGGCAAGACGACGCACGGGTGTCCGGTGAGGTTCGTCAGCGTCAGGTTGCTGCCGCCATAGGACGGGACGACATAGACGTCGATGTCCGACATGAGGTCCGCCATCGCCCTCAGCGCCAGAGTGCGGACGCGGTTCGCCTGAATGTACTCGACGGCCGGGATGAACCGTGACTGGCGAAACGAGTTCGGCCACGCCCCCCTGCCCTGACGCGTCAACAGGTCGTCGCGCCCGCTGCGCGTCAGCTCGTCGAACGCCGCCGCCGCCTCGGCGCTGAGTATTATGCGCATCACGTTCACCGGCAGATCCGGCAGCTCCACGGGGATCAGCTCGATACCCAGCGATCGCAGCGTCTCCAAGACAGCCTCGTCGAACGCCTGCCACTCCTGCTGGCGCTCGCGCTCGCGCTCGAAGGCGCTCTTCACGTAGCCGACCCGCAGGCTCCTGACGTCCAGTTCCGCGTCCCAGTCGAATGGTAGATCGACGACCGATAGATCCTTTCCGTCGGGGCCGTAGATCGCCTCGAACACCAGCGCGCAGTCCTCGACGCTCCGACAGATCGGACCGACCTTGTCCATGCTCCAGGAGAGTGCCATCGCGCCGTAGCGGCTCACGCGCCCGAACGTCGGCCGCAGGCCGGTCGTGCCGCAGCGCGTGCACGGTGACACGATTGAGCCGAGCGTCTCGCTGCCGATCCCGAAGCCTACGAGGCCCGCCGCCGTCGCAGCCGCGGGGCCCGCCGACGACCCGCTCGAACCCTCCTCGTAGTCCCAGGGGTTGCGCGTCCTGCCGCCGTACCAGACGTCGCCCATCGCCAGGGCGCCCAGCGTCAGTTTCGCCACCAGCACGGCGCCCGCCTCCTCGAGCCGCCTCGTCACCGTGGCGTCCTCGTCGATCACCTGATCCTTGTACGGCTCGGCGCCCCACGTCGTTCTGTACTCGGGTATCGCCAGCAGGTCCTTCGCACCCCACGGGATGCCGTGCAACGGCCCGCGGTAGTTGCCGGCGGCGATCTCATCGTCTGCACGATGCGCCTGCTCGAGGGCGAGCTCCTCGGTAAGGGTGACCACACACTCGAGCTTGGGGCCGTACCTCTTCAACCGCTCGAGGCACATCCTGGTGAGTTGGACCGACGACAGGCGCCGCGTCTCGATCAGCTTCGCCAGGTGCGTCACCGGCCAGAACGCGACCTCCTCCAGGTCCGACGGCAGGCGATCGATCCGCACCTCGCTGCGGCGCGAGACGCCACGGTCCCGGGTCACCGTGTAGCCCGGCGGGACCGGCTCGAAGTAGAGGGCCGGAGGCAACTTGTTGGCCAGCTCGAGGCTGCGGATCACCTCGTAGTCGTTCAACCGGCGGTTGAGCCCGTCCAACATCAGCTCGCGCTCCGCGTCGGTGAACTCGAGACCGGCGACGACCTCGCAATCGGCGAGCATCTCTTTGGTGATTCTCGGCTCTTCCTGATTCTGGACCAATGACCAGAGCGCACCGGGCAGCAGCGTGGCCGAGAGACCGATGCCGGAGAAGTAGGCGAAGAAGCGGCGGCGGTTGAGCTGGGCGACGTCGGACATGGTGCCTCCCGTTGACATCTCAATAGACGTCGAGGTCGTTCCCGTATACGATCTCCCCGTCGTAGACCTGGCGTATCTCGTCGACCAGCTCCAACGGCGTCGACCCCCACAGCAGCTGATGGTAGAGGATCAGCAGGCGCGGCCGCGCCTCCGCCGCGATGCGGCCGAGCTCCAAGGACGACGTATGCGCGCTCGAATGGTAGCGCTGCCACACGGGCGGCCGCCCCTCGAAGCCCGCCTGCGAGTAGACCTCGTGGACCAGCACGTCGCAGCACTGACAGTGCTCCGCGATGGCGGGCGTCGGCCGGGTGTCCCCGGAGATCACGATCGTCCGGTCGGGCGTGTCAAAGCGGTAGCCGAACGCCTGAGGCCACGAGCCGTGTTCCACCAGGAAGGCCGTCACCCGCACCCTATCATCCTCATAGATCAGGCCGGGCTCGATCTCGTGGACGTTGACCTTGTATCCGTCGGGGTTGGCGGGCTCGAAGCCGTCGATGCGGACCCGGACATCCTCCTCGTAGGCCGCCAGCAGATGGTCGGTCATCGCCTGCAGGCCCGACGGCCCGTACACCTCCGCCGGAACGTCGCGCCCCAGGACCCACGGCGTGAAGATGAAATCGGCGTAGCCCAGCGTGTGATCGGTATGCAGATGAGTGATGAAGGCGTACCTGAGCTGCGAGACCTCCAGTCCCTCGACACCGGCCTGATAGGCCGCATTGGCGCGCCGCACCACACCCGGGCCCAGATCGATGAGGTACGGCGTATCATCGACGACGATCGCGACCGCCGGGCCCGAGCGGTCGGGCTCGGCGTTCGGCGTGCCGGTGCCCAACATGACGACCCTCGTGCGCCCCGTCTCGGCGAACGCCGGCGCCGAGCGGTCCGCGTCGTCGGCGGGCGAACTCGGACGACAGGCCGCCAGCGTGGCAATGCTCAGGACGACGGAGCAGCGTAGGGCGCTGCGAGTCATCTTCACCTGTGCAGGCCCCTCGTGATGCGAATTCGGCAAGCCATGACTAACAGGTCGCTGAACAACATACGCCGAGTCGGGTCGCCGTCGGGGGACCGCGCGCTCCGGTCGACCCGGCACTCGGGATCTGTATGACCTGCGCGGGACATGGAGTAACGCACCCGGAGACGTGGCCTGAGGATCGGAGCCGGGTCGCTAACAACAACTCCGCGCGTCGGTCCCCCGGCGCCTCCCTGGCGTACAGGTGCAATCTTTCTCAGCGACACGTCAGTCAGCCGGTCATGAATTGCCGACTCCCCATCCAATTACCATTACAGAACAGCTAACGCTCCCGGTACTCTGCCCAGCTCCTCATCGGCGGCCGGCACTCGGGCCAGGTCATCTGCTCGCCCGTACGCGGGCTGACCGGCAGCACGCGCTGGTCGCGCGGCATCAGCTCGTCCTCCTCGGCGGCGAGGTAGGCGAGCATGGCGAACAGCGTCGCGTTGTTCTTGAGATCGTCGAAGACGATCTTGTCGAACGTGTCGCGGTTCGTGTGCCAGGTGTACGGGAAGTACGACCAGTTGTGCGCGCCCAAGAAGAAGGCGGGCGCACCCGTGCACAGGAAGGACGCGTGGTCGCTGCCACCGCCGCTCGGGGTGCCCGGCACGGAGAGGTCGATGTGACCCGAGATCTCGGTGGGAATCTGCGACAGCCAGCGCGCGAAGTACTCGCCGGCCCGGATCAGCCCGGTACCGCTCGCCCGCACGATTCGGCCGGTCCCGTTGTCCTGGTTGAGCAGGACCTGGAGCCCTTCGATCACCTCGGGGTGATCCGCGGCGAACGCGCGTGACCCGATCAACCCCTGCTCCTCTCCGCCCCAGAGACCGGCGATGATCGTGCGCTTCGGGTTGGGATAGACAGTCTTGAGGATCCGCATCGCCTCGAGCATCGTCAGACTGCCCGTCCCGTTGTCGGTGGCGCCGGCGCCGCCGTCCCAGGAATCGTAGTGCGCCGACAGCACGATGTACTCGTCCGGCTCCTCCGTACCCCGGATCTCGGCCACCGTGTTGAACACCGGCCCCTCGCCGTGGAAGCGGGCCTGCGCCTCGACCTCGAGCACCGGGCCCTGGCCGTGCTCGGCGAGCCGGAACAGCAGACCGTAGTCCTCACAGCTCAACACCAGCGACGGTACCCGCTCGGTGCTGGCGCTGAAGACCCGGGTGGTGCCCCAGGCACCCGGCCAGTTCGTCGTCAGGATGCCCCTGACCCGCGCCTGCTCGAGAACGTTCGAGATCTGGCGCTGGTCGTAGCCGGTCCGCTCGATCCGTGCCCGCCACTCCCGGCGTGCCGTGTCGCGCTCGGCCTGCATCCGCTCGAACGACTCTTCCGTCGCGTACTCCTCCCAGTCCGCAGTGGGGCGACACGTGGGCTCGGCGTACGAGATGAGGACGAACTTGTTTCGCGCCGCGGGCAGCCAGGCCTGGAAGGCGGCGGAGTCCGCCACGTCGGGTAGGATCACGACCTCGCCCCTGACCTTGCCGCGGGTACCGGCGCTCCAGGCGAGCAGCATCCCTTCCAAGGTGCGGACACGCGGCTCGACGAGGTCGATGTGCGTGATGCCGCGCTCCCAGTTCATCCAGGTGCCGTACTGCTCGTTGCGCGCCTCGACGTCCCAGCTCTGGAACATCTGCACCGCCCAATCGTTCGCCGCCCTGTGGGCCGGCGACCCGTTGAGCCGCGGGCCGATCGAGTCGAGCAGCGCTTGCGCCAGAGGATAGGTCTGCGAGTTCTCCATCCCTTCCTCCCAGATGCGCTGGAGGACGGGATCGTCGACCGGGAAGGTCTGGGCCGACGCGGTTGATGCGACCACGAAGAGCGCAGCCACAAGCGTGAAACCGAGCCGAGTTCGCATGGTCAGACTCCTCCTGAAATGTTACGTGCGTCTTGTGTGGCGATCTCCCCGCGCACCGGGCCCCGGTCGCTGGAAAGATGCGGCTAATGCCGTGCAGTGGGTGCGTAAGAATGGCCAACCCATCGCCCGGCGACAAGATGCGTCACGCCCCGCTTGTCCCCGCTCGCGAAGCGGCCCTACTTTGCGGCACCCGAAGCGAAAAGCCGACCGCAGAAGGAGAGCGACCGTGGCCATCAGAGAAGCTTTGCTGGTCGAGCTCGCGATGGAGGGCGCGGCAACGCGCAGATACCTCGAGCGGCTGCCCGAGGACAAGCTCGATTGGAAGCCGGCGGACAAGTCGTTGACGCTGAGCCGCCTGGCCACCCATCTCGCCGATTTGCCCAGCTGGGGAACCAAGGTACTGACGACGGACGAGATGGACATCAACCCGCCGGGCGGCGAGCCGTACGAACTCGTCGAGCTGGGATCGGCCTCGGAGATCCTCGACCTGTTCGACGCCAACCACGCCAAGCTGCTCGCCGCACTCGAGTCGACGGGCGACGAAGAATTCGGGAAGTCCTGGACCTTGAAGAACGCAGGTGTGGAGATCTTCACCGAGCCGAAGCTCGGCGTGCTGCGCTGGATGGTGCTGAATCACGCGGTCCACCACCGGGGCCAGCTGTCGGTCTACCTGCGGCTCAACGGGGTGCCGCTGCCGGCGACGTACGGACCGTCCGCCGACGAGCAGATGTAGGGGAGTCTCGGTTCGGGAACCCATCGGGCCGCCGAGCAGCGTCGAGACTGTGGTGGCTCGGTACCGGCAACAAGAAACCCGGCCTGAGCCGGGCTTCTTGTTTCGCGCACTTCCCCAAATCTAGTTTTCGGCAACGACCGAGACGATCTTTCTCCCGCGGCTGGTTCCGAAGCTCACGTACCCGTCGGAGAGGGCGAAGAGCGTGTAGTCGGTGCCCTTGCCGACGTTGTGGCCCGGATGATACTTGGTGCCGCGCTGCCGCATGATGATGTTGCCGGCACGCACGAACTGCCCGCCGTACCTCTTCACGCCGAGATACTTCGGGTTGCTGTCGCGACCGTTCCGAGTCGATCCGCCTGCCTTCTTGTGAGCCATCGGGTCCGTCCCCGCTAAGATTTCTTCTTCGACTTCGACGTCGTCTTCGCCTTGGCCGTCGTCTTCGCTTTAGCCGGCTTCTTCGCCTTGGCCGGCTTCTTCGCCTTGGCCGGCTTCTCGGCCGCGGCCTCGGCCTTCGGCTTCGCAGCGGGCTTCTTCTTGGCGGCCGGCTTCTTGGGCTTCGCCGCCGCCTTCGCCTGCGGCGCCTTCGCCTCCGACTTCTTCGTCGCCTTCTTCTTGGGTGTCGCCTTCTTCGCCGTCTCCAGGCTCACGCGCCGGTCACCACCGAAGTCGATCTCGCTGACGCGCACCTCCGTATAGCCCTGGCGGTGACCTGTCTTGCTCCGGATGTTCTTGCGGCGCTTGAACTTGAACACGACGACCTTGTCGGCGCGGCCGTGGCGCAAGACCTCGGCACGTACCGCCGCGCCTTCCAGTGTCGGCCGTCCGATCAGCACGTCGCCCTCCGTGGCACCGAGCAGGACCTCGTCGAAGGTGACGGTATCCCCGGACTCGACGTCGAGCGACGGCAGGCGCAGCACGTCACCGAGCTCGGCTCGGTACTGGAAGCCTGCGGCTTTGAAGATGGCGTATGTCACAACCGTGCTACCGCGTGAGAGTCAGTGATTTAGAGAACCTTATAGGCTATCCGCCGCGGGCATCGCTGTCAACGCCCCGGCGGCCGCAGCCGGCGATCAGGCCACGGCGTAACGCGCCGTCACATCGACGTCCGCCGGGCCGGCCAGGATGCGGAACTCATCCGCCCGCAGCAGCGGATCGTCACGGACCTCGATGTCGACCCTGTATTCGGACTCGAGGCGCCGCAGCAGGTTCGGTTCCTCCTCCAGGATGTGGAGCGCCACCTCCGGGTGCAGCCGGATCACCAGGCGCTTTTCCTCGCGGGCCGCCGCGACGCGGTGCACCGCGCGCTCGACGCGGCGGACCACGGTGGCCGGTGCCACGATGCGGCCGGCGCCGTCGCAGTAGGGGCACGGCCGGGTCACCGTATGGTAGACGGTCGGCCGCACGCGCTGTCGGGTCATCTCGACCAGGCCCAGCTCCGAGATCTGGAACGCCTTGGTCCTTGCCCGGTCGCGGCTCAAGTGCGCGCGCAGCTCCTGCATCACCCGGTCGCGGTTCGCCTTGTCCTCCATGTCGATGAAGTCGACGACGATGATCCCACCAATGTCGCGCAGCCGCAGCTGCCGTGCGATCTCCCGCGCGGCGTCGAGATTGGTACGGAGGATCGTCTTCTCGGGGTCCTTCTTGCCCGTATAGCGACCGGTGTTGACGTCGATCGCCACCAGTCCCTCCGTCGGCTCGATGACGATGTAGCCGCCCGACGCCAGCTCGACCCTACTCTCGAACGAGAGGCGAGTCTCCTCCTCGATCTCGTACTTGTCGAACAGTGGGACCGTGCCGTCGTAGAGATTGACTCGGCGCATCAACTCGGGATCGACAGCCTCGAGGTAGTCGCGGACCTCGTTGTAGATATCCCTGGAATCGACGATCAGCGCGTCGACCTTCTCGCTGAACAGGTCCCTGATGATGCCGGCGGCGAGATGCGCCTCTTGGTGAATCAGGGCGGGCGCCTCAGCCTGCGAGACACGCGCCTCGATCTTCTTCCACGTCTTGCGCAGACCCTTCAGCTCGCGCTCCAGCGGCTTGCGGCCCGCGTCCTCACCCACCGTCCTGACGATGACGCCGCCTTGGCCCGTCTGCAGGACGTTGCGCATGACCCGGCGCAGGCGCGTTCGCTCCTCGCGGTTCTCGATCTTGCGCGAAACGCCGACGTGCTCGCTGCGCGGCATGAAGACCAGATACCGGCCGGGCAGCGAGATCTGAGCGGTGACGCGTGGCCCCTTCGTCCCGATCGGCTCCTTGGTGACCTGGACGAGCAGCTCTTCGCCCTTCTTGATCAGGGTCTGGATAGGCGGGTAGCGCTTGACGCCCTTCTCTTCTTCCGACGCCTCGGGGTCCTCATCGGCCAGGTCGGAGACGTGGAGAAAAGCGGCTTTCTCGGTCCCGATGTTGACGAAGGCGGCCTGTATCCCCGGTAGTACGCCCTCAACGCGTCCCAGGTAGATGTCGCCCACCATACGCTGCGCGTCGGGGCGATCGAGCATCAGCTCTACCAGGACGCCGTCCTCCATAATCGCGACCCGCGTCTCGTCCGGGGCCGCGTTTATCAGTATTTGCCTTTTCATGTGCTGCCAGTCCGACTCCATTCATTTGGCGTCCTCCTTCCGCGGCGTCGTTTCCGGACCGAGAAGGTGGCGCGCAATCACCATCCTCTGGACCTCGGAGGTTCCCTCTCCGATTTCCCCTATCTTGGCGTCTCTCATCAGCCGTTCCACCGGGTACTCGGTCGTATAACCGTACGCACCGTGGAACTGCACAGCTTTCACCGTTGCCCAGCTGGCCAGCTCCGAGCAGTACAGCTTCGCCATCGCCGCCTCTTTCGAGTGCGGCTCATTCGCCTGCCGCAGGTTCGCCGCGTGATACGTCAGGTGCTTGCCCGCCTCGATGCGGGTCCACCAATCGGCGAACTCGAAGCGTATGCCCTGAAAGTCGCAGATCCGCGTGTTGAACTGCTTGCGCTCGCTGGTGAACTTCAGCGTCTGCTCCAGCGCGCCCTCGGCGATGCCCAGCAGGTGCGCGGCCATCCCGATGCGTCCGCCGTCCAGCGTCTGCATGAAGTTCTTGAAACCGTAACCGCGCTCGCCCAGCATGTTCTCCTTAGGAACGATCGCGTCCTCGAAGATCAGCTCCGTCGTATCCGAGGCCCGCCAGCCCAGCTTGTCCTCCTTCTTGCCGTGCCGGAAGCCCGGAGTGTATTCCAGATCGTCGGCGTGACCGGTGCCAACCGCCTGCGCCTCCTCGAGATCCCGAGTCTGTTTCGTCAAAATGAACGAGCTGATCTCCTTCTGCCCGCTCGGCCGCTGGCCCGTGACCGCCGTGGCCACGAAGATCTCGCCGACACCGCCGTTGGTGATGAAGATCTTGGTCCCGTTCAGCACCCAGTGATCGCTCTTCTCTTCCGCCCGCGTCTGTGTACCCTGGGCGTCGGACCCGGCCTCCGGCTCCGTCAGCCCGAAAGCACCCAGGACCTCGCCCCGGGCAAGCTTCGTCAGGTACTTCTGCTTCTGCTCTTCGGTGCCGAAGTAGAATAGCGGGCTCGCCGCCAGCGAGATCGTCGCTCCCACCGTGATCGAGTGCGACGGACAGACCTTCGACAGCTCCTCGCTGACCAGCGCCGAGGCCAGCACGTCCATCCCGGCCCCGTCGTACTCTTCCGGCCACGGGATCCCGAACAGCCCCAGCTCCGCCATCTTCGCCACGTTCGCCCAGGGGAACTTACCCTCTCGGTCGACCTCCCCGGCGATCGGTGCGATCTCGTTCTCCGCGAACTCGCGCACCATGTCGCGGAGCATCCGGTGCTCGTCGCTCAGATAGTGGTCATCGATGCTGCTGGTCAGCCCGTTCATCTATATCCTCTCTCGGGGCTCGCTCGGGGACCGCCCTGCGGCCCTCTCGCGAACCGCCAGCCGCTCGCGTAGGGACAACGACACTAAGTATGTATAAATGTTCACCTTAATTCCAGTGGGCCGAGCCGCGGCACAGGGCCCGAGATCGTTGACGGGTCGCAGCTCCCGGCCCGGTCCTCGGTGGGCCCGGCGCCCGGCGGCCGAGTGCGAGGCGAGGGGCGGTGCGGCGGCCTCGTCCAGCCTGAGACGCTCTCGAGGAGCCTCAGGCAACCTCGTGCAATCTCCGGCAATCTCACCGGCTCCCCGCCCCGCTCTCCCCCGACCGCTCTCGGCCAGCCCGCTCGCGCCCGCCCTCTTCCGGCGCGGTAATCTCCTCGCCCTTCGAGTCGGCGAGCAGCACGGAGCGGGATCGCCCCTTCACCCCTTCGAGCGCGACCTCCACGTCCAGTGCGGCGGCGTGCTGTGGCATCGATTCCCTGAGCCGCTCGACCAACTCCATCACCTCGGCCGCCGGCTCGGCGCCGAGATCTTCCTGCACGAAGCGCCGATGCTCGGCCGCGGCGCGGATGGCGTTCGCCGGTTCGCCTGCCGCCAGCAGTGCCTCCATCAACCTGAACACGTAGCGGGAGTTGTAGGGGTCGAGTCGGGTCAGGCGCCTTCGCCAGTTGACCTGGTCCAGCCAGCGCTCTTCCGCCGCCGCCGCCTCGGCCAGCGAGCGGATCGCTCGCTCGTGGATGTCGCTCAACCGGAGCCGCTCCGCATCCAACCAGCGCTCGAACTCCGGCGCTCCTCGAATGAAGAAGCCCTCCAGCAGGTTGCCCTGGTAGAGCTGGGCTGAGGCTTCCAGGTCACCGGCCGTCACCCCGCGCTCGAAGGCCACCGCATCGCACCAGACGACGCCTTCGGCGAGCTGCACCTCCGTGTCTCCGCGCCGGAGGATCGCCTCCTCCCCCAACGCCCTCTTGAGCACGTAGAGCCCTTTGCGCAGCGCGCACTGCGCGTGCTCTCTGTCCCGCTCCGGCCAGAAGATCCCCAGCAGCGTGTCCCTGCGCTGCCAGCCCCGCGCTCCGCTGAGCGCGAGGAAGATGAGCAGGGCCACGCGTTTGGGCTGGGCGAGGACTTCGCTGAACGGTCGCCCATCCGTCCCGTGCAGCTCCAACCGGCCCAGCACCCGCAACTGAATATGAATCTCGGCGTCCATGATACCGCTCCTGTGCCGCTCGACCCCGGGCTACGCTCCGGCTACGCTCCGGCTACGGTCGGACTACGCGCCTTCGTTATGCTCGAACCAAGACCTCACGGTCGATGCCCAGGCAGAGGTGACTCCGCCCAAGTGGCGCCAATCACTGGAACCGAAAGTGGGCACCATGTCGAGCCACCGCGCAGTCCCGGAACCACGGTACCCGAGCCGGATCAGCCATCCGTCAATCGGCCGTCAATCCCCGGTCACGCGGCAGGGCGCCGCCGCGACAACCCGTTCATTCGCAATCAGTTGCGCCGCCCGCTGAGCGCGGCTACGACCGCGCGGCGCCCGCGCCGCAGAGCAGACAACTAGGAAAGTCCGTTATCCGTATGGTTGCCCAAATCGAGTCGGAAAGAGGGCCCGCCAGGGCCGAGATCTTCGAGACCGCCAACGCGCGGTTCAAGCGACGTTGCAGGACCTGCGTGTGGGCCAGCCTCATAGTGGCCACCGCCGTCCACTTCTGCGTCCTAAGGTTCTTCCCGGCGCTGAGCGCGGCCGATGTCGGGTTCGACGTCGTCGAGTTCGAGGCGATCGACTTGCCGCCTGAGGTGGAGATTCCGCCGCCCCCGGAACGCATCGCTCGCCCCGCGGTGCCGGTCGTGGCGACCACCAACCTGGATGAGGACGTGACGATCGCGCCGACCACGTTCGAGGAGAACCCGGTGGATCGACTGCCACCTCCGCCCAGCGAGACGGTGCGGTTGAGCGAGCGGCCGGTGCTGACCCCGTTTACCGTCGGCCCGCGCCTGAAGGATCGGGTTCGAGCGCAGCGCATCGTGCAATCGAAGTACCCGCAGCATCTACAGGAGGCGAACATAGGAGGGGTGGTGCTGGTTTGGGCCTTCATCGACGAGCAGGGCGTGGTTCGTAACAGCGTGGTCCGGCAGACATCGCAGATCGATGTCCTGGACGAGGCCGCTCTGGCGGCGGTGCGCGAGTTCAGATTCGTGCCCGCACTGCTGCGCGATACGAACGTCCCCGTCTGGATATCTATCCCGATCACGTTCGCGGTGATCGATCCGTGATCGAACCCGGGGCGGAGCCCGCGATCCGAAGCGCGCGCAGCATGACGATTCATTCGCAAGACGACAACCGGCAACGACTACTAGATGATATGGGAGGTGACAGATCATGATCGCGGCAAAACTGGCCTACGCCAAGCTACTCACCCACATCACCGTCTTCGCGAGTGCCGGCGGTGTGCTCGCCGTCTTCTATCCCCACGTACTCACACCTACGGGGATGATCGAGAACTCGCCGGTCGTGGCGAAGATGGTCGAGTGCGAGATATCGGTCGGCGACCGGTTCGCCGGCGCCGGCGAGTTGCGTGAGGCGATCGGCGCGTACGAGACCGCCGCCTCGTTGTCACGCGCCCAGGGGCAGCTACCTACACTGCCCATGCGGCGAATCGCCAACGCGCTCTACTACAAATCGCAGTTCCGCGCCGCGCTGCGAACACTCGAGCAGCTGGCCGACGAAGCCGCCCGGCTCGGTGACACGGAGGCCGAGTTCTGGGCGGTGATCGACGCGGCGCAGATGGCCCGTCTGGCCCGCGCCGACCGGCGAGTGCAGCAGCTCACCGAGCGCGCCGTGCGCCTGCTGGATTCGGGGCGACTCGAGAACCGCGAGTACCTGCGGGCCAAGATGGAAGACACCGACATGACGGCCTTCGCCCCGCATCTGGAGTCGCGGTAGGGTGAAGTCCCCCGTGTGGCGGCGCCTGTACTCTTGGGCAACAGGTAGGACAGGATCGATCCCTCTTGTCCGGCTCGGCGCTGGGAACCCTGATGCCGGGTTAGCCGCCACACGCCCTTACCACCGAAGCCGCACGCCCTGCAAAGGGCAGTGCGGCTCCGAGTCAACTCTTCGACAAGAAGTGCCCTCCCATTTACGCATATCACCGAGCATGCAGGAGCGGTAGCTCAGTTGACGGGCCTTCCAGCGGTGAGTGAAGCACCGTCACGGGCCGCGAGACCCGCCGGCACCCCGCGCTGATCGCCGGCCCGCCTCGACCCATCTTTCGCCTGTCATTCGACACACGAGAAGCGACGGGCGCCACGGCCGCAGGCGCGCCGCATGCCATGACTCGTCTGCAACGAAGGCAAGGCGATGAAGCTCAGCGAATACCAGGAGCGAGCCCACCGGACCAGCCTGGGGACCTGCTACGGCGCGGACGCCCCGATGGGCCGGCTGCTCTACCCGACGCTCAAGCTGGCCGGCGAAGCGGGCGAGTTCGGCGAGAAGGTCGGCAAGCTGCTGCGCGACAAGGGCGGCGCGATCGGCGCCGCGGACCGGGAGGCGCTGGCCGACGAGCTGGGCGATGTGCTGTGGTACGTGGCCGAGGTCGCCACGGTGCTCGATATCGAGCTGGACGACGTGGCGGTGCGGAACCTGGCGAAGCTGAGGAGCCGAGCCGAGCGGGGCATGCTGCAGGGCAGCGGCGATAACCGCTAGCAATCCCGGGCAGAGCTCGCTTATGTGGGCGCCGCTTCCGGTCTGCCAGCGGCCGCTGCAGACGTGAGGCGGACGCGTCTGGACGATCGGACCTCAACGATGTGCCGGCTCAAGCTGTTTCGTAACTGGGAGCGTCGCTCACGTTCCCTGGCCATACACCACACACCTATTCATGCTGTTCCACCCGGTACAAGGAGAAAGCCGTGCGGAACGAGAGAATGTGTAGCTCGAAGCTCGCAGCGGCGCTGATCGTGTTCGTGGCCTCTGCGCTGGCCCTACCCGCGAGCGGCCGGGCGCAGGCGACGTCGTACCTGAACCACGATCAGCTGACGCGCGAGCTCCGATCTCTGGTGAACAGCTCCGACATGGCCCGCATGAGTTCGGTGGGCAGGTCCGTCGAGGGCCGGGAGATCTGGGTCGTGGAGATCGGGAATCCATCTGGAAAGCCGTTGGCGGAGCGGCCCGCCGTCCTGGTGGTCGGGAACCTCGAGGGCGACCATCTGGTGGGTAGCGCGCTGGCGCTGGAGACCATTCGCTACTTCCTCGAGGGCGCCGACGAGCACGCCGAGATCGGCACGATCCTGAACGAACAGGTGATCTACGTCTTCCCGCGGGTGAACCCGGACGGTGCGGAGGCGATGTTCGCCTCGGTCAAGTCGGAGCGGGCGGAGAACGCGCGCCCCTACGATGATGACAACGACGGCCGGATCGACGAGGACGGGCCCGAGGACCTGAACGGTGACGGGCTCATCACCATGATGCGCGTCGCCGATCCGGCCGGCGATTTCATGATCGACACGGCGGACGCGCGCCTGATGAAGCGGGCCGACCCGACCAAAGGCGAGCAAGGCGCCTACACGCTCTATTGGGAGGGGACCGACTCGGACGGCGACGGCTTCCTCAACGAGGACGGCCCCGGCGGCGTCGATCTCAACCGCAACTTCCAGCACGAGTACCCGTACTGGCAGCGCGACGCCGGCCCGCACATGGTCAGCGAGCCTGAGAGCCGGGCACTGATGGACTTCGTGATCGCCCACCGCAACATCGGCGCCATCCTGACGTTCGGTCGCACCGACAACCTGGTGACGCCGCCCGACTCGCGGGGCAATCTGGCCGACGCCAGCACCCTGGAGCTGCCGGCGTTCGCCGACGCGTCCAACGCCGATATCTTCGAGACCGGCGTCTTCGGGGCTCAGCGTGGCTTCGGGTTCGGCTTCGGCTTCTTCTTCTTCGGCGGCCGCTTCAGAGGATCCGGGCTCCGCGGCGCGCAGCCCGGCCGCGACAACGATCCGAACGCCGGCCGCCGCCCGGTGACCACGGTCAACGCGGCGGACCTCGAGTACTTCAAGGCCGCCTCCGAGGCCTACAAGTCGATCACCGGGATCGAGTCCGTCGGGATCCACCGGACGCCCGAGGGCGCCTTCTTCCAGTACGGCTACTTCCAGTACGGCGTGCCCTCCTTCAGCACGCCGGGTTAAGGACTCCCCTCCGCAGAACCGGAAGAGCCGAGTGAGGAAGGCCCCGGCGCCGGCGAAGCGAGGCCCGAAGCCGCTGCCGCCAGGCCCGCCGGCGCGCGACCGGCGGCCGGCGGCGCCAGGCCAGGCGGCGCAGCGTTCGCGCGGGCGATGGCCCAGGGCGGCCGTCCCGGTGCCGGCGCTGCCGCGGCAGGTGTGGACGCCCGCATACTCGAGGCCCTCGACGGCGCGGGCATCGATGCGTTCGTCGAGTGGACCCCTTACAGCCACCCGACGCTGGGTGAAGTGGAGATCGGCGGCTTCCGGCCCTACGTCACCACGAACCCGCCCGCCGAGCAGCTGGCCGACCTCGGACAGAAGCACGGCGAGTTCGTCGCCCGGCTGGCCGGCATGCTGCCGCGGGTGCGGATCGCCGAGACCGAGGTCACGGCCCACGGTGGCGGGATCTACAGCGTGGCGGTCGAGGTCGAGAACTCCGGCTACTTCCCGACCTCGCTGCAGCACGGCGTCGTCGCCCGCTCGGTCGGGCCCACCGTCGTGCAGATCCAGATCCCACCGGAGAACTTGATCACCGGCGACGACAAGACGAGCACGATTCAGAAGCTGGACGGCTCGCACAACCGAGAGCGTTTCGAGTGGGTGATCCGGGGACGCGATGGTGCGCGGGTAGAGATCACCGTGCTCGCCCCGAAGGGCGGGACCGACAGTGCCACCGTGACGCTGAGGTGATGGAAATGAACCACGCAAGAAAGAATAGAACGGTGACGAGGATAGGGGCGGCCTTCCTGGCCATCGCCATCACCTTCGCCGGCGCGCCCGACCTTAGCGCCCAGGGTCGAGCCGGCTCGGACCCGGAGCACAGGCTCGACCTGACCTGGGATCGCTGGCTCGATCACGCCGCGCTGGGTGAGCGGCTGAGGCTCATGGCCGACACCTGGCCCGAGTTCCTGACGCTCGGCTCACTGGGTGAGAGCTACGGCGGCCGCGACCTCTATATCATGACCATCAACAACCCGCGTACCGGCCCCGAGATGAGCAAGGCCGCGATGTACATCGAGGCCAACGTCCACGGCAACGAGATCCAGGGCGGCGAGATCTGCCTCTACACGATCTGGTACCTGATGGAGAACTACGGGCGCATCGACAATATCACGCGCCTGGTCGACGAGCGGGTCTTCTACATCGCGCCGACCGTGAACCCCGACGGGCGCGACTACTTCATGCACGGCCCGGGCTCCGGCGGCCGCACCGGGCACGTGCCGGTCGACAATGACGGCGACGGACTCATCGATGAGGACGGACCCGACGATCTGAACGGGAACGGGCTGATCGAGCAGATCCGCAAGTACGTCCCCGGCGAAGGAACCCACCGCATCAGTCACGACGACCCGCGGATCATGGAGGCCGTCCCGCCGGGCGAAGTGGGTGACTGGGTCCTGCTCGGCTACGAGGGCCTCGATAACGACGGCGACGGCCGGATCAACGAGGACGACGTCGGCGGCTACGACCCGAACCGCAACTACGGCGCCGACTGGCAGCCCAACTATATCCAGGGCGGCTCGATGGACTACCCGTTCCAGCTGCCCGAGGCCCGGGCCTCCAACGACTTCTGGATGACCCATCCCAACATCGCCGGGTTCCAGTCGTATCATAACTCGGGCGGCATGATCCTCCGCGGGCCCGGCACCGCCTGGCACGGCACCTATCCCATGCAGGACATCCGGGTCTACGACGAGCTGGGCGAAAACGGCGAGCGGATCCTCCCCTACTACAACTACCTGATCATCTGGCAGGGACTCTACACGGTGCACGGAGGATCCATCGACTGGACCAACGACGGGCTCGGGGCGATCTCGTTCTCCAACGAGCTGTGGAGCGGTAGCCTGTACTTCGGCAGCGACCTGCTTCGAGAGCAGCAGGAGGACCCCGACTCGCCGATCTCGGGCCAGAAATCACGCTTCTTCTTCGACGACTTCGTCGAGTTCGGCGACAACTACGTCGAGTGGGCGCCCTTCGATCACCCCCAGTACGGTGAAGTCGAGCTGGGCGGCTGGAAGAAGTACTTCGGTCGGATAAACCCCCGCTTCGCGAGCATGGAGCAGTTCCACCGCAACATGGCCTTCACCCTCTACCACGCCGATCAGATGCCGCTCATGTCGATCGGGGAAACCACGGTAGAGAACGTGGGCGGAAACGTCTACCGGGTGTGGATCGACATCAGAAACGAGCGGCTCATCCCGACGATCACCGAGCGGGCACGCCAGAACAACGTGGTGCGCCCCGATCTGCTGACGGTGCACGGTAACGTCGAGATCATCACCGCCGGCTGGGTGCCCGACAAGTTCCGGCCCGGCCCCACCGAGCGGATCGATCAGCAGGAGCTCGACCGCATCATCATCCGCAGCGGCCACCCCGGCCGCACCACCAAGACCATCGAGTACCTGGTCCGCGGCTCCGGATCGATGACGGTCACGTATTCTGCAGTAAAGGGCGGCACGGTCTCCACCACCGTGCGGCTCCGCTGATGGACGAGGGGCAGGAGGGCCACGGTGGCCCTCCTGCCCCGAAGTCTAGCCCACTCCAGCGGTGAGATCGGCACCGTTAAGGTGCCGGTCTAAGTCCCTGCCTCACCAGCCAGTTGCCCAAGACGCCGCCGCGCCGTCTCGACGCGAGGTTGAAGCTCGAGGTCGGCGTCCTTCCACAACTCGATGAACTCCGCGAGGTGCCGTGCGGCGGACACCGTGTCGCCGACCTGGAGGTGAAGCGAGCCCAAACGCTCGTGGGCTAGGGGCCGCAGAGGGAAGGACACGGGAACATCTTCAAAATGTAGACGGTAGGTGCCGGTGAGCGTGTCGTACTGGGCGATGGCCTCGTCGAGGTGGCCCTGGGCGGCCTGGGCGTCGGCGAGCAGCAGCCGGACTTCCCACCGATGCAACCCGAACTCGGCAGTTCGGGCGCGGCGGAGCAGCTCCACGGCGTTTTCCCATCGCCCTTCCCGCAGCTCAATCACAGCTAGCACTTGCTCCCCGATCCCCGTGGGATGGAAATACTCGCCTTCGATGAGTGAATCCATATCCGCTAGAAGCTCTTGGGCCGACTGAAAGTCGCCAGCGAGCGCGTACCCGCACGCGACCTGCCCGAGCAGCGAGTGTTCCTCGGAGAGAGTCCCGAGCGTCAATCGTGAGCGCGACTCCTCGAGAAGAGGTAGCGCACGTTCGGGCACACCCGCAGCTAGCGACGCATACTCAGTAAGCTGGAGTGAACGACGAGCATATGTGAGGGCTTTTGCCTCCAGCGCCCGCCGTGCCGCGGAATCGGCCAGCGCCAGGGCCTTGTTCACACGGCCGTACATGGCGGCAAGTCCGGCGCGCAAGTGTAGAGTTTGGTAGGGTAAGTCTGGATGGCCCTCGCGGGCCAGCGAGTCCACCAGCAGAAGGTTGCCCCCGTAATAGGCGTTCATGGCTGTCGCGGTAAATATACTGTTGTGGTCAGGGGAAACTCTCTCGCGCAAGAAAGCGAGCGCCGAGTCCGCCAGTGCATGCCGACTCAGCACGCGAGAGTATGACGCCACATGCACCCCGTCACCCCAATAATCTCGCATTCCAGCCACCTCTAGCTGGGCCTCGAGGGCTTCCTCGAAGCGCCCCATTCTGTAGTATGCCCATGCTAGATTGTGCCTTGTGATTCGGCTGTTGGGGTTGCGCTCGGCGCCGACGCGTAAGTAGTAGACGGCTGAATCGAACCTGCCATTAGTCCAGTGGTACGCGGGCACCAGTAAAGCCCTCTCCCACGAGGGCAGACGCTCGCGAAAGCGATACGCAAGATCCGCGTAGTGTCGCGACCTGACGGGATCGAGGTTGAAGTACAGCGACGACAGCCTTCGATACGCTGAAGCGAACGCCGTGTCCAGCGTGACGGCCTGCTCGAAGAACGGGATGGCCCCCATCGGATCCGCGTGCACATTCCAGCGGCGAACGCCGAGGGTGAAGTATTCCAAGGCATCCAGCGAGTTCGTGGTGGCATAGGCCAGAGGCTCGCTCCGGCGGATGCTTGGAAGCGACTCGCCCAGGTGACGGCGTACTTTCCGGGCCAACAGCTCCACTGCGCCAATGACCAGTGTGTCGTTTGCGGCCGTTTCGCTTGGCCGAACCACCTCCATTTCCGTGCTCACCTCTAAAATCGCCGCCGTAAGACTGTAGCCGGTGCCCAGAGGCGCCACGCTGCCCGAGATAGCGACGGGACAGTTGTCCCGCCGGGCGATCTCCACCGCGAGCCCCCGATCTACATAGGTCGTGTCGGGCAAGCGCATCCGGCCCAAGGTTCCCCGCAGCTGCTCGAAGCCGAGCACCGTCACGTACCCCGCTTGGGACAAGTCGGCGGCAACCTGGTCGCGAACGGTGACCCCAAGGTGGGGCCTGTCGGTCTGGTTCTCGAACTCAGCCACCACGATGCAGTCTTCGGGTTCAACGAAGCCTGCTGCCGCTGGCCTGAACAGGAACTCGATCCCACCCACGTACTGCAGGACCGCGCCCACACCTAGCGCCAGGACAACCAGCCCTGCTGCCATTGCGGCTGCTACCCTGCGCCGCCTCCTCCGCTGCCGCTTCCCCGCTATCGTCCAGCCGACATCCGGTGAGCGCAGCGCCTCACCGAACTCAGCCGCCGTGGCGAACCGATCCTCCGGCACTGCCTCGAGCGCCCGCGCCAGCACCGCCTCCAACGCCTCGTCCGCCTCCGGCCTCAACTCGCGGATCGACTTCGCCTCGCCCAACACCTTATGCGCCAGGATCTCCCGCGGCGTCGAGCCCTTGTGCGGCACCTCCCCGCCCACCATCTCGTACAGCACGCAGCCCAGGCTATACATGTCGCTACGCTCGTCGATCGCCCGGTCACCGCTCGCCTGCTCCGGACTCATGAACGCCGGCGTACCCACCGCGATGCCCGTCTCCGTCACCCGCTCACCGCCCGCTACCGTCACCGCCACGGCGATCCCGAAGTCCGCCACCATCGCCTCACCCTCGTGAAGCAGGATGTTCTCGGGCTTGATATCCCGGTGGATCACTTCCTGGCGGTGCGCGTGTTCCAGTGCTGAGGCTACCTGCTCGCCGATCCGCAGCGCCTCGTCGATGGGGAGCGGGCCCTCCCGGTCCAGCCGGTCGCGCAGTGATTCGCCGGCGACATACGGCATGACATAATAGAGGAAGCCGTCAGTTTCGCCTGAATCGAGCAGCGGCAGGATGTGCGGGTGATTGAGCCGGGCGGTGATCTGTATCTCACCCAAGAACCGGTCGGCCCCCACGGCGTGGGCGAGCTCCGGCTTCAGAACCTTGATCGCGACCTGGCGGTGGTACCTCAGGTCCTCCGCCAGGTAGACAATCGCCATACCGCCACGGCCCAGTTCGCGCTCGATCTGGTAGCGGTCGGCGAGCGCGGCCGCCAGGCGGCCAGGCACACCGTTCATATACTCTCGACGATCAGCCGCTTGAGACGGGACATAGCTGCCACCTGCGGCCTGAGGTATGTGGGATTGCGGGCACAGCCTTGCTCAAAGATGCCATATCGGCGTGCCGGGCACAACGAAAGCTATCACCGCCTATCGCCTGCCTCCGACCGCCGCAGCTCGAAGTCCTGCAGCTCCGGCGACCACCGAGGCGGCCACGAGGACCCCGTAGAGCGCCGGCATCGCTACGAACATGCTCATCCCTCGTACGCGTCAGTGAGATGCTCGTCGCGGTCCCGGGAGACGCGTGATGGACCTGCTGGATCGGCATACTTCTCCACCACGGCCATCGCCTCGCGCACCAACCCCTCCCGGTCAAGCTCCAGCCGCTCCCTCGCCAAGTGCTCCGACACGCAGCGCCGAACCGCCTCCGACATCGAGATCCCGTGGCGATTCGCCCACGCCTTCAGGCGGCGGTGCAGCTCTCCGGACAGTTTGATCTGAGTACGCACCATCTTCATGCCACCACTCTGTGATACCTTGATGTGACAATCGAGTTCTTAGCCTGACTGCACTACGCGCGAGATACCAACCCGAGCAGATTTCTACTCTTTGTCGAGAAGGGTACGCAGCTTTGCCAGCACCTCCCCTGTTACGCGGCCAGGAACCTGGCAGATAAACGCCGCCTTCCGCTTCTCCCAGTCCAAGCTCTTGACCTGATCCGACAACACCACGCCTTCCACACCGCTCTCCTTCGGGATCTCCACTTCGAAGGGATAGCCTTTGACACGCGAGGTGATCGGGCACACCAAGGCCAGGCCCACCTTCTCATTGTACGAAGCCGGTGACACTACGAGCGCCGGTCGCCGTCCCGCATGCTCGTGACCGACCTGCGGGTCGAAGCTCAGCCAAACCGCGTGACCGCGGTCAGGCACGTAGTGCACTACCAGACCTCTCTACCGACTGGACGGCCCGTCTCGATCTCGCCGTGCTTGTTCTCCCGCGTCACGCCAGCGAGCAAGTCGGCGAGGGAATGTGCCTCAGTCCGCACCGCCCTCACACTCAGCCTGTCGCCGTCCACCTCGATCTCCACCCGCGACCCATCGGAGAACCCGGCCTCAACCGCCAGAGCCTTCGGGATCCGCAGCGCGAGGCTGTTACCCCACTTTCGTACGTGCGATTCCATCGGTCGTTTCCTCAGCTAACTCTATGTTTCATAAATACTTAGACTTGAACCACCCGTTGTCTCTACATCGTATCTACATGGAATCTACAGCCGGTCGGTGGTTCCAGCAACAGCAGGCGACGTCACCCGCGGCGATCGCAGCCCGCGCATCGCCGGCGCGGCATCTCCTCACCGAAGTAGCGGAGCAGGGAGCGACGGCGGCAGCGGCCCTGATAGGCCCGGCCTTTTGATGAGCGTCGAGGGCAGCGGGGCGGCTCCGCGTTGCTAACCCTCTGGCCTGGTGGGGAGTCCTGCTGTAAGCACGCTAGGAGAGTTCGCTGCCCGGACGGGACGCTCTCAGCTACATCTTGCCTCAGCTATTGTTCGCCCGATCTCAGCGGTAGTCGACCCGACCTTGAGTAACGATCGAATCAGGAGGTCGAGGCTAACGGATGGATCTCCAGCTTCCATTTTCGCAACACGCGATTGGCTCGACCCAAGTCGCCTGGCAAGCGTGGCTTGCGATATCTTCTGTTGGCGACGCCGATTCCGGAGTTCTCTTGCGAGCGAAACGCGCACGTCGATAACGGCGATCTCGGCATCGGTGAGATCCAGGAATTCCTTCGTATCACCGACCTTCCAGCCAGCACGTTCAAGCTTGTCACGCTTTTCTCGCTGCACGTTTATCGCTCCGCCAATGATCAGCTACTCTCACACCGAGTCGTAACGTCGATCCTTAGCTCATGGCATCTTCGTCCGATTCCCCGCATCGGTCGCGACTGCGGCATCGAGAGGCTCTCACCACATTGTAGCATCCGCAACAGAAAACCGGCCTGACGTCTTGCCTCCGGAGTGAGAGGAGGTGTCTTCACGGCCCCGTGAAGCCACACCAGCGGCTTCTGCCCCTCACTCATCGAGGCAATCTAGGCCAGATCCGATGCAATGTCAAATCTGACATGCCCCCTTCCTACGCCTATGCCTTCTGCTGCGCTCGCCGTGGTCATTCGCACCGATCACAGCCGGCACACCGGCCTCGTGGCATCTCCTCGCCGAAGTAGCGGAGCAGGTAGCGACGCCGGCAGCCGGTCTGATAGGCGTACGTCTCCATCCGCTTGAGCTTCCGCATCTCCAAGGCGCGCCGGGCGGCGACGCGCTCCCAATCGACGGGCAAGGCATCGGGCTCCAGGTTCAGGTCTGAGGGCACGTAGCCCGACCTCAGCCCGTCGTCGCGCCAACCGATGAGGCCAGCTCTCTGAAGAGCGTCTAGCGCCTCACGTGCCGCGCCGAAATCGCCGCCGGTCCAGCGGGCGACCTCACGGCGCGAGAGGCGCAGGTGGCGGCGCTCGCCCTGTGCCGAGATCCGGGCGAGGCCTTCGAGCACGGGCTGAACGGCGAGCTGTTCCTCCGAGCCGTTCTCGTACTCGAGCAACTGGCGCAGCTGTGCCGGGCTGGCGATCCAGCGGACGGTGCAGCTGGAGCGGGCCGCGGTGTCCTCGACGGCGCCCGCGTCACGGAGGATGCGGAGCGCGGAGTAGATCTCGCCTTCGCTCTTGGCGTCTTTGACGCGGGCGGCGAACTGGGCGGGCGTGACGGGAGCGCCGACGGCGCGCACGGCATCGCGCAGCGCGCGGAAAGTCGCGCGGACGATCTTGCGCGGCGGATAGGACGAGCGGATGAAGAACTCGTGGGTGAAGCGATCGCGATAGCTATGGAGCAGAGTGCACTCGGCGGGCTCGCCGTCGCGACCGGCGCGGCCCGCCTCCTGGTAGTACGCCTCGAGCGAGCCCGGCATCTGGAAGTGGATCACGCGGCGCACGTCTTCCTTGTCGATCCCCATGCCGAAAGCGTTGGTGGCGACGACGACCGGCAGATTCCCGACGGTCCACTCTTCCTGAACTCGCGCCCGGCGCTCGCGCGGCAGGCCGGCGTGGTAGGCGGCGGCATCGATTCCGGCGCCGCGCAGCAGTTCGGTCGCCGCCTCCACGACCTTGCGCGTCGATGCGTAGACCACGGCGGTCTCGTCGCCCTGCCCGAGGGCCGAGATGAGCAGCTGCCCTTTCTCGCTCAGCTTCTCCTCGCGCCGCACCGTCCAGCGCAAGTTGGGGCGATCGAAGCCCCGGACGATGATGCGGGCTTCTCGCAAGCCCAGTTGCTCGACGATGTCGCGCCGCACCTCGGGCGTCGCCGTGGCGGTGAGCGCCATGACGCGCGGTCGCCCGATCTCCTGCCAGACGTCACGCAGCTTCAAGTAGCTGGGCCGGAAGTCGTGACCCCACTGGGAGACGCAATGCGCCTCGTCGACGGCGACCAACCCGATCGTCATGTCGGCGAGCGCGCGCCGGAAGACGGGGCTACCGAACCGTTCCGGCGCCACGTATAGCAGGTCGAGCTGGCCGGCCGCCGCCCGGGCCAGCCGCTCCTCGATCTCGCCGCTGGATAGCGTGGAGTTGATCAGGGCGGCGCGGACCCCCCGGCGCTCCAGGGCGTTCACCTGATCGAGCATCAAGGCGATGAGCGGCGAGACGACGAGAGTGAGGCCGGGCAGGACGAGTGCGGGGATCTGGAAGCAGAGCGACTTGCCGCCGCCGGTGGGCATGACGATCAGCGTGTCGCGACCCCGCAGAACCGAGAGGATCGCCTCACGCTGACCGGGCCGGAACTCGTCGTACCCGAAGTGCCGCTGGAGAGCGGACCGCGCCTCTGACCACACGTGGAATGTCGCCACGTCCGATCATCAGAATATCAAGAGGGCGGTGGCCGGTAGCCGGTGGCCAGTGGGAACGGTAGCCGGTGGCCGGTAACTGCTGACCCCTCCGGTGGTCCTCGGTAGTGCTGTCCGCCTACTTCGCGTGCAGCACGATGCTGCCGCCGCCGATCTCCTGGTCGAAGCCGTTGTCGTAGATGTCGGTCTCGACGCCGGTGGCTTCGTTTTCCTGCCAGATCCTGATCCGGAAGGTGTCGGGGTCGTTGTCGCCGGCCCAGATCATGAACCGATAATCGCCCCCGCCGTTGATCGTGCCCGAGCCCTTCAACAGCGCGTAGTCGCTGCCGGTGACGACCAGCCACTCGTAGTCGATGCTGTGCAGGTTGAGGCCGGCCGCGTGGAACTGGAACTCCGCCTGGCCGGTGGGCACCTCGGCGCCCTTCTTGTATTTGGCGTTAAAGCCGAAGTTGGCCTTGCCCGCCAGCGTCGGGTTTGGCTTGTAAGCGCCCGCCGGTGAGTCGATCCAGCCGCCGGCGGTGACGAAGCCGGCGGCCGGGTCGTAGACGACGACGTACGCGAACACGGGCGACTGGCCCGAGTCGCCATCGTCGTCGGTCACCGCCAGCCGGATCCTGTACAGGCCCGCTTCGGTGTACGTGTGGCTGTCGGTCACAGAGCCGGAGCCCGCACCCTGCGTCACGGATCCCGGCTCGGGGGTTCCGTCGGGCCAATCCCATACCCACTCGGCGGTGTGGGTGTCCAGCGTGCCCGGATCGGTGAAAGCAGCCGAGGCGGTGATCGGCGTGCCCACCGAGACCGGGGCTATGGGTGCAGTGATCGCGCCGACCGTCGGAGCGACGTTGTTGATGGTCGCAGTCGCGGTAGCCGAGCTCGACTGACCGTCGTCGTCCGTCACCGTCAGCGTGACCGTGTAGACGCCATCGTCCGCATAGGTGTGTTCAGGCGCCGGGCCGCTGCCCGTGTCGCCGTCGCCGAAATCCCAATCGAAGCTCACGATGCTGCCGTCGGGATCGGTCGAACCGCCGCCGTCGAACGGCACCGGCGCGCCCTCATCGCCTGTGTAGGGTCCGCCGGCGTCGGCGGTCGGCGGCACGGTGGCGGGCGGCGTGGTCACCACCGAGCCGCTCAGCACGATCTCCGCCGTGAGCAGGAACGAGTGGTAGCAGCAGTCGTCCACGTGAGTGACGAGGATGGTGTTCACCTCGCCACGGACCACGTAGTCCTGTAGATCGGCGGTGCCGCTACCGCCGCGGTAGACGTAGCTGCCGGGCACGACGAGTCCGTCGGGATACTCCGAGTTGTAGATGGACACGCGGATGCCGTCGTCCACTCCCGACGTGACAATCTCGAACCCGGTCAGCCAGGCATCCGCCGGGATGTCGACGTAGGTGCGGAAGTAGGTGAAATCGCCGCCGTGCCGGCAGTCGCATACGCCACACAGAGTGGACGGGACCTGCTGGTAATTGATGACCTCGGGATCGGGCGCCGGCCCCCAACCGGGATCGTCCGGTGACGGAATAGTCGCGTAGTCGTACTCCATGGCGTGCCCGTGCTCGGGCGACTCGAACCCCCACTCGACGATCCCAGCGCCGTGGTGCATCTCCCACGGCGTTCGGGTGGGCGGCGCGCCCAGCGGGACGAAGGTGATGTCGTCCATCGCCCACCAGCAGCCATACGGATTGGTACAGGTGGTTCGGAACACGACCTTGTCGACAGGATCTTCGAAGTCGGCGGCCACCCACTGCATGGTCGGCGTCAACGTGACGTGAGCCGATTCGCCGACTTTCGTCGTGCCGCTGTATCCCTCGAGCCAGAACTCCTCGGTGTAGTCGTACATCGGCGGCGGCTTGCCCACCCACGCACCGGCGAACGTCACTGGCTCTTGGATGGTTACCTGCTCGCCGTCACCCCCACCGGCGTTGAAGAGGAACACCTGACCGGAATGAGGCTGCCCGTACGACACTTTGTTCCAGTGGTAGAGACCGGGGTCGCCCTGCGCACCGGCCGAGAAGGTGAGCCCCTGGTACGGGTTGTGAGCTGCCATGGTGTGGTAGACATCGCCCGAATCGGTGAGGTCCTCGAAATCGAGGACGATCGCACCAGCCGGGGCCGAGCTGCCGGCGGCCCCCGCCGCCCGCGCTGTCCGCTCCGCTGGCGCTTCAAGCGACGCCAGCTCCTCTGCGGTCGTCCCGGTCAGCTCGAAGAAGCTCTCCTGGGACGTCTCGGAAACGGCCACATCTGTCGGCGGGCCGGTCAGCTCGCCCGATTCGTCACGACAACCTGTCCCCAGCAGAAGTGCAGCCGTCAGGCCGGCCAACAGCTTACGTGTAGTCGTTTTCTTCACCTCGCCCCCCCTTCGGCGCCCTGAGCAAACAACCTGGAGGCCCGCTTCGCGCCTGCACGCGACCGCTGCGGGCGGGCTGCTCGCCAAGCTCGGGACCGATCTTTCATGAGAATCGCTACAGTTCAGGGCGGGAGATTACCAGCTCCGGGCCGAGGGAGGATCTAGCCGCATCGCCCACGTAAGTGCACATAGTATGCCATTAGCGCCGTGTTACGGCCGATCCGCAGGAAGACCTCGGGCGGCGATACGTGGCGTGTCTTACAATAGATCCTCGGCTATCGTACGACTAGTGCACCGCATCGGAAGTTCGTTTACGTATTTCGAGACGCTGTGTTGTCATCTGGCACCTCAGGCAGCTTTTCGTTTCTTGGCACATTGCGCGAGCAGGCGCTGGAGGTCCTGACGCGTGAATTTCCACTCGAATGGGCGAGCGATCTGCTCGTAGTGGATCTGAAAATCACCGATCCGCTGGACTATCGCTTCTCGCGATCGGAAGTCGTCAGGAAGGAGTGCTTTGCGTTTCACCACGGAGAAGTAGATCTCGATCTGGTTGAGCCAGCTCGCATGAATCGGCAAGTGCAGCAGGATGAAGTTGGGCCAGCGGGCCCTGAGACGCTGGCAGGCTCTGTCGCCGCGGTGGACGGTTCCGTTATCCACGATCCAGAAGACGCGGCGCGCCGAACGGTAGGGCTTTTGCCCCATCACCTGGTCAACGAAGGCGTCGAAGTTCACGATGGTGGAGCGGTCCACCACTTCACCGAACAGGCGCGCGTTTCGGACATCCCAGGCAGCGAGGTAAGCGCAGGTGCCGAGGCGCCGATACTCGTGCTCGACCCGGCTCACTCGACCCGGTGCCGGGGGAGTAATCCGGTCGCGCCGTCGTCGTATCTGAATACCGGTCTTTTCATCGGCGCAGAGGACGTGGTCGTTGGGCCCCAGGGGCTTTCCTTGCCAGAGGCCATGGTAAAGATCGAGCACCCGCCCCGCCTTCTCGGCGAACTGCGGGTCACGGGGGAAGATCCAACTCCTGTAGCTCCAGGGTCGAATCGCGTCCTCGCTGAGGATGCGCCAGATAGTCGTCTCAGAGATCCGGGCCACGATGCCCCGAGTGATGGCCTCGCGCTGGATCTCAGCACAGCTGAAGCGCGTGATCGGCAAGCCTTGCTCGCTCGGCAATTGGCAGGCCAGCGCTTTGACCTCACACACGACCTGAGGGGGAAAAATCCGGGGGGCGACCCCGGCGCGGGTCGTCCTCCAGTCCTGCAAGGCGGTGCCGATGGAATCGCTTTCGCCACTTGCTGACGTCGGGTCGCGTGATGTCGAGCCGTTCCACGATTCGAGTGTTCTCCAGGCCCTCTGCGGCGAGGAGCACGATCTTGGCGCGAATAACCTCGCGGTACGGCAGGGTGTACTTGCGGGCACGAGCTTCGAGGATTTCTCGCTCCTCTGGAGTGAGCTCGATGGGGTATGGACTCTTCCGCGGCATCTTCCCCTCCTTCCCGAAGGGAAAGATGCCACTGGACGCTGCCGAAGGCCATCCCCAAGATACGTCACGTATTTCTGAAACCGTGTGCTAGTTATCAGCGATCGGCGACGACGGGTGCGGTACCCGTCAACAGGCGGCGCCGGTCGCAGCCGCTCAGCGCGCCGGTGGCCGTAGCATGAGCCGGTGAGCCGTGTTCGCCTCCACCGCCGCGCGAGTGAACACGAGCGGGAAGTAGCGCCCGTCCGCCCAGAGCGGCAGCAGGTCGCCGTAGTGCGGGCTGCCCGGCTGGCCCGACTGGCCGGGCGTGCTCGTGGCGACGGAGCGGTCCCAGTCGGCGAGGTCGATGATCTCGCGGAACGAGGCTCCGCTGCGCCGGCCGGCGACGTTCACGGTGGTGCCGTCGCCGCTGCGCTGCACCGTCGGCAAGTCGAGGGCGGCGACGCCCAGCGGATGGCGGAAGGCCAGCTCGTTCATCGGACCCCAGCGCCAGGCCGTCCAATCGCTCCCCTGCTCCGCCTCGAGCCAGGCCACGGCCGCCGCCAACGAAGTCTCGACCAGCGAGTCGCGCAGCGCCGTCGGCGTCGCCTCCCGCAGCGCGCGAGCGTCGAGCGTATCGCGCCAGGCGTGGTAGAGCGCCGCGGCCGGGCTGTCGCGGTCGATCCGCTTGTCCCACTCGACGAGCAGCTGACGCGCCCGCTCGGTCACCTCTGACGCGGCGGTCCAATCCTGAAGCGTGCGGCAGGCGTTCGCCGCGGCGGACGAGTAGACGTCGAGCTGCAGGCGCTGGAAGTCCTGGACAATGAAATCGCGCCCTGCCGACAACACGTCCACGATTCGCAGGTACCGCCGAGGTGAGGCCCAATTGAAACCGAGCGGCGGCCCATAACCTTCCGGCATGATGTTGTGGTTGGCGGTGGCGATGAAGCCGCGCGCCGGGTTGTACTCGCGGGGTAAACGGTCGAGCGGCAAGAAGCCCTGCCACTCGTACTCGCCGGTCCCGGGGACGGGCAGCCGGCCGTACCAGCCGTCGCGCACCGGCGTGAGTCCCGCCGCCTGCCAGCCGATGTTCCCGTCGACGTCGGCGTAGATCAGGTTCTCCGACGGGACCTTCCAGGCTTTCATCGCCTCGAGGTACTCCTCCCAGTTACGGGCCTGATCGACGCTTAGCGAGCCCAGGTAGCCGGCCGTACCCGGCTCGGCGAGCACCGAGCGGAAGGCGTAGGCGCGATGGTTCACCGTGTCCCGATACAGGATCGGGCCGTGGCGGCTGAACTCGAGCTGGACGACCCGCGGCGCCTCGCCCTTCACGCGGATGGTGTCGACCTCCACGCGCAGCGGCTCCCAGGCGCCGTTCCAACGCACCTGGTTACGGTTCTCGGGGTTCACCTCTTCGACCACGATGTCCTGCTGGTCGATCCCGACGATCGTCAGCCCCCAGGCGATCCGCTCGTTGTGGCCGATGGCCACGCCCGGCAGCGCCGGTTCGCCGGAGCCGATCACGTTCCAGCCGGAGCCGTTCAGGTGCACGAGGTAGCGGAGCGAGGGAACCAGGATGGACCGGTGCGGGTCGTTGGCGAGCATGGGCGCACCCGTGGCCGTAAGCCTACCGGCCACGACCCAGTTGTTGCTGCCCTCGTCGCCCGGTTCCGTCGGGGCCGCAGCAGCCGCCCGGTAGCGCTCGAGGAGTGGCGGCCGGGGCATCCCGGCGTAGGCCGCCGCAACGATATCGCGCACCGTGTCCGGGAGGGCCGAGACGTCGAGGCCCTCGGGCACCCGGAGCTCCTGCCACGGGTCGGGCGCGTCGAGTCGGTTCGCCTCCTCGATCCCCAGCCGCCCGGCGCGCAAGGCGAGCCGCAGCTCGCCGAGCGCGTTGTCGGTCATCGGCAGGCCGGCCATGCGCAGCAGCGGCACCTCAGCGGACCAGGGCTGCGGCTCGATGCCGGTCAGCTTGAACTCGACCGGCGGGTTCTCGCGGCTGTGCTCGATGAAGGCGTTCACGCCCCTCACGAACGCCGTGATGATCCGCTCGCCGTCCGGGTGGTAGCTGGTCCACTCGGCCGCCATGTCGCCGCGGTAGCGGAGCAACCGCGCCACCCGGTCGCGCTCGAACGCCTGCGGCCCGACGATCTCGGCCACCCGCCCCTCGCCGACGCGCCGCCACATCTCCAGCTGCCACAGGCGGTCCTGGGCGGCGACGAAGCCCTGTGCGAAGAAGAGGTCGTCCACGGTCTGGGCATAGATGTGGGGCACGCCCCAGCGGTCGCGCAGGACCTCGACCTCCTGCTCGAGGCCGGGGAGCGTGATCGTCCCCTCGATTGGGGCCAGGGCCTCTCCTGCTAGCTCCTCCAGACTCTCTCGATCAACGGGACCGGGCGCGCACGAGGATGTCGCCAATGCGAGGATAGTGATGGAGAGCGTGCTCGTTGGGCGCGGCCGACTGAACATGGGACCTCCTTAACCGGTGCGTCGGTACGTCGGTGCGTCGGTGCGTCGGTGGCCTGCCCCGTTGCCAGACAGACACCGATGGAGCATGATGCAGGAGGTCCGGGCCACTAAGCAACACAGGGAAGGAGCGAGAGCGATGAGCAGTAAGGCACGTCGATCCTCGTCACAGAGGATCACGGCAATCGCGATCGTCGGCGCACTGGCCGTGGCGGCGGCGGCCTGCGTCGAGCCACCGACCGAGCCGGCGGATCGCGCGGGTGCGCCGACGTCCGGCGAGGCGGCCGGGCTGGCGGTCGCGCCGACGCCCGGCTGCGTGGACGGTGTGCAGGCCAGCGGCGCCCTCTACCAGGTATGTTTCCCCGCCGAGTGGAACGGCGATCTGGTGGTCTGGGCGCACGGCTACGCGAACCCCGTCGAAGCGATCGCGATCCCGGACGACGAAGTCGAAGGGCAGCCGATCTGGGCGATCGTCAACGGCCTGGGTTTCGCGTACGCCACCACGAGCTACAGCGAGAACGGACTGGTGGCAGTGGACGCGGTGGACGACCTGGAGGACCTGCCACGCCTGGTTCGAGAGGAATTCGGCGTCGAGCCCGTTCACACATATCTCGTCGGCGGCTCGGAGGGCGGGCTGAGCACGGTGCTCGCCATCGAGGATGCGTCGACCCGGTTCGACGGCGGCTACGCGACCTGCGGGCCAATCGGCAACTTCCGGCGACAGATCAACCACTTCGGCGACTTCCGGTCCGTCTTCGACTACTTCTTCCCCGGCGTCATGCCGGGCGACGCGGTATCGATCCCGCCGGGCGTACTGACTCTGGACGACTGGAACGGCACGTACGAGCCGACCATCGAGGCGGCGATCGCCGCCGACCCGCACGCGGCGGAACAGCTGCTGCGCGTTACGCGCGTCCCGGTGGACGCGGGCGACCCGAATTCGGTGGTCGAGACGATCACCGGACTGCTCTGGTACAGCTTCTTCGCCACCAACGACGCGAACGACCGGCTGGGCGGCAATCCGTACGATAACCGCTTCCGCATCTATCGTGGATCGGACAACGACTTCCTGCTGAACATCCTCGTCCAGCGCTACCGAGCCGATCGAGCGGCGCTGGACGCGCTGGCCGCCTTCGAGACGACGGGGCGACTGCGACGGCCGGCGGTGACGCTCCATACCACGGCCGACCCGATCGTGCCCTACTGGCACGAGCCGCTCTACAACCTGAAGACCTGGGGATCGGGCAACCGCCTGAAGCTCACGAGCCTGCCGGCGTTCCGTCACGGACACTGCGAGTTCACGCTGCCCGAGGTGCTGGCCGGGTTCGCCGTGCTGGTGCTGCGGGTGACGGCCCGGGATCTGGTGGCGTCGGCGGAGGTCTTCCCGAGCGTGGCGCAGGAACAGAAGTTTCTCGAGCTGGCCCGGCAGCAGGGCGCGCGGCCGACGGTAGTCCGGCAGAAGGAGCCTGCGATCCGCCGGTAAGCGGTGCGTCGGTGCGCCGGTGCGCCGGTAATGGCCAATCGCCAGATGGGAATTGGAAGTTACCGGCTACCGCTTACCGGCCACCGGCCACCGGGCCACCGGCCACCGGCCACCGGTTACCGGCCACCGGCACCAGGGCACCTGCAAGCCCAACGGGTGTAAGAAGAAGCGGGCTCGGTCGGCGTGGCCGATCGGGTCGCCGCTCCCCCTCCGGACGGTGCCGGTCAGGCGCTGGAAAGCCAGATGAGAAGCGGGCCGGGCCGTAATTGACAGTCCAGGCAGGCGCGCCCTAACATTGTGGGGCGTACGGCTATACTGACCTTCCCCGCACAGGAGCAGGACCACTGGGCGCACAGTCTGATGGCGCAGCGCTCATCGGGCAGTTCTACGCGGAGCGGAACCGAGTGTATCCTCTCCGGGCGCCCGTGATGTCGGTCGGCCGTGCCAACGCCAACACGCTAAGGATCCGCGATTCGCGGGTCGCCGCCCATCACGTCCGCATAGAGCGCGACGATGCCCGCTACGTCCTCGAGGTGACGGCAGACGACGCTCCGACCACGCTGAACGGCTCGGAGCTACAGGCGGGTGAGCGCCGGACGCTGACGGAAGGTGACCTTATCGGGCTGGCCGATCTCGTGTTCCGGTTCACCGACGATCACGGGGACGGAATACTCGGCCGCCTTTGGGTTGTGGCCGGTGTCCACCGCGGCAAGGTGTTCCGTATCGATCGGCCGGAATACACGATCGGCCGCGCCACCGACAACGATGTCCAGTTCCCCGATCGATCGGTCTCCCGGCATCACTGCCGGATCCACAAGAACGACCGGGCCTGGTGGATCGAGGACCTGGAGAGCACCAACGGGACGATCTTGCACGGGGCGCCGTTGCAGGCGCCGGTGCGACTCGAGCACGGAGATGAAGTTGTCACCGGGTTCTCGAGATTCGTCTTCCAGGAAGGAGATCGGCCACTCGTGAACCTCAGACTGGAGCCTACGCCGCCGTGCAACTGAACCACCGTCTGACCGAGCGCGGCCGCCCGGGAGGGCTCACGATCTGGACCGTCGCCCTCTCGATGGCCGCCCTCTACGCCGTGAACGGCTTCGCCCAGGCCGTTCCCAAAGCCGCCTACGTACCCGAGGGCTCGTTTCAGCTGCCCGGCCGCGGGCAGCCCGGGTCGCCGGACGACCCCATCGCCCTGGCGCTGGGCCACGACCGCACCATTCACATCGTCGACCATCAGGGGCTGGTCTTCGTCTTCGATTCGACGGGCGTCTACCGCCGGAGCTACGGGCAGGAGATGGGGGACCCGCTGGCGATCGCGATCACCGAGAACGGCGAGTCGTATGTGCTGGATGAGGACGACAACATTGTGCACGTCTTCGGTCCCGGCGGCCAGCGCCTGCGCATCCTGGGAGGCAAAGGCAACCGAGGCGGCCAGCTCTCCGACCCGGTCGACCTCGCGCTCGGCCCCTGCGGGCACGTCTACGTGCTCGACGCCGGCAGGCGAGCCGTGCAGGTGTTCAGCCGGGACGGCCTGTTCGTCCGCGCCGTCAGTGTCGCGGGGATGGCCGAGCAGCCGCTGTCGCTGGCGATCGGTAACGACGGCCGGATCTTCGTCGCCGACCGACGCACGCCCACCAACATCTTCGCCTGGCCACCGTTCACCCAGGTGCCCTGGGTCGGTGCGACGCCCGGCGGCCTGGCCGGCCCGGTGACCTTCCGCGGTGCCGAGCTCGACGAGCCGATCGCCACGGCGGTGAACGACCTGGGCAGCGTCGTCGTACTCGACAAGGACGATGGACGCCTGTACCGGGCGAACGGCAACCAGGTGATCGGACCCACCGACCTGCTGTACGGCGGCGCCGGTACGGGGCGCGGCTCGTTCCGCGAGGCGGTGGACATCGCGTTCGCCGGCGACGACGAGCTGCTGATCCTCGACAACAGGCTGCGTAAGGTCGAGCGTATTCGCCTCACCACCGAGCAGGGGCTGGCACGGCGAATCGACCTGGACTTCCCGATCCGCGTCAGCCAGGTGCCGACCAGCCTCGCTTCGCCGCTGCTCGACATCGGCTACGCGCCCGACGGCTCGCCCCGGTTCCTGGTGGAGACGGAGGGCCGCGGTCTGACCATGCACGCCGCGCTGGCACAGCTCCACGAGACCGTCTACGGCGACAGCGTGAACCTCTACCGGCCCGACCCCGAGGGCGGGTCGCTGTTGCTCAGTGGCGACATCGGGGAAGTCGAGCAGGCGGTAATCACCGATACATCCGTCTTCGCCGCCGATTCGCGCCGCAACCGCTTCACGCTCTTCGAACTGGAGAGCGGCAGACTGCAGGGAACGTACGGCGACAACTACCAGGACGACCGCAGGCTGCGGGACCCGAAGGGCATCGGCATCCTGCCCGACGGTCGCATCGTGATCGCCGACACGGGCAACGACCGGATCAAGATATTCAGCCCCGACCTGGCGAGCCTCGTCGCCAGCTATCCCTTCGTCGAGCCGGCGGGCATCGCCATCGACCCGGACGGCAAGATCTTCGTGTGGGATGAGGATGGTATCCGGGTCGCCCAGCTCAACACCGCCGCGCAGACCTTCGAGTCTCTGCCAGGCGGCCTGCTACCCGGCCCGGTAACGGCGATCACCTTCGACCAGGCGGGCAATCTCTTCGCGCTCGACCGCAACACGCACCGGATCACGATCGTCTCCGCCGGCCTCGGCGGCGTGCTGATTCAGCTGGGCGCCGAAGGCGCTCTCGATCGCCCGACGGCGCTCAACGTCGACCGCGATGGGAACATCTACATCAGCGACGAGGGCTCGAAGCGTACGGCGGTGTATCGCTGGGACGTGCAGTTCCCACCGCTGGCCGGGTTCGATCTGAAGGTCGAGGCCGGCGCGGCGGTACTGAACTGGCAAGTCGCCCCCTCGGCCTTCACCCGCGGATACGAGATCCAAGGTGCCGGCGCGCCGGGCGGGCCCTACCGCGGCCTGTACATCACCGGCGCTCCGCCTTTCCGCATTACCAGCGACAATATCCCGGCCCGACCGCCACGCTACGTGCGGGTGGCTCCCGTCTTCATCACGGGAGTGAGAGGTCGCGCCACGCAATCGCTGCCGTTGGCTTACTTCGCGGCGAACCGCGCCTACGCGGACGAGGACTACGCAACGGCGCTGCAGGACGTAGCTGACGCGGACCGCCTGATCGAGCGTGGCGCGATCGAGGCCAGTAGCGAGGCGCACGGGCGGCTGCTGTTCATCGCCGTCGCCAGCTGCTACGCGCAGGGCGACTTCCGTGCGGCGGTCGACTGGGCTCAGAAGGCCAACGTCCACCTCGATGCGATGCCCCGGGAACAGAGGATCCAGTTCCACTACATCATGGCGGAGGTCTTCATGCGGCTCCGCGATCCGCGCACCGCGAGTCAGCAGGTGCTGGCGCTCGTCGGTCAGGGGCCGCGCCCGGAGTACTACGAGGACCAGAACGTGGTCGACCAGTCGTACCGGATCTATCGCGGCGTCCGCGACGCCGGCTATCCCGAAGACGCGCTCGACTACCTGCGCCTCTACTGGCAGTCGATACCGCAGAGCACCCAGGCGCTGAAGGACGAGTACGCCGACTCGGTGATCGTCTTCTCGACGCGCCAGCTGCTCGGACCCGGCTTCCGGTACTGGAACGAGGGTGACTACGGTCAGGTGGTCGGATTCTTCGAGAACCTGCTGACCGAGGGCAACCTGTACGCCGAGCAGGTGGTGGTCGCGCGGCAGGTGCTGGCGTGCGCCTATTTCGCGTTCGGCGATCGTGTCAGGGCCGAGGACACATTCCGCGAGATCTTTACCGTGCGGCCGGACTTCGACCTCGAGCGCGAGATCCCGAGGCTTCGCCAGCTGTACGCGCTTAGAATATACAACCCGGAGACGCAGAACTTCTTCGGGGCTCTGAGACCCGGCTCGTAGAAACATGGCAAGGGGGCACTCTGAAGAAGAAGGACTTATTCCTAGGCCGTAGGGTGGCGGTCTACCGGATCGACAAGTTCCTCGGTGAGGGGGGGTTCGCCTACGTCTACCGGGCGCGGGACACGAACCTCGACATCGACGTGGCGCTCAAGATCCTCAAGCCCGCCTTCGCCTACGACGAGGTGTTCGAGGAGAACTTCCGGCGCGAAGCCCATCGGGCGGCCAAGTTCCGTCATCCCAACGTCATCGCCATCCACTACGCCGGTAAGGACGACGACATCGTCTTCTTCTCCATGGACCTGCTGGAGACCGGCTTGAAGGACCTCATGACGCCGGGCAAGCCGATGGACGAGGGCGCCATCATCAAGGTCGGTATCGACGTCGCCTCCGCCCTGCAGTTCGCCCACACCCACGAGGGCGGAATCGTCCATCGCGACCTGAAGCCCGACAACATCCTCTTCGATCGCCACGGCAACGCCGTGGTCACCGACTTCGGGATCGCCGAGGCGGCGACCAACTACACTGCGGCCACCGGCACGACGGTCTACGTCGGGACCCCGAAGTACATGTCGCCCGAGCAAGCGCGCGGCCATCGCGTCGACCACCGCTCCGACATCTACTCGTTGGGCGTCACACTCTACGAGATGGCGACTGGTGAGGCGCCGTTCACCGGTCGCGACTGGTTCGAGTTGGGCCGCAAGCACATCGAGGAGCTACCCTCGCTGCCGCGCGAAAAGAACGGCGAGCTCGACCCGGACCTCGAGCGCATAGTACTCAAGTGCCTGCAGAAGAACCCGGCGGACCGCTACCAGAGCGCCGAGCACCTCAAGTCCGAGCTGGCCAGGCTCGAGGGCGCGACGCAGCGCACCGTCGTGCTCACCGTGCAGAAGACCGAGGAGGAAAGGACCCCGACACCGGTGACACCCGCACCGTCGGTGGCGGCGGCCCAGGAATCGGAGGCGCGCGAGGCGCAGCGCAGCCCGGTCGACCTCTACGAGGCGACGACGCAGCCGCCGAAGAAGCGCAGCCGTCTCTGGCTGTGGCTGACCGCTGCGGCCGTGCTGGCTGGCGTTGTCGCCTCCTATGCGACGGACCTCGGCGGCTTCCGCACCTTCGGCGAGGAAAAGGTCCCGTTACTGGCCAACCTGCCGCTCATCGGCTCGGGCGGCGTGTACGTGACCAGCTTCTACTACGCGGCTGTCGAGGGCGGAGCCGACGTCGAGGAGGCGGCGTTCGACATCCGGTTCAGCGCGCCGATCGATCCGATGACCGCCAGCTCGGAGAACGTGAAGCTACTGGGTCCCAACTCGCGGGTCCTGCCCGCCGAGGTCGAGGTGAAGGAGGCGGGCGCGCGGATCACCGTCCAGCCCAGCTTGCGGCTGGCCTACAATACGGACTACGAGATCCAAATCGGCGAAGGGCTGCTGAGCCAGAGGGGGACGCCGATACGGCAGAACGCGCGCGCGACGGAGCCGGGCGCCGTATTCTCGTTCAAGACGCGCCTGCCGCCGCCCGACACCCAGCGCCCCACCTTGGCGGAGACCACGCCGGCCAACAACGCTCGCAACGTGGCGACCGGCGCGACGATCATGGTCCGCTTCAGCGAGCAGGTCGACGGGTCGACGGTAGGCTCCGGCAGCATCCTGCTGCGCGACGCGCAGGGGAGGCTACTGGAGACCAGCGTGCTGACCGGCGGCGGCGGCCGGAGCGCCGAGATCCGCCCGATGTCGCCGCTGAGCGCCGGTACGCGGTACACGGTGGTCCTGACCGACGAGATCCGGGACCGGGCGGGCAACCGGTTGGTCCCGGACAGCCTCGTCTTCCAGACGCGATCCGCCACGCCGACGACCTCTGTCCCACTCGACCCGGGCACCGTCACGGTGAACGTGATGCCGCCGGAGGCGCGGAACTACGTGAAGGTGGAGATCGACAGCGAGGACATGGGGTACGTGCCGAAGCTCAACCTGGAGGTCGAGGCACGCAGCGAGCACAACCTGAGGCTGGTGGGCGCCCCACCCTACTCGGCGTTCCAGATAACGGTCCACCGGGAGGCGTTCACAGTCGGTCCCGGAGAGCATAAGGAGATCGTCCCCGAGGTCCGGGCGTTCGGCTGGATAACCGTGACCACGGCCAGCGACGCCCCTCCGGCCGATGTCTTCATCGACGGCGAGTATGTTTCCTCCACACCGCTTGCGGGTTACACTTTACCCTCCGGACCGCACACGCTGGAGCTGCACCCGACGCAGGAGAACCTCTCGCGCTACGGGGTGTACACGGCCAATTTCACGGTTCCGAGGTTCGGTGAGGAGAGGCTCACCAATCTGAGACTGCCCGCCAAGTGAGGGGAGGACCTGGCGCGAATGGATCTAGTCCTCGTCGTCCGTGAAGGCGCGCAGGTCGGGCGCGTCTTCACCGTCCCCAAGGGCGAGCGCAAGACCGTCGGCCGCGCCCCCGAGTGCGATATCCGCTTGCATGACCAGGGCGTCTCGCGCCGCCACTGCACGATCGAGAACGCGGGCGCCGTGCTCCGGGTGGTCGACCTGGAGTCGGCGAACGGCAGCTTCATCAACGGGCAGATGGTCGAACGCGGCTCGCTGGGGCCCGGCGACCAGTTGGCGGTGGGACCGACGATCCTCGAGTGCCGGGCCAGGCCGACGGCGCCCGGCAAGGCGCCCGGCGAGGCCACGCTCGCCTACCGCGAGGAAGGCACCACGACCGTAGTCCGCAAGGTCGTCGACACCCAGTACCCGGGCATGGAGGCGCTGGCCGTCGCCGGGGCGCCCGAGACCTTGGACGACCTGCAGCGCGCTCAGCGCAACCTGGCCACCGCCTACCAGGTCTCCAAGATGCTGGCCAGCGCACCGGGGCTCGGTAAGCTGCTGGACGGTGTCATCGACTCGATCTTCGCCGCCATCAACGCCGATCGCGCCGCCCTGTTGCTCCAGGACGGCGATGAGGCATCCGACGAGCTGAAGATCGTGGCATCGCGCTCGCGGACCGGCGATGATGATGAGCTCGACGAGATCAGCGTCAGCCGGACGGTGGTGCAGGATGTGCTCGAGAACGCGGCGTCCTCACTGAGCCGTGACGCCTCCGCCGACGCCCGTTACAAGGCGGGCGAAAGCATCATCCAGCAGAGGATTCGCTCCGTGATGTGCGCGCCGGTCTCGACCGACGACAGCGTGATCGGCGTGCTTTACGCGGATAGCCGGAGCCTGACCGGCGCCTTTTCGGAGAGCGACCTCGAACTGCTGGCCCTGATCGGCAACCAAGCGGGCGTCGCGATCCACCGAGCCCAGCTGATGGCGCAGCTGGAGAAGTTCTTCTTCGACACGATACGCGCCATCGTGGCGACGATCGACGCTAAGGACGGCTATACGCACCGGCACTCGGAGCGCGTGGCGGGCTTCGCCAGCAAGATTGCCGCCGAGCTGGGCAAGACGGAGGAGGAGATCGAGGTCGTCAAGCTCTCCGGCCTCCTGCACGATGTGGGCAAGGTCGGCGTGCCCGAGGCGATCCTCAACAAGCCGGGTAAGCTGACCAAGGATGAGTTCGACGAGATCAAGAAGCACCCGGTCCACGGGGTGAACATACTGGCACACATCGAGAGCCCGCGCTTCAAGGCGATCCTACCCGGCGTGCGGCACCACCACGAGAAATGGGACGGCTCGGGCTACCCGGACGGTCTGTCCGGTGAAACGATACCGTTCCTAGGCCGACTGCTGGCCGTGGCCGACGTGCTCGACGCGTTGAGCTCCGACCGCTCGTATCGCAAGGGCCTCGGCTTCGACAAGTCGGTCGAGATCATCCAGCAGGACGCGGGCAGTCACTTCGACCCGGAGGTCGCCCAGGCGGCGGCGAAGCTGCACGCGCGGGGTGAGCTCGAGGTGGCGCCCGAATGGATCGAGCCCGACACCGATCCCATGCCCACCACGACCCTGGACCCCTAGCCGCTCGCTGAAAGAACGTCCGTGGAGTCGGGGCGGAGTATTGCTGACTTCTTCAGCGACCTGCTAGGGGTTCGGGCCCCGACGGCGCAGCCAGCGCGAGCCGGGCAGATGGCGCACCAAGCCTCCCACCCGTTGGCCCGGCGTCTGACCCGGTCGGGCGGGGACGACCAGGGCGAGGATCAATAGGACGAGGCCCAGATAGAAGAGCCAGCGCTGGCCGACACGGTCGGCGAGCAGCGCCAGCGGCGCACCGATGAATATCAGGGCCAATTTCAGGCGAAGGTGGATCAGTCACCTCCCTTGCCGCGCCTCGACTCCAGGAAGCTGCGGACGCCCTCCCGGTAGTCCTCCGTCATCCGGGCAAGCGCGTTCAGCTCGGCGCCCGCCCGAATCGCCGCCTCGAATGAGTGCCGCTCCGTCTGATAGATCAGGCGCTTCGACAACGCGACCGCGCTCGGGCTGTGTGCGGCCAACCGCTCCGCGAATTCGCGGCTCTGCTCATCGAATGACGCGGACGGGTAAACGTGCTGAACGAGACCGTAGCGCTCAGCGGTCTCCGCATCGACGACCCGGCCGGTGACCACCAGGTCCAGCGCACGCTTCTCGCCCGCCGCGCGCAGCAGCATGGCGATCACCATCGCCGGCAGGAATCCGATCTTCACCTCGGGATAGCCGAAGCGCGCGTCGGCCGCCGCCAGAACGATGTCGCACGCGGTGGCAAGCCCGCAGCCGCCGGCTACAGCGTGTCCGCGCACCGCCGCCACGACCGGTACCTCGATCCTACGCAGGATCAGGAACAGATCGCCCAGCGCATCCGCATCCTCGAGCTGCTCCTCCACACCCGCACCCATCATCTCGGACAACGCCTCGAGATCGGCGCCCGCACAGAAGTCATTCCCCTCGCCCCGCAGCAGGACCACGCGGACCCGCTCGTCCGCGTCCGCCCACGCCAGCGCATCCGACAGCTCGTCGATCAGCTCGGAGCTCAACGCGTTCCGCTTCTCCGGCCGGTTCAGGCTGATCGTCGCAACACCCGTCGACTCGTCGATCTCGACTACGATCGTGCTGTAGCTATCTTCCTGCATTCGGCTCGCTCCAGTCGAACGGAGATCCGACTCTCTCAGCCCCCGAACCAGCGGCGCTCGGCTATGACCGCAAGCCCGAGGATCAGAAAGCCGACGCTCCCCAGCACGAGCAACGTCGTCCCCATCTCACCCAGCTCGGCCATGAGCCCGATCACCGCGACGATCGCGCAACTGATCAGGAGTATCCATATGACCCATCGGACTAACATCCCGGCCCTCCACGTTCTACCTCAACCGCTCACTCGAGTCCCACCGGCCGGCGGCAGCCGCCGCCGTCGAACTGAGCTCTCACCTGATCCGCGGTAACCTATTGTACAATATAGAAATAGAACCCCCGGCCTCAATACGATCCGAGCCACGGCAGCCCTGTCACCCTCGTCACCCGAGGGCGCGTCAACCTACTCGCACAGGCGGACCCTCACCCTCAGTCTTCCACGCCGTACGTCCGGCCTCGCAGCCACTCGACGCCGGCGCCGCCGGTGGCGATCCAGAGGCCGATCACCCCCACGGCACCGAGCCAGCCCGCCTCGACGCCGACGAAGAGGCTGGAAATCGCCAGGGCGATGGCGAGGATACTGAAGAAGCGAACGCCGAGCGACCCGGCCACTTCGCCGGCACGCATGGCGAGCGCCCAGGCCGCGGCCGCCGCGAGGGCGCCGCCCAAGGCGAGGGCTCCAGCGGCGGCGGCCTCTCCTTCACCGAGCCATTCGAGTACGGACGCGATGACCGATATGGTCGCGCCCGACGGTAGAAGCGCGCTCGTTCTCACGGTCTCAGCCATCATGCAACGACCTCCGCGTCGGCACGTGACACTAAGAGCCCGCCATCGCCGAAGCCGGTAGCTGTGGGCGGCCCAGCCGGCATGCGCGAGGCGATCTCGCGGGCGAAGCGCTCGACGGCCGCGCCCTCAGTCGAGGAGCGATTCCAGCGATCCGGGTAGCGCGAAGGGCCCGATGTGAGGTCCCGGATTCTGGATCGCCGCCCTGAGCGCCAGGGTCAGAGCGTCGCGAGTTCGCTCCGGCGTGATGACGGCATCCACGTAGCCGCGGGCGGCGGCGAACCGGGCATCGAGCTGGTGATCGTAGTCGGCGATCGTCTTCTCCATCTTCTTTTGGGTCTCGGGATCCAGCTCGCGGCCCGCCTGCTTCGCCTCGATGATAGCCCGCCCGTGTACCGCCTGCGCCGCCGACTCGCCTTCCATCACTCCCATGCGACCGGTGGGCCAAGAGAAGATGAAGTCGGGGTCGAAGCCCTGGCCGGCCATCGCGTAGTAGCCGGCGCCGCTGGCGTGGTTGACGGTGAGGACGATCTTCGGCGCCGTCGCCACCGACATCGCCTCCACCATGCGTGCGCCTGCGCGAATGATGCCCGAATGCTCGGCGTCGGTACCCACCATGAAGCCCGAGACATCCTGAACGTAGAGCAGCGGCCTGCGGTGCCGGTCGCAGGTCTCTATGTAGTAGGCACACTTTTCGGCGCTCTCCGTGTAGATGATACCGCCGAAACGGGGCGGCCCGGGCCTGTGGTCGCGCACGATCCCGCGGTCGTTTGCCAGGATGCCCACCGGTATGCCGTTGATCCGGGCGTCGACGCAGATCATCTCGGCCGCGTGCTCGGGCTGGAACTCGATCCACTCGCCGTCATCGACGATGGTCTCCAGTAGGGCCCGCATGTCATAACCGCCGCGATGATCGTCGGGCAGCAGGTCGTACGCCTCCTCGGGCGAGCGTACCGGCGGCCGCGAGTCCGAGATCGTTATCGGCATCCGCGCACCGGGCGGCAGATCGGCGACGTAGCGCCGGATCGACTCGATGCACGCTTCGTCGTTCTCCGGCTCGTAGTGGGCGACGGCGGAGATCTTCGTGTGCGTATCGGCACCGCCCAACGTCTCGCCGTCCACCGTCTGGCCTGTGGCACCTTTCACCAGGTTGGGTCCGCCCAGCCCCATGAAGCTCGTGCCCTTCACCATGAAGATGACGTCGGAGAGCGCCGGCAGGTACGCGCCGCCGGCGATGCAGTTCCCCATCACGGCGGAGACCTGCGGCACGCGCAGATACCGCCTCATGAGTGAGTTGTAGTAGAAGATCCGTGACGCCCCGTATTGGCCCGGGAAGACGCCGCCCTGATACGGCAGGTTGATGCCCGAAGAATCGACCAGGTAGATGATCGGGATACGACAACGCATCGCCATCTCCTGGGCGCGGAGTATCTTGGGTATCGTCTCCGGCCACCAGGAGCCCGCCTTCACGGTGCCGTCGTTCGCCACGACCACGACCTCGCGGCCTTCAACGACGCCGTAGCCGGTGATCACACCGGCGGCAGGTGCGTTGCCGTCATACTGGTCGTAGGCGACGAGCAGACCGACTTCCTGGAAGTAGGCACCCTTGTCGAAGAGCAGCTCGAGCCGCTCCCGCGCGGTGAGCTTGCCTTCCGAGTGCTGCTTGTCCACGTACTTCGGGCCACCGCCCTGCCGCAGCTGGGCCTCGAGCCGGCCGAGTTCCTCCGCCAGCTGGCGCATACGCGACTTCGCCCCCTCGGCCTTCGCAGCCTTCTTCCCCATGCCGTACTCGCTATCAGGCGCTCTGCGCCACTTGGATTACTCGTCGTCTCCGGCTCGGGCAGCCGCGAACCAATCGCGTATGTACGCCACGGCCTCCGAGGTCGGTGTGCCCGGCCCGAAGAGCTTACCCACTCCCAGCTCGTGAAGCTCCTCCATGTCCTCGGAAGGGATGATCCCACCACCCGTCAACAGCACGTGATCGGCGCCTTCCTCACGTAGCAGGTTGAGGACCCTTGGGAAAAGAGTCATGTGGGCCCCGGAGAGAATGGACAACGCCACGACATCGACGTCTTCTTGGATCGCCGCTTGAACGATCTGCTCGGGCGTCTGGTGCAAGCCCGTGTAGATGACCTCCATACCGGCGTCGCGCAACGCCGCGGCCACGACCTTGGCACCGCGATCGTGACCGTCGAGTCCGGGTTTGCCCACCAGCACGCGTATCTTGCGTTCTGCCATAGTGTTGTGAAGTGTGAGGGTCAGTCGAAACTCGCGACCGCAAGATATCCGCGGCCTCAGAACCCGGCAACCTCGCCGAGCACCGATCGCAGCCGCTCCGCCGCCGTCTCCGGCGACGTCGTCAGAATCCGGACCCCGATACCCATCTCGAACCCCGCGCTCACCGAATGGCGCGGAATGATCCGCACGTGCCAGGGAAGCAGCTCCTCCGCCGCGCTCCTCAGCGGCGGCGTATGGAGGATGCAGTTGTAGTCCGGGCCACCCAGAGCGACGGCGAGCACCCGACTCGCACGCCGCAGCGCGTCTCCCAGTTCGCGCAGCCACTGATCGTCGACCCCGTCGAAGCGTGGCGGCAGATAGCGCGGCACGATCCAGATCTCGTGGTCGTGTGCCGCGGCGAAGGGCACGAACACCGCGAGCCGCTCCGTCACCTCGACCAGCCTCGCGCCGTCCTCGACCTCCGCGTCCGCCAGCTCGAGGAGCAGCACCGACCCGGTTGCCGTCGCGTGCCGGTGCGAGCGCTCGAGCACATCGGCGACGAGGGGCGGCACGAACGGGAGGGCGGCCAGCTGCGAGTGCGGGTGAGCCAGCGACGCCCGGGCCAGCCGTCCCTGATTGCGGAAGATCACTACGTGTTGGATCCGCGGATCCGCGGCTGCCGCCGCGAATCGCTCGCGACACGCCTGCAGTACCTCCAGGACCTCGTCGGACCCGAGTCTGGCGAGCTCCGTATCGTGAGTTGGGGTCTCGACGATCACCTCGTGCCGGCCCACCGCGGGCTCGACGCGGCCCAAGACACCCAAGTCCTCAGCCTCCACTCGCGTCGCCTCGAGCAGCGCCGGGTACTTGTTGCCCACAACCCGCACACGCCAGCCCGGACCTTCCCCCGCACGCCCGCCGGGAACTCGATACAGCTCCTCCGTCGTCTGCGCCTCGTTACCCGGACAGAAGGGGCAAGCCGGGTCGTACGGACGCGATTCCTCGGGCCGCCGGCGTATCTCTGACGGAAGCGGACGCTCCGCCCTCCCCGGCGCGACGATGACGCGCTCGCCGGTCAGGCTGTTGGTGCGGACGTGAGGAGAGTCGGTGATCAGTGATCAGTTATCGGTTATCGGTGACACTAGAAGAGCAGCGGTTCCCGGAATCTTCCGTATATCCTCTCGAGCGTGTGTCTGATCTCGCCGAGCGTGGCGTAGGCGCGCACCGCGTCCAGCATCGGGGTCATCAGGTTCTCATCGTTCTCGGCCGCCTCGGCCAAGCGAGCGAGCGCCCGGTCGACCTGGGCCTGACTGCGTCGCGCGCGCAGCTCGTCGAGCCGCCGTCGTTGCTTCTGCTCGATCTCGGGTCCGATCTTCAGCAGGTCGATGGAGACGTCCTCGTTGCCGCCGGTGAAGTCGTTCACGCCGACGACGATGCGTCGATTGGTTTCCACCTCGTGCTGGAAGCGCTCGGCCGACAGCGCGATCTGCCCCTGGAAGTACCCTTCCTCGATACCCTCCACGACGCCGCCCAGCTCATCGATCTCGGCGAAGATGCGCTCCGCTTCCTCCTCCATCCTGTCGGTCAGCCACTCCACGTAGTAGGAGCCGGCCAGCGGATCGATCGTGTTCGGCACACCCGTCTCGTAGGCCAGGATCTGTTGGGTGCGCAGCGCGATGCGGACCGCCTTCTCCGTGGGCAGCGCCAGCGTCTCGTCCAGTGCGTTGGTGTGAAGTGACTGCGTGCCGCCCAATACGGCGGCCAAAGCCTGGTACGCCACGCGCGCGATATTGTTCTCGGGCTGCTGCGCCGTGAGCGAGACGCCCGCCGTCTGCGCGTGAGTGCGCAGCCGCCAGCTTTCCGCGTTCTTCGCGCCGTAGACTTCCTTCATGCGACGCGCCCAGATACGGCGTCCGGCGCGGAACTTGGCGATCTCCTCGAAGAAATCGTTGTGGACATCCCAGTAGTGTGAGAGCCTGGGGGCGAAGTCGTCCACGTCGAGTCCGCGCTCGATCCCCTTCTCCACGTAGGTGAAACCGTTCTTCAGCGTATAGGCGAGCTCCTGCACCGCGGTGGCACCCGCCTCACGGATGTGGTACCCGCTGATCGAGATCGTGTTGAACTTCGGCGCGTTGACCGAAGACCACTCGAAGATGTCGGCGATGATCTTCAGCGCCGGCGCCGGCGGAAAGATCCAGGCGTGCTGCGCCATGTACTCCTTCAGGATGTCGTTCTGGATCGTACCCCGCAGCTCCTCGAGGTCGACACCCTGTTTCTCGGCCGCCGCCAGCAGGAAGCAGTAGAGCATCATCGCCGGCCCGTTGATGGTCATGGAGACCGAGACGTCCTTCAGCGGGATGCCGTCGAACAGCGTCTCCATGTCGGCCAGAGATGAGATCGCCACGCCGCAGACACCCACCTCACCCTCCGAGCGGGGGTCGTCGGAGTCGTAGCCCATCAGCGTCGGGAAGTCGAAAGCCACCGACAGGCCGGTCTGGCCGTGATCGAGGAGATACTTATAGCGCAGGTTGGTCTCCTCCGAGGTACCGAAGCCGGAGAACTGGCGCATCGTCCAGAGCCTGGTCCGATACATCGTCGTGTACGGCCCCCGGGTGAATGGATACTCGCCGGGGAAGCCGAGCTTCTCGGCGTATTCCGGCGCGTAAGTGCCGGTATCGAGCGGCGTGTAGAGCGGTTGGACCTCGGTGCCCGAGAGGGTGTCGAACAAGACCTCTTCACGCTTCGGCATCGACCGGTACTTGCCCAGCCAGGCCGCGCGCTCGCGCCGCAACCTCTCGAGCTCCGCCTTCAACTCGCGGTTCTCCGCCGCCAGCTCCTCAATCGACGGTCGCTTCTTCTGCTTCTCACCCATACCGTTCACTGGTCTCTGATCACTGATTACTGATTACTGATCACTGATCACTCATCACCGATCACCGATCACCGATCACTCATCACCGCACACCGCCCACCGGCTACCGGCCACCGCCCACCGTCCCCAGTATCTCGGCAGCGACCTCGTACGGCGTCCGCCGTCCCGATTCCAAGTCGGCCCGGGCGGCGGCGAGCATCGCTTCGCCCTCACCGTCCTGCCAGACCCGGTTTCTGAGGCCGCGATCGACGACGGCGCGGACCCGCTCCAGCAGGCGTTGGGCGCGGCGTTGGGCCAATCCACCTGCGGCGGTCAAGAACGCGTAGTGACGCTCGACCGTTTGCATGAGTTCCGGGACTCCTTCACCGTCGTGGGCGCTGGTGAGCAGCACCGGGATCTCCCAGGTCGATGATCCTGCGTGTTCGTCCTCGGACGCCTCAGCCGTGGCGTTGCTCGGTGTCTCCGCTGCGGCCCGGCGCATCGCCATCGCCGTGAGGTCGACAGCGTGGTGGGCCGGCACGCGATCGAAGACCTCGCCCTGGCGGATGCGGAGTATGGTCTTCAGCTCACCCGCGGCGCGGGCGGCCTCCGGACGGTCCGCCTTGTTGACGACGAAGATATCGGCGATCTCCATCAAGCCCGCTTTCATCGCCTGGATCGAGTCTCCCGACTCGGGTGTCAGAACAACGACGGTCGTATCCGCGGCTCCGGCGATCTCGAGCTCCGATTGGCCGACCCCGACGGTCTCGACGACGACGCGCTCGAAGCCGAAGGCGTCCATCAGGTCCGCCACTTCCCGGGTTGTCGTCGCCAGACCACCCTGGGACCCCCGGCTCGCCATCGACCGGATGAACACACCGTCGTCGCCGGCCGTGCCGGTCATGCGGATGCGATCGCCCAGCAGCGCGCCGCCGGTGAACGGCGACGTAGGATCCACCGCCACGACCCCGACTCGCTCACCATCGTTCCGCACGATCTTGGCGAGGCCATGGATCAGCGTGGACTTCCCCGCCCCGGGCGGCCCGGTGATTCCTATGCGGTGCGCACGGCCGACTCGATCGTGTAGCGCGCTCAGCAACCGCTCGAACCCGGGCCGGCCGTTCTCCACCCAAGAGATCGCCCGGGCAAGCGCCCGGGTCTCACCCGCGTCGAACGCCTCTAGTAGCTTGCGCTCGCTGGACTTGAGATCGTTCACCTGACCCCCGACTCCATAATACTAGTCAAAATAACCGATCTCGCCGCCCTCTCACAGCCCTTGTCGGATGCATAGGCCCACCTGGCGTCGGGCTCGCGGTCGGCGTGGGTGCCGTCAGCGTTCGTCGCAGCAGGCGGAGTACTACCTCGCGAAGCTCGCGAGCACACCCGGATCAGCGAGGCGCCGATGCAGGTGGCGCGAGCCCGGAGCGAGTGATCCTCCGCCTCCGACCAGGCCCCCGCAGCGTGCAGACTAGAGGTGGGGCAGTAACATCCAGCTCGCGAGACCGAGCAGCAGGAAGAAACCGAAGATGTCAGTCAGCGCGGTGAAGAAGACAGAGGATGCCACGGCCGGATCGACACCCGACTTCTCGAGCAGTACCGGGACGAAGGCACCGGCGAAGCCAGCCACGATCAGGTTGCCCCACATCGCCAACAGGACCACGAGGCCGAGATACAACTGGCCCTGCACCACGTAGCCGGCGACCCCCGCCAGCAGCCCCACGACCGCGCCGTTCACCAGGCCCACGGCCAACTCCTTGGAGACCACGCTCCAGGCACCCGCCCGCTCCGGCGACAGCGCCAACCGGCGGACCGTGACGGCCAGCGCCTGCGTACCGGCGTTGCCGCCGACGGCCGCGATCACCGGCATGATCGCTGCCAGGATGACTGCGCGCTCCACCGTGTCCCGGAAGAGCCAGATCACCGCCGCCGCGATGGACGTCGTGACCAGAGCCAGGGCGAGCCAAGGCAGACGGTTCTGCACCGCCTGGCCGACACCGCCGTGCAGGTACTCCTCGTCCGAGACGCCGGAGAAGCGGAGGATGTCCTCGGTGGTCTCCGCCTCGACGATGTCCATGACGTCATCGAAGGTAACGCGGCCGATCAGGCGGTCGACCGGATCGACGACCGGAAGCGAGACCAGATTGTAGCGCGACATGAGCCGCGCGACCTCCTCCTGGTCCATCACGGCGGGCGCCGCGGCCAGTGGCGGCTCGGTCACCGCGCGGATCGGCGTGTTCGCCATCGAGACGATGAGGTCCTGGAAGGAGACGGTCCCGCGCAGCTTACCATCATCGTCGACCACGAACACGGTGTAGAAGTTCTCGCCGTCGACGACCTGCGTGCGGATCTGCTCGATCGCCTCGGCCACCGTCGCGTTCTCCCGGACGGCGACGACGTCGGTGGTCATGATGCCGCCGGCCGACTCCTCGTCGTAGGCCAGCAGCCCACGTAGCTCCTCGGCCTCTTCCAGCGGCAGCTGCGCCAGCACCTCGCGCTGCTTATCGAGCGGGAGATCGCCAATGATGTCGGCTGCGTCGTCCGCCGACAGCTCGAGTATCAGCTCCGGGGCCCGCTCGGGCTCGGCTATGAGCAGCTCTTCCGGGTGCTCCTCCTCCTCCATCTCGGCGAGCGTCTCGGAGACGAGCTCGTCCGGCAGGACGCGAACGACGGTCGTACGTTCCTCTTCGTCGAGTGATTCGATTAGGTCGGCGAGGTCGCTGGGATGGAAGTCTTCGAGGTAGAGGCGAAGAGCTTCCGTCTCGCCCGCCTCGAGCAGCTGGAGCACCCGCTCGACGTTCAGCTCGGCAGCCCTCGGATCGCCCACCGTGCCCCCGCCGCCCTGATTAGGCATCTCTCACACCCAGCTGCCGTGCCAGTTCCGGGGTCACCGCACCCGCCGAGACCACGAGCTTGAAGCCCTCCTCCACTGTCATGTCGAGGCGCCGCACCTGAGTGCGTGGCAGGAACACGATGTACCCCGACGTCGGGTTCGGGGTGGTGGGCAGGAAGATCGACACCGCATCCGCCTGAGCGGCATCGCTGATCTCGTCGGCCGCCTCGCTGGTCAGAAAGCCGATCGCCCAGCAGCCGGGGCGCGGGTACTCGACCAGCACACACGCCTTGAAGAACTTGCGATCTTCGCCCACGATCTGCTCGACGATCTGGCTCGCCGCGCTGTATATCGTTCGGGTCAACGGGAATCTCTTGAGCCAGTCGCGGCTGATCGCGATGAACTCGCGACCCACCGCCTGATGGGCGGCCCAGCCCACGGCGATCACGATCGCGATCAGTACGACGAGCCCCAGGCCCGGGATCCTAATGCCGATCACATTGAACAGGCGGCCCAGGATCCTATCGAGGTTGGCGAAGATCCACCAGAGCACGTACGCCGTCACGCCGACCGGCGCGATGACAACGATGCCGGTCAGGAAGTAACGCCTAATCAGCTGAAAATTTGTCCTGTCTTTCGCCATAAGCGATCCACCCGGCCTAACTCTATTCAGATTCGGGCAATCCGTCTACAGCAGCGCGTCGCGGGTCGGCCGTCGGATATCGACTACAATAGCCGGGAGAGGATCTCCTCCTGACGCCGGAACATCTCACTCTCCTCACGCCCCGGGCCCGCGGGGTGGTCGTGGCCGAGCACGTGCAGGACCCCGTGGACGACGAGCCGCAACAGCTCCTCACGCAGCTCGACCCCGTACTCTCTAGCCGATTCCTCGGCCACGGCGGGGCAGATGTAGACGTCGCCCAACGGATCCGCCGGCTCGGCCAGGTTGAAGGCGATGACATCAGTGGGACCCGCTCGGCCGAGGTGGGCCTCATTGAGGGCGGCCATGGCAGCCGAATCGAGGAAGGTGATCGAGATCTCCCCAACCTCGACACCCACCGTGCTCGCCGTCAGCATAACCGCCCGCTCCACGTCGGCCGCCTCGAGGACTGGAACGCTCTCCGTCCTGTTGGCGTGGACGACGAGCCCGAGCGGGATCACGATGCGCCGGGAACCGCAGGTTCCTCCGCCTCGGCAGCCTGACTGTTCTGCACGGGGTAGTCGAGGCGGTGGTGGTACATGCTGGTGAGCACCTTCACGAACTGCTGCTTGACGATCTCGATCTCGCGCATGGTGAGCGGCGCTTCGTCGAGCTGGCCTTCGGATATCTTGAATCCGACGATCCGATCGACGAGCTCGGTTATACCCTCGGGCGTCGGATCCTGGAGCACGCGTGCCGCCGACTCGACGGAATCGGCGAGTAGAACGATGGCCGTCTCCTTGCTCTGCGGCTTGGGACCGCCGTAGCGGAAGTCCTTCGCGTTGGGCTCGACCCCAGGGTCGAGCTCCACAGCCCGGTCCCAGAAGAAGCTGATCTTCTGGGTCCCGTGGTGCTCGCTGATGAACGCCTTCACCGTGTCAGGCAGCCGGGCTTCCTCGGCCAACTCGAGACCGTCTTCAACGTGCTCGCGCACGATGCCCGCACTCGTGGCAGGCTTGAGCTTGTCGTGCGGGTTGCGACCCGGCGGCTGATTCTCGACGAAGTACTGAGGCTTCTTCACCTTGCCGATGTCATGGTAGTAGACGCCGACCCGCACCAGCAGAGCGTTGGCGCCGATCTCGCGGGCGGCGGCCTCCGCCAGGTTCGCCACGTTGATCGAGTGCGCGTACGTGCCCGGCGCCTCCAGCGACAGCCGTCTCAACAGCGGCCGATTCACGTCTGCCAGCTCCAACAGCGACTGGTCGGTCGTGATCTTCGTGACCGACTCCGCCAGCGGTAGGACTCCAACCGCGAGCAACGTGCAGCCGACCCCATTGACGGTGCCCCAGAACACGCTCACCACGACCTCCTCGGTATTCTGGAGACCCATGAGACCGAGGCTGAAGGCGGCCAATATGTAGGTGCCGGCGATGACAGCCGCGAACGTCCAGGTGTGCGCGCGCCGTCGCACGAACCTGCCGCTCAACGCCGCCGCCGCTCCCCCCATCACGGTGAAGAACGGCACGACGATTCCCGCGAACGCCGGGCCCGCCGAGATCAGCGCCACGAGCACGAACACCGCAAGCAACGCCAGCACGCCATCGTAGAGAGTGGCGATGGTGAGCGCGGCAAACGCTATCGGGATCAACTGCCACGCCGCCTCGGTTCTCAAGAGCAGCGCCGCCGCTCCGCTCACCGCCAGGATGAGAAACCAGATGAGGGTCAGCGAGCGGCCGGAGGCGTAGACCTCGGGGCGGAAGTACCTGATGACCAGGCCCAGCACGGCGAGCAGCAGCAGGTTGTACAGGAAGCTGCCGGCATCAGCCTGCCAGTCACGCCCGCCCTCTTGCTCGCCGAGGTAATCGCGCAGCGCCAGGAGACGTTCCCGTTGCTCGGCACCGACCCGCTCGTGCGCTGCAACGATCATCTCACCTTCCAGCACCTCGTACTTGACCGTGTTGACCGCGCGCTTCGCCTGGTCCTGCGCCGCCTCCGTCGATTCCCGGTTGAGAACGACGGTCGGCTGCGCGAAGCGGACCGCGATGTTGTGGAGCAGGCGGCGCCCATCCACACCGACCTCGACCGGCGAGCGCGAGCCGGCGCTCTCGAAGAACTGCTGCATCGTGGTGAGCGAATCCCCACGTACGAGCCTACCACTCCCGCTACCAGCCGAGCGTACGATGACCGCGCTGGAGGCCACATCGCCCAGGTCGGCGGCCCGCACGACACCGGGCCGCAGCAGCCGCTGGAACGCCGACTCGATCGCACGCTCCAGCTGGCTACGCGGCTCCGACCTGACCAGCAGCCCCACCTGGTCCTCGGACGCCGCGATCCTGTACCGCTCGAGCAGCGCACGCACGGCCGCGCGCTGCTCCTGTGGACTCGCCGCATCGGAGACGGCGGCCTCCACGGAATCGAAGAACGCCGCCGCCGCGGCGAACGAGCTGTCGGCCAACTCGGGCCAGTGGTCGAAGATCGGCACGACGCCGGCGGCGGCCTCCGCACGCGCCTGCGTCATCTCCGCTTCCGACATGTTGACCGGGAAGCTGACCGGCGCGATCACGTCCTCCGGCGCCACCATCCCTTCCTGGAGCAGGACGACGTTGCGGGCCGAGCTGCGGGGGAAGACGAGAACAATGGCGAGCGCCGCAGAGACCAGCAGCAGCAGGCGGTAGCCCTGACTGAAACGCCGCGCCAGAACCTGCACACCGCGGAGCCTCGACAGCTCACGCATCAGATAGCGTAGCCGGACCGTGGTCTTGCTCTTTCGACCCGGGTTCATTCGCGCTCCTGAAGATCTTCGTTGCCCGGGCGGACCCGGGCGTACGCCTTGATGATCTCCTTGACCAGATGGTGGCGGACCACGTCCACCTCGGTCAGGTAGACAAAGGATATCCCGTCGATCCCCTGCAGGATTCGCTCGACCTGGAGCAGCCCGGAATCCTCACGGCGCAGCAGGTCGATCTGCGTCTTGTCGCCTGTGATCACCGATTTCGAGTTCAGGCCGAGCCGCGTCAGGAACATCTTCATCTGCAAGGTGGTCGTGTTTTGGGCCTCATCGAGTATGACGAACGCGTCGGAAAGCGTACGGCCCCGCATGTAGGCGAGCGGCGCGATCTCCAGCGTCCGGTTCTCCAACGCTCGGCGAAGCTGTTCCGGTGGCATCATGTCGCCCAGCGCGTCGTAGAGCGGCCGCAAGTAGGGATCGACCTTCTCTTCCACACTGCCAGGCAGGAAGCCGAGCTGCTCGCCGGCCTCCACGACGGGGCGAACGAGGACGATGCGGCGCACCCGCTTCTTATGGAGGGCATCGACCGCCATGGCGACGGCGAGGTACGTCTTGCCCGTTCCCGCCGGCCCGATGCCGATCACGATCTCGCTGCGGTTGATCTCATCGATGTAGAGCTTCTGACCGGCGGACTTCGGCGTTATGATCTTTCGCGAGCCCGGCAGAATGATCTTGCTCGCCTCGAGGGCGCCGGGGGTCAGTCCCTCACTCTCGGCCGCCACATCGAAGAAGCGTCGGATGTCGCTCACCGCGAACGGGGTCTCCATGCGAGCGAGATCGATCATATGCCGAGCGACGGGAACGCAGCGCTCGACGTCACTCAGCGATCCCGAGAGGACGACCTGGTCGTCTCGCAACACGACGCGGCATCCGCAGAGGCGCGCCAATTCTTGCAGGTTGGCATCATTGACGCCGGCCAGGATGAGCTGGTCGGCGCCCTCGGCCGCCAGGCGATGTTGTACGATCTGTGACGGATCCGTCGACTGATCAGGCATCGGACCGCCTAATCTGCTTGATCCCCAATTCCGCGAGCTCTTCATCGGCAACCGGGGCGGGCGCGCCTTCCATGAGCGCGCGAGCCGCCGTGGTCTTCGGGAAGGCGATCACCTCGCGCAGCGATGAGGCCCCCGCCAGGTGCATAACGACGCGATCGAGGCCTATCGCGAAGCCGCCGTGAGGTGGCGCGCCGTACTTGAACGCCTCCAACAGGAAGCCGAACTTACGCTGTGCCTGCTCGGGCCCGATACCGAGGACGGCCAGCACGCGACGCTGCAGGGCCGGGTCGTTGATACGGATACTGCCGCTACCGAACTCGGAGCCATTGTAGACGAGATCGTAGGCACGCGAACGTATCGAGAGCGGGTCGCTTTCCAACAGATCGACGTCCTCGGAGTTCAGCCCGGTGAACGGGTGGTGGCTCGGCACCGGCTCGCCGCTCTCGGGGTCACGCTCGAAGAGCGGGAACTCGGTAACCCAAAGGAACCGGTCACCCTGCTCCACCGCGTCCATGACCGAGCCGAGGTGGCGTCGCAGCGCGTCGAGCGCCGCGCTCGCCTTCAGATCGGGGCCGGCGATCACCACCATGAGGTCACCATCGGTCGCATCGAGTAGGGCTTTCAGCGCGTCCAACTCCGCCTCGGAGAGCTTCGGCCCGAACCCTCCCTGTGCGCCGGAGCCGCTGAGCTTGGTCCACAGTGCGCCGGGGATGCCGGCGCTCTGTGCCAGCTTGTCCAGCCCGTCGAGCACCTTGCGGGAGAGCCTCGCGCCGCCGGGCACCCGAAAGCCGCGCACCCTGCCGCCCCCCTCGATCGCCGCTCGGAAGATCCTGAACTCGGTGCCGCGCAAGGCATCGCTGAGGTCGTTCAGCTCCCAGGGGATGCGTAGGTCCGGCTTGTCGGTGCCGTAACGCTCCAGCGCATCGCGATAGGACATGCGCCGGAAGGGCAGCTCGACCGTGCGACCGGCGACGTCCTGCCACACCGCCGCCATCACGATCTCGATGACCGCCCAGACGTCCTCTTCGCTGACGAAGGCCATCTCGACGTCGAGTTGCGTGAATTCCGGCTGCCGGTCGGCGCGCAGGTCTTCATCGCGCAGGCAGCGGGCGATCTGGAAGTAGCGATCGAAGCCGGACACCATGAGGATCTGCTTGTAGAGCTGCGGCGACTGAGGCAAGGCGTAGAACTCGCCGGGGCTGACCCGGCTCGGCACCACGTAGTCGCGGGCGCCCTCGGGAGTCGGCCGTGTCAGCATCGGCGTCTCGACATCGACGAACTCGAGCTCGTCCAGCGCGCGGCGGATCGCCTGGAAGACGCGATGCCGCAGCACGAAGTTGCGCAGCATCTCGGGGCGCCGCAGGTCGAGGTAGCGATAGCGCAGGCGCAGCTCCTCCGAAGCCAATTCCTCGTCCGCACCGTAGGCGACGAGGATCGGCGGCGTCTCGGCCGGCGCCAGCTGAACGATCCGGTCCAGCTTGACCTCGACTTCGCCCGTCGCCATCTCGGGATTCACCGCCTCCGGCGGCCGGGCTACGACATCGCCCTCGATCGCGATGACGACTTCAGAGCCGATCCGTCTCGCGCTCTCCATCATCTCATGCGTCAGCACATCGGGATCGCACGATACCTGCACGATGCCCTTGCGATCACGGAGGTCTATGAATATGAGGCCGCCGAGATCCCGGCGCCGATGGACCCAGCCCGCCAGGCGGACCTTCGTGCCGATATCTGCGGAGCGCAACTCGCCCGCCATGTGAGTGCGATAGGAGGTGCTGTACAGAGAAGCCGTCATGCGGTCAGCCAATCGCTAAGGGTGTGCGGTATCAGCCCGGCGCGTCAGTCGCTCGTTACGGCTGGGGAGGAGGAACCGGTCGTGAAGGTCTGAGCGACGTCTTCTTTCATCAAATGGCCCTCTCGGCCTCTCTCAATATCTGACAGAACCGCTCGGCATCCTCCGCCGAGGTGAGCCGCCGGCGCGTCGACTCCTCGCGCGACAGCCGGCAGATGCGGCTCAACAGCCGGACTTGCGAAGCCGCCGCAGCCTCCGGTCCCAGGATCAGAAACAGCAGCCGCACCAGTCCGGCATCCAGGGCGCCGAACTCGATAGGTTCCCGGCAGACGCCGGCGGCCATCAGGATCGTGTCGAGGCCGGCGATCTTGGCGTGCGGGAGCGCGATCCCCTCACCGATCCCCGTACTCAGTACCTCCTCACGCTCCCAGACGGCCAGGCGGATCTCGTCGCGTCGCGCCTCCAGTCCCGCCGAGCGGGCCACCAGGTCCACGAGCTCGGCGAGGACGCTCTCCTTGTCGTGGCCCTCCAAGGGTATCTTCACGCGCTCGGGGGCCAGCAGGTCGCCGACCCGCAAGACGGTCTGATCCCCGGCGGCGCTTCCGGCCCCGCTCTCCATGCTCCCTCGCGACCCGGTCGTTGGCGCTTAGCACGACGAAATCCCAATCGCTAAAGATAAAAGCGGCGCTCATACCCATCAACAAGACTACCCCGGCCACAGACGGCGCGCCGCCCGCTTGATACGCTGCCACCACAGCGGCGCCCCTCCCGCCCGCGGCTCGAGGTTCCGTGGCTCCAATTCGCCGCCCCAATCCGACCCGAGGATCACGGTCACGTCCAGATAGAGATTCGCGTCAGGCTGGTGGAGCACACGGTGGAGCCCCAAGGCGTCGGCGACGCGCCGAGCGGGCTCCAGATCGTCCAGCCGGGCGATGGCGACCGAGCTATCGCGGTCGAACGGCTCGAGGTTGCCGTAATAGACGACGTCGAAGTCGAGCCCGCGCAGCCGCTCGGTGGCACGAACGGCCAGCCGATCCACTCCGGCACCGTTGAGAACCTCGACCCGTATGCGCCGGCCATCCCAGTGCCCCTCCGGCGGCTCGACGCCGAGCGGTGCCTCGTGCCGGACCTCTAGCCAGAGCGAGGCGACGAACGCTCCGACCACGAGGGACACCAAGGCGAGCAGGACGGTCCGCAGGCGGCTACTCACTTCCCCCCCAACTCTCCTGCAGCTCGTTCCAGAACGCGACCGTCTCCTGACGCAAGGGCCTGCCACGATTCAAGATTTCCTCGATACGGAGGGCACAGACGCGCCTCAGCACTCGATCGGGTTCCTGGGGAAGCGCGGCGCGCAGCACGGCGTTCTCCACCGGCGCATACGCTCGCCCGGCCTCCAGGTAGTCCGCCAGATAGAGATAACGGCCGAGGGCGCCCCAGCCCCCCTGGCCCAGACTGTGGTAGCGGATCGCGTCGAGCAGCTCCCCGTCATCGACACCCTGCTCGGCGAGTCGCGCCGCCGCCGCGGGCCCGTGCTGCACCTGTACCGGGTACCCGGCTGCAGCTGCGGCGAGCGACTCGCGGTCCGCATCACGCAGCGCGTCGTGCAACCAGCCGGCGGCCGTCCAGCGCAGGCGATCGCTCTCGTCGAGGCCGAGCTCGGCCGCCCAGCGCGCCAGCAGCTCGGCCACCCCAGCGAGATGAGGCATGCGCTCGGCTCGTACGCAGGCCCAGTCGGGCAGCTGTCCGGCTGCCGCGGCGACTACTATCGGGTGCATCTCAGATGCTCGAAGTTCAAGTCTCGATGTTCAGCTCTCGATGTTCGCCTCAAACCTTGGTGCCCTACACCGTCATAACAGCTTCACCAGCCCCGGGTCGGGCGCACCCAGCCGCACATTGTCGATGAGCCGGGTATCGCCGACTCGAGCCGCCACCGCCACGACCGAGCGCTCGTCCGCCTGCTCGACCGGCTCCAGCTCATCGGCGTAGACGACCTCGACGTACTCGACGTCGAGGCCGCCGGCGGCCTCGATGGTAGCCACGACGACCTGGCGGATTGTCGCCGCGTCACGCTCGCCCGACCTGAAGGACCTCACCGCCCCGGCGAGGCCTCGCGAGATGCTCAGCGCTCGCCGCCGCTCGTCAGCCGACAGGTACTGGTTGCGCGAGCTCATGGCGATACCGTCCGCCTCACGTACCGTGGGTGCCACTTCGATACGCACCGGCATATCGAGATCGGTGACCATCTTCCGGATCAAAACCGCCTGCTGAAAGTCTTTCTGGCCGAAGACGCCGAGGTCGGGCTGAACGATGCCGAACAGCTTGCAGACGACGGTCAGCACGCCCTCGAAGTGGCCCGGGCGGCTGAGGCCGCACAGCCGATCGGCGAGACGCCTCGGTGTGACCGCCACGGTCAGCTCGCCCGGATACAGCTCGCGGTCGTCGGGGGCGAACACCAGGTCGACCCCCCGTTCTCCGGCGAGCGCCAGGTCGCGCTCCAGGGCGCGCGGGTAGCGCTCGAAGTCTTCTGACGGACCGAACTGCAGCGGGTTCACGTAGACCGACATGACCACGTAGTCGGAGAGCTCGCGGCACCGGTCCACCAGGCTGAGATGCCCCTCGTGGAGGGATCCCATAGTGGGGACCAGACCGATGCTGCGCCCGCTATTGCGGGCCCGCCCGACTTCTTCCCTGACCTCGGCGATCGTCTTGACGAGCTTCACGGCAGGAATAGCGCGCTTTCTTCACTCGTAGGAGTGCTCGGGCCCGGGGTAGACGCCCTCTTTCACTTCGCGCACGTAGTCGGAGACCGCACTGCGGACGCCGGCGGCCAGATCGGCGTAGCGCTTGAGGAAGCCGGGACTGAAGGACTCGTTCAGGCCCAGCATGTCGGGGAGCACGAGGACTTGACCGTCGCACTCGGGGCCGGCCCCGATCCCGATGGTGGGAATCGGAACGGCGCGGGTGATCGAGCCGGCCAGACCCCTGGGGAGCATCTCCAGCACGATGCTGAAACACCCCGAGTCAACCAGGCGGCCGGCGTCGGAGGACAGCCGGTCGTGTTCCTCCGCGTCCCTACCGACGAGGCGATAGCCGCCGAGCTTGTGAACGGACTGCGGCGTGAGACCCAGGTGCCCCATCACCGGTATCCCCGCGGCGACCAGCCTGCTGATGGTTCGCGCCACTTCCTCGTGGCCACCCTCCAGCTTCACCGCCTGTGCGCCGGTCTCCTGCAGCACGCGGCCGCAATTGCGGATCGCCTCCTCGACCGAGACCTGGTAGGTGAGGAACGGCATGTCGACGACGAGGAGCGCCCGCGTCAGTCCGCGCCGCACGGCCTTCGCGTGGTAGATCATCTGCTCCAGGGTGACGGGGAGAGTCGATTCCTCGCCGGCGACGACCTGGCCCAGCGAGTCGCCGACCAGCACGCAGTCGACCCCTGCCTGGTCGAGGAGTCCCGCCATCAGGAAGTCGTACGCTGTGAGCACGGCGATCCGCTCGCCGCGTTGCTTCATGGCGACGAGCTCGCGCGTCGTGACACGACGCCGTGCCTGCCTCGCGTCTGAAGGTTCGTTGGCCATCACGGCTCAGATGTTAGCGCCATCGATTCCGAGGTGTCAAACCGGACGGGTGCATACCTCACTTGAGAACGACGAACTTGCCGTACCTCCGCTCGCGGCCCACCCGGATAATGTAACCGTAGACACCGCTGGCGACCGATTCGCCGTCCGCCAGCCGACCGTTCCAGCGGAACGGCTCCACCGGGACCTGCGGGGGGTATTCGCGCCGCTCCGTGTAGAGCAGCCGGCCGGCGATCGTGTAGATCTCCAACCGCACCACCAGCGGCTCGCTGCCCCGATCGGCCAGGAACGGCAGGCTGATCACACCGCCCGCCCCGGGATCGTACGGGTTGGGGTAGGCCGGCAACAGAGCGAGGATGCCCGAACTCCCCGCGCCGGCGGACGCGTCGCCGGCGAACGCCCGGGCGCTGTCCAGCGCCAGGCGCAGCGTCGCCCTCGAGCCGGCGATCGCCGCCAGGAACGTCAGCGGCTCGCCGGGCGCCAGCGGCCCCACCGTCAGCAGCTGTGCCCAGTCGGCGATATCGCTGCGCGAGACCACCGGACCGCCGAGCCGCATGAAGCGCGCCTTCTCGCCGTCCGTGAAGCCCCCCAATCTCGCCAGGACACCGGCATCGGGCCCGATCACGTAGAAGCCGCCGGCCCCCGGAGTCCCGAGCGGAACGGCGGCGTGAGTCGCCGGTGGCCGCGGCAGCACCGCCAACCCGGCCCAGGGCCCGCTGGAATCGGCCGCCGTCATCACCGAGGCGGCCAGCTCCGCGTCCCAATACACGCTGTCGCGCCCGCCCAGGTCCCAGTCGAGCAGCATACCTGCCAGCGGTAGCCCTCCGCCTTCGAAGTCGACCTGCACCGCGAGCGCAGCGAAGGCCGCGCTATCGCCCAGCGCGACCAGATCCACCGACTCCTGGACCTTCGCGCCCAGCGGGTTCAGCGCCCGGTCGTCGCTGTACTCGAGCTCGGCGCCGCCGGCGGCGGCGACGATCTCCAGATCGCGCCAGTCGGTGTCGGAGCCGACCGGGTTCTGTTTCAGCGACGGCTGCTGAAGGACATCGACGTAGGCGGCATCCGAGACGCGCTCACCGTCGCCGAACAGGAAGGCGCCGGCGGTCAGCCAGTCACCATCCAGCAGCTGGAAGCCGGGCTCGCCGGCTACGCGGCCGAGACGGCCGCGGCCGTCGAGTGAGAAGCGGGCGTCGCCGTCCTCGAGCACGACTGCTGTCGCCGTCGGTGCAGCGAGAGGGACCGCGAGGTCGAGGATGGCGTCGTCGCTCTCGAGACGCAGGCTCAGGGGCGCGCCGGACATTAGATCGCTGGGTGTCCCGGCGAAGGTTATCGTACCGCGGCCCTGCGCCCCGATCATCGGTGCCCGAGCGCGTGCCAGCACCGAACCGCCGGCGCTGCGCCTCAATTCCGCCGAGCCACCGGGGAACGCCGCCCGACCCTGGTTGCGCAATTCCAGGTTGAGCGAAGCCAGGACGGAGTCCCAGGACCAGGTCGCCACGGCAAGCTGCACGCCGCCCAGGCCGCCGATCCGCTCCGCCGCCGCCCTGAGATCGAGGAAGCCGGCGCCGCTGCGATTGTCGAGACCCGGCGGCGGCATGTCCTCGGCGGTCGAGAACAGGGCGGCCTTGAGCTCGGCGACCCCGGCTGCCGGGTCCAACCCACGCAGCAGCGCCAGGGCGCCCGCCGCGTGCGGCGCCGCCCAGGAGGTGAATACGCCTGACCTCGCCAGCACCGTACCCATATGCGGACCGAAGTTCCTCACGACAGGGACGACGCCCGGCGCGACGATCTCGGGCTTCACCGCGCCCGGCGCGCACGGCGACGGACCACCCAGGCTGTTGTCGGAGACGATGATTTCGCCGTCGTCCGGCTCGGCGGCGCCGACGGCAAACGCGTTGAGTAGCAGATCGGCTCGCTCCGCCGGACCCGCCACCGTCTGGAAGCCGGACGAAATGTTGCCGGCGGCGAAGACGACGGCGACGCCGGCCGCCTCGAGCGCGTCGATCGCCCGGTCGAACGGGCCGTCGCAGCCACCCGGCGGAAACCCCCACGAGTTGTTCAGCACGTCCGGAACTTCCGAGACCGTGGCGGGGTCACCGTCGGGATCGAGCACCCACTGCATCGATTGCAGCAGGACGGAGCTGCGGGTGTAGGTCACGCCCCCGAACCGCTCGAAGCCGTTCGCCGCCACCCACTCGGCACCGGGCGCGACCCCCGTCACCACCTCGAGATCGTCCTGCACCACATACCGCTCCGCCAGCACCTGGAGCGTGTCGCCCGGCTCGAGACTGCCGACCGCGATGGACGCGACGATCGTCCCGTGCCCGGCAGCCGCGGTGAGATCGTCATCCACCGGGGTCACGCTGAGCCCCCAGGGGTCGAACCATGCCTCGCTCGGCGACGCACGATTCCCTACCCATTTCCGCCACAGCAACGGGTGCGTCCCGTCCACACCGCTGTCGATAATCGCGATCACCGTACCCCGACCCGTGGCGCCGACGGCCCAGAGCTCGGGCGCGCCGATCGCCTGGAGCCCCCAGGGCAGCCCGCCGTCGGGATTCTGCAGCGCCACCGGCGAGCCCGCCGACCACACCGCCGCGCCTGTCGGGTCGGCCGCCAGCTCGACCTCGACCAGCCCGTCGTAATGGATCCGCTGAACAACGGGGAGACCCTCCAGCGCCCGGATCTGCGCCGACGTTAGCTGGGCGGCGACCGAACCGCCGATCCACAGGACCTGGCCCGCGCCCATGTCCGCCGCCAACTCCGCCGATAGCCCGGACCGCAACCGCTCCACCGAGCCGGAATAGAGGTCCGCCAGGTTCGACGCGTGCTCGGCGGCCCGGAAATCACGATCCGGCGCCAGTGGGTCCGGCGGGCTGAGCCGGGCCACCTGCACCAGCACGGGTACGCGCTCCGCCGGCGCTACCCGGGCGAGCGCCTCCTCGAGTCGCGGCGTGACCGTCGATCGCGCCTGGCCGGACGCCAGCGGCGCGCCAGGCCAGTGCCCGGCCGAAGCCAGCGTCCCACCGGCCGCCGCAAGCGTGGCGACCGCCACGACCTTCCAGCTCAGAGATCCGAATCGCACGCCCTGACCCTTCCGCAGACGACCCCTTATCGACGATTACATCTTCGCCGCGCCGCAGGTCCACGATCAAGAGGCCGTACCCACGAGATGCAAAACGCCGCGACACTCGCCACTCGGCGAGCCGTCGCGGCGCCTCACCCCTCATCGCCGCTCAGGCGACGTAGTCGGAGACCGTTATGCTGTACTTGTCCGGGTCCGTCGTCTTCACAATCGTGCGCACCGGACGGCCCGTCGCCGGGTCCTCCTCCGACAAGTCCGCCAGCGGCGGTTCCGGTAGCTTGCGCCCGCTGGCATCCGAGACGACCCGCACCAGAGGACGGTGCAGTTCCTCCGGGTTCGGGCTCGGCGCGACGACGACGGCCAGCTCGCCCGTATCCAGGATGCACAGCGTGCCCACCGGGTAGATGCCCATCATGTTGACGAACGCCTTCACGATCGTGCCATCGAATCCGCGCGATGGGTTGTCCCGCATCTCCCTCAGGACCTCGTCGGGCGGAAACGGTATGTACTGGTAGCTCCGCTTGCTGGTCGCCGCGTCGAACGCGTCCGCCACGGCCACGATCCGCGAGAAGAAACCCATCCAGCGATCCCGAACCACCCGCGGGTAGCCGGTGAAGTCGGTCCGCATGTGGTGCTCATAGGCCGTCAGCATCGCCCGGTACGGCGGCTCCTCGAACCCGTGCAGGTCGAACAGCAGGATCAGGCCGAACTCCGGGTGCTGGCTCATGACCCGCCACTCCTCTTTGTCCAGCCGGCCCTCCTTGTTCAGCACGCTCAGCGGGACGCGCGACTTGCCCACGTCGTGGAACAGAGCGCCCAGACCGAGGTCGAACAGCTGATGCCTGCTGAAACCGAGCTTCTGGCCCAGCGCGACCGACAGAATGCAGACGTTCACCGAATGAGTGAACGTGTACTCGTCGTAATCGCGCAACGTCGTCATTCCCAGCATCGCCGCCTCGTCATGCAGGACCTGGTCCACGATCCCGAGCACCACGCGCTTGACACGACGACCGCTCCACGCCTTGCCCAGGCGAACGCTGGTCATCACATCCTTCACCACGCTGACCGAACGCGCATACGTGCGCCGCGCCGCTTCCTTCGCCTCCTCGCTCAGACTCAGCGCCTCCACCAGCGCCGCCGCCGGACCCACCGCCATGTTCTCGACCCCCGCCTGCTGCATGCGCTGTTGAATCGCCTCCAGCGCCTGCTGTGCGGTCCCCTCAGGCGTCTCCACCAGCAGCGACAAGAACGATGTCCACTCGCGGATATCCACCTGTGGGTTCACATCGATCGTGCCCACCCCATGCGCCTCCAGCGTCTTGCGCACGAAGACGAAGCTGGCGTAGTTGCCGAGATCGAGCCGCAGCCGCACGTCGTTGAAGAAGACGAAGTCGCCGGCCAGACGCAGCTGTAGACGACCCTCGCGGTTGAGCGAGATCCGCGCACTCGCCTCCACCTCGGCCAGCGCCCGCTGGACTACCTGGTTCTCGAGGGGATAGAGGCGCAGCGAGCGCATCGTCGCATACAGCGCCGCCAGGACCTTGCGCCCCTCACCGCTCAACAGGGCGCTGGTGTCCTGGATCAGGCCCTCCTCACCCCTCATCACCATCATCATCGGATTCGCGCTCCTCGGGCTCGCGACGCGCCGCATGGACCGCACTCAGCACCATCGGGTCCTTGTCGAACTCCGCCACGTTCAGCTCCGCACCCGCGTCAGCGCCGCCCACCAGGCCCAGTGCCCGGGCCGCGCAGGCGCGCATCTGGCTCGGATACTTGAACCATAGAAAGCGACGCCCGTTCAGCATGCGGCCCAACAGCCGGATGCCCTTGTCGCCGGCGGCACAGGCGTAGGCCTCGAAGAAGGCCAGCTGTTCCGTCAAGTCCCGCTTGCGCAGCTCGTTCCCTTTGATATACGCCTCGAGCTGCTGGGCGCCCGGGCTGTACCTCATCCTGGCTATCCCCTTCGCCGCCGCCACCCGAACGTCGCGACTGCTGTCGGTCAGGGCGCCCATCAGCGGGCCGCCCGCCATCGAGGTCCGCAGCGCGACCAGCGCCTCGACCGCGGCGAGCCTCACCTCTTGCTCCGGCCGCTTGAGCAGCCGCGAGATGGGTTCCGCCGTGCCGCTCATCTTCAAGCGCCCAGCGATCTTCGCCGCCTCGGCCGCCACCCGCGGGTCTTCGGCCGCGACCAGCCCCGGCATCAGCTTCGGGTTCATCGAAGCCAGGCGGTCGAGCGTCGCCAGCAACTGAGTCCGGGCCTCCTTGCGGGCCACCAGCGGCAACGCCTGGATCAGCACGACGATCGCCTCCGGCTTCAGCGCTCCCAGCAAAGTCGCCAGCGCCTCGCTGTTCGGATCGACCGTGCCATCTTCCAGGATCTTGACGAGCTGCTCCAGCACGATCGGCTCGCTCAGCTCGCCGATGATCGCGTCCACCTCCTCCGTGACCGCCGCGTCGTTCTGCTTCTTGACCGCGATCCCCTTCAGCTCGCCGACGATGAAGGACGCTTTGCCGAAATCGCCCTCGGCCAGTACGCGCGGCAGCATCTGACGCAGGATGTCCACTACCTCGGCGCGCCGCTCCTCGTCTCCCAGCTCGTACTGATCGAGGATCGCGACCGTCACATCCTGCTTCACCGGCCGCTCCCACTCCCGATGCAGCTCCTGCTGCAGGTGCGCCACGTCGGTCTCGTCCAGGAAGTAGAGCGAGGGCTCGAAGTCCTCGCGCAACGTCGGCGTCTGCAGCTCCGGCGACAGCTCCAGCTCGGGCAGCGCCGGAAGCGTATCGTCCGCCTGCGACAGGTCCGGCGTGGGCACCGGCGGCTCATCGCCCAGTACGTCTACGTACTCGTAGCGGATCAGACTGAAGTCGCAGTTCCACATCAACGTCAGCAGATCGTCCTCGTCTTCCCTCAGAGTCCTCGAGAGACGGAGGATGTCGATGAACTGGCGAAGCTCCTCTTCCTCAACGCCCGGCAACAGCTCGACCCGCCGGATACCGTCTCGGTAAAGCTGGAACGCCAGGTTATCCTGTCCACCCAGCTTCTCCTGGTACACCACGCTGTCCAGCCAACGGATCTGGCTCTCGTAGATGGTGAAGTTGAGCGACGGGACCCGGTCCCATATCGCCGACAGGCGCCGTTCGAGGTCCTGAATGAACTGGTGCAGCAGAGGGTTGCCCTGTACGTAGAGCTGCGCCGCCCGTACCGTCTTCACGAAGGCCGTCAGAAACTCCCGTACCTCCGTGTCGAGTCCCTCGTCTTCGAGCTCCGGAGCCGCGTCCGTTCCCGGCCCGAGATCAGACTCGAAATCGGCATCCAGATCGGCATCCAGATCGGGCAGATTATCCAGGAAGTTCTCGTCCATCAGTCCTTCCCTTCCGGCGGCACGCCGCCGTCAGATCTCAGACCCGCTACTTCCGCTACGCCCTTCTCGTCCCTGCATAGAACCGATGCCCCCGCCACGCGAGCATCCCCCGGCACGCCTCTCGTTGTATGCTGGAACCTCCGCCGGCACAGGAGATGAGACCGTCTAGCCAACGGCCTGCGATGATACTCCTATGACGGCCTGGGACTCGCGGACAAGGCAGGGGTAGGGGTCCGGACCGACAACCGCCAATAATATAGTGCCTTACCCCCGCTTTCGTCACCTGATCCCCCACCGTAGCGGATCGGGCCCCAGCCCGCCACCGGCAGCGACCCCGCCGGCGAGCGGGCGGCCGCCGCCGGGATGGCTCGCCGGGCGCGCGCTTCAGCCTCCGCCCAGACATACAGATACGGCAGCCGGTACTTGCGCTTCGGTGCATTTTCGGGTATTGTAGCTTCGGCTCCTGTTCGGGAGGGCTGGCAACGGCCATGCTACAACGGAGGCGTCATGGCGCTGACGAAGCGGCAGCGAGAGATCCTCGACTTCATCGAGAGCTTCATCCAGACTTCAGGGTACTCGCCGAGTTTCGAGGAGATCGCCGACTTCTTCGGCTACCGGTCTCTGGCGACGGTGCACGAGCACCTCTCCAACCTCGAGCGCAAAGGCTACATCCGCCGGAACTACAACGAGAGCCGCTCGGTCGAGCCGCTGGAGTCGGCGCGCCCGAAGGCGATAGCCGCGGGGCTGCCGCTGCTGGGTCTGGTTGCCGCCGGTGCGCCGATCGAGGCGATCGAGGACAGCGAAACGGTGGCGGTGCCCGAGGACATGCTGACCGGGAGAGGGCCGCACTTCGTGCTGCGTGTGCGGGGCGATTCGATGATCGACGACCAGATCCGTGACGGGGACTGCGTCGTCGTTGACGGTCGCGAGGCTGCCGAGAACGGTGAGATGGTCATCGCGCTGGTCGGCGGCGATTCGGCGACCGTCAAGCGCTACTATCGGGAGAATGACGGTCGTATTCGGCTGCAGCCGGCCAACGAGGATCACGCGCCGCAGTACTACGGCGAGGACGAGGTCCAGGTCCGCGGCGTCGTCGTCGGGGTCATCCGCAAGTACTGAAGTCGATATCCAGCATCCGACATCCAGGTCTCGGTAGCCGGGGGCCGACCCGGGTCGCCGTGCTGTGCAAAGCGGCAGGAGCGACGGAGCCGAGGCGCGCGGTCGGTTCCTGCGGCCCGGCTCGGCCGACGAGGGCGAGCTCGCAGGTGAAGCGCCCGCTGCCCTCGCGGAACCTGTCCGAGCATCTGGTCACCGGATACAGGATATTGGATATTGATCGGGTATGCGTTCGGGGCATCCAGCAGGACACTGGCGAGTCAAGCTGGTCTTGCACTACGACGGCCGGGAGTTCTACGGGTGGCAGATGCAGAGCGACCGGCGAACGGTGCAAGGCGAGCTTTCGGCTCTTCTGGGCCGGCTCTGCGGCGCCGCCTCGCCGACCGTCACGGCCGCCGGCCGCACGGACCGGGGCGTCCATGCCACAGGCCAAGTGGCGAGCGCGCTGATACCGGAACGCTTCGACGAGCGTGAGCTTCTCAGAGCGCTGAACGCGCTGGCGCCGCCCGATCTCTGGATCGCCGCCGCCGAGCGCGTGCCCGACCCGTTCCACCCGCGCTATGATGCCGTCTCCCGAACCTACGTCTACCGGGTCGGTGTGAGCCGTGAGTCACAGTCGCCATTCGAGCGTCGTTGGTGCTGGCCGCTCGGTCGCGCCCTGGACAGCGAACGTATCAGCGCCGCCACCGTTCACATCTCCGGCGATCACGATTTCAGCGCCTTTGCGAAGTCGGGCCAGCCGGAGCGCGGCGTGCGCTGTAAGGTTCTATCGGCGTTCTGGCGCGCGGCGCCGGGCGCTGAACGGATCCTCGAGTTCGAGATCACTGCCGACAGGTTCCTCCACCGCATGGTACGCTACCTGGTCGGGACGCTGGTCGAGATCGGCCAGGGATTCCGGCCGGCCGACGAGCTGGGCCGTCTGCTGGAGGGCGCGCCCGGCCTGAGAGCGGCCGCGCCGGCGCCGCCGCAGGGCTTGTTTTTGGCGCGAGTCCACTATACTTCAGGTCATTCGCAGGATAGAGCTAGGGGGCAAAGGGGAAGCGAATGAAGATCTTCATCGACACTGCGGACATCCGGGAGATTCGCCGGGCGGCCAAGGCCGGGCTGATCGACGGTGTGACGACGAATCCGTCGCTGCTGTCGAAGGTCGTGGGCGACGCCGACCTGGCCGACTACATGAGGGAAATCACCGATGCGGTCGACGGGCCGGTGAGTCTGGAGGTGCTGGCCACCGACTCGGACGGCATGCTGGCGCAGGGGCGGGATCTGGCCGCCCTGGCGGACAACGTGGTGATCAAGGTCCCGCTGACCGAGGACGGTCTGGTGGCGACGCGCCGGCTGCGCGCCGAGGGTATCGGGGTCAACGTGACGCTGTGCTTTTCGCCGTCGCAGGCGCTGCTGGCGGCGAAGGCCGGTGCCACGTTCATCTCACCGTTTATTGGCCGACTCGACGACATCTCGCACGAGGGCATGGAGCTGGTCGCCCAGATCCGCGAGATATATGACAACTACGGGTACGACACGGAGATCCTCGTCGCCTCGATCCGCCACCCCTTGCACTTCGTGGAGTCGGCGATGATCGGCGCCGACATCGCCACGATTCCACCCGCGGTGTTGTGGAAGCTCCTCGAGCACCCACTCACCGACCGTGGGATCGAGGCGTTTCTCAGGGACGCGGAGAAGGCGAAGATCGAGATCCCGAGGACGCAGGAGGCAGAGACATAGCCGCACCGACAGACCGAGATCGAACCGGCGCCGGCTTCCGCGCCGGCTGGCTGGTAGGCTTCGCCGCCGCACTCGTCGCAGCGGGCTTCGTCGTCCTTGGGCCGCCCGCCTTCTTGGTCCAGGCGACCGAGCCCGACTCCACGACGACCGGGGCCGCCGCGTCCGCGCCGCCGGCCGCCCAGCCCGAGCCGCAAGCGGGGCGCGAGCCCGGCCTCACGCCCGACCGGCGTACGCCGATCGTCGAGGCGGCGCGACGGGTTACACCCTCCGTGGTGAGCGTCAACGTGATTCGCCGTCAGCGGGTAGGCCCACGGTCGTTCTTCGAGGATTTCTTCGCCCCGTTCGGGACCGAGCGGGAGGTCGCCGGCCTCGGCTCGGGATTCGCCATCGCCGAGGGCGGCTACGTTCTGACGAACGCCCACGTGGTTCAGGGCGCCATCGAGATCGTCGTCTCGACCGTCGAGGGCGGAGACCATCCGGCGGAGTTGATCGGCAGCGACGAGCTGTCCGACGTCGCCCTCCTACAGGTGAATGCCGAGATTCCCGTCCCTCAGTTCGGTGACTCCGACGACCTGGTCATCGGCGAACCGGCCATCGCCATCGGCAACCCCTTCGGCTACCTGCTCTCCAATGCCGAGCCCACCGTCACGGCAGGCGTGATATCGGGTACCGGCCGGCATATCTTGCCGGGCGCCCTGTCGGGCTCAGGCGGCGACGAGCAGACGATCTACGCCGACATGATCCAGACCGACGCCTCGATCAACCCGGGCAACTCCGGCGGACCGCTGGTCAACGCGGAGGGTCAGGTAATAGGCGTCAACTCGGCCATCTTCTCCCGGACAGGCGGCTCACAGGGGCTGGGGTTCGCGATCCCGATCAACCGGGCCCTCCGCATCGCCGACCAACTCCGCGACGGCGGGCGCGTTCGCCGCCCCTGGGTCGGCATCGACGTGGGACCCACCGAGAGCGACCGCTCCGGACGCCGACGCGGCGCGACCATCCTGCGGGTGGCTCCCGGTTCGCCGGCCGATCGCGCCGAGCTCACGAAGGGGATGGAGCTGGTCGCCGTTCAGGGCCGCGATGTGAAGTCCCCCCTCGATTGGGAGGCCGAGCTGTTCAACGTCGCCCCAGGTGACGAGATCAGCCTGACGCTCCTGGACGGCAGAGGCAACGAGCGCGAGGTGATCCTTCCGGTCGAGGACCTTCCGTCGCTACGAGCAGACCGCGTCGAGGTCCTCGAGGGCCTCGAGCTGATCACCCTGACGCCGGCCATTCGGGTGGAGCGCGGACTGCGCAACGAACAAGGCGCGCTGATCGTGAGCGTCTCGGACTATGTATCGCAGCGGACCGGGCTCATGCGGGGCGACCTGATCTTCGCCATCAACCGCAGACGCGTCTCCAGCGCCGACGAGGTGGCCGAGCTGCTCAGCTACCTCGCCGGTCGTGGCGGCATCGTCGTCTACTACGAGCGGGACGGATATCAGGGGAGGACCTCGTTCCGGATAACGACAGGAGGCTAGTCGGGTGACGGCCGACTCGTATCAGAACCCGCTCATCACTCGCTACGCCTCGCCGGAGATGGCGGCCATCTTCGGGCCGCGCTTCCGCGCCCGGATCTGGCGCGAGCTGTGGATCGCCCTCGCCGAGGCCGAGCGCCAGCTCGGGCTCGATATCAGCGAGCAGGCGATCGCGGCGATGCGGGCCGGCATCGATGAAATCGATCTGGACCGCATCGCCCAGCTCGAGTCGGAGTCGCGCCACGAGGTCATGGCGCACATCGACGCCTTCGGCGAGATCGCGCCCGCGGCCAAGGGCGTGATCCACCTCGGCGCCACCTCGGCCTTCGTGATGGACAACGCCGACCTGATCCAGCACCGCGAGGCGCTCAAGCTGATCCGCCGGCGGATCCTCAGCGTCGTCGCCGCGCTCAGGGAGCAGGCACTGGCGTACCGCGATGTCGCCTGCATCGGCTACACGCATCTGCAGCCTGCGCAGCCGACTACCGTCGGGAAGCGGATCACGCTGTGGATCCAGGACCTGTTGCTCGACCTGGAGTCGGTGGAGTTCCGTCTGGAGAAGCTGCGGTTCCGCTCTACGAGGGGCGCCACCGGGACCGAGGCCTCGTTCCTCACCCTGTTCGAGGGCGATAGCGAGAAGGTCGGCAGGTTGAGCGGCCTGGTCGCCCGGAAGATGGGGTTCCACGAGGTGTACGGTGTGTCTGCACAGACCTACACGCGCAAGGTCGACGCGGCACTGCTCGCCACGCTCTCCGACGTCGCGCAATCCGCATCGAAGTTCGCCAACGACGTCCGCCTGCTGCAAAGCTTCGGTGAACTGAAGGAGCCGTTCGGCAAGTCGCAGGTGGGGTCCAGCGCCATGGCCCACAAGCGGAACCCGATGCGCTGTGAACGGATCAACGCTCTGGCACGTCACGTCATCGTGCTGGCCCTCGACCCGGCGATCACGGCGGCGGCACAGTGGCTCGAGCGGACACTCGATGATTCGGCGAACAAGCGGATCGCGGTGCCCGAGGCATACCTGGCAACCGACGCCGTGCTACTGCTCTGGCACAACGTCGCCGCCGGCATGGACGTCTATCCCGAGGTGGTCGGTCGCCGCCTCGCCGAGCAGTTGCCGTACCTGGCGGCGGAGCCGGTGCTGATGATCGCCACACGGCGCGGGGGCGACCGTCAGCAACTGCACGCGGTCATCCGCCGGCACGCGATCGCGGCGGCGGAACAGGTGCGACAGGGGAAGTCGAACGACCTGGTCGAACGATTGGCGGGCGACCCGGCGATCGCTATCGAGCGTGACGAATTGGAGAGGATCCTGACTCCCGAGGCCATGGCCGGCCGGGCGCCGCAACAGGTCGAGCGATTCATCGCCGAGTGGGTCGATCCGGTGCTGGAACGGTACAGGGACGAGATCCAAGACGAGAGCCCAACCCTCAAGGTATGAGGGAAGCAACCGACGGGAAACGCGGATGACGGAACCGCTACGCGAAGTGCGACTGGACCTCCCCTTGGTGAAGGAGGGCAAGGTCCGCGAGGTGTACGCGCTCGGTGATGAGCTGCTGCTCGTAGCTACCGACCGGCTGAGCGCCTTCGACGTCGTGCTGGACGAGCCGATCCCCCACAAGGGGACCGTCCTCACCCAGCTCTCGCTCTGGTGGTTCGAGCGCACCGCCGACATAGTCGCCAACCACCTGATCACCGCAGAGGCGGAGGCGATCATCGAGCGACACCCGCCGCTGGCGGAGAGCCGCTCACGGTGGGAGGGCCGCTCCATGCTCTGTCGCAAGACCGACCCCTTCCCCGTCGAGTGCGTAGTGCGCGGCTACATTACCGGCTCGGCCTGGAAGGAGTATCGCGAGAGCGGCACGCTGGCCGGTGAACCGCTACCGCCCGGCCTGGTGGAAGCGCAGCGGCTCGATCCGCCGATCTTTTCGCCGGCGACCAAGGCCACCGAGGGGCACGACGAGAACATCACGTTCGAGCGAGTCCGGGCGACGGTCGGGGTCGCGGTGGCGAACACGCTTCGCGACATGAGCATCAGCCTCTACGAGCGCGCCCACGACATAGCGGCCGAGGGCGGCGTGATACTGGCCGACACCAAGTACGAGTTCGGCGTCGGCAAGGAAGGCGAGATCCTGCTCATCGATGAAGTCCTGACACCCGACTCCTCGCGCTTCTGGCTCGTCGACCAGTACGAGCCGGGACGCAGCCAGCAGTCCTTCGACAAGCAGCCGGTGCGCGATTACCTCGACCTGCTCGTCGCCAAGGGCGAATGGGATCGGATGCCGCCGCCACCGCCAATGCCGCCCGAGGTCGTCGAGAACACGTCCAAGCGTTACCTTAAGGCGTACGAGCTGATCACCGGCAGACCGCTGCTCCCCTGAGCCGGCTGGAAGAAGTACGGAGATGCGAATTCCGCTTGCCCGCGAAGGCTTCCCATTCATTCTCTGCACCATGGCCGCGGCCATCGTCCTGCTGCTCGCGGCTGTCTACACCGGTGGCACGGTCCTGTGGGTCGTGGCTCTATGCCTCGTCAGCGTGGCGGCCAGCGTGCTCGCCTTCTTCCGCGACCCCGAGCGCCGGGGTCCGAGGGGCCCCGATCTGGTCCTAGCGCCCGCCGACGGGAAGGTCATCGACATCAGGCACCTCGAGGAATCCTCATACATCAAGAGCGAATCGCTCTGCGTGTCGATCTTCATGTCGCTGTTCGACGTCCACGTGAATCGTTACCCGGTGACGGGCGACGTGGACCACCGGAGCTACGACGCCGGACGCTTCGAGCCGGCCTGGCGCCGTTCCGCCAGCCACTCCAACGAGCGAGCCTCCACGGGGATCCGGGCGTCGGGCCGCTCGGTGCTCGTCCGGCAGATCGCCGGCCTGGCGGCGAAGCGGATCGTGACTTACGCGGAGCTGGGTGACCGGGTCGAGCAGGGCGAACGGATGGGTCTCATTCGCTTCGGCTCGCGGGTCGAAGTCTTTCTGCCGACGGACGCGATCCCCAAGGTCTCCGTCGGCGAGCGGGCGGTCGGCGGAATGACGGTCCTGGCACAGCTGGGCGCCGGATCGGAGGTAGCGGAATGATCAAGCGGAGCGCCACGTCTCCGGCCGAGCGCCGACGGGGAATCGTCATCCTCCCCAACGCTTTCACCCTGGGCAATCTGTTCTTCGGCTTCTGGGCGATCATCGCGGCGCTACGCGGCGACTTCAGCCTGGCAGCCTGGCTCATCGTCGTGGCCGCCGTCGCCGACGGACTCGACGGGCGAATCGCACGCTTCGCTCGTACCGGCTCACCCTTCGGCACCGAGCTCGACTCGCTGGTCGATCTGGTCAGCTTCGGCGTCGCGCCCGCGATCCTCATCTACAAGCAGCTGCTCGAGATCGGCGATTGGAGCTGGGCCCTGGCATTCATCTACGTCGCCGCCGTCGCCGTCCGCCTCGCCCGCTTCAACATCGAGCAGGGCGGCCACGCCCACCTCCACTTCCACGGACTGCCCTCTCCCGTCGCCGGCGTCACGCTGGCCTCGTTCTACCCGTTCAGCCAGACGGGCGTGTTCGCAGCGTATGTCTCAGACTGGCCATGGACTCAGCTGATCGGTGGTGGTATGATTGTTCTGGCCGGATTGATGCTCAGTCATGTAATCTATCCGGCAATTCCCCGCCTGAGCGTCCGAAACCCCAGTGGGCGCGCCGCGATCGGCCTGCTGCTGATCGCCGTGGCGTTGCTCATCTGGAACCCCCAACTGGTCGTTTTCCCTGTCGCGCTGATCTACATAGCCGTCGGCGTCGGGCGCGCCTTCGTTCTGGGGTTACTGGACATCCTGCCCGACCGCGACCCGCTCAGTGAGGAGCTCAGCGCAGAGGACGAGGAAACAGAGGCACGGGACTTGGAGTACGAAGACATGCGGCCCCACTGGGCGAAGGGCCCGAAGGAGCCGCAGCAGGGCTCCGATCGCGGAGAGTGACGAGCAGGCGATACGGTGCCGCGATCGTGAACAGAGGGGGAATGACATGAGCAACAGGAGAGCAGCGGGGTGGGTGATGGGGCTGGCGGCCCTACTCTTCGTCGCTGGCGCGGCGACGGCCCAGGACGTCAGGACCATCACGCCCGGCATGACCGCCGATGAGGTGAAGGCCGAATTCGGCCAGCCGGATGGTGTGAGCTCGCGTGGCCCGTTCACCTACTACTTCTACAACAACGGCTGCGAGTACGAGTGCGGCTTTCCCGACCTCGTGATCCTCCAGGACGGCCAGGTCGTCGACGCGGTGCTGCGCGCGCCCTGGAACGAGTACGCCGGGACGAGCTCGTCTCCCAAGGGTACCGTCGCCAGGCCGACGCCCGGCGGCATGCGCCTCGAGGTACCCACGACGATCGAGAGCGTCGAGGTGCGGCCCGCCGGGACGCCGCCGGCCGAGACGCCACCCGCCGAAACGCCGCCGGCCGAGACGCCGCCCGCCGAGACGCCGCCCGCCGAGACGCCGCCCGCCGAGACGCCGCCCGCCGAGACGCCGCCCGCCGAGATGCCGCCCGCCGTGGCGCCCGCCGACGAACCGGTCGAAGTGATCAGTCAGGAGTTCTTCGCCTTCGTACCGGTCTGCGCAGAGGCGATGGTGGCGAGCGGTCTGACGGAGAGCGACGCTCAGACGCTCTGCCAGTGCACGGCCATGGAGAGCAGCGCTCTCGGTGTCGAGCCTTCGACGATGGCCGAGTTCACGGAGCGCGTGAGGCAGGACCCCACCTACCAGACCGAGGACGAGAGGATCCGGCAGGCAAGCTCCATTTGCTTCGAGCGGCTGACAGGCGGAGCCGAGCCGGATACCCCTTAGACAGGACGGTGACGCAGACAAAGTGAAGACCGATTCGGCAATCCCCCGCCGCCTACGCGAATCGCCGCTCTCCGGCCTTGCCAAGAGCGCCTGGGGCCTCGTGCAGGGCCAGCCGCCCTCGACCTCACAACATTCATCCACCGACTGCTACCCCACCCGTACGGATCGGAACGGCTGCTATCCGGTGATCGAGGTGCCCAGGGGTTGCTATCCGACCCGCAGACCGCGGGGTGGAAGTCACGATCGCCACAGATTATCATTCCGCTTTCGCAAGCGTAAAGCGTCGAAGAAACGCTGAGGGCGCGGCGCAGGGCTGAGCGAGCAGCGCGGGATTCTGTGAACAGACGTCTCACCGTACTGAACAGGTCGCTCCGTGAGGAGTGCGGCGTCTTCGCCGTCTCGGGACACCAATCCGCGGCGGAACTGGCGTTCCTCGGGCTGCACGCGCTACAGCACCGGGGCCAGGAGTCCGCGGGGATCGTCGTCGTGGACGATGACGGCGCGACGCGCATCTGCAAGGGGATGGGGCTGGTCGCCGAGGCGATCAAGGGCGACGATATCTCGGGACTGCCGGGCCCGGTCGCCATCGGCCATGCCCGCTACTCGACGACCGGCGAATCGGAGCTCCACAACGCCCAGCCGGCCCTGGTCAAGTACCGTGACGGCACGCTGGCCCTCGCCCACAACGGCAACCTGACCAACGCTGCCGAACTGCGCGCTCGGCTCGTCGCTGAGGGCGCGATATTCCAATCGACGATGGACTCCGAGGTCATCGTCCACCTGATCGCACGCTCCCAGCAGCCCGACCCGGACCGCCAGGTGCTCGAGGCGCTGACCCAGGTCGAGGGGGCGTTTTCCGTCGCCATAATCATCAACGACACGATCTACGCGGCCCGAGATCCCCGCGGCTTCCGGCCGCTCGTCCTCGGCCGCAAGGGTCCGGCGGTCATCGTCGCATCGGAGACTTGCGCCCTCGACCTGATCGAGGCCGATTACCTGCGCGACATCGACCCGGGTGAGGTCCTGAAGATCCGGCACGGTCAGATCGAGGAGTTGCCGCGCCTCGCCCCCGAGGGACGCGCCGCCTGTATCTTCGAGCTCGTCTACTTCGCGCGCCCCGACTCGAGAATCTGGGGGTGCTCGGTAGACGCGGCGCGGCGCGCGTTCGGCCGTCGCCTGGCCCGCGAGCATCCCGTCGAGGCGGACTGCGTCTTCTCCGTCCCCGATTCTTCCAATTCCGCGGCGCTCGGCTTCTCCGAGGAATCGGGCATACCGCTGGAGCTGGCCCTGATACGCAATCACTACATCGGCCGCACCTTCATCCAGCCGCTGCAGAGCGATCGCGACTTCAAGGTCCGCATCAAGTACAATCCGGTGCGCGAGGTCATCGATGGTAAGCGGGTCGTCATCGTCGACGATTCCCTGGTCCGTGGCACGACCAGCCGTGGGCTGGTCTCGATGGTTCGCGAGACCGGAGCGAAGGAGATCCACTTCCGCCTCTCTTCTCCGCCCATCCGATTCCCCTGCTTCTACGGGATCGACATGCCGACTAAGGAGGAGCTGCTGGCATCCGACAGAACCGTCGAAGAGATCCGCGACTACCTCGGCGTCGATTCGCTCGGCTACCTGTCGTTGGATGGGATGATCGGTGCTGTGGAGGAGTTCGGGCCTTACTGCCACGCCTGTTTCACTGGCAACTACCCGACACCGCTTACCGACCTCGAGAAGGGGCTGCTCACGACGGCCGGCTGCGGCTGACCGTCCCTACTACCGATTCTTTCGAGATTGAAAGGCCAGCCAGCGGTCGGCCGCCTGCAGTGTGGCCAGTATCGCGCTCTGCTCTACAGAGGTGTGCACGAAGCAGGCCCCGACCAGCGGCGTGCCCTCTCCCGTGTTGAGACCGTAGACGCCTACCACGACGATCGGCGTCCCGAACACGCGCAGGACCCTCGCCCCTTTCAGAGCCAGCGCCACCTTGCCGCGCTCGGCCTTGTTGAGCGCGTCCAACGCCGCCCGCGCAGCGATCTCGGCGCGCATGCCGCGGATGTCCGGCCCCTCGGCCTCTCCCGTGATCTCTCCGGATGCCGACACCACCGTCACGCGACAACGACACAGCCGCGGCGTTAGCCGCTCCGATTCCGCCGACCTGAAGATGTACCGCCGCCGCGGGATTCCAGGCGCGAGTGCGGCCGTGGCACGCATCAGCTCTTGCTCCGGCGCTTCTGCCAGCCAGTCCGGGAGGCCGATGTCATCGCCTCGCCCTGGAGGTGTCCTTCCTTCGTCGTTCATCTGATCGCGATACTTCACCCAGGCTTCGGAATCATCGGGAGGGGGCGGGTACCCGCCGGCACCCGTCCGATCGCGGGGGGCGTTCGGGCCGAACTCCTCTTCTGGCAAGTCTGTGGCCATCAGGACGCTCCGGCTGCCAGAAGCCTAACTCCTTTGATGACAATGCTATAGCCCTATCGGCCTGTGGCGGGATTTGTGGTGAAGCTCCGGCTCGACAGGGACAAGATGACCGACCTATCGGTAAGAATAGACCAGCCTGATCGATCGCAGGCAACCCCGGCGTCATTCACGAACGCTAGCCGTTACGGGGCCGGGCTCTTCCTCCCTTCACCCAGCCCCGCGAGTGACGCAGGTGCCTCTCCCAAGCGAAGCGGCTCTCTTCGAGAAGCGTGTCGACGTCTTTGATATCCAGGAACGGACCGTACGACGGGAACTCGGGGCCACACGGGATGACGAGGCTCCCGTCGGGGAAGATCACCATGTAGAGGCGGTCGAGCGTCGCGTGAGCGAGGAAATTGACTCGCACGCGCGCTCTCTCACTGACGTCGCTCTCCAGTTCGGCGAACTCCTCATCGCTCACCAGCAACTCGCCCCACTCGACTTCGAACATAGCACGCGGGAACGCCTGGAAGATGTTGTAGAAGACCCTCGCGTCGGTCGTCTGCGCGTACCGCTCGACCAGGCGGACGATGTTCGGCACGTCGGCCAGATTGTGCCGGGTGACGGAGGTACAGACTTTCACATCGATCTCCGGGTATCCGCGCAGCCACTCGAGCGCCTGCATCACCGCCGCGAAGTGGCCCTCTCCTTTCGTCCGCTTGTTCACTTCGTCGCTCGACCCGTCGAGCGGTAGTGAGATGAGATCGATGTCGTGCGCCACGCGCTGCAGGAGCTCGGGCGTCAGTTGATCCCCGGTCGTCGAGAGGGCGACCTCGAGGCCGATAGATTTGGCGTGCTGTATCAGTTCGGCCATGTCAGTGCGCTTGAGCGGATCGCCGCCCGTGAAGACGATACGACTGGCCCCCACGTCCGTTACGTGCGATATGATCCTCAGCGCGGTGGCTGTATCGACCGGGCTCTCGAAGTCCTGCGGCCCCCAGCAGTACGGGCACTCCTGGCTACACTCCGAAGTGACGTGAAAGTCGATGGTCGCGACTTTGGCGCTCAACCGCTCACCCGCTCCCTTCGTCGTCCGACTCCTCCGCCGCCATCAACTCGTCGATCGTCTCGCGCCGCCGCACGACCCGGTAGCGGTCACCACATACCAGCACTTCCGCCGCACGAGGACGCGAGTTGTAGTTCGAGCTCATCACGAGACCATAGGCGCCCGCGAACAGCACGGCGATCAGGTCACCCTCCTGCAGCGCAGGCATCGGGCAACCCAACGCCAGGAAATCGCCCGCCTCGCAGACCGGCCCAACGATGTCCGACACTTCCGTGGCTGGTGCGCGTCGCACCGCCTCGACCGGGTGATAGGCGCTGTAGTAGCTGGGGCGCACCAGATCGTTGGAGCCCGTGTCCGTGACGTAGAATCGCTGCTCACCCAGCGTCTTAACATAGAGCACGCGCGCCAGCAGCACACCGGCGGGCGCGACGAGCCAGCGCCCCGGCTCGATGAAGACCGTCAGCCCCAGTTCGCTGGCGACCGCTGCGGCCGCTTCCCCCACCGCCCGCACGTCCAGCCCTACCTCGCCCTCGTGGGGCACGCCGAACCCTCCTCCCATGTCCAGGTAGCGGACGTCGTGCCCCTGCGCTCTGATCGCCTGCACCAGCTCGCTCAGCCGCTCGAGCACCTGACGATACGGCTCGGCGCTCGTGATCTGTGACCCGAGGTGCGCATCGAGTCCCACCGGCTCGATGCCGCCGAGTCGCGTCGCCAGCTCGTAGAGCGCCGGGGCGTCCTCCCAGGCTACGCCGAACTTAGTCTTATAGTGCCCGGTCCGTGTGTAGGCGTGCCCGCCAGCCTCGATCCCGGGGTTGACCCTGATCCCCACCGGCGCCCCGGCACCTCTAGCGACCGCCAGCTCGCTCAGCGCCCGCAGCTCGCTCTCCGACTCCACGTTGATCATGAAGACGTCTTCGCCGAGGGCCGCCTCGAGCTCGTCACGACGTTTGCCGACACCGCCGAATACGATATCGGCGCCGGCGAACCCGGCTCGCCGCGCCCGGACAAGCTCGCCGAGCGACACGACGTCCGCCCCCGCCCCGAGCTCCCGAAACAGGCGGAGCACCGCCCGGTTGTGGTTCGCCTTCACGGAATAGAAGACCCGCGTCGGGCATCCTGCGAACGCCGCGGCGAGATCGGCGTAGCGGTTGCGTACCGTCGACTCGCTGTAGACGTAGCAGGGTGTGCCCACCGCCTCACCGAGCTCGGACAGACGGACACCCTCGCACCAGAGTTCGCCGTCGCGCTCGTTCAGGCTGCCTGGTAGGTTGTTACTCATGCCGTCTAATAGAGCGGCATCTGGGAGGGGCGAAAGGGGGGGCTGCGCCAGACTGCCGATCAGCCTTGGAACTTGCCGAGGCGGCTGAGTTTAAGATGTCGTAGCCACGGCACTCCCTCCCCTGTTTCCCAAAGCGACGGTGCGTCACCTTCGCGCCGGCCTCTCGGATCGCCCGAGCGGTCAGTCTGGAGAGATATCGCGTATGTACAGGAAGATGCTGGTCGTCCCCCTGCTGGTCGTCGCCGCCTGCCAGGAGCCGACGACGCCGGCGATCGAGAGCGAGAGCGGGGCGGTCGGTGCCCCGATTCCGGTTCCGCCGAGCCTGACCGAGTACCTCTGGGGCTCCTCCTCGCTGGGCGCGACGAACCCGGGCAGCATTTTCACCATCGATACGCTGACCGGCACGGCGACGTTGGTCGGCACGCCTGTGATTCCGGAGGGCAATACCCGAATCAGCGCCATCGACTTCGATCCGATCACCGAGACCCTTTACGGCATCAAAGGCGGCCCGTGCTACGGCGCGCTCCTCATCACCATCGATCCGAACACCGGGGCCGGCACGCTGGTCGACACGCTCAAGGGCGGCTGGTTCGACGGCACGCCGGATCCCGATCACTGCTCGGGCGGCTCCGCCGCCATCGCCTTCGCGCCTGACGGAACGCTCTACGCCAGCGGCTGGTACGGCGGGACCCCGCAGGGAAAGATCATGAAGGTCGACAAGGAGACCGGTACGGTCCTCGAGGTCCATCCTACCCCGGTCGGCTTCGATGACTGGCGCGGCCGCCGCGCACACCTCAACGGGCTCGCCTTCGACGCGAACGGCACTCTCTGGGCCTCACGCGGGAACAGCGTCGACTCGGCCCAGGTCAACATCGTCGACCCGACCACCGGTGACATCACCCGGACCTTGCGCCTCAACGACCCCGTCATGGAGGATTCGCTGACGATCTCCGACCTCGCTTTCGCTCCCGACGGCAGGCTGTATGCCTCGCTCCCCTGGGAGGGCATGCTGGCGACGATCGATACGGCCACCGGTGACGTGACACGTGTCGGCCCGTTCGGTGCCGCCGTCTCCACGATCTCGGGCCTGGCTTCGGTGCCGCGCCAACTCCAGGCGTTGCTCGGCCGCTACTGGTTCAACGAGGCCGAGTCCGGTCAGGGGCCGACCACCGTGTTCGACGACCAGGCCAATCCCGTCGATCTGACGATCACCTACGATCCGTCGATGGCCTGGACGCTCGAGGACGGCAACCGTGGCCTGCGTTCCGACGCCTTCAGTCACACCGGGCAGGTGAGCGGTGCCGCCGAAGCCACCAAGTACGATGCGGCGCTCGAGTTCGCCACCCAGGCCACGTTCGTCTACGTCGTCTCGTGGCTCAATCCGCCGTACGTGCAGGCGATCGGCGGCTTCCAGAACTACCACAAGAACTTCCCGGTCCCCCTCGCCTGGTTGCAGACCGACAATAGGGGTGTCCCATCGGTCGTCTTCCGCACCGAAGGCCAGGACATCATCGAATTGCGTTGGCCGCCCTCGTTGGCGGACGATACGCGCCGCGTATTTCATGTCGTCTACGACTCGAACGAGACCACTCCCGAGCGCCGTATCCGACTGTACGTCGACGGCGTCGACCAGGGATACGGACAGCTCGACATAGGTACCTGGCCGGCCATCGGCGAAGGCCTCGACTTCGCCGTTCCCAAGCTGGAGGTGCAGTTGATGAACTTCATCACGAAGACGAGCTCGAGGCCGATGCAGGGAACGCTCTTCTATTTCGCGGTATACGCGACGGCGCTGACGGATCGGTTCGTTGCCGCCAACGCCAGCGCGCTGCTCGCAGGTGATGACGGCCCGCCGTGATCAGCCGCCGGCAGCCTCGATCAACACACTCCCGTCATTCGGCACGATATCGGTTGGCCCGGAGAGAGTCCCCACGATCGCCCCCGCACGCAGAGCACCGCTCCCCACCAGAGCGGTCGGGACGCCGAAGCTGATCAGCTTGCCACGAACCGCAGGCGTCGTGATCCCGATGATGTTGGGACGCCAATCGAAGATCAGGTAGTCGCCGCTCTCGTCATCGAACAGATCGACCAGAACATCGACACCCATGCCGGTCGAACCCGGCCCCGGTCGATGCGTGTCGAGCTCCGATTCCTTGCCCGTCATTTCATCCAGGTCGATATCGAACTCCACCAGCCCCGCCACCGCGTTCGGTCCCCCACTGCTCGCCGGCGACACACTGTCCCCGAACGCCAGCGCGATGATCAGGCTGTCGCCATCCCAGGCGGTACCGATTGCCAATACGTCGGGCGGCGCCCCGCCGGCGGCGCCGCCCGTAGAAAACGTGTCGTTCGCCGCATCCGACTGTACGGTGGCGAGCGCCAGCGCGTTGAACTCGATCGGCGTCAGTTCACCGTGTGTCGCGATGACCGTATTGGAGCCGATCACCGAGCCCAACGTCAGCGTCGCCGACACCTCGCCGGCCGCGTCGGTCGCCAGTTCGGCCTGCGACAGAGCGCATCCGCCGGCACTGACCTCCCACGAGACCTCCGCGCCCTCGACCGGGACCCCGAACCGATCGACGACCCGAGCGACCAGCGGCGTGCTCAGGATTGTACCCGGTAGACCCAGTTGACCGTCACCGCCGACCACGATGAGCGATGCCGGCGGCCCGGGCCCTGCCAACCCGGAGGGATCATCACCACAGGCCACCGCCAGGGCAGAGATCAGACACAGCGATGAAAGACGTCGCAAGAGTAGCATGGCAGCCGCGGCAAAGCCGAGGGTACGGCAGGGGGTAGGAGCGAGGAACAGCGGCTAGAAGCTAATCCGAAACCGGCGCCCCGTGCAAGTCACAGGACGAGTCCTAGTCGCCGGGCAGATCGTGATTGACGCGACGGTCCCAGTGGTTCTCGAACAGCAGCTCGAACTCTGCCCCAGGTGCGGCAAGCTCGAACGTCTCGCTAAAATCGTTCTCGCCGTGTATCGTCAATGTCACCCGGGCACGCCAGCCCTGGGAAAGGTTCTCGATCGCCTCCGACTCGAACACGAAGCGGCGCTGCCTGCGATTCCAGTCCTTTAGCAGATAGCGGTTGACGTACCCCTCGCTGTGAAACTCCCGCAGAACGATCCTGTCGCGGATCTTGTCGTAAGAGTAGAACGCCCACTCTTCCCGGACTTCACCTTCGGGGTTCGCCGCCTGCGGCTCGAAGGTGGAGGTGTTCGCCGCCACGATATAGTGCCTGTCCATGACCAGCGCGTAGCAGCGCTCGCCGACCCCCTCTCCCGCTACCCCGCTCTCCCGGCCCTCCCAGGTGCCCAAGAAATACCGGAGGGCTTCCCAGGCCTCCGTCTGCGCTCCCTGGCCAATCGCGCTGCCCGGACACGCCAGCAGCAGTGCGGCAGAGAGCACGAGGGAGCAGCGCCGGCATCGCTGGGCTCTCAGCGGGCTGGTCCTGGCGGTGGCGTCCGTATTCATCGGGCGACCCTCCGTCGGCCGAAGGCATGCGAAGGTCCGAGCTGCGCAGCTTCGCCGCCTTTGTGCCGTGCTGTTGTGTTGAGAGTCCCGATTATACGGCCAGCGGTCCACTGCGGCCAGGCCTTGGGGGAAACATCTGGCGGCTCTGCGCCGCAGGGGAAGTTGCCGAGCCGCTAGCGCACCAGTAATTCGGCGACACGGGACCCGGACATCGCTACCAGCCTGCATCCGCCGCCGAGCGGACGCGCCACGACCCGTCCGCCCAGGCGTCGATGGTCAGAGTCCCCTCGCGGTCGGTGCGCCGTGTCGGGATGCCGCGGGCGGCGAGCCGTAGCAGTACGCGCGGAGAGGGGTGGCCGTAGAGGTTGCGGCGTCCGACGGAGATGACGGCGAGCTCCGGCTGAACGCACGACAGGAAGTGACGCGACGTGGACGAGCCGCTGCCATGGTGCGAGACCTTCAGGATCTGGGCGCGTACGGCGTCGGCGTCCTCGTCGCACAGCCGATCCTCGATCCGCGCCGGCGCGTCACCGGTGAACAGCATGCGGAACCCGCCATACTCGAGACGAAAGACGAGGCTATAGGCATTCGACGTCTTGTCCGATTCCGGCGCGATGCGTCCGGGATGAAGGAAGATCAGGCGCACGTCATCGACGCTCAACGTGTCCCCTGCGTCGGCGGCCAGCCAACTGCGGTCGTTGTACGCGATCCAGCGAAGTACATCGATCTGCGCCGCCTGACCGGATATCCGACCACTGCCGATCACGCGATCGACGTCGATCGCGCTCAGCAGCGCCGGCGCACCACCGACGTGATCCTGGTCGGGATGCGTCGCCAGCCAGGCGACCAGCCGGCGGGCGGCCTGCTCGCGCAGAAACGGCACGACGCGCCGCGCCCCGGCATCGTAGTCGCCCGACCTCGGCCCGGCATCGACGAGCAACCAGTGACGCTGCGGCGTCGCAATCGCGATGGCATCGCCCTGCCCCACGTCTAGGACGTAGACGCTCAGATGATCCATCGGGTTCCGCGCCCGGACGGCGGGCCAGGCAACGGCGACCGCTGAGAGGAGTCCGAGCGCCAGTATGAAGCGGCGGCGCTGCCAGGCGCCGTAGAGCGCGTGCGCTCCAAGTACCAGCAGGCAGACGTAAGCCAACGACGGTAGCAGCGCCGGCCGCGCGATTTCCAGCGACCCCCAGCGGATCGCGCCCAACAGTCGGGCCAGCGCGTCGATCGCCTGCAAGGCAGACACGGCAGCGTATCCCGGCCACGACGCGAGGGCCGGCCACGGCGAGGTAAGCGCAGAAACGAAGAGGGCCGGCATCGCCAGCCCCAGCAGCGGCACGGCCGCGAGGTTGCCGATGATGGCGGCCGGTGTGACGCGCCCGAAGTGAGCCGCGCTGATCGGCGCGATGAGCAGCACGGTGGCCGCGCTCGTCAGCACGCTGATGACGACGCCTCTTACCACGGCGGAGCGCTCGCTCAACCACGTCGATCGGCGCGACTCCGCGCGCACGTAACCGACGGCGGCGGCACCGGCGAACGAGAGTTGGAAGCCGGGCTCCAGAGCGCTCCACGGTCGCGCCAGCAGCAATAGCACCGCAGTCAGCCCCAGGACGTCGAATGCGGACGACGCGCGGGCTGCCAGCCGTGTCAGCGTCCAGAGGAACACCATGAGCCCCGCACGCACCGCCGAGGCCGGCGCGCCGATCAGGGCGACGTAACCGAAAGTGCCGACGACGGTGATCAGGTAAGCCGAGCGCGACGGGGCCCGCGCCACCCGGGCGAGAGCGAACAGCGCCAGCGCCAACATCCCCACGTGCAGCCCCGATATGGCGAGCAGGTGGGCGAGGCCGGCGCGGGCGATCCGCCCGGAAACCTCCGGGTCGATCATCTCGCGCTGCCCCAGCACCAGCGCCTGCGCCAGCGGCGCCCACCGCCGCGGATAGAGCTGCCACAGCTGCTCGGCCAGCGCACCGCGTGCGAAGAGAAAGGGATGGCGGCGAGGATCGGCCGCCTTCAGCTCTGAGACACTGCGCGCTGCGATCCACCCCCGGCGATCCGGCGGTCGCGGCCAGCGCCCAGGCCTCGCGCTCGGCTGCCAGGTCCCCTCGATCCTGTACACGGCCCCGGGCCGCAGCGGCCCCTCGGTCCAAATCCGAACCGCGCCGCTCCACCTACAACCGTCCTCTCCCGCCGAGCCCGCCGGCCGCAGACGCACGCTCCCCCGCTCGCCCGCCGGGAGGTAGCCGATGGCGAGGCCCGTCAGTGATACGCGCGCGCCCGACCGCCAGTTCGCCCGACAGTCCTGCGCCGCCCGCGCCCCCGCACTCAGCCCGATGACTGTGCCCCCCACCACGACGCCCAGCAGCGCCGAGACGATCAGCAGTACGCGCCGATCGAGCAACACCGCGGCCAGCGCCGTTGCGACGGCAACGAACGCGACCGGCGGCAGGACCAGCTCGGCACCGCGCAGCCCGATCACGAGTCCGGCCACGAGCGCCAGCGCCGCCAACGCCAGCGGCCGCGCCCGCGGCGCCCGCCTCCCCATCCCCATCGCCGTCGCCATCGCCATCGCCATCCCCATCGCCGTCGCCATCGCCATCGCCATCCCCATCCCCATCCCCATCGCCATCGTGCATATCCCTGATCACCAGATCGTCAACGCGACGATTGCGGCGAAGAGCCGAGACCGCGATTGTGTAGCAGACCTCGAGAAAGGGACGCTCTGATGACCACGAGCAGTTGCAAGAGCTTACGCAGCACACTAGCCGCCGCCACGACCCTGCTCTTCCTCGCCGCCTGTGACGATGCGACCGAGCCCACCGATCGCATCATCGAGGGCGTCGACTTCAACGTGCTCTTCGCCGAGCCCACCCAGGCCGAGATCGACGCCGTCGCCGACGATTGGGCGAGCCGTGATGTGTCGGTGCAGGACTACCAGGAGGTCACAGCCTCCGACGTGAACATCGGCGGTATCGACGCTCGGGTGAGCGTCGTCTCACACACGGTGGGCGGCGTGCCGCACTACGGGTCCATCCTGGTCCCGGCAGGTGCCCAGCCGGGCAGCCTGCCGGTCCTGGTCTACACCCACGGCGGCGACGGCGGCATCGACATCGATGAGACGCTGTCGCTACTGCCCTACCTGCTGGGGAGCGACCTTGAGGGCTACGTCTTCGTCGCCCCAGCCTTCCGAGCCGAGCCGCTGATCTTCGAGCAGACCACCTACCAATCCGGCGGCCCCGCGAGCCCCTGGGACCGCGACGTGGACGACGCGCTCGCCCTGATCAACGTCGTCGCCGCAACCATCCCGGAGACGGACCTGGATCGGGTCGGGGTGATCGGATTCAGCCGCGGCGCCTGTGTGGCGATGCTCATGGCCGAGCGTGACCCGCGCATCGATGTGGTCGTGGAGTTTTTCGGACCGACCGACTTCTTCGGCCCTTTCGTTCAGGACGTCGTAGAAGAAGCGCTGCTCGGCAGCCTCCGCGACTTGCCGGGACTCGACTTCCTTAACGATGAGTTCATCCAGCCCCTGAAAAACGGCGAGCTGACGATCGCCGACGTGCGACCAGAACTGGTTCGCCGCTCGCCCGTCTACTTCGCCGAGCAGCTCCCCCAGCTTCAGGTCCACCATGGAACCGCCGACGACGTAGTACCGGTCGACGAAGCCGAGCGGCTCATCGATGTCATGCTGGGACTGGGGCGCGGCGCGCCCGAGTTCGAGTGGTATCTGTACGACGGCGGCGGCCACAGCCCGCTGCTGCCGGGAGCCATCGACCGAACGCGGGACTTCCTGAACCGCCTCGCCGCTCCGACGATCGCGGTCCAGTCGCCCTGAGGCCGCCGGCTGGGTCGCCCGGCCAAGGCCGGCCATCGGGACCGCCCGACGTTGACGATGATCAGGCTCTAGCCCATATTACGTTCTCCGGCCCGGCGGCATCCGGCCGCCCCGAGTCGATCCCTCTCCCCTCGAAGGTAAGCCGCGCTGTACCCAGTAGCCTCGGGTGACTTCGGGTCATACTCCCCCTGCTTTCGACCCTACGACGACTGATTTCGCCCTCTCCCCAGAGCATCGCGTTTCCCCGGCTTTCGGGCTCGGCATCCGGCGCACCTTCGGCCTGGAGACACATGCGAAATCTGAGCCAGGAGGAACCATGAGAGCCGTCATTCTCGCGCTGGCTGCGGCGGGGGGGATACTGTTGTTGAGCGCAGTGCCCGTTGACGCGCAAAGCCTGCTGATCGGTGGCAGCGACTCCAACTACGGGAGCACGAGGCTCGCCGCCGGGTTCACGCCCGACCCGTACCAGATCTCGGTGACGTCGGGCGGCAGCCTGGACGTGAGCGCCATGAATCTGGGCTCCGGCTGCGTCGGGTACGCGACGAGCCAACCGGACTTCATCCTCCACTTGTCGAGCGGCAGCAGTATGCTCCGCTTCTACAACATCGGAAGCGGAGATACCGGGCTGGTGATCAACGACGCGTCTGGACGCTGGCACTGCAACGACGACTCGTATGGTACCACTAACCCGACGGTCACCGTCAACAACGCGCCGCAGGGGCAGTACGACGTGTGGGTGACGAGCTACCGGAGCGGCGAGAACATCTCCAGCACGCTTCACATCACCGAGCTCGATCGGCATCCGGGCTCGGAGACAACATCCTACAGCGGCGGCAGCAGCGCCGGCAGCGGCAGCCTGACCATCGGCGGCAACGATGCCTACTTCGGCAACGTTACCCTCTCGCCCGGCTTCATGCCCGACCCCCACTCGGTCGCCGTCACCTCGGGCGGCAGCCTGGACGTGAGCGCGATGAACCTCGGCTCGGGCTGCGTCGGCTACGCCACCAGCCAGCCGGATTTCATCCTGCACATGTCGGGTCAGAGCGGGATGCTGCGGTTCTACGTCATCGGCGACGGAGACACGGGTCTCGTGATCAACGACGCATCCGGACGCTGGCACTGCGACGACGACTCGCACAGCGGCCTCAACCCCGAGGTCAGCATATACAGCCCGCCGTCAGGGCAGTACGACATCTGGGTGACCAGCTACCAGAGCGGTGAGAGCATCCGCGGCACGCTCTACGTCTCCGAGCTCGCGTCACAGGACACGAAGAAGGGCGGCAAGTGAGCCGGGACGGCTGAGAGCGGGTGGTCGAGCGAGACGACCCGCTCCAGCCTGTCCACACCTCTCGCCATAGGACATTCCGGCCGCCGACCTCGGCTCCCCATAGTCATCTTGACCGATCGAACCTCGGGCGGCGTTCCATTCTCGATGGCTCTTCCAGCGCATCTGTTTGTAAAGACTAGCCTTGCGTGAACGACTCGATCGGGGCACGGAACTTGACCATACCATACGTCCTGCGAGCCGCTCGCGAGCGGCCCGGCAATACATTCACAATCGGTCTCTATGAATAGGGAGAGCACCCGAAGATGAAACTCGATTCTCGACTCAACACCGCCATGACCGCGGCCGCTGTTCTGGCGTTGACAGCCCTCGCTCTGGTGGCCGATCGCCACGTTAGTGCCGAGCCAGCGGCCCGGGACGTGGTCTCCGTCCTGGAGCGGGGCGATATGCTGACGCGTCTTGGTCGCTTCGACGCGGCGCGCACGGTCTACGAAACCGCGGCTGACGCCGTTCGCAGCGAGGGCCGCCTGCCGGACCGCGAGCTGCGGCGCGTCGCCAACGCCTATTATTTCGAGGGGCTGTACAGAGAGGCCTCCGCCACGCTGAAGCGGCTGGCCGATGAGGCACGGACACGTAATGACTCGAACGCCGAAGCGCTAGCCATTGCCGACGCGGTCTGGATGAGCGTCCTTGCAGGCAGTGCGGAGGAGGCACAGCTGAGACACCAGCTGCGGGAACTCGCACGTTCGTCCGCACTCTCCGAGGGCGTACTTCACGCCATCGGCTCCGACCCGGCTGGAGACTTCCGGGTCTTCGCGCCGCACATCACGGCAAGCTAGGCCGGCCGGCCCTTCCGGGCCGCAGCTGGCTGAGCAGACAGGCAAGGGTTCGCCGGTGCACGGCGAGCCCTTTTTTTTCTCGTGCAGAAATCGACAGGCCGCCTTCCATGGGCAGGCAACCTTGCAAGCACAATGTTCGTCAGATCTACAGGTCGCAGTGCTAGCCTTAGCATCGATCCACAGGGAGAGATCCGATGAAGCGCCGACCGAACGCGATCTGCCGCGCCGCCCTGCCGATGGCGCTGTTGCTCCTCTCGCTTACCCCACTCTCACTCGAAGCGCAGTCGGTATTCGAGTCTGCGGAAGCAGGAGATGCCAGTGCGGTGCGCGAGTTACTCGCCGCCCAACCCGACCTTGTCGCTCAAACCGACTCACGGGGCCGCACCCCCCTGCACGTCGCCGCCGCTCACGGTCACCTCGAGGTCTGCGCGGTGCTCGCCGAGGCCGGTGCCGACGTGAACGTCGCAGACGAGGACGGCGAGACACCGCTCCACTCGGCGATCCGGCGCAATCGGCTGGCCGTCGCCCGCTTCCTGCTCGAGCGCGGCGCCGACACGGAGGGGCGGAATGTCAGGGGCCGCACACCACTCCTGCTGGTGGCCAGGGAGACCGGCAACATCGAGATGGCGCGGCTGCTCGTCGGCGCCGGCGCCGACGTCAATGCTACGAGCCGCTATAACGAGACGCCGCTCGATCTGGCAGCCTGGCGCGGTTTTCGCGGCCTGGCCAACCTGTTCCTCGATGAAGGGGCCAGGGTACCCAGCGCCGGGACCTGGGCGGCGCAATCGCTCGCCATGCTGAGCGCCGAAAAGGGTCTCGAGCGCCTCTTCGTGCTGCTCGCCGACTCGGGCGTCGACCTCACCATGCGCAACGACAACGACGGCTCCCTGCTGCACTCGGCCAGCCAGGGCGGGTCGGCGGTGATCGTGGCCCGTCTGCTGGAGATGGGTTTCGACGTCAACGAGCGCGACCGCTACGGGCGCGCCCCGCTCCACTACGCGGCCGAGCTGGGGCGCGAGCACGTCGCCCGGACGCTCCTGGATCGGGGCGCCGATATCGACGCACGCAGCCTGGCTGGCGAGTCGGCCTACAACACCGCCGAGGCCGTCGGCCGCAGCGCGATGGCGCGCTTCCTGGCCGCGGCGGGCGCCAGCACCGAGCCGCGCCGCTTCCCGGTACTCGAGGGGCCCTACATGGGGCAGACGCCACCGGCGGCGGGCGAGGCGCCGGCCCTGTTCGCCCTGGACATCGTCTCCACGCACCGCTTCCAGCATGGAACCGTCGCCTTCTCACCCGACGGCACCGAGGCCTACTGGTCGACCGAACTCGCCCTGCCCGACTCGGGCTACTCGACCGGGATGATGGTCTTCTCACGGATCATCGACGGCCGCTGGTCGGAGCCGGCGCCGGCGCCCTTCTCGCGCCTCGGTTGGCACGACGACGTGCCGTTCTTCACACCCGACGGGGGACGACTGTACTTCCTGTCAACCCGCCCGATGGGCGCCGAGGAAGGGCAACAGGCGGAGCGGATCTGGTACGTGACGCGCACGCCGCACGGCTGGTCCGAACCGCAGATCATCGAGGACGGACCCAACACGCTCGATCTCCACTGGGAGTTCTCGGTGGCGGCCGACGGCAGTATCTACTCGCCCGGCGACGGCGACATCTGGGTGTCCCGACCCGTGGACGGCGTGTACCAGGCGCCTGAGAACCTGGGTCCGCCGGTCAACAGCGATGCCGGCGAGGGCGCGCCGTTCATCGCTCCCGACCAGAGTTACCTCATCTTCATGCGCGTCCAGCACGAGGAGAACCTCGGATTTGTAGACCTGTGGATCAGCTTCCGGGAGGAGTCCGGTGGCTGGACTGCACCGGTGAACCTCGGGCAGCCGGTGAGCAGCGAGGGCAATGAGATCTGCCCCATAGTGTCGCACGACGGAAAGTACCTGTTCTTCAACAGCAACCGCGTCGGCAATGACGACAACTACTGGGTCGACGCGAGCTTCATCGAGGAGTTGAGGCGCGAGGCGCTTCGCTGATAGTCCTACCGTGCCGACTATCCAGCGCTAGATTATCCATCATGCGCTCTCTGCTCAGTGCCCTGACCTTGTTACCGCTCGTGGGGCTCGCCACGGCGTGCGCGTCTGACCCGGGCGGCGCATCCCTACCGCTCGCCGAAACGTCCATCGTCACGATCGTTACGCCTGACTTCGATCCGCTCTACTTCTACGAAGGCGAGGACCAGACGCTGGTCGCGCGCATCACCGACAGTTACGGAAGGACCATAACGCCGGCGTACGTTCAGTGGGTCTCTAGTCTGGATGCGGTCGTCGGTACAACCACCACCCTCCAGGTCGGCACACTCTCTCTGGGAACCCATGTCATCGAGTTGGCTGTCACCTACGCAGACCAATCGGTCTGGAGCGAAACACTCCCCGCTATCTCCGTGATCGAAGATCCATGGGCGGACTCAGACCTGCTGAACGACCACGAGCTGCGTACAGAGCGAGACCCAAACGCCCCGCACGTCCGCGACGCGTGGTCTGACTGGATAAAGACACACAACTTTCCTCTGCGCTCGTTGAGTTCGCTCGACTTCGCAGACCTCACGTTTCTTCAGCCACTATTGGGGGACAGAACCATAGTAGCGATGGGCGAAGCCGCCCACGGCATCGCCGAGCACAACCGGATCCGCGTCCGCCTCATCAAGTACCTCCACGAAGAACTGGGTTTCAACGTGATCGCCTTCGAGAGCGGATTGTACGAGTGTTACTTCACGAACCTAGCGATCGACACCCTCTCCGCCCGCAATGCGCTCACGAAACCACTCTACGGCTTCTGGCACACCACAGATTTGTTGGACCTGTTCGAGTACATCAAGGCTACTCGAGACACCCCGAACCCGATCCAGTTGGCCGGTTTCGATCTGCAGCCCACCGGCACGCTTTACATGACCAGACCGGCGTTTCTCCGCACCGTCCTGACACCCATCGACCCTTCGCTAGCCGATTCGGTCTACTACCTAGATCTAACCGTGCTACTGCAGGGCTACGAGGAGGTACAGCAGTTCATCGCGGAACACTACGAAAAGCTCACTTCCCTATACGGTCGCGCCTTACAGGCCATCACCGACAACATGCCCACAGTCGCCCAAACGCTCGGCACTGAAGAACAGGCGCGAGTCGCAGCCGAGGTCGCCAGGTCGGCCGGGGACTACATAAAGTTCAGAAGCAGCGACGAGTTTCACAGCCACTACGAGAGGGTGGCAATACGCGACAACCGGATGGCGGAGAACTTCGCGTTCCTCAAAGAGACTGTCTTTCCCGGCGAGAAGATCGTCGTCTGGGCCCACAACGTCCACATTCAGATGAACACGACGGCCGTGCAGGGCGCTGTCTACCCTCCGATGATGGGGCTATTGCTGAAAACGAGATACCCGGATGAACTCTACACCATCGGATCTCTCATGTATCGTGGTGTCATCGACTTGAGCGGCCAGCGCACCACCGTCAGCATAACGACGCCGGAGAGCATCGAAGCGATCCTGTACCGCGCGCGCGTTCGCCACCTGTTCCTCGATATCGCCTCGCAGCAGCAGCAGGCAGGAAACGAGTGGCTGTCCCAGCTCACCCAGCAGACATACCACCACCGCAGCGGCAACTACTACATCTGGTACGTCCCGAAAGACCAGTACGACGCCATCATCTTCGTGGATGCCGTCAATCCGCCTTCCTTCATCGATTGACGTCTGTAGCTGGGTTCCTTGTTACTCGTACTTCTCGAGCAGTGCCTGGAAGCGCGGGTGGTCGCGGAGGGAGTCCCATGTAGGGTCGATGCGAAGGAGCGGAACCGTTAACTCGCCGGGTATAGACAGCAGATACTCGAGTCTGTCTACGGCAAGATCAAACTCGCCGAGCATCGTGTAGATTCGAGCCAGGTCCTCAACGCGATGGACTCCTCTCCAAGCCTCTTTCTCTATCGGCATCAGCTGCACGCCCAGCTCGCCTTCCCGGATGGCCTCCTCCTTCATACCCAAGCCTGCAAGCGCTATCCCACGCGCACTATGCAACCGGGCGTCCTGCGGATGCACCTGCAATTCAGCCTCCAAGACAGCTCTCGCCGAATCGTAGTACACACTTGTGCGCTGGAGCTGACCCAAGAGTGCGTAGATCTCCGCGTACAACAAGACCTTTGGAACATATAGGTACAGGTTGTTGTGGACGACATCTCCGGGGGTGGACGACACCAAGTCCAGCGCGTCGGTGTATCTTCGATCGAACCACTCGATCAACGGAGCCCGATATCGACCACCAATTCCCACCGCTGCGCGCGCCGTGGCAGCTCGTCGCTGTGCCTGCGCGAGCACGGGCCTCGCCTCTTCGGTATCACCATGCCAACGCAGATGAAGCCACGCCTCGGCCCAATACGTGTACGGATCCTCCGGATTCAGCACGATCGCCTGGTCGTAGTATGGCTCCGCTTGGTTGAAGTCGCGAACCAGCGCATACGTGTCAGCGAGATTGTACGCAAACACTGCAGAGCGCGGGTTCAACTCCCAAGTCTTCTCGAAAGAGTGTATGGCTTCAGCGAGCTCACCCTGTCGCCGCCGGACACCTGCGATTCCCGCCCACACCCACGCTTCGTTCGGCAAGCTATTGCGCGCCTGCGTGAACTGGTCCACAGCACGATCGTAGTCCAAGAACAGCCAGTAGTAGATGTATCCTAGAGCCAGGTGCCCCTCCCCCAAGCTGGGCCTCAGCTCCATCGCCTTATCGACCGCGCTCTCGGCCTGAGCCGATCGCGCTGCCGACCGATCCCAGTGCATCCAGTAGACCCAAGAATGCGCCAGCGACAGGTAGGCCCAAGCTTCAGCGAATTCGGGGTCGAGCTCCACTGCCCTCTGGAGCATCTCCACCGCCGAGTGAGCATCCTCTTCAAACTCGCTTCGCTCGAGATATACGATCGCCCGCAGGTAATAACCGTAGGCCTCGAGGTTGTCCGTGGGCGTGCGTTCGATCGCAGCTCTCTCGATAGGTGTCAAGGTTGCCTGGAGGGCCGCCGCGATTTGTAGGGCAACCTCACTCTGGACGTCAAAGACGTCATGCAGGTCACGATCGTACTGCTCCGCCCAGACCGTCACGTCGGTCCGAGCATCGACGAGTTGCGCGTTGATCCGCACACGCTCTCCGACCTGTTGGACCTCACCCTCGAGGACGTTTGCCACACGGAGCTCTTCGGCAATCTGGCGGAGATTCCTGTCCGTACCCTTGTACTGCATGCTCGATGTGCGGGAGATAACCTGGAGGTCGGCTATCTTCGAGAGACGGTTGTGGATGTCGACGGTGATCGCATCGCTCAACCCGCTCGCTGCCTCAGAACCCACGTCCAGGAACGGCAGGATGGCTACGGACTTGCTTTCCACCGAGGAAACCGCCTCTCCACCACGGAGAACCAGCAATCCCACCGCAGCTGCAACTGCCGCTAAAGTCACGAACGCCGCCGCGTAGGGCCACTTCAGCGGGCGACCACGGACTGGCTCGTCGGGACGCGTCACGACGGCTCTGACCGGTGGTTTCGCCTGCTTGACTCGGGCGATGAGCGCCTGGGTTTCATCGGATGGCTCGACCTCGTACTCCTCTCGGAGTCGCTGCGCGAACGTCTCGTACTCCTTCGCCGCTCCGGCGCGGTCTCCCAACCGATCCAGCAACTCTATCAGCCGCCGCAACGCGCCCTCGTCATCCGGCGTGAGCGCCGCCGCGCGCCGGGCCCACCCGGCTGCGTCCACACGGTTCCCCGCCGCTTCTTCTCGATCCGCTAGCGCCCAGGCCGCTTCCGCCGCCCTACCCCGCAGCCGCGACCGCTCACTCTCCAGCCACCTCTCGAATTCCGGCGCCTCAGCGACGAAGAAGCCCTCCAACAGATCTCCTCGGTAGAGCTCCAGGGCCTTCTCCAGCTCGCCAGCCTCCACTGCCTCCTCGAACACCGCGGCGTCGCACCACAGGAGAGGCTCCGCCAGCCCCACCTCCTCGTCCCCACGGGTCGCCACCACCTCACTCCCCAGCGACTGCCGCAGGAAGTAGAGCGCCGTTCGGAGCGCCGCCCGGGCACGTTCCTGATCACGCTCCGCCCAGAACAGCCCGAGCAGCCTGTCTCTTCGATGAAATCCGCGAGGCGTGGCGACAGCGAGGTAGGCGAGTAGAGCGGCACGCTTGGGCTGCGTGAGGACCGAGAGGAGCGTCTCACCTTCCGGTCCCAGTAGATCCAGCGAGCCGAGTACGCGGAGCTCAATCATGGCAGGGTCTATCGAGCGTCGCCACGCAGATCACGCCGCCGTGACGGCGGAATCACGGCCGACTTCCAGTTTGGCAACGTACCCGACACCGCTCCGGGCCGCAATCGAAGACTGTTTACCTAACTCTGAAGGAGGGACACCATGAGATCCTGTACCCCCACGATGGCCGTCCTCGGTGCAATTTTGCTCACCGTCGGCTGTCAGGAGAGCGTGCCGACGGAGATCTCCGAGGACTTGGTCGGCTCGCCTGCCTTCTCGGCCGACCAGTATTGGGAGCGCGATCAGTTCTATGTGGACAATTCGGGGTTCGCCATCCCGTGCCTGGACGAAGAGGACGCGCACGTATACGGCTGGGCCCCGTATCAGTGGCACCATGTCACGAGCAATTCCGGAAACTACAAGTACTACCTCCAGTACCGGCCTGTTACACCGAATTCGCCACCGGTCTACCTGGATGCGGGAGGTCGTCTCTACCTTTACAAAAATGGCGGCCCTGTTCACGAGACCTTCCATCTCGCGCCCGGCGAGGTCTATAACCTGGTGGGTCGGGAGATCTACGAGGCCACCAACTCAAATGACCGGCTCAGAGCCAAGTACAAGCTTCACATCACCGTCAACGCCAACGGTGATTTGAGCGTCTTCAAGATCGAATACCCTGAGTGGGTGTGTGTTGACAAGTAGAGTCGCTCGAAACGTAGGTCGGTAGCAAACGTGACACTTCCGTGAGAGGGCAACGCGAGTTGCCCTCTCACTCGATACAGCGGCTGCCCAACTCAGCGCACTCGGGCCGCCTGTTCAGCCGGCGAGCGCATCGGCCCGCTCGTCGAGCTCCCCCCGGATGGCGCCAACAGTCTCTCTCGGTACGTCGTAGAGCGCCGCGAACCGCTCCCAATCAGCGAGGGCACTGCGGGTCTGTTCCAGGATACGGGCCGGCTTCTTGATGTCGAACAGCTTCGCCACGGCCAACAGGTCGGCCTGCCGGATGCCGGATGTCTTGTCTTGCACCCTCATCTGATGGCTGGCCGTCCAGCGCTGGCCGTGGGCGAATGTGATGTCGTAGGCAGGCGTGAGCGACCACTCGCCGGTTGGGTGCATGTGGAACGAGAGGTTCTTGACGTGATCGTCCTGGTTGACGGCCAGCACGTTGAACACCATGCGCCGATAGGCCTGCTCGAGCGCGGCGTAGGCCATACCGAGCCGAAACAACGTGCGCATATACTCCTCGTAAGAGCTGGATCCAGGCTCGTTGTAGTCGACATGGATCAGGCCGCCGAAGGTGTGCTGGTGTAGCCGGCGGCCCTCCACTAGGTCGAACCGGCGCACAAGCAGGTGGGCGTAGCCGTCGGAGTCGAGGACGTCGATCTCGGGCATCTCTACCCCGGCCGCGACGGCCATGTCCGCGTAAGCGGCCTCGACGCGGTTGTAGGCCTGTGGCGGACCGAGCTCGCCCGGCGCGCCGCTGCCGCCGACGCCGTCGAACTTGAGGATGCACGGCACTTCGCCGGGCTCGAGCGGACTGACCCCCGATCGGATCGACCCGCTCTCGGGATCGTAGTGGACGATCGCCTTGGGGCGCCGGCCGCCCGCCGAGGAGCCGATCCGGTAGATCTCGGGAATCGCCACCTCCGGCTCGCCGCGGATGATCCGACGGGCGTCGCGAACCAGCGCGGCGATCTCCAGCGACTCCTGCTCGGCGGCACGGATGGGTAGCGCCTCCGGCGGGTGAAAGGTCAGTGCCCCGAGGGCCCGCTCGCCCACGTAGAGAAGCCTCTGAACCGGACTCATCGCCCGCTCGGCCTCGCCCCGGGCGGCATAGTACGCTCGAATGACCCGGTTGCCGAAGGCATCGGGCAGTGCGTCGGCCAGCACGCCGGGCAGTCCTTCGAAGGCGGGCTTGCGGCCCAGCTCCTCGAAGCTCTGGGGGCCGGCCAACTCGGTCGGCAGCTGGATCGGGGAGATCTCCAGCCCGCTGCGGCGGAACTCGTCTGCGTACTCGAACACGATGCGGCCGCTCTCTAGCTCGACGACCGCGCCCACCGTCTCGCCCCACAGACGCACTTCCGCCTCGGCACGCACCTCCGGCGCATCAGCCACCCGACCGCTCCTGGCGCTCACGCAGCCGTGCCATGGGAGACAGCTCGAGTGCGGGAATGAAGTTCTCGAGGGCGGCCAGCCGTCCGTAGACGCGGAGCAGCCGGACCAGGGTAAGGAGGGTGGGGTTGTCCCCCTTCTCGGCGCGGTGGAGCGTGCTGCGGGAGAGGCCGGCGCGCTCGGCCGCCTCTTGCTGGGTCAGGCCACGAGTCTTCCGGAGCGCTACGAGGCGCTCGCCGATCTCCTGCATGAGCTCCCGGTCGGTGGCCGTAGTGTAGCTTTTATCGTACATAGCACTCCCTGCAGCCTAATTGTGTTGCTTTTATCATCCAGATCAAAGCTAGTGAGCAAGGGGCTCTCACGCAAGGGCTATGTCGCTTTTATCAGACCGACAGGCGGCGCGGTCGCGTGTCTGTATCATATTTGCAGCACTCTTCGCCCCTTCCCGCGCGGCCGGGCTCGTCCGCCAGGGCGTGAAGTAGTGTCCGGTGATACAGAGCAGGCGCAAGCTGAAGGTGTCCCCAAGGATCAGGGAAGAAGTCAGCGACCCCAACTCGCGGATCGGCGCAACAGACACTCAGCCCGCTGCTCCGGGGAGACGGTCTTCCGCCTGTCCTCCGTGCATTACATGGACACGATCAAGCACCGGGACAGCGAGAATCGAACCCGCGACCTCCATGACATAGTCAGCGCTCGGAGGGTGCCCAGGCACGGGCTGCGAACGACGGCAGGGAATCGGGACGGCGGGATTCGCGTTGAAGGCGCCGCTTGCGGCGGCTTCATACCGAGCGCCGCGCGGTCCTCCGCGCGGTGCGAGACTCCACCCGCGACCTCCTGAACCCCATTCAGAACAGGGACCAGGTCAGATACGACAAAACGTAGCATTCACGCGGTGTTCTGGGCATCGGTGTCGTAACTCGGGGCTCGACTTCAGCACAAAAGTAGCACCTAACTCACAACAACACTCACAACACGGCCGCAGCGGTATCGAGCTATCCGTCACCGCAGTTGTCACCACGCACACCTACCTTACTGCTGGGCTACTAGAACAGCCACGACGAACCTACGACCTGCGGATCAAAAGGACCTCTGGCGCCAGGTCGCAGATCCCCTCGGGCGTCGCCCCCTGGCGCACGGACATCGCAACAGTTCCGTGAGGAAATTCGAAAAATAGAGCGTGTTCGCGAGTCGGCAGTGGCTCGTCACCCCATGGATCGACCCGCCCCTCGGATCCCACGCCGCGAACTCCCAGTGGGCCTCCGTCGGCAGGCTGACCCTCAGCCACGCGGCATAGGCCATCGTCTCACCGTTTGCCGTAGACGACGGGGTGCCATTCCTTGCGCCGCTCGCGAAATCGTGCGGCGGGTCGGGACCGTTGAAAGACTGACGGTTCCCTGAAGAATAGGTGCAACACCATCGACACGAAGGCCTTGTTGAAGGTGGTGCAGGCGGACCGCGATCACGAGTCGGATCAGGAGCTATGTGCTACGACGTGTCATTGTGTAAAGAGCAGCGAAAGCTACGTCCCTCTGCGCGTCCAGATGACTATGACGCCCTCTTTGCCTCGAACCACAGAATCCGGCGGCAATTCTCAACGCTAGCTGGGGTCCAAACGACGAATACGATACCGCACGAGGCTTTCCAGGCCTACCTCGTCACGTTCAACAATCCAAACCAGCTGAGCGTTCCCCGCAGCCACTCTCGAACTCCAGGGCAGCGCAAGTCGGCCAATCCCCCGCGCGGATGAATCCAGGACGACGTACGGCCGCTGCTGTCCAGACCTCCACTGCTCGATCCACAGCGTACCGTCATCACCAACAATCACGCTGACCGCAGGGGGCAAGTATGGCGGGATCCTCGCCCGCTCGGCGTAGAGGCGTGCGAGAGCCGGATTATAAGGTCGGATTCCACTGACACGGGCGTTGACGAGGCTGTCGGACAAGGATCTCGGGATAGGGATGCCCTCAAAACCGTGCTCTTCGCTCACCAGTGTGTCTCCTTCAGCGTCCAGCATCACCACGTTCAACAACTGGCTCTCCATTTGCATACTAACAACGGCTGCCAACCTGCTGTCTGGCGATACGCCGTAGACAGGCGTCGTCGGGAATGGCTCAGCCACGGCACGCGCACCATCCGGAGCCACAATCGCGTTGAGGTCGGCGTAGGAGGGAGTGAGGATTGCGACAACCCGGGCCTGACCAGTGACTTCCAGTTGGGCGAGTACCCCGTACTCATCAAGGACATCGCCGCCAACAAGCATCCTACCTGCTCCATAGTACGCTACCGGCTGCATGAACCTCAGGTACGAGCCCGCCCCTCCGTTCCGAATAAAAGCGCGGGGTACGTTCAGCGTCCGTACCACCGTCAAATCCGGGCCAATGAGTGTGAGGCGCCCCTGCCAAGGATCGTTAACCCAAAGCGTGTCCGCGACCCATCCCAGCGGATGGATACCCTGGAACTCACCGGGACCCGAGCCAGCACGGCCCACCGAGCCAACGCGGTTACCGGCGTCGTCGTAGAAAAGTACCGCAAGATCCATACGTTGCGCGAAGGCGACAATACCATGGGGACCCGGCGCGACATCACTAATGGCAACAAGATCGTCAACCTCGCCATCGATGCGTATCTCCTCGACAAGCGAGAATGTGCCACCGGCACCCGATAGCACACCTTCTTCTTGGAGGCGTGATGGTCTTGTGTCTCCGCATGAGAGCATGCCCACCGGCACCAAGGAGAGAACGAACGCGAGTACGGCTCGCGATTCGCTCCACCCAGCCGCGGTCCTCGGCATGGGGGAAGCGGTAGCAGGCCGGTTGTCGATACGCATGCTCGGAAGGTGTGCTGTCCTGGGCTAACGTCTCAGCGATCTGCCCGCCAATAGGGTATCGATGGCACTAATGAGTTCCGTTCGGGAAGGGACATTATGAAACCACCAGCCGTTTACTAATACGGTCGGCGTGGAGACACCTCTCGGGTCGAGGCGAGCCGCGAACTCGTGCACGGCATTCTGCCGGACACTCGCCTCGGTTCTCGCAGCGCATCGCTCGATTACGTCGATTGGGCTGATTCCCGCATCGTTTGCATAGGATGCCCACGTCTTAAGGCCGAGGGAATCCTGTTTCTGGAATACGGCATCCACCCAACTCCGGAATGCCCCAAGGTCATACGCGCATTCTGCGGCGTGCGCAGCGGCCCGCGCAAACCTATGGTAATCCAATGGATAACCAAGGTATGTGACGTATACATCTCGAGGCCGTTGGCCGAGCAAGGCGGTGAGGGTCTCGTGAAAGGCCCTGCAAGCTGGACATTCGAGATCCGTAAACGTGACAACGGTGATTGGTGCCGTGGTATCCCCGCCCAGAGGAATGCCCGCCTCCAAAACTGACTCCCAATCGCGTACGTATTCAGGAGATCGGGTCTCGGAAGGACCCGCGTTCTCCTCCAAGAATACTCGGTACACGACACTAGCTGCCACCACCACCGCTGCTACGGCAACGACACCCGACGTAAGCTTATCCAACTTTCCACTCATGCACAACTCTCCTGTCTAGCCAGCCGATCCCCAAAAAAAACGAGCTGAGCTGCATGGCTGCGTTCAGGCAAGACTTAAGACTACCACGAGCAGGACGAGAGAGCCGACACACCCCAAGTTGAGGTGATACCGGGGCGGCGCGCCGAGCTAGGTTGCTCGACGCGCCCTGTCCGCTTCCCGAGCGCCCACGGATGGATAAGGCAGATCGTCGGGTCTAGTTTTCCGCTCGCCGCTGCTCACTCAGGAACAGTGCAACTGACGATGTAATCATACTCCTCTTGCCCGGCGAAGCAGGTGATCGCCAAGCAGCCCTCTGCCTGCAAACAACCATGCAATAAGCAAGTTTGCCGAGGATTGGGCGGACATTCATGCACACAGATCACGCATGCACCACCACCTTCCGCACTTGCTGCCGCGGGACCCAGCGTGAGAGCAGCCGCCCCCATCACGGCAACCGCGAGACCTTGAATGATGCGAATTGATGGCCTCATTTCTCCCTCCGTGTTGAAGTGTCGACTCTTGATCCTTGATCCCAGTGTGCTGGGAGTCTCCTCCATCTAGGTGCCGCACCACAAATGAATGCTAGCGCCTCCATTTGTCCGCGCCAGGGTCCAAACACGCCGTTGGCGCGGTCCAAATCTCAGGTACACAGGCCACAGAAGCAGGTACGAAGACTGGGTGCGCTTCTAAGGAAAGAAGCGGCGCAATGCCTCGCCGACGGATCACGGTGCCCATTCACTCCATGGCGGCTCGCACTGGGCCCGCCGGCACGACTTGCGGAAGTTCGACCGATCAACGATCCCCAGTAAGCGCTCCGCGACCGAACGTGGAACACGCCGGCCCACCAGCCAGATCCACGCCTCACAGCGCAATCGTGTCCATAAGTGCTCCCAGCGGTCGAAGCCCAGTTCGGCGAGCGGAACCCGGAGCCGTCTAGATGCGATTTGCAGCGCCCTCGCAATCTGCTTCTGGGTCGGGTTGCGGTTAGGGTTGGCTAGCAGCAGATCAACAACTTGCGTGGAGTATTCCGTGGGCCCCAGTGCGGCGACAAGATGATCACAAAACCCCGAGCCACGTGCCACACCAGCGCCGAAGAGTGTGCTCAGCAGCGCCAACGGGGTGAAATCTTCCCCCACGATGAGCCGACCCCCCTTTGTCTCGACACTCACTACCGCTCGGGCGACGACATGCGTTCCGCCGCACACAAGAACAGGGTGTGCAGGCAGGCTGTCCATTCGATCAGCTGCGCCCAGATCCAGAATCGTCCAGTCCGGGAGCACACCCTCGACCTGCTCGGTATCATGCCCAATCCCGAGCCGATCGAGGCAACGCGCCACGCGCCGCGCCAGTCGGGCGTCGTCAACCAGCAGAAGTGCGTTGAGGGGAGGCCGGGTCACGGTCTTCGTGTGTTTGCGTCCGCCAAACCCATCTTGGTCTCGGGGTACGGTACGGCGGCCAGCCAGCGCTCCAGGGCTCCTGTCGGTTCCTAGGAGCGCTCCATGTGTTCCCGATAGCGCTGGACGCCCGACGTCAAGGGCCCGTTGCACAGGAATGGGCAAGTTGTGCCGTCCACTATCAAGGCGATGGTTACTTCTGCTCTCGCCCATCGTGCGCCCAATCTAGAGAGATTCGCCCCGGTAAGGTCTCCTGCGATGAAATGGCGGAAGTCGCCGTAGGTGACGAGTATCCAAGGGACAGGTCGTCTGCGGCGCAGTCATGCCGCCGCCACCCGGGGACCGACACATCGACTGTGTTGCCATCGATGCCAGCCGCGTTGACGACGATGACAGTCTGCTCTACGCCGTTTGCCCAGCGAGGACGAGTCGCCGGCCTCTCGGGCAGGCCGATCGACGTGCGATGTCGTTATCGTGTTGCCGCAACCTTGGTGCGCACCGGAACGTGCAGAAGAGGTGGGATAGGTACTACCGGGGCTTCAGCTGCGACGTCGCTTATGCGAGATGTCTTGCTGCAACATACTGACACTCAGGTTCTCGGGCAAGCGGTAGATTCAAAGGGTATATAAACACGCCGCGCTCTTCCGCTCGCTCAAGTAGCACGTAGCGGCCCCTGTCAATCCTCCGGATATGTCAGACAGCGGATCGATTCGATCCGCATATCCCTCTGCCCAGGCGAGCCACTCCTTGAAGCCGTCACCGTCAGCGGCCAGGGCACCACCTCGGCCACCGCGCCGCAATCGCGACAGATCGGGAGGACGCGATCCACCCATGACTGGCGGTCGCTGACCACGACGACTGGGTAGCGGGTGAAAGATGATGTCACAGCCACTACCTTCAAGCGGCTCACGGGCGCCCCGGGCAGTCGGCCCCGTGGGGAGCCAAGCAGCGCGTCGCGCTGCGGTTGTTCGCCAGTATAGGGGGTTCACCTATCTGGGCTATGACCCCAAAAAGTTGAACAGGTAGGTAATGTGGAGTTGACCTCCCGGAGAGGTGATGCGTAACGTGAACTGGTTGCGCAAGGGAGGTCAGATGATGGGAAAGACGAAGCGGAGCTACTCACCGAAGCTGAAGTTTCAGGTCGTGCTCGAGGCACTCACAGGAGAGAAGACGCCGGGTCAGATCGCGAAGGCGTACGGGGTGCATCCCAACACGGTCGGCTTGTGGAAGAAGATGTTTTTGGAGCGAGGACCGGAGCTCTTCGCCGAGGATACGGCGGTGAGGGAATACGAGCGCCGGATCGCGGAGCTGGAGCAGCTGGTCGGTAAGAAGGAGGTGGAGATCGCTCTCTTAAGAAACTTCTTGCGCCGGAGCGAATGACGACGGAGCAGAAGGTGGAGCGCGTGCTGGAGGTCGAAGGGCGATTCTCTCTCGGGGCGGTGCTGGCGGTGGTGGATCTGGCACGTTCGACGTGGCACTACCACCGGAGGGTTCGACGGAGCTACGAAGAGAAGTACAGGCACCTGCGGAGGCCGCTGCAGGAGATAGCGCGGGGGCACCCGGAGTACGGGTATCGGCGGGCGACGGTGGAGCTGAGAGCCCGAGGCCACCGGGTGAATCGGAAGGTGGTGCAACGACTGCACCGGCTGTGGGATTTGCCGTTGCTGCGCGGGACGAGGCGGCCAAAGCCGAGTGGGATCCGCCAGGCGATTCAGGCAGCGGGGAGGCGGATCGACCGGCGCCCGAAGGGGCGGGCGCGAATCGCGCCGTTCAAACTCCTCTACACGGACTTCACGGAACTGGTGTACGCGAGCGGTCGGAAGAAGGCGCACCTGATTCCGATCGTCGATCACAGGAGCAAGGTGGCGGTCGGTTGGGCAGTGGGTGAGCAAGCGGTGACGGACGTCGCCCTCGAGGCGTGGAAAGCCGCCAGGCAGATGCTCTCGAAGCTCGGCGTCTCCTGGCGAGGGGCGATCGTGCACCACGATCAGGACCCGGTCTTCACCAGCTACGGCTGGACGTCCAGGCTGCTTCTGCAGGATGGCGTTCAGCTGTCCTACGCCCTGAACGGCGCCGGTGACAATCCAGAAATGGAGGCGTTCAACAGCCACTTCAAGACCGAGAACCAGTCGCTGTTCAGCGAAGCCAGGACCTTCGAGGAACTCGCCGCTGTTCTCGCCGAACGCTTCGAGTACTATAACCGCGAGCGACGCCATTCTACGATCGGCTATCTCGCACCCCTGAGTTA
>Ga0180437_10000114_pt1 | contig 173051 bp, 289 predicted proteins | sample SS_ome_4_FD_132410 | JGI IMG/M metagenome (GOLD analysis project Ga0180437, IMG submission 132410) | Hypersaline lake sediment archaeal communities from the Salton Sea, California, USA - SS_3_D_1 metaG | ecosystem: Environmental > Aquatic > Non-marine Saline and Alkaline > Hypersaline >...
GTCGCTCCGGTTGATCCGGTTGCGCCTGTAGGTCCTGTCGATCCGGTGTTACCTGTGGGTCCTGTGTTGCCCGTGGCTCCGGTCGCTCCTGTTGCTCCGGTGGCTCCTGTTGCTCCGGTGGCTCCTGTTGGTCCGGTTGCACCTGTCGCTCCGGTTGATCCGGTTGCGCCTGTAGGTCCTGTCGATCCGGTGTTACCTGTGGGTCCTGTGTTGCCCGTGGCTCCGGTCGCTCCTGTTGCTCCGGTGGCTCCTGTTGCTCCGGTTGATCCGGTTGCGCCTGTAGGTCCTGTCGATCCGGTGTTACCTGTGGGTCCTGTGTTGCCGGTTGCTCCGGTCGCTCCAGTGGCTCCGGTCGCTCCTGTTGCTCCGGTGGCTCCTGTTGCTCCGGTTGCACCTGTCGCTCCGGTTGGTCCTGTCGATCCGGTGTTACCTGTGGGTCCTGTGTTGCCGGTTGCTCCGGTCGCTCCAGTGGCTCCGGTTGCACCCGTAGCACCGGTTGGTCCGGTGTTGCCTGTGGCTCCAGTCGGACCCGCAGTAGTAGGACCTGTAGGACCAGTTGGCCCTAAGGGAGCGAACCCAAGACCTACATCACCATTGTTTACAAAACTTCCCCCGTGCGAAAGATAGGTGACATCGTAAGTATGATAAGCCCCGCTGTCCGTATGGTTTGTTACCTCGTACGTAACAAAACCCTGAGTTCCATCAGTGCGAAATACCCGGATGTGGTCGCCGGTACTGATCTCGTCCAGCGTTGCGTCCACATTACTCAAGTTCTTATCTACATCACTGGCATAGACCTTTGTAGCTAACGATGGAACCGCGTTGTCTAGCTCGATGAACCCGTTGGACGGAGGTGGACTTGTGTCGGTGGAGTACTGATACTCTAGAGTCCAACCTCCAACCACGCCCGTAGGACCGGTCGGGCCGGTGGCTCCTGTCGATCCTGTTGGTCCGGTATTGCCGGTATTGCCGGTAGCGCCTGTGGCTCCGGTGGCTCCTGTAGGGCCTGTCGCTCCGGTAGATCCCGTAGCACCTATCGCGCCGGTAGATCCTGTTGCTCCGGTGTTGCCAGTGGGACCGGTTGCTCCGGTAGCGCCCGTGGCTCCGGTGGGACCTGTGACTCCTGTGGAACCTGTTGCTCCGGTGGCTCCCGTAGGTCCTGTGGCACCAGTCGATCCTGTCGAACCCGTAGATCCCGTCGCTCCTGTATTCCCAGTAGCGCCTGTAGTACCTGTTGCGCCGGTTGACCCGGTGGCTCCTGCCGGGCCAGTGCCTCCCGTAGCACCGATTGGTCCTGTTGGACCTGTGGCTCCAGTGTTGCCGGTAGCACCGGTAGATCCTGTTGCTCCGGTAGCACCTGTCGATCCGGTGTTACCAGTTGACCCAGTGTTACCAGTGGCTCCGGTAGGTCCAGTCGCTCCTGTCGGACCTGGATCACCCTCAACTGCGAGACAAACAACGCTTCTGTTGTTGTTTACTAGGTCGCCACCGCTATCAATGTTTGAAATCGCCGGGAAACGGACATAACCAGTCTGTTGAGTAGCGTCCGCGTCAACAGAGAATATATGCATACGGGACGCATCAGCTTGATCTTGAAGATAAAGGGTGTTCCCTGTCTTACCAAGGGCCAGCAAAAATGCTGTTACATCGACACTATCATTATTCAGATTGTCGAAATATGCCGCTGTTGCCGAAGACTGTGTTGCGTTATTTAACCTAAACCGACCATTGCCAGGGTCGGCATCTCCGGTCGAAGTACTAAACCGATAAGTTGTGCAGTTTGCCCCGGCCCCTGCGGAACCGGTGGGACCTGTCGGTCCGGTGTTTCCAGTAGCACCGGTTGGTCCGGTGTTGCCTGTGCCCGTGGCTCCTGTTGGTCCGGTAGGGCCGGTAGCCCCTGTGCTGCCCGTCGATCCGGTTGCTCCGGTGGGTCCTGTTGATCCGGTAACACCGGTTGATCCGGTAACACCGGTTGATCCGGTGGGTCCTGTTGATCCTGTAGGCCCGGTGGGTCCCGTTGAACCAGTGGCACCTGTAGGTCCCGTGGGACCTACCGCAGTAGGACCAGTTGCTCCAGTAGGACCTGTGGGTCCAGTGTCCCCAACAGCACCCCTCAACCTAGTGACAGTTAGAACGATGTCAGTCTCTGCCGTCTCAGTAGAGGCCGCGTCTTTTTCAAGCTGTAAAGTTAAGTAATCGCCAGCCGATAGCTCCGCCAAAAAGTCGGCACCGAAAACAAGGGTATCGTTACTATCATCAGAATGGATATTGCCGCCGGGTAAAACAACGGCGTCGTTCTTTCTGATTCGACCTCGATATTCACCCTCGGCACTGGAGTTAACTGGCATCCAGTACGTGATTCTGTAAAGACCATCAGCCTTAATATCGACTCGATCAGTGTTTACATTATCGTGTTCTATTACAGACGGTTCGGTTTCAATATCCGTCGTATCAAAAGTTATGTCCGACCAAGAATTCGTGAACGTGTAGTCAGTGGTTCTTCTGATTTGCAATGCCGCTAACGTCGCACCGGCCTCCGCCCCTGTGGCCCCTGTTACTCCGGTAGGACCTGTCGGTCCGGTGTTACCTGTTTGACCAGTCGGTCCGGTTGATCCCGTCGGGCCTGTGTTTCCTGTAGCGCCGGTTGATCCCGTTGGGCCTGTCGGTCCGGTGTTGCCTGTTTGACCAGTTGGTCCGGTGTTTCCCGTGGCACCCTTTAGCCGAACAACAGTTAGAACAATATCCGTTTCCGCTATCTCAACAGACGTGGCGTCTTTCTCAAGCTGTAAAGTTAGGTAGTCGCCAGCCGACAACTCCGCTAAGAAGTTGACGCCAAAACGGAGGGTGTCATCGGGCGTATGGGCATGAATCAGACTGCCGTCCAAAACGGTAGTGTCGTTTTTCCTGATTCGCCCCCGGTAGTCTCCTTCGGCCTGAGAATCAACCGGCATCCAATACGTGATTCTGTAGAGACCGTCTTCCTTAATATCGACTCGATCAGTGTCTACATTGTCATGCTCTATGACGGATGGGTCAGTCTCAATATCGGTGGTGTCAAAAGTTATGTCCGCCCAGGAATTCGTGAACGTATAATTCGTTGTCCTTCTGGTTTGCAACGCGGCTAATGTTGCACCCGCCGCCGCTCCGGTGGCTCCTGTTGCTCCGGTAGGACCGGTGTTGCCGGTTGGGCCAGTGGCTCCCGCCCCAGTGTTGCCGGTAGGACCAGTGTTGCCGGTAGGACCAGTGTTACCAGTGGCTCCCGCTACGCCAGTCCCGCCTGTGGGTCCAGTAGCGCCAGTAGCTCCTGTTGAACCAGTAGCTCCTGTTGAACCAGTGGAGCCGGTAGCACCTGTAGCTCCTGTTGAACCAGTGGAGCCGGTAGCACCTGTAGCTCCTGTTGAACCAACTCCCGTGGGGCCAGTAGCTCCGGTCGGACCAGTTGAGCCGGTGGGGCCAGTGGCTCCTACGGTCGCTCCCGTCGGTCCGGTTGCTCCGGTACTTCCGGCCGGACCTTGTGGAGCAAAACCTAACCCTATGTCCCCTGTGTTTACAAAAACACCGCCGTGGGAGAGGTATGTGACATCATAGGTGTGATAAGCACCGCTATCGATCGCACCCGTTACCTCGAACGTGACGAATGCGTTAGTTCCGTCTGTTCGAAACACTCTGATGTGATCACCAATGGTGATCTCGTCTAAAGTTAGATCGATATTAACGCCATGCTTGTCCAGGTCGCTAACATAGACCTTAGTAACCAGGGACGGATTAGCGTTATCAAACTCTATGTACCCGCTGACTGGCGGCGGAGAAGTATTGGTCGAGAAGCGGTGTTCTAATGTCCAACCACCAACTTCACCTATGGGGCCTTGAGAGCCTGTTGCACCCACCGGTCCAGTTCCGCCAGTGGGGCCAGTCCCGCCCGTATTTCCTGTTGGTCCTGTGGGTCCCGTGTTGCCGGTTGGGCCTGTTGGTCCTGGGGTTGTCGGTCCTGTCGCTCCGGTAGGGCCGGTTGCTCCGGTGTTCCCGGTAGGTCCAGTTGCTCCGGTGGGTCCGGGAGTAGTAGGTCCTGTCGATCCAGTTGGGCCTGTCGGACCGGTTGCTCCAAACCCTGTAGGACCAGTTGGGCCGCTAAGACCAGTTGGGCCGGTTCCTCCTGTCGGTCCCGTTGCTCCGGTACCGCCTGTTGATCCGGTCGAGCCGGTTGCGCCTGTATTGCCGGTAGGTCCGGTTCCTCCTGTCGGTCCCGTTGAGCCAGTTGAACCAGTGGGGCCGGTTGCTCCGGTGTTACCTGTTGAACCAGTGTTGCCTGTGGCTCCGGTGGCTCCGGTAGGGCCTGTTCCACCTGTGGGGCCTGTCGATCCAGTAGGTCCGGAGGTGGTGGGACCTGTTGCCCCAGTGTTGCCTGTGGGTCCGGTCGCGCCTGTAACGCCCGTGTTACCGGTCGGGCCTGTGTTTCCGGTATTTCCCGTAGGTCCGGTGGGACCTGTTCCACCAGTGGGTCCGGTTGGTCCGGTATTGCCAGTCGCGCCCGTGGGGCCAGAAGTTGTTGGTCCTGTTGCACCCGTGGGACCTGTTGCTCCGGTATTGCCAGTAGGGCCGGTTGGTCCAGGAGTAGTCGGTCCGGTGGCTCCGGTAGCACCTGTAGGACCGGTTGGGCCTGTGCTCCCCGTCGGTCCTGTCGGACCAGGAGTTGTCGGTCCGGTGGCTCCTGTCGATCCCGTCGATCCAGTAGGGCCTGTAGCTCCTGTGGGGCCTGTTGGACCAGGAGTAGTAGGGCCTGTCGCGCCGGTAGAGCCGGTAGGACCAGTGACACCTCGCGGGGCAAAACCGAGACCGATGTCGCCTGTGTTTACAAACGCTCCGCCGTGGGAAAGGTAAGTTACATCGTAAGTGTGATAAGCACCGCTGTCGGCCGCACTTGTTACCTCAAACGTAACAAAACCGTTTGTACCATCGGTTCTGAACACCCTGATGTGATCGCCCGCTTCGATCTCGTCCAGGGTTTTGTCAATGTTAGAGACGTTCTTGTCTACGTCGCTGGCGTAGACCTTCGTCACCAACGAAAGAGTAACGTTGTCAAATCTAACGTAACCGCTCGGAGGCGGCGGTGTCGTACTGGACGAGTATCTATACTCTAAAGTCCAACCGCCTACAGCGCCGATCGGTCCTATGGGGCCAGTAGCGCCAACACCTGTCGGTCCGGTTGCTCCTGTCGGACCCACAGATCCTGTCGGACCGGTGTTACCAGTCGAGCCTGTCGGTCCTGTTGGACCAGGAGTTGTCGGACCCGTTGCTCCTGTATTGCCGGTGGGGCCGGTGGGACCCGTTCCACCAGTTGGTCCTGTTGGACCAGGGGTTGTGGGACCAGTTGCTCCTGTCGGACCTGTGTTTCCGGTTGCTCCTGTCGGTCCGGTTGGTCCTGGGGTTGTAGGCCCTGTCGCTCCTGTGGGGCCGGTGTTGCCTGTGGGTCCTGTCGCGCCGGTATTTCCCGTCGGTCCGGTTGGCCCTGGAGTCGTTGGCCCAGTTGCTCCGGTGGGACCTGTTGATCCAGTGTTACCTGTTGAGCCTGTCGGCCCGACGGAACCAGTAGGGCCGGTGTTTCCTATCGGCCCCGTAGCTCCTGTGGGTCCTACGCCACCTGTCGGCCCAGTTCCGCCTGTGTTTCCGGTAGGTCCTGTGTTTCCAGTAGGACCAACACCGCCAGTCGGGCCGGTGTTTCCGATGGGACCAGTTGAGCCTGTCGGGCCGGTGTTTCCGATGGGACCAGTTGAACCTGTCGATCCTGTCGGCCCAGTTCCGCCCGTGTTTCCGGTGGGTCCTGTGTTTCCGGTCGCGCCCGTGGAACCTGTCGATCCTGTGTTTCCGGTGGAACCTGTCGGTCCTGTTGCGCCAATCCCGGTTGGCCCAGTACCGCCAGTCGGACCGATAGGACCAGTAGCTCCGGTCGGACCAATAGGACCCGTGGCTCCGGTTTCGCCAGCGCCGGTCGGCCCTGTCGGCCCCGTTGGACCAGTACCTCCGGTTAGTTGATTGACGCGATACACACTCTACCTTTATCGAGGGAAAGCCAAGGTGAACGAAGCCGAAAACAATACATCGCCTCCAACTCCTTCGACCCAAAGCGAACCCAGCGCTCCGAGATGGCCCATACTCTGTGTGCCAACCAGCGGTAAGAACGCAGTCATCGGGCCGCCGTTTTCGGTGCCAACCAAAAGATTGTTGGCTCCGTCTTCGTTTGTGACCTGGAAGTCCTGCATTCTGCGAGGCAGGTCTATCTGCAAAGTCGAACCGTTCGGAGCCTCTCCTTTGATGGTTATGATATTTGTTCCATAGTGGGCCGCATCCGGCATAACCAACGTCGGCGCTCCCGGTGTGCCCGGCACGCCGTCGGTCACAGGAGTGAACTGCAACCAGAACGGGTTGTTGTCGTTTATGGCGTAGGTAGCAGGATCGAAAACAATCCTGACATCCTTTCCGGTGGTCGGCTGAGTCTCGATCTTGCCCCTCGGGATGTTGCTGTCGTAGAACCCGGTATTGGGCGCTGTTATGAACGTGGCAAACGCCGCGTCGAAGTTGAGAGCGAACCCAAGACGATACTCGTCCACGACCCCCGCGTTCATGGCTTGCGGAGTCATAATGTCCACAACGTTCTTCCGCCTACGCCTGATGCTAAATAGTCGGTCCATACGATCCTCTACTTAATAAGGGGGTCATAAGTTTTTGCGCTCTTAGACGCCGCTTCCGACGCCGCGCCAACTCCATGCTCACCCTTTACTTTTTCATAGGTAGACTTGTGCGCTAAATCCCGCGCCTCCTCCCAAGAAGAGGTCACTTGGCCCTGAAAATTGGGTTGCAAACGGTTCGGACTGACATGATCCCGTTGGCGTTGAGTCATGACGCGCCTACGGTCTGCGCGATAAGCGTTTTCTTTGGCGGCTTTCGACACCCAACCACCTGACTCGCCGTCCTTGAGAACGAAGTCCACCCCGCCTGGATCGAACACTAACTGGACGTGGCCACCGCACGTGCAGTCCAGTATGAGATCCCCGTCCTTCACGAGATCGTACTGCGCAAATGTCAGCTTGCGGTCTTCCCGCTTCTGACAATCCTTACATTCTGTGTTGTATACAGGCATTTTGATCCGATCTATTTTTTAGCTACCGACCAATCCTTGGCGTGGGTTAGGACCGCTGCCACGTGCTTACACACACGATTGACGCCGGAAGGGTCTCTGATGATTGGAAAGCTCGCCGTCCCACGAGGTTTTCCATCGATATATTCTTCCGTCTTGGCGTGGTATTCCGGTCCCTGCCAACGCCAAGCCGGGCACGAACACTTTATATCCAAGTCCATCTTGGAGAACTTCGTGATTCTCCCTTTACGAGACGCCTTGATCTTGACGACCTTGGCTCCGTTGCCGCAATCGACAGAGAAAACCCAACGCAAATTCTTCTTGTCCACACGTTTGGTGCTCACAGCGCATCGGCTGGCACGCTCGACATACCGTGGGTTAAGGTTTTCCGTTATGGTGTCCATCCGAAGAGCGACCTTGACTCTGGCACCGCTTTTCAGACGGAGTGTCGGGGAGTTGTGTAATGTGTATAATCCGACAACAAATTCGGCAGACGCAGACTTTGTATTAGGAATCCCGTCGCGGTAAGGGTACTTCGTCTTAGGGCCTACCCACTTACCCTTGCCGAAGGCTCCGATACCGTCATTCTTGTCCTCGTTGTCGTCGTTAATCTCCGGACGTTCTTGGTCTTTTAAAAGATCGTCGGCCTCGTCCACTCGATGGATAGACTCGTCCTCAGGTTTGTCAAAGTTACGAGTTTCGTCGAGAGGTTTCACATAGGTCTTGGTGCCGGGAATATCCGACTCAAGAGGTAGCCCCTTGTCGCGTGGCTCGCCCCCCGGCAACGCCGACTCTGCCACCGGTCGTCCGTACGCCGGTCTAGTGGTAAGAGGTTGTGTTAGCGAAGTCTTCATCTCTTTTCAGGCTATGGCCGTTTTGAACTTGTCCTTGTTCTTCTGGTGTTCCTCACGCCATTTCTTGGCGTCCTCAGGACTCATGTTCTTGGTCGGATCAGCGGGCTTACCCTCTTCAAATCGAGACTCTTTCTCTTCGGCTGTCTCGGCTGTCCGCTCCAACGGATCAAGACGATCATGACGGCCAAACTCCCGCTCCTCCGCTTCCAGAGAACGTGCGTCGCCTTCTATGTCATCGGCCAACCGTTGCATCCTGGTGGCCAACGACATCATCTGGTTGCCGATGGTGCTCTCGAAAGCGGCGGCCTTCTTGGCGGAACTGTGTAAAGTCTTTGGGAGTCCCCGTAGAGGCCCGGTCTCAGACCACCCGGCTATGGAGTCCTGTAGAAGTTGGGCTACGCCGCGTTGCTGGTCCAAGGTGGCCCAAAGGTTGTCAGCGCTTTGACGTAAGGCCGCACAAAGATCCTCCGGGAACAACCCCTCCCCATGACGGCGACTCTTGATCCTAATTGGCCTGAACGCGGCCGTTGCCTCCATCGAGAAAGCTGCGATGTGGCGAAGCGACGACGCCAACGATAACCGACTGGGCCGTTCTTTCTCAGGATCGGCTTCCGTGATATCCGAAGCCAACTTCCGCAGAACACCAGCAATCTCATCGCCATTTTTGGCAGCGGCTGTCTTGGAATCCCCTTCAAGATCATAAATAAGGGCTATCAAGTCCTGGGTTTTGAGGGTCCCCCCTTGTGCCGATGCTGCCAGCCTCTCTAACCGTTCCACGGCCTCTGGAATGTTCATAACTTTCTCCTCAGATTGTCTTTTGACTCGTCGAATTCGGACATCCTCTAGGGCGTTCTCAAGCTCCTCGACCTTCTCTGGGCGTAAGGTGTCCTTGATCTCTTCGTAATCCAGCTTCGACGCTGCCAAGGCGGCAGCGCTCAAAGCCTTGTCCATCCGCATCAAAGTGTCCGGAATTCCGTGGATCAGGTGGGCGGCCACCTCGAAGAAGTGGTCCCGATGGTCTGATTTGTTGACGAGCGCTACAGCCTCGTCCACGTACTTCCGGAGTTGGGCGCACCTCAACCTAGCGTCCCCCAACTCCTCAAGGAGAAACACGGATATACCGCTGGCATCTTTGGCAGCGGCGGCTTCTTTTTTAGGGCGTCGCAGACAGGAGTCTTCCACCGTAAAATCTCTCCGAAACGAGCGTAGTCACGGGAGAGGTTTCACAAGAGAAAACCCAACCTTGAAACGGCTGTTAACTTTGGAAGACCTCTGGAAACTCCGCCATTAACTTAGCTTTGAACTCATCTGACTCGGCTACGAACACAGCCCTGATGACATCGGGGCGGTCGTCGAAGTCAGCTTGCAGCCGGGCCAGCTTCTTCTTTGGAGTAGCCGAAAAATCATAGGACTCCGGGAAATCATCACACATGCTGCGTGCGATCTGAATTCTGGCGTCCCCGGTACCGTCTTCCAACATTACAGCTTTCTTCTCTGCGGCTCTCGGATGAGGCTGCGCCCGTTTGGTCTTCTCGGAGACGTTCGTGGTCTTGAACGTAATACCGTCTTCTTCCCGGACGGCCTCCTTGGCCTTGCCGTCACCGCTTGTGGGGTCCGCCACCGCAGTGCCGCCACCGACCTCCTGGGTAAGCTTCATCCCCTCCTTCTCCTGCTTCTTCTTACCCTTGACCGTGGCCACCTTGGTAGGCTGGTCTTTGTCGGAAGTAATATACTGCGAGCGCAGAGAACGCTTCTTCTCCAGGTAAGCCTCCCGATCCTCTGGGGTCATACGTTCCAGGGCCTCTTCTTCTGAGATACCCTCGCCCGGATCGATCTGGACATTCTCCGCTTCCCTGAGGGCCGAACCAGCGGACTCTGCCGTCAACTGGCTCTTGGATTTAGCCGCTGTCTTCAAGGCTCGAACCGGAACCCCGTCCTGAGGCTCGACTACCTCCGTGCCCACCTTTGACTTACCGCCCATTTTGGACCGCGCCGCCTTGTTCTTCTTCTGAGTAGAAGAAGCGTGCTCAGCGGTGCTCATCACAACCTGTTCGTCCGAGTCAGTTGTAACAGGTTCGATGGGTTTGGCTTCCCCGTCATCACTCGTGGCTGGACGAACCTTGATGTTGGCCGAAACCGGCCTACCATAATCAGGGTTGTCTTCCTCATAGACCTCGGAAGGCACAATCCATTCAGCCGTGACAGCGCTCCGAAGTTGAGGGAAGTTATATTCCGCCCCAGCGTATTTAACGGTTGAGCCGTCGAACTCTACTTCCGAGTCCTTTGCGACAGTTATGTCGAAAGCACCTAAAGCAAAGCTACGAGTAGCTGTGAAACTATTGAAATCGCCTGATTTATATTTGATCTCCATTGTAATCTCCATTCGAGGTAAGAACCGCCCCTTCTGAAAAACGATAAATAAACTATTAAAGACGCCAATCGATGGGCCGACCCCCGAACATTTCGAGGGCGACGTTCACCTTTGAAAAAGGCTTGCTTCCGAAGAATCCCTTGTTTGCGCTCATAGGACTTGGATGCGCTGACTCGACAACCACGTGTTTCTCGGCGTCAATAAGAGACGCCTTGTCTCTCGCGTAACGACCCCAAAGGACAAAGACCATCGGGCGGTCCCGGTCACTCAAGAGTCTGATCACCGCGTCGGTGAATGTCTCCCACCCCTGGTCTCGATGAGATCCGGCCGCGTGCGCTCTCACGGTCAAGACAGAGTTGAGGAGAAACACGCCCTGTTCAGCCCACTTGAGTAGGTGGCCGTGGGTAGGGATAGGGCAACCAACATCGCTCCGAAGCTCCTTGAATATGTTTTGGAGACTAGGAGGAGCCAACGTTTCCGGTAGAACAGAGAAGCACAAGCCGTGGGCTTGCTTCCGACCATGGTACGGGTCTTGCCCCAGGATAAGAACGCGGACCTCGTCGAGAGGCGTGGCGTTAAACGCTGCGAAAACAGCCCCGGACGGTGGGTATACGGTGGTTGTTGCTCGTTCTTGTCTTACGAAATTGACGAGAGCTTGGAAGTAGGGCTTCTTGAATTCGGAGCCTAAAGCGGTTTTCCAAGAGGGATGCACGTGCTGGACTACACCGTGCTATTGGAACTTGTCCCCCACATTCTTACTGGTCGTAAAACCCAAATACCACCCTTTGTCCCGGTTCTTTTTGACGACCTTGAGCATGTCCCGCTTACTGCCTTGTTCCTGAATGACATCGCTCTCATCCACGGCGCTGTATGCTTTGCTCTTAGGGATGGCCGCCTCCTTGCCCTTCTCCTTGTTCTTCTTCTGTTGCGCTAAGAACTGAGGCGGGATCTTTCCTTTACCTTTCTCTTTCTTCTTGCCGTCGTCTTTGTCGTCCTTCTTGCTGTCGTCTTTCTTACCGTCGTCCTTGCCCTTGGATTTTTCCTTCATCTTCTTCTGTTGCTCCAAGAACTCGGGGGGCAATCCCTTTGAGTATCGTTGAAGGACGCGCTCAGCGGAAATCTTGATAGTCATACCTATATGCTCCTATAAACCAAAACCTACTCGACCTTGATAGAAGAGATGAGTTGGTAGATCAAATCCTTCTGGTCGCCCGTGAACTTCCATCTGACGTTCACGTTCTTGTCGGCCCACTTCTTCGGATCACTCTTCTTCTCTTCTGACATAGCCAACCAGTCGGCGCACATCTCTGCGACATCCAGGTCGGGCATCTTGGTCGCATCCACCATTTCAGACGGAGGCTTATCCCGGTCGTCGCGATTTATCAGATCCACTTTCTTGGTGCAGTGGAACTCGGGGTGGTGCCGGTTGTTTTTGACATGATGCTCCGTCGCAGCATTCATCTTGTCTTCAAGGCCCTCGGGAGTGTCGAAGTCCTTGCCGTCATCCTTACACTTGTACTGCCACGTGATCCAAATGTAAGGATCGATTTCCGGCTTCTTGAGTTTACTCTGGTCGTGGTCCTTGGCCTGATCAGTTAGACCCTTGAACTTCTTAGGGTCGTGCTTCTCGATCTTCCGGCAGTATTTCTGGACCCTCTTGATGTGCTCGCTGGTTCTCTTGTCAAACCAGTCCTTCATCTCCTTAGTAGGGAGATCAGCGTCGGCGCGTAAGAATCGCGCCACAATACGTTTGGCTGAAACACCCATTAGTGACCGTACAACGGGCTTGTTTGGTACAAGGGTTTGCCGCCCCACTTATGGGCGCTGGCGTAGCTGGTGATCTTAACAGAGTCGCCCGGCTTTACACGCTTCTTCATGGGCTTGGAGTTTCTGGCGTACCGACCTGGGATAGGTACTACATAATCAGCCGTCTGGTCCTGCCGGACTGTCTTTTGGGCAAGCCCACGGATTTCTACGAACTTGGGGCCAATGACCTTCGTGACTTCATAGAAGTCGATATTGGTCTGGTCGTACCCCCACGACGAGTAAAGAATATCCCCGACGTTAAGGCTGTGTTGAAACTTAAGCCTCTCCTGCCGCCTCTTCTCCTTGGCTTCCAACTGCTCTCTACGATCCTTGGCTCTCTCTTCTATCTCTCGCTCCCGATGCCTCTCGTCCCGGTAGCTGTAATGGAAAAGAGGCTTGTTCTGCTTGCCCACGAAACCTATGGCGAAGTACTTGATCTTGCTGCCCCTCGGAACTTCATAGGTCCAAACAGCCATGTCTGTCCCCTTGGGGATGTAGGGGTCGGTGCCCCGAACCTCCGGGGGTAGATAAGAGGAACGAGGTAATGTGATCCGCCCTCTGTAGGCGGCGACATACCGTTCGGCAACTCGACTGGCTGTAGGCATATTATTTCTCGACTAGCTTGAGGGCGTCCACGTTCACCGTGTCGCTCTCGGTCTCTTTATTCAGGTCCTCGACGCTCTTTTTCTTAAGCTCTTTCACATCCAAATAATCAGCCCCGTCTCCATCCCAACCGAACCGGACTTCACGGCTTGCGCCCCAGCCGCCAAGCATACTCATCGTGACCATGACCTTCTCAAGTCGGTCGAGCATATCCGGAGCGCTAGTGACGGTATAGGTCCTGGTTTCCTTGGATTGTTGAGCAGTCAAGAACCTGTTTAGGACTCGCTGGCGCATCTTGTCTTAGTCGAGAGATGAAAGGGTTAAATACAAAGGCCGACCCCGGAGGATCGGCCTTTGAGGGAATGTTCCAGCCTTACGACTAGACGCGAGTGACCACGATCCTGGTGAGGCCACGCGGGTTGAAAGCACCGATGCCCAGATTCTCGAAGCACGAGAAGCCGATGGTACGGGCCTTCGGATCGTCCGCCGACAGAACGGTGATCTCGGTGCGAACCGGGATACGGCCGAACTGCTCAGGCTCGCAGCAAACATACGCGAAGCCGGACGGTACCAGCCTGGATGTGATGATCTGAGCACCCCACAGAACGGCCTGGAGACCGGTCTTGAGCAAGGTGGCCTGACTCTCGATATCCAGAATGTCACGACCGAACTTACGGATGTCCGCGTAATCGACGGCGTTCATGTAGATGCGAGCGACACGGAGATCGTGCCTCTCAACCTCTGCGAACGCATCAGCGAGCACTGCGGGCGAAATGGGCGCAACCACCGGTACGTCTGGGTTGGTCTGGCCCGGAAGTGTGTCGAAGCCCGAGACAGCGATGCTGTCAAGGATTGCAAACACACGCTCGTCCTCTGCCGCCTGAATCTGAGCCTTGGCCAGATCCTGAGCACGCTCGATGAGATCGAAACGACGCTCCTTGATCTGGGTCAGGGGGATTTCAGGGTTCGAGGCAATCTCAAACAAGGGGAAGATCACGCGACGCGGCTTCTGAATGGCGAGAATGTTCTCACCCTCTTCACCCACGACGAACGCCGTGACATCCGGGTCCTTGTCATAGATCGGCAACGCACCGTCGGGCAGTTGCTCGACGAGGAAGGTCTTGCGACCAACGGCCGAGTAGTCCCGACGAAGACGGAGCGGTTGAATCATGGAAGCGGCGAGCTTCGCACGTCCAGCGGCCGTCTTGATGTACTCGCTGATGACTTGTTGCTTGACTTGGTTAGAAACTTGACCCATGGCTATCCTCCTAGGCCCTCATGTCAAGCACGAGTAGCGAACTGTTGGCGTCTGGAGCGACCTTGACAACGCCCATCAGGGTGCAGAACTCGATGGCGTTCTGACCTGCGACGTTGTACTCATAGGCGTCCGCGAGTTGGTTAGTGAGGTATCCGTTCGCGCTGGCCCAGAGCTTTTGGCCCGGAGCGTACGTGATCGGGTTTCCAGCACCACCGCCAAGTAGGACCTGCGTCTCGTAAATCGAGACCGCAACACAGGAGCCGCTACCGCACACATACGGCCCTCGTCCCGAAGCCACACCAGGGGTGTTCTCGAAGGGGTTTCCCAAGGAATCGTTGAGATAGACTCCAAGGGGCAAGAGCGTGGCGCTGTAATCGCCGCCGATCTTGACCGGTCCGCCATGATAGTTGTTGCCAATATCAGGGCGCGTAAAGGCAATCGAGGCACCAAGGATACCTACCTTGGAAATCCCCGAAAGCGTCGTGGAGACGGTGTTGGCTGCGGTGACGACAGGAGGATTCGCTTGCGTGAACGCATCCGGCGTCAACATACCCACTGAATTGCGGGTCATGACGTGGAGGAGTTGCACGCGACCGGAAGTCTCCCGGAAATCACCCGAGCTTTGACCGCCGATGGCAAAAGATGTCATATTTGACCTCTCTCCTTTTTCACAGGCGTTTCACTAGGGTGCTTTACATTCGATCTGATCTAAGCACCTTAGACCCACACAGAGGTCAAGGTGGGAAAGCGTTGATTAGCGAGTTCCGAAAACGTCCCGAACGTCAGGGGCCGACTTCCAGAGCTTGGACAGCTTGTCGATACCTTCGTCTCCACCAGCGGACGAAGCGCCGCCCAGCTTAGAGACACCCTCGGTAGGCTTGGTACCAACTGTCCGGGTGGAAGCGGTACGAACGGCCGCCTCCTTCTTCTCGCCCTCGTCCTCGTCCTTCTTCTCGTCCTCGCCCTGTTCAGCGGCGAAAAGCTGTTGAAGGACCTCGTCTTCTGGACCCAGGTCTTCGACGGTCACATCCATCTGGGCTGGCTCCATTTGGATATCCGTCTCAGCCGTCTGGCAACCAGCACCGGCCAGCATGTCGTCCAAAACCTGCTCGTCGGTCTGGATCACTTGCTCCTGGGGCTGAGCAGTCTGTGTCTGTTGCTGCAAAGCCTCCTGGATCATGTCCTGGACCTGTTGGCTGACTTGTTGAACGTCCTGGACCTGGACCTGTTGGTCCTGGGCTTGCTGGGCCTGAGCTTGCTGGGCCTGGACCAGTTGCTGAATCTGCTCCTGGGCCTCTGTGAGATTCCCGGCCTGGATGTTCTTGACCACCTCTTCGGCTGTCACATCCTTGGCTTTCTTCTCCTGGCCCTCCTCGTCGTCGTCCTTCTTCTCGCCTTCGTCTTCGGCGGCGGCTTTGTCACCCTCTTCGGCGGCGGCTTTGTCACCCTCGCCCTCGTCATCGGCCTTCTTGGACGACTGTTGATCTTGGTCCTGATCGCCACCCTGATCATCGTCATCGTCATCGTCTTCATCGTCGCCCGCCAACCGCTTGTGGGTATCGATCAACTCTTGATCGGGCAGGTGCATGAGAGACACGGACTGATCTTCGATGGCTTCCTCAGAGGCGTCCTTCATCATGAGCTTCGCAACAGCGATGCACAGATCCGCCTTCTTGAGTAAGACCTCTTTCGACGCCGTCTTCTCCGGATGATTGAAGGTATCGCCCCTCATCTCAGGCATACCAATCTCATTCCGACGAACGTCGTCACCAGCGTACTCGGACTCCCAGGTGTTAGGAGTGTGTACGTCTTCAGCGAACGTTGACGGATCGCCTGTGACATACTCATCCGCAGGGGGCTGGGTACGGGTCTGGTTCATGGTGTAAGGATCTGCCACTTTGTTTAGAGCAGCAGCCTTCTTCATTACTTCTTCTCGATTCCAGGTAGAACGCTCACGCATGGCAGAGTTCCTTTGTTGTTATGTCTGTGTGTTTGTATAAAAGATTTACGACCGTCCTAAGGCGTACAGCCGACCTTTTTCCAGCAATTGGGCAGCTTCGCTGCCTGTCACTGCCCGGCCGAGCACCTGACGACAAGCCGTCAGGTAGGTCTCTACATCTTCATATGGGCCTGTCCCACCTACATTAAGAACGGCCCTATAAACTCTATTTTCGCCAGCCATTGAGGATTTCTTAGTCAGCAAGTCAAGAACTCTGGATACAGCTAACACCTCTCTACCCGTAAACCCAGCTTTCCTAACTAAGGACCAACCTCCGTACCTATGTAGAATTACTCCGTGAAGAACCTTTCTAGCCTCTGTCTTTCCAACAAAAGAAATCACCATTTTGGCGACCTTACGCCATCCGGGGTTCTTCAAGGCTGACCGGATCAACGTCTCATTTTGTTGGTTAGGATCGATAGCCCGGACCTTATCCACTTCTTGCTTGTTAAGTTCTTCTCTAATGTTTTCAACGACTTGGTCGCGGACCGCGTCCGTTAAGTCGGTAATAGCTTTTTGAAGAGGGGCCTCCTGTTTAGGCTCCTCTTTCGGGGCGACATCGTCGTCAGGCACGAACTGTTGTTGCTGACCCAGCCGGGCGGCCTTGGGCATATGGTTAGGATCAGCCACCGGAGACGGACGCGAGAAAGCTATGTTCATTCGTGTTTCAAGGCCCTCAAACCCGTCGGCCGAGAGAATGTTCCTGAGGACAGCGCCCTTGAACGCCGGGTTGGCAACCCACGAGGCTTCGATGAACTTAACAGAATCAGGGTCCGAAAAATGACCACATAGCTCAGCGATTATACGTTCGATGCCCTGTTCGTCCCTGAACTTATTACCCTTGAAGTATCGTACACAGGAACATAGCTGGGCTTCGTCCAGCGCCACGTTTCCACACTTCGTGCATGTGGTGGACGAAGTGGAGCATCCCATGGACAGGGTGCCCAACTGACCGCTCTTGATGGCCCGGATCAGAGGAGCGTGTCTAAGATCGTTAGCAATCAGGATGTCGATGTATACAGAGTCTCCAACATCCCTGGCCGCAGCATCTATGATTCGACCTTTGGATAGCTCCGGGATCTGGACGTGCTCAACATAGGACTGAGCGCCTACAAACGTCTTGAAGCTGGCCAGTAAGAGCTTGCGCTCGAAAGCGTCGTTATTGTTGTTAACAAACGGGGCCGTCTTCGGGGTAATGTAATAATCGGTATACTTACGATCCACCTCAAAGCCGTCCACAAAGTGGCGGCCGAGAGGAGCCGTTGCCTCATCAACATCCACTGACGCCACGATGGTCGCGTGGCTCAGCATGTACTTGGCCGGATCATACTCCTGTAGGATGACCTTGGCTGTACGCTTCTGAAAGTCTGGCGAAGGAATTACGGCGTTGCTGCGCAGAGCATCCCACTCCGAAAAACTTACGTCCGGCTTTTGAACAGTTGCTTTTGCGTACTTGAGAAAAGCCATCTGACCTTTAGCCAACCCTACGCTTCAGTTCTAACACTAGCTGAGACAGCTTTTCGAACGACTGTCTAGCCTCTTTGCTGCTCTCGTAGGACTCTGACCACCCTTCGTCCAATAGAGGGTTCACACCTTTCAGATCCTTACCCAAATCTTTGAGGGACCCCTCAGTCTTACCTACAGAACGCGCTAAGTCCGTCATAGCTTTGTCGATATCACGGACCAACTCGTGTAAGCTCTTTCCAGCGCTTCTTGAAAGACCCCGACGGTCGTAAGTCGTATTTCCGCCTCTGCTCACCACCCTAACGACTCCCCCTCAGGATTCAGAATGGAGTCAGATTTGATGAGGAACAAATCCTGCGGGCACGCAAAAAGCCGCACACATGCGCCATCCTTCATCTTGTAAGTGGTGCGACGCATCTGGGTTCCACACTTGGGGCAAGAGGGCTTCCCAGCATCGATTTCCCTCTGGGTCGCCCGGTATGTGCGGTTCAGGGCAACCCAGTAGGCGGCGGTTTTCTCTACGTGTTGCTGAATCCTAAGGTCTCTCAGCCGCTCTGAGACGCGATAAAACTTCTCGACTTCATCGCGTAAGCTATCGTCCGAAACTCCGGAGGCGGCGTAACGATGCCACAGCGCATCGTAGGCTCCCACCTCATTCGCGCCATCCTTCCAGAGTTTCGCCAACTCATGATAAAAACCAGCGGGTAATTCAGACCCTCTCCACGGGGAAGAGGATGCCCAACGTTTTCGAGCTTCGGCAATGTCGTAGCTCATGTAAGATTGATCGAACTCCGGAGGCATGTAACATGTGAGTTTGGGGTCCACCCGGATGATTTCGTCCGGCGACATCCGTTCGTTGCCATAAGGCCACTGAACGTCAACTTGCCCCAACCCACGGTGGACCGCTGTTACGCGGCCCACGAACGGAGAAAGCGTAGATCCAGACGCCGGGGCGAATCGTTCAACGACATCCCCGATGCTGTAATCCTTAACGAGTTTCCAGAAGTCGATCAATTTGAATCCCGCTTACGTTATGGAGCGAGAGGGCGGCCGTTCTCTGCCTTGCCGTGATGCACGCCAGAGGAATCATCGTTCCCGTAGGCTTGCATATACGGCTCGTCAGCTTCCGTCTGATGCGGCTGCGACGGATTCTGGAAGGTGTCCATGTACGGCTCATCGCCGTCACGCTGAAGGACCTCCGCCTTCTTGTCGCTGGCTTGCAGAATCTGAGCTTGCCGAACGGTCATAGACTTCTCACCGTAGGCGGCGGTCTCGAAATCGTCAGCAACCCGATCGATCTCGTTCACGAGTTCCTTGGCTTCTTCGAACTTCATGCCCCACTTCTCGTGATTCTCCTGGATTGTGCTGGCAATACGATCCAGACGAGCCAGAACGCGGTCGGCAGCGCTTGTGTCAAACTCCACTTTGTTGGACATCTTTCTCCTCGCTAGTTTCTCTGTGGTTGTTAACAACGTCTCATCTTGAGGTTGTGGTTCTCCTGCAAGACGAGCTAACAAACTATTATAGGCGGTCGGATGGATTACACGGTCGTACCCCTCTGTCCGAATCGCCAAATCTAGAGCCGCCCGATACTGAGCGTCACGAGGCACTCCCTCGATGTTTACTGTCAACACCGGAGCCTGGAGCCATCTCTGAGCGGACGCCAAAATCTTGGAATACTCACGATCAGTTAGGTCTTGATCCCTAGGTTGTGACCACCCTCGATAAGGATCGACCGCGTTGGGTTCAACACCCCAATAGACAGCCTGACGATTTTTACCCATCGCAGAAGTATTGAAATAAATAGAAAAAGGATTGGCTGGCCTTAATTTTCCAGCGGCGTGAAGATGCCGGACCACCACCCTGACCCTGGCCGAACTACTGGCAGTCCGACTCCTGAAAGAGTCCCAAAACTCTTTGGCCGTCGCTTCTAACTCCTGCGGCTCCTTGCCAAACAAGTCATATCTAGGCGGTTTTCTAGGTTCTTGCGGCTCAGAAACACCCTGCTTCGCCAACCGATCTTCGGTGGACAGGGGCACTCTGGCTTTCTTACCCTCTGCTTTTCTTTCCCTATATCTGGCCATGGCTCTCTTGAACGCGCTCTTCGCTCGACTCAATCGTTTCTTATACGCACGCATCTCTTCTTGGTACTTTTTGAGGGCGGCTTCGTATTGGCGATTGTCTTCTTCGTCTAATAAATCTTGAATTTCCCTCTGTTTGTCGGGCACCAGGGCACCCAGGTTCCGCGTGATCCTTAGTTTAAAAAGTGTAGGAATATCGTTATCGACGCTGGGGTAATTTCCCTCTCGCTCCCTGAGGAAACGCATAGCCTTACCCAGTCTTGAAACGATTTCCTTTGGGGTTTGGTACTCAGATATATGTTCTTTGGAGTCCGGGTCTAAGAACCTCTTACGGGCGTCCTGGTAATCCATAGCCTGTAGATAACCCGTGGCCACCTTCTGAGCGGCCGGGTCGGCCCCGAACCTCTTCAAAAGTTTCTTCACGGCTTCCGGTTCGACGGGCTTGTGATCGGTCTTTTCCAAGCCGCTATAAAACAACACTTCGGACATTTTGGCGGCTCGTTGGGATCGAGCACTTGGGTTCTCGTCCTTCCCCGACAAAGTGAAACCAGCTAACTCTTCGGCCAAGTCAGGCGGGATTCCGTCTTTCTCTATACTTTTGGCTACTGCGTTTCGGGCCGCCAAATTCATGGCCACGGTCTGGACTTGATGCCGACGCTTGGCCTCTTCTTTTTCCTCCCCCTCAGGTAGCTCGTCATAACTGACACTTTTACCGTCGATCTCCACCATCTTGGGGTCCGGGACCTCGGAGGGGTCCATCGTGTAAGACTCCAAGTTCTCGCGAAGCTTGTCGAAATCCTCCGTCTCAACAGGAATCGACTTGGCGACGTTGAAGTCCGAGATCATCTTGTTAACTTCGTCCGGGTGGATCGGCGGCCTGATCAGCATCAAATCGAGCGCCACCTCCGGAGAAAACGTTCTCCGTAGCTGGTCACGAGAGTCCTTAAATTCAGCCTGAGTGTACGGACGAGTAGGAGAGCCAGGAGGAGGTGGAAGCTTCTTTTTCTTCGAAGGCTTCTTCTTAGGTTTTTCGTCCGAGACCTCCTCTGGAATTTCCTCTTCGCTCTCCTCGTCAGGAGCCTCCTCCTCGTCAGGAGCCTCTTCGGCCGGTACCTCGCCGGACGGTGGTGCGACCGGCTTCGTTGGCCCTTTCTTTTTCTTCGGCTTGAGCTTGAGGACACGCACCAAATCGCCCAATGTCTCAATTTCCTTGGGCAATGTACGGCCGTGGAAAACGTCTTTGACCTGATCTATGGAGGTCTCCGGGTTCGATATAGCCCACGACCCCATGTCTTTCTTCGGGTTCAAGAAATCCTTGAGAAAATTGTCAAATTGGGCGTCGTTCGCCCGCATCGCGGCCAGAGACTTAGCCGCTTCAAGGTCCGTTTCCGGGGTTTTGACAGCCTTGGGTTTCGCTTCTTCCGGTTCCGCTTCTGGCTGTGGCTTCTCTTCCGGCTCTGGTTCCTCTTTCTTGATCTCCTCGTATTTATGAGGCTCTTTCTTGAGCTTCTCTTTCGTGACCTGGACAGTCTTACTGGGGTCCTCCTTCAACCTAACAGTAATCAGGTCCTGCCTCTTCTTGGCCGTATGGACTGACCCGCCGACATCCTTATAATTATGAGAGAGGTCCTCGTCCTTCTGAGACAAGTCCTCGTCCTTATCAGGCTCTACCCGCTCACGACGCTTGTCGTGGCGAGGGGGCTTCACCTTGGGACTCTCTCGAACCAGACGCTCAGTCTCTTCGTCTTCGCGCTGAGAATCTGACTTGGTGGCGAACCGTTCCATCGGTAGAACAAATCTATCGAAAGACTAATCTACCACCGCTCCTCTTCACCGCCGCCCTCGGGTTTCGGCACCTCTTTAAGCTTCAATGCCTTTTGGACCCTATCGACCACGTCTGTGTTTTCGATGATACGGTCTGCCACGCCATTGTAGATGCCCCGGAGAGCTTCGTTGAACAGGGCGTCGTTGACCGTAAACATGTCCTTCTCTAACTTGAGCTTGGTGTCGTCCGGATCGATGTTGAACATCTCCAAAATGAGACTGATGTCGATCGACCCCTTCTGGTAGAGATTGAACAGGGCGTCATAAGTGTCCTGGGAGTCCCGCAGCGGTAGTCTCGTGAACGAGAGACGAGGGTATAACACCACCTCACCACCCCAGGCGTTCTTCTCCACAAACCCCTTGCGCCGGGCAATGGGCTTAAAGAGATAGTTCTCCACATATTCCTGAACCATCTCCCGCAAGAACATGTACCGGGTGTTTATGACTTCGAGCTTGAGCCTGTCTCCGGAGTACAACGTCTCTCCGGATAACAGGCTCTCAGTGACACCCAGACCCGCGTACAGTTGCTTGTCCGTGATGTCATATTCGCTCGACAAATCCAGAAGCCGGTCCCTGGCTCCGATTTCTTCCCAACGGACTTCATAGTTGGTGACAATCGAATAGTCAGGATCGACGAGGGCCAAATCGACTTGCTCCCTCAAATCGTTAACATCCATCTCGGAAATTCTGTCGCCCCAGACGATACGCTTGGGCGTCATCGCCCTGGAAGCAATCTGGGTCTGAGCCTGACGTAGCTTTTCCCGGTAGTACAACGTCCGGAGAACGCGGTCTAAGATGCTCTGCCCCAGGTCTTCGCCAGCACCACGTCGCCCGGCTAGGTAATAACAGAATGACCCCTCATCCGGGTCTGTGCCCAAGGGAATGAGTTTACCGTTTTCAATATGATCCCGTACCTCTTCAGGCATCTCGCGGACCATCTCTTCCGCGAACTCGTCACCGGACTTAGCCTGATTTATAAGAGCGCGGTCCCGCTCGGCCGGTATCAACTCAACACGTAGCTTATCCGTGAACGAATAAGTCGTGACTTTTACCTGATCAATGGGCAGGAGGATGAGCCGATCCCATCCCTGATAGTACTCCTGGTAGTAAGATAGCTCCTGATCCTCACGGTCCTCTCGTTCGACCAGACCTACCTCAGGCTCTTCTTTAGCCTCACCTGACTCCGTGACAATCGACTTAACACCAATAGCCTTCTCGTCATATCCGATGTCATCCGGAACCTTGACCTCGGAGTCTTCAGCAAACACGAAGACTCCGCCATCCAACCAGTAGTGGTGAACCATTGTGACGAGCCGCTGGAACAACTTTATACGGTCACACATGGTCGTGAAGAACCACAGAATGTAGTTGGCGTAGTCGTGAGGGTCTTTGAAGCCTTCCGGGCAAGTAGTTGGCTTCGGGGTAGCCAACCGGACCTTCGACAAGGGTAGTTCCGTATGCAGATCGATGGACTGCCCCACGATCGGGTCGGTGTTATAAAAGTGCCTGTAGATCTCCCGCTTCTCACGTAGAGACTGCGGCAACTCCAGAAAATCGGTAGACAACTGCGGGGAGAAGAACTGCCCGGCAGAAGCCATCGTCGTATTCCCGCTGCCGTAGCCGCCAAAGTCGCAATTGGCTATCTTCTGGAGCTTACGAGCCTCTAGCTCCTTTGGGGTCAAAGAACTGACCGGGCCTTTGGCAATGTACGGGGAAGGCATCGCCCGTGTGACCACGGTCGCGTAAGGAGCAGAAGTGGCGTTCGTGAACTTTCTAGTGGGCATTAGCCTTCGCTACCCGTGCCGGTTGGCACTTGCGTAAGGGACTCCTCTACATAGGTTCTAATCAAAGATTCCATAGGGCTGCTTGTCGCCAGTCGTCTTTCCTCCCGCTGTTGCTGCCGTTGCTGCTTATGTTGCCGCTCACGTTCACGGTCGGCTGATTCAGCCCGTACCTCGGATAACCGGTCTAACACCTTCGAGGTCCGTATGGTCCGGTTCGAAACCTGCCGAACAGCGCCCGCGTACCTTATTACGGCGTTGGCGTAAGTCATGTAAATCGTTGTGCTATCGTCCACCGGGCTTCTCCTAACACGACGGTACAATGAGTCTGCCAAGGCGTGTACCCGGAAAGCCCGCGTCTTGATCTCATCCTGGAGAGTGGCGACCTCCGAGACCACTTCTTCGTTACTCATATGGTCAGGATTGCGATTCACAGAGTGACCTGGATACCTAAGAAATGCTGATTGACGGGCTGTGGCTTTTGTGCCGTCCGCCCAACGTTGAGTGCTGGAGCGAGAGGACTTCCAGAAAGGGTCAACTCGTCCTCCTTGGTCCACAGACCGCGCAACGAGAAATACAAAGTATCGTTGACGTTATACACCAGTGGAACGAGCGGGCCGCCGCCTGTCCGAGACGCATACGTGTAATGCTCGTACGAAGAAGTCGATATTAAGGCGCTCCCTCCACACAAGACAGCGTCCCCGTAGACAAGTTGTTGGCGGGTCATGGCCGTGTACTGGTCGGCCGACTCGTCCGATCCCCACAATAAGAACCCACCGAACTGCCCAGAGGAATACGTTACCACGAACTCGTCGGCGTCTGAGTTCACCCACTGGACCCCTTGGCCTCCCGGCCAACCGCCTTGTAACATCGCGTCGTCTACGCGAACCATGAAGGTGTCATCCTTCATGAACATCACGCAATCTCGGCCCCGGATTATATCAAACCCGTGAAAATCGACTTGAAACGAACCTATGGGCGGTGGAAAAGGCATCAGATCAACGGTTGAACCATAAGGTATTGTTTGTTGTCAGCACTGGGAGCGTGAATCACGGTCCCCACGAAAATAGTGTTCGGCGCTCTCGGGTCCCCACTGATGGTCCACTCATCCTGGGGTGTGAAATACCCTCTCAGAGAGAAATGAAGCCGGGTTCCCGGCACATAAGCATTCTCCACCAAAGGAGGAACCAGCCGGGACTGCAATGTGTAACGTTCGTACGTTAACGTTGAGATGATCCAGGTCCCAGCGCCTATAACCCCGAAGTTGTACTTCGTCTGGTTCCCGGTATAGGAGATGAACTGATCACTGTCTTCATTGGAACCCCACAGCAAAAAGCCAGCGGCTTCTCCGTCCGAGAAGGTCACGGTGAAATTATCCGACCCGCTGTCGAACCATTTGACCCCCTGGCCACCGGGCCAGCCAGCTTGTGACATCGCCGCAGACAGATTGACCGGGACGGCCAAATCCTTGACGAATATAATCACATCTCGTTCGCGGACAATTTCTGTCATCAGAGAATAGCCTGTACAGTCAAATAATTATTACGAGATGGGACAGGACGTTGCACGACTGATCCCACGAAGTTCCTGTTTGGCGCTCTAGGATCTCCCGAAAGCGTCCATTCGTCCTCGTTCGTCCAATAGCCTCTGAGCGAGAAAAGAAGACGGTCACTCGCGTTGTAGACGATTGGCACAAATGGACCACCCCCTGCCCTCGAAGCGTAGGTGTAACGTTCGTATGTTGAGGTCGTCATGAGCCAACCACCGACACCCAGAACAACGAACCTATACGTCGGCATGTTCCTGGTCATGGCTGTAAACTCGTCGGAAGATTCGTCAGAACCCCACAAGGCAAACCCGCCAAAACCGCCGTCGGTGATCGTGGTCAAGAAGTTGTCCTGTGTGGGTGGCACCCAGTTAAAACCCTGACCCCCAAGCCATCCAGCGGTGGCCACGCTTTCGGGCACTTCCGCCGTGAAGGTGAGAGCCTTCTGGAAAACGACAACATCACGTGAACGGAAAATTTCGGGCATCGTTATACCAGTTGATCCGACTTCTTCTTGCGTTCGGGCATCTGCCCCCAACCAGTGACAATCTCTTTCAACAGTTCAATATGAACCTGATCACCATTTACAATCTTCTCCCAAGAGCCAGCGCACCTCCTAAACACCGATCGTATTGCCGAATAATCACGGAACCCCACCACGGTGTCGTCCGACACCATGTGCTTCACCATCTCCTTGATGACCTTATTGGCAAATACCTTCGGTTTTTTAGCTTCTTTGTACATACCTATCTCACACCACGAAGACGTAACCCCAAACGGCGCGGGTCTACACGATCCGTGAAACCTCCATGCTTGCGTGCTCGCATCATTTGATAGCGACCCGGCGTCATGCCCGCGCCCATGTGGCGGGCACCCTCCTTGCCGTACACGAATTTCTCATCGCGCATACGCTCCGAAGTTAACCATACCGCTCGCACAAAAGCGTCACTACGGTCGTCGTGGTGGCCCACGGTCTGCGGAGCCTCCACGACCACGATGTTCCTGGACATCTGTTGCGCTTGAAGTTCCAGTAGCTCCTCAATGAACGCCGAATGCCTACTACCTTGTTTGACTGGGAAATCGTACAAACGGAGACTCTCGTCGAACATCAGCATCTTCGTGTTCTGGTAGATACGTGACGTGAGGTCCCTCTGGAAGTACTCGCTCTTGAACTGTGTCAGCCCCTTCTTGAGAAGAGCCTGTTCCAACGGAATCCCGTTCCAACGGTCAAAAAGACCGTGTGTTATGTGGAACCTCTTTGTTAGAACGTCGATCCAGTGGCCGATTTCGTCGAAGTCTAGACGGCTCGCGTCGCCCAAGAGTTTGCAGTACGGGGTTGTGAAATTATTACCCAGGTGTGGGTTCGACTCGCGCCAGTCAACACCGGCTTGCCAGTATTCGTGGTAAGCCAGCACAATCTTGTTGTTTTCGGCGCATGTTATCGCGATGGCCGTGCCGTCTCCCATCAACCCGATATCTATACCCATCTGGTAAGGGTAACGCGGAATCCCGACGACCTGAGGACGCAAGTTGGGATCTACACATGAAACAAGATCCTCTTCCCGCTCGATCCAACCACGCACACGATCCGAGAACTGCGCTCCATGCTCTGTCATGAACACGTTGGCGTCCTCGTGGTACTTCTGCTTGTAGTAAGACTTCGGGATTGTCGGGTTCACCTCCCAGGTAGGGGCCTGGATTGCCAAAATGTTCTCAGACCCGACACCCCTGCTCATCGCCAGATGGAATAGATCGTAGAACTTACCCACCTTATTGAGCGGAGACGAAATTGTGATGATTCGAGACTCGACAGGGTACATTTCCCCGTCGGACATCTTCATCGGCATCCCGTCGTCTCCCTTGGGAGAGAAGGCAGCCGTGCTGGGCGTTACAGCGTCGTATATGTCCTTGGCCGACGACTGGCCCGTGTCCTGGTAGTGGGCCATCTCGTCCATAATCACGACGATATTACCCGACCCACGAAGGCCCTTGGCTATACAACTCTTGAAGGTGACACGTAGAGTTGCCTTACCATTGAAACTGACGAACTTGCCGTCTTGGTGACGAAGCGTGGGTCCGTAGCGATCCAGGTCGTAGGGGGTCCTGAACTGAATGTGTGACAGGGTGTTGTTGGCGATATACGGCTTGAAGTAGTCACACTTCGCTAAGTGTGTAGTCACCTCGTTGAAAAGAATACCCGCCTGATCCTTATCGGTGGCCACCGACGTGATCTGGATGCGGTTCCCGTTAGGTAGCCCGTAATACTCCTGGGGGTTGAATAAATTTAGTAAACGGTAGACTTCGTAGCTGGCGAATATACCACTGAGTGTTGTCTTCCCGGCACGACGGCCGATGGCCAAAACTAACTCGCGCCGTTCGTGATCTTGCTCCCCGATGTTACAACGACCCTCGTTGTACAGATAATGGAGATACTCTTTCTCGGTGAACTCGTAGAGGAGATCCTCACCGAACATGTCGGTGACTCTTATGGTCTTTTCTTCGTCGTCTAACGGAAGATGGTAGTAGAGCTTGACGATAAAGCGCTGGGCCGGGAACAACTTCATCCCGATTCCCCAGGCTTGCTCGATGTACTCTATGATATTAAAAATACGGGGCTGAAACGGACGTACCTCGTCCTCGTCAAAACCGTCCGGGTCGAGTTCCCCGTCCGCTATCTTGTTCTGTAGCTGGATATCAAGCTGTTTTTGCTCTACAGCTTGCTTGGCGCGAACTCCAGCATCTCTAATGAGTGCTGAAACCCCTGCTCCGGATCGCTTTCTCTGTGCCACACGTCACCGAACCAAATTTTCTGCTTTCTCTTCCCAACCCTCCATCTCGGTCTGGAGTTTGTTGAAGAAGAGATCAAGCTGCTCAGGGGCTAAGGTTTCCTCGGCGGCGACACGAATCATATCGGTCCACAGTTTGAAAATCTTTTGGAACTTCTCGCTGTAGATATCCACCTGATCGAAGCCGATCTTACGCATCTCCATTTCAATGTCAGCGATTTTCTTCATCGCATCGATACGACGCGCCGAGATCCTGGTGATGTCCTTCCCCATTATCTCGTTCTGTTTACGCTGATAATGCAAAGCCGCTGCTTCGCGGGCGACCTCTGCCTTAAGGGTCGCCAACAGCTTTATAGGATCGGCTTCTGCCGCGCTCTTAACGACCGGGTCATCCGCGATGAACTCTTCCCGCTCCTCAGAAGTCTCCTCGTAGTAGTCCAACTGATCCTGGCTCGGCTTGTTGAACTTGCTGCCAGGGGGACGAGTGCGTTGCCCGGCCGCTCGACCGCCAGCCGGTACCTTGTCCTTGTTGTTCGCGGCCAGGAACAGCTTCGGACGCGGTTTCTCCTCTGTCCCCTCTTCCGGTACCTTTCCTTCTTCGTCTGGCATATTAGTCATTACCTTCTACCGGAGGAGTCCCACCCCCGCCTTCCGTTTCGATCAGGTATTGGCTCAGGTTGCTTACAGTGTCGTACCCCTTGTCTTTGGGGACCTGTTTGTCCAACACCTTCTCCATGTCCGTGTAGTCGTCAGCGTCTCCCGGCCACCCCTTGGTAACGTAATTGTATACGCTGACCTGAGAGGGTAACGGTTTGAAAACGTCTTTCGGACGGACATCGTCTTTGTCTGGTTTCACCGTATCTTCACGCTCGTCCGTCGAGCCGTAATCCTCAACGACCTCGCGAGAAAGATCCTTTGGCTTGTTTACAGGCTGGGTAGAATCCCGCGCCTCTTCGCGGGCACTTTCCGCGATTTGAAAACGAGCCGCGACACGTAATGTTAAAGGAGATGTCAAAGCTTGACCTTCCCGGTTCCGAGTTGCACATCCACGATGTTAGGGTCCGGAGCCTCGTTAACAGAAACATCCATACCCTGTTGCATCTGGAACTCAGCCAAAGCAGAAGCCCCGTTGTTGACCAATGAACCATATGAAACGTCCGTCGAGCGGCCGGACGCCAAGACTTCGCGCTGTTGGGCGGCCTTGTCCACATACGGAGGCTCGTCCACCAGACGCTTGTTGAGCTTTGAGCAGACTCCGGTGTTGACCTGATGGATACAACTTTCGCACTTCGAGCCTTGCTTCACATACCCGACCATACGAGTCCGGTGGAGACGGACAGCTTCTTCACAACCCTTGCCGTAGTCGTCGTAAACCGACGGGTCCACGTAGAAGACGCCCTGTAGTCCTTGTTCGGCTACAACCTTCTTGAGTTCGTCCTTCGCGGCGACGAGATCCCGAACCTCAAACCGCGTCTTGAGAGCATCCAAAAGGTCGTTGCCGTACAAACCCTCGTTCATGTATTTTGACGCTTGTTTTGCCACGTCCTTCCGGGTCAAACCACTGGTCACATGGCCAACCTCCTGACCATGAAAACCTTCCATGAAACCCATACGGGTCGGGGCCACTTGAGAGTACGAAGCCTTCTTGGTCGCTTCGTGGATGGTCCTAAGCGCTTGTGCGGGGGTGTCGCCCCACTTTCGAGGAACGGCTTCCCATGGCGGCAACCGGCCAGCGGTTCGGTGTTCCTGGAGAACGGCATCTACTGTGTCCTGAGTAACGACCTCAGACGCATCCTTAATTAAAGGCTTGCCGTAAAGGAGGCATCGAGTCTTGTTGTAGATACACGAGGCACACTTGTCCCCGGCCACAATCGCCCTGACACCAGGGTTGTGTTTGGCCAGGAAATCAGCACCCGTGTGACAGTCGGCAAAACTGGCTTGCTTCGAGTAGACCACACCGTAGAGGCCAGACTCCTTGAACGTAGGTCCCCAGTAAGTGTGGGTGCGAGTCAGGAGGTCGGTATCAAAAGCCAACTTGAGCGAGCGCACCAACTCCTCGTGAGACAACCCCTTCACCATCTCCCGGTGAAGGAAAGCCACAACAGGACGGCCCTCTGCCGCCTGTTTGTCCCCCACGGGCTGGGACAACTGCTTTCGCACCTCTTGTTCGGGAACGGTGGCCTTGACCGTCCGGTCGAGACCCTGGCCCTCGTAATCATCCGTGCTCGACGTTTTCGGGGCAAGGAACGCTTGTCTGATCCGCTCTTTCGGGTCCGACGCCGAAGCTTTTACAGAACATCCGCAACCCTCTTGGTTACGCTCGATCGCTTCGGCCAATTCATCAGAATACGGGATCTCGAACTGGATCTCTTTGTGGAAGACACCACAGTGCTTCCCGGTAGCTGTCTGACAGGCGTGAGAACAACCTTCGCACGCTTCTTTGCCCAAAATATACAGGGCCTTGTCCGCGTACCGTCGGACAAACTCCACCTGTTTGCCGCCTTGGGCACAGGCCGGGAAATCAGCGGCCGAAACGTAAAGGTCGCCCAAAAGCCCTCTCTCTTGCATGACTTCGGCAAGAACTTCACGATGATTGTGTAAATCGTCCATCGCGAAACGCTTTGTGAGTTCATCCCGAATCCGCCGAGAGTCGCTCGACTGCATCAAGGTAAACCGGGCGATCCTACGGATGGTATCGGCCTCTTCCCTGAGACGCCCGTGAGCCTGAGACATATCCCCCATGGTCCTCGGATCGTCGATGCCAGGGTTGGGAAGCGAAGAATTTGGGGTCAGATACGCGGAAGGGGACTCTCCTTCCCTGGCCCACAGAGCTTCAAGATCGGGCTGGATGTCCAAATTTTGTTTGGGCAACGTATCCATCTCACGATACGAGGTCTCGTCCACGTCGAGCCAATCCAAATTGGACACAGACGAGTCTTTCAAGAAATTATCGAGATCAAACGCTGACATAGTTATCCTTCTCTCTCGTAAGGACCTTCTTCAACCTCTCTCTGATATACATAGTCACATTCCATGTTGCGGGTGTCTGAGTCCCACTTGATGTACGGCTGGTTCCCCTGGTCGTAGCTGTACGCAGTCCCAGGTATCATGTCTCTCGGGGTTTCAACGGGAGCGCTCTCGACCTCAGGCACCTCACTGGTGGCGTTTACCTCATTGTCGGCCTTGTCTCCCTCGTAATAGTCCGAACGGGCGACAGAAGGCATGACATCAAGAGGGAGCATAGAACAAGCGGTCTTCCACTTCGCGTTACGACCGCCTACAGCCAGTTCAACGGTCGGTGTCGTGTCATCACGCTCTGTCGATCCGCCATCCAGGTCGCCGGGTAGTTCCGAAGACGGCCCATAAACACCACCATCAGAGTCAACAGTCCCATAACCTCCCGCGCCCTGGCCATGAGCATCGTTGCCATCGCCGTACCCGATTCCGAAGTCGTAGCCTTTTGTGGGAGTGGGGTCGGTGTCCTTGTCCGGGAGATTTGAGGCCGCGCTTCGCATTGGTTCGATCTGAACACCTTCCGCAGCCTCAAGTTCCGCCTCTACCGATCCCGGCGTTACCAGGGTCTTAGACTTGGTCGAAGTCTTCAGGGTGCGGACAGTAGTACCCCGCACGCTGGCCGCTAACTCCCGATCCCGCTCCGCTGTCTTGTCCAACAGGTTGTTGTCCCACTCGCTTTGATAGAGGTACTCGTTCGGGACGCCGTCAGTCCGGCTCCATTCGTCGTGTGTGGACATCGGCTCTTCTGTGTTATGAGAGCCAAAAGGGCCAGTCTGATCCACATCGGCCCGGTCCAGGTGTTGGACACGAGGTCCAGGCAACGTCTGGGTTGGAAGGGAACTACCCCGTCGATCGTAACCATACTCAGAAGCCTGTTTGACGTGCTGCCCGGACTCGACGACCTCCGCAGCGTCCGGCAGGTTAGCGTTATCAGGTAGCTGGGATTTCGGCTCCCCCTCCCCTTCTTCCATCTCCGCCCGCTCACCGCTCTGCTCTGCCTCCTCCATACCTTCTTCGACTTCTTCTTCCGGGTTCTCCATGATTTGCTCGGCCTCGCCCACGAGCCTTTCCACGCTTTCGATGTCGTTTCTTTCCAACTCTGCGAGCTTCGGCTTCCAGTGAGGGGCGTTGATCTCATCGTGAATGGTGTCGGAAATCGAAGACAACCCTTCAGCGGCGTTATAGAGCGCCTTACGTACCTCCTTGATGGACATCACATAACCCTGGCCGCCGATGAGGCCGTCAGGGGATACTGTAGAAGACTTGATCTTGGACAACTGCCGATGAGCCGTCAGTGTGTGGCCCAGAGCAACGCTCATCGCCCAGAGTGTCTGGGCCAACGGCTTGAGAGCCTTGGGATCATAAGGAAAGTTCTTTGGGATCGCACGCTTCATGAAGCTGCCACCGCCGAAGTCATCCTTAGACTTGAACTGGTCTGGATCGAACTCCGCGACCTTTATTCGAGGTTCGAGGTGAGCCTCTCGCAAATGGCGGTCCAGAACGGCCTTTGTCTTTTCATACGCTTGCGGCATTTTATCCCTTGAGAGGTTCACCGTTATCGTCAAACAAGCGCTCGATGAAGAAGCTGCCGTCGCCCTCCTTCTTGAGCGCCCAGAGGTCGCGGTCGCTCTTATGGATCAGAGTGTCCGACGACAACCGAACGAAGTTGTGCAAATCCTTGATCGAGGCGACCTTAGCCCGCCCTGTCATGGTTTGCGGACGTAAGATGTGTTCTTCGCGCTTGAACAGAGCATCCAAGCCCGTGGCACCCGATACTTCCATTTGACCAAGATCAAAATCTGCCATCCCTAACCTCATGTGATATTGAGCGTCACCGGCACGTCTACGCTCATGTTAGAACTATATCCTGTGAATCTGAGAGTCTCATTGTAAGAACCGGAGGCCAGACTAGCGGACGGCGCTACCGTTACCGTAATCGGTTGAGAAGCACCTCCATTAAGAGACCCGTAAACAGGTGAATAACTGGTCAGCCATGTGGACCCCACCAACTGACGGATCTGATAGTCGAGAACCGACGTTGGCGGACCGGAGTTCGTGAGATTAATTTGTTGTGACGGAATCGGCGGGTATGGTCCCGTCAGGGGCTTTGCCACATTGAACGTCAAACTCGTCGGCAACACCGTGATTTCGGAAAGCGGGCGCACGACAATGTTAACAGCCACCGTTTGCGGGCTGTTTGTGGCCGACGAACTCTGTACCGTCAATGTAGCCGAGTAAGGGCTGTTTATGGCCAGAAGGCTGGCGCTATCCACCGAAACATCGAAACGACCCGACTCGTTGGAAGCCAGACCACCTATGTTTGCCGGTAAGGCGGCCACATACGCGGCCGACGATGTAATCGTGACCGCCAGAAGCGAACCTAAGATTCCGTTGTTAGTGACCGTTACCGACTTGGCTTCCGAGACACCCCGACCTTCGTCTACGACGAAATCCAGAGTTAGAGGCGCGAGTAAGATGCTGGGCCGGTAAGCTAACAACATCTCCACAATGGAGTCGGCCATCGCCTGGACGACCTCTCCTGGGATCGGTATGGAATCTCGCAAAAGGCCGTACGGCGAGACTATGTCCCTGACTTCCGTCGATACCGTTGACTGGGACACGTCGATGCGAGTCACCCACTTCCACGCACCGCACGGCAGCGAAACCTGAAATTGGTAATCTTGGTATTGGAGTGTAGACAAGGGAATAGTCCTCGTCTGATCCCACTCCATAAAAGAAAACCCTATAATTATACGACTTGTTCAGTCCGCTCGAACCAATGTGTAGGCGGTCCGGGACTCGTCAAGTTCCCGCTTATAGGTCTCTTCTAACTCCTTCTCGGCCGCTTCCATCGCCGCGAGTGCGTCACTCTCAGCCTCTATTATAGGGAGCGGCTCCTTCTCACACACAGCGGTCCACGCCCCTATCACTCCACTGCGGTAGGCTCACGGCCCTGAGAATATTGAAATTCTTGGATGCGATTGAGGAGAATATCTTATGGTATGGTTGGAACTGGTCATCACCCTCGGCCGCATCCTTAAGAACCTCAACGGCCTTGAAAAACCGATGGCGGACACGTCCTTGTGTTAACTTCAACTTGGACGCCACTTCTGATTGGCACGTTGTCTGCCACATCCCCACCAAAATATTGATGTCGATTTGCTCAAAGATCTCGGCAAGATCCTTCCGCATGTCCTCTTCCGTGACCGTAGGAATGGACAGCAAGAACTTGATGCGTTGAATCCCCCGGTCCAGCCGGTAACTGATAGCCGCCTGGGTTACATCGAAGATTTCGGCTATGTCGGCTTGGCGTTTCTTACAGACGTAATAGAGATATATAAGATCTGCCTCGCGTTCTGGTATCCGGTCAAGAAGGGGCGCGACAATCGTTTCATAGTCATCAGTGGAGAACAACGCCTCCATCTCAGCCTCTTCTTCTTCCCTCTCTAGTCTCTCTCTTTCGTCTATAGGTGTTGGATCAGGTGCTGCAAAACGGTTAGCTAACTCAGCGGGATCGACCGGAATAACATAGCCACTTGACATCGACTCGACTCCTTGTAACGGCCATCGTAGCCGTATCAGAGGCTCTCCTCTAAGGTTGTTTTGGGAAGAACGCAGCTAGAATAGACTTAGGCTTTACCTCAATACCCTCTAGCTCGGCTTCTGCCCTACTCTGATCTGGATTCGATTCGATCTGTCTGAATGGTACGTCTTTCAGAGCTAACAAGTCAATGTTTTTAATAACCCGATCCTCGTTAGCACGCAATTTGGAAACCTGACTTTTTCCTAACCCGGCCAAATTAGATCCTAACAGGGCCTCGACTGAACCATACAGTTTGATGAGTTTGGAGGCTGTCTTAGGACCAAAGCCGGGGACTCCGGGTATATTATCTGAGGTGTCTCCGCTCAACGCCCGTAGGTGGATCATACTCTCCGGAGCCACTCCATACTCCCTCTTGACGAGCGCCGGGTTGTATAACCTTTCCTTACCCATCCCCACCTTTGGGCACAACTGGTGAGTGAACTCCGATACCAACTGTAACAGATCCCTGTCCGTGGAAATCAGCACGTTTGGGCGGCCTTCGAGCGGCCCTCTCACCAGGGCGGCCATAACATCGTCAGCCTCTTCGTCTGGATTAAACGCCTGAATGACGCCGAATGACGGCAAATTATCTCGAAGCCAATCCATCTCGAAGGTGTTGGCCGCTGCCCCGGACCGCGAAATCCGGTTGGCCTTGTAGTCAGGGAACATAGCCTTCCGCCGTTGCGACGAACCATCCCAACACACGAAAACCCGCGCCTTCGGGAATCTCTTTTTGTAGGAGCCAAGGCTTCTTAGAAACCCAACGATGGCACCGGTCGGTCGGCCCTGAGAGTCCGTGAGGTCGCTCAAGCCGGGAGCGGAAAGACATCGAATGTATAATTGGGTGCCGTCCACGACCAAATTCATAGGAGTAGGTTCTGTCATTTCTCTTACGTCCGAGTATATCGTAAAGATCTTGGCGCAAGCTTCTGATAGAAACCGCACCTCCTGGTGTTTCTGAGACATGAAGCTTAGGTCCGGGAGAGGAGCGCTAACAGTATGAATCTGACTCCGTAAAGAAACCCCTGTCTGTAGGTTTCGTAGCTCCTGGAACTTGGCCCACAAGGGGTCAAAATCTATCCGGGAATGGTACGCTCTTATAAAATGGTACGTGGCCCGGCTCTTTTCGATCCAACCATCCATACGACCGAGATTCCGATGGCCTTCCCGGACCCCTTCCAACTCGGAACCGGACCAGCGGGCTAACATAAGAGCACCCCGCGCCCACTCCGTTAGCTTTTCCAACTTCGTCCGGTGGACCACGTGAGGAGGTTTTGATTTCAACCTCAAGAACGCTCTGGGTAATGTTACCAACCGATCTGTGGATCTTAATTGAATGTGGACCGTCACCGAATCGTGCTCATGAATCTCCTCCCGCACGACAGCTTCGATGTTTTTGTAAGGGCCTGAGGTTATAACTACGATGTCGTCAACCTCTATGCCCTGATCCACCTCAACCTTTATCTGCTTACGCAGTTGGTCTATCTGCTCCGGGGAGACAGTCGCCAGACGCTTGTCCTTCTTAACTCCGGTCGGAACGTATAAAGGTCCCTGGACGTATTTCGTGTCTACCAGCCGGGCGTAGTGGGTCTCCGTGTGCCTGTGTTGAACGAAGGCGTACCCGTCCACAAGGTAATGGAAAACCCTCTGCTCCCCACGTTGAACCACTGACGCCGGTACGAAAACTTCGGCGTCCCGGATATGATGACGGATCGAATTCCGTACCATATCCGGATCTTCATTTTCTGCTTTAGAGGTAAGCTCTAATACTACCCACTGGTTTTCCGTACCCATCCCACTTTTCGACTACACTGCGAAAATTACTTTAGCAACGGAGACTGTATCTTTTTTCGTAAAAGGGCTTCGAATTTCCTACGCCACTCAGCCGGTGACATCACCTTGTGTTCCCGGTTTCTCGGTGGCCGCGCTGTCATATCTGACTCTCTGCTTCGGGGCATCTCCGCGTTAACGACGTGCTTCTCGATGTCCGTTGGTACAGTAGGGTCCGCGAACTCGTCAACAATTTGAGGAGGCGGATCTGACTTTTTAACGGTCTCGGCCTTCACTTGTTCTTGCTCTTGAGGCTTAGGCTGCTCCTGTTCTTTGGGTTTGGGTTGCTCTGGCTCTGGCCCGTTGGATTGCTTCTTACTGCCCGAGAAGACCACAGGAGGCGACGGTTTGTCTGTTGGAAGGTTGCCTGGGAGTTGAGAAAAAACGACGGCGTCTCTGACGAGACTTAACTTGGTCGTGTACTTAGAACCCAAGAACCAGTAAGCAAAGCGGACAACATCTGAGCCGTATTTGGCGTGAACCTTCTCAGCTAACCCTTTATCAACGAACGAGAAATCAGCGTAAATGCCACTGGCCACCCGGTACGTGTTCATGGCCGCTTCGGCTATACCCGCAGACACTTCTTCCGGCGTCACCATCTCACACGCCTGATCGATTAGCTCTATGGTTTGCTTGGGATCGTCCAGATGTAACAGGATCTGGTAGTAGAGGGTAACAACAGACAAGTGGAGATAGGACCGCACGTTGTCTATCGTCACGTCGCCCAACTGCGAAATCATCTCCAGCTTGTTTATTACGTCCCGGACATGGCCGTCAGAATGGTCGATGACGATGTAGACAGCGTCATCCTCGAACTTGACCTCCTCCTTCTCCAGAATCATACGCATCCGTTGGAGGACCTCGTCCCTTGTGACCTTACGGATCGTGTACTCCTCGCAACGAGACCGGATCGCACCACGGATCTTTTCCGCCTCCGTGGTGCAAAACATCCCGATCATCTTCTTGTCCTCGATCGGTTTCAGGAGCACATCTTGAGCCGCCACGCTCATCCGGTGGGACTCGTCAAAGAGGTAGATACGCTTTGGGGCGTTCTCCAAAACGTAAGGCAATTCCTCTATGATTTTACGAACGTGCTCGACGGTACCGTGGCTCGCAGCATCCCGCTCCGTGAACGGCCCCGGCTGTTCTTCCAGGATCGTGGTGCAATTATCACACTTGTTACACGGCTCAGGATCGCTGGTATCCAGGTCTTGACAAAGCATCGCCCTCGCGTGAATCCGGCTTACGGTGGTCTTACCCCGGCCGAAAGCTCCCGCGAAGATATAGCTTGTGTCGAAAGCCGTCCCGTTCTTTAGGCGAGCCTTCAGGAGACGGACGTTACCGTCTTGACCTAGGACATCAGCAAACCGTAAAGGTCTGTAAACAGTATCCCACAACCCCTTGGTCCCCCGGTCTACTGTTCTTGCGTGTCTACTGTGGAATCGACAACCTCTTGAACGCGCTCTTCGATGTTGAGCCGCTGGGCGACCTCCACCATACCCATCAAGGTGTCGGTCCAGGCCCCATGCCGATGAAGGATACTCGTGAACTCCCTTACATCCGGCTCACGCATAGACCACTTGAACTCTCCGGTATCCTCATCTTCGTCCCCGGTGCAACACTCCAGAAGGTGGTCCACAAGGGCCGTTTGCTGACGCTCAGTCATCTCGTTCCAGACCTCAAGAGCCACCTCGATAATGAAATCCTTCTCAAGTAGGAACTCCATCGCGCCAGTGACCTTTTTAGACTTCCCGCCGACAGGAACCCCGTTTTTCTTGCTGGCCACGTCCACACAAATGTATTGAATTCGGGCGGTCGCCAGTTCCGGGTGGTACGACGGAATCAGTTTTTTAGCGATCTCTTCCACCATCTCGGCGGGGCCATACAGTTTTGGCATGTTACTCTCTCCTAAAAAGGGTTTTCGCGTTCTATTGCGGACCGGATGAAAGGAATAATTTGCCTGTCACCCCATTCTTCCCATAACTCGCCTGGGTCTTTTACTCGCTCCCCGTTCGCCTTGAGCACTTTGGGGTACTCCACTATATACACCTCAAAGTCACGCTTATTTTTCGAACGGAAGATTTCGCACCCTTTTCTTCCCGGCCCGTCCATGTCGTAACCTACCCAGACCCGTTGGACGAGGCGACGGAGAAGCCGCACCGTGGCCTTGTTCGTGAAAGCCGTCATCGTGGAGACCACGAACGGGGCCGCCCTCTGGATTGGCGGAAGGTCAAAAGGCCCCTCAACCAACCAGACAGACCTGGACTCCCACATGGCCTCAATGGCTTGGGCCAGCCCAAAAAGACAAGGTTCCCGACGATCTAACAGAAAGTCCGTGTACCCTGTACGTTCTTTGACCACATGCCGAAACTCGAAGCCCCGCACCTCCCCCAAGGTTGTGGTCAAAGGGAAGACGAAAACATCGTCCAGCTTGTCCCCGAATTTGGACCACTCAAGAAAATGACTCGGGAGACCGCCCGGCAGCACCCGATTTAGATGGCCGATCTGATACGTCTCGATCTGGGCGTCGGACACCCCTCTGGTTAACAGGGCCTTCCGCTCCCGCTCAGAGAGCCGGTCCGCTGCGAACCGGGCCAGATCGTCCGCCCACGTCACGTGACCACCACAAACGCCCTATCAACACTCTGGGCCAGTATTGAGACGTGCCCCCCGATCCTGACGTAAGAACCAGCATCCTTGGGGTCAGCGACAACGAGAGCCTTACAAGGTAGGGCAGAAATAACTACCCGAAGGCCCTCCGGAGGGTCGAGAAGCTCCTCCGGGACCACCACTACAGCCGGGGTAAGACCCGCTCGCCTCATCCTTTCCAAGGCACCCTGGATGGAGTCGGAGGTGTTGTCCCACCCGGCTCGTGATCCTTCTTTAACTAGGGTCCGGCAGAACTCGCTAAGGAGTAACGTCTCCTGATCCAGGGGGCACTCATAAAACCCATGACGCGCATACCCTTCCCCGGACACCCGCGTCAGTAGAAAATTACCCCCCATATTGGTTGTCAACAACGGCTCGACGGAAGCGTCCTCCGGAACCTGACATTCCCCCATTGCCGGAACCGAGAAGCCAACGTTCGCGGCTCGTTGCCGGTGACGTTCTACGATGAACAACTGAGAGAGAGCAGACAACATAACTACTCCGAAGGCAAAGTTGGGGTTGTTATTTTCACGAGAGGGTCCGGCCGAATTCTAAGGAACCAGAACCAAATAGCTTTCCACCAGGGGAGTGACGGCATCGTCTCAGATCCTAACGCCCAGAGAAGACCGTAAACTTCGGCCATGTTCTCGGCCACCCAATCGAGATCGGTTATCTGACGGTAAAACTCCTCGCTGATAGACTCCCGTGTGGAAGCCAGATCGAAGTAGGGGCACCGTTGAGCATCAATCGGATCTTCGCAGATTGTCCCTCCCCACTCCGCTGGGTCAGACGAATTAAGCATACACAACCCGATGACAGGCGAGGAAACGGATGTCCGGTTGTAATTTTCGTTTGGCTCCCCCGCCACCTCCTTACGCAAATCCAACGGCTGCCGATGGTTGTGTATGCAGTTGTACGGCACACGGGCACACGCCTGAGACACCCTACGATCTAACTCCTCCGACAACAGGTGTCGGATTCGGTTCTGGATTTCAGATTCAGACCGCACGTGTTTCCCGTTGTAGTTTCAGATAACGCTGCCCGTCGTCTGTGGTGATCTCGGAGCCTTTGTAGCCAATCACAGCATGTTCAAGGAAAGCCGCCTTGTGGGTCACAAGCAAAACCTCTATCCCAGTCTTGGTGGCCAACTGTTTCAGAAACAGACCCGTCCGATCGATGTACTCATCCGACACGGCAGCAAGAGTCTCGTCGAGCGCCAATAAAGGCCACTTGTTGAGACGCCGCAAAGCTAACACTCTCAAGATAAGCGACGCGATACTCGCCGGGCCTCCCCCAAACGCTTCCAGCGGGTGGCCCTTAATCTCTGCCTTCTGGTCGGCCTGTTTCAGACAGAAGTCTATGGCCAGTTTGTTGTAACGCTGCCCTACTTCGGCCTCAAAGGATAAGTTTTGGTCCACGAAAATGGTGCGTAAACCCTCCGTGATCACACTCTCTATTGAACGCACGTGATCCATGACGAGTTGATCCATCAATACCCGGAACAACTCGCCAACCTTTGACAAAACGTCTATCTTCCACGCGAGATCCTTGACCTCCTGTTCCCGCGTGTCCAGGTCCCGTTGAGTCTGGTCCCGCAGGGCCTGAAGACCGGAAGCGGTTTCCCTAAGCGCCTTGACCCTTAATCTATTCCCGGCGTGAAGCGTGTCACATTGCATACGTGTACCCCTTCCGCCACGTTCTCTGCCCCGCTCCCACCAGCAATGGTGCCGTCGTCGCTCAGAAGGAACTCATCGATCGTTCGGAACATGTAGAGGTCCTTCGGCCGCTTCTCACCGGCTTCCAGAATATAGATTCTGAATTCCACCCACTCGCCCTTCACATTCTCGAAGAGGTGAAGCATGTGGTTGACGTTGACGTTGGCCGCGAGTTCCTCTTTTACCTGGGACTCTATGACTTGGTCGATGTTGACCGGGAGACTCTTTATGGTGTTACCCTCATCAACACTTGAGAACCAGAACTTTTCCGATGACGGATCGAAATGAAGACGGATCTTCTTCTTCTCCTTGTGCAAACCAGCCCTCATGAATTGCAACTGGTAGTGCATCCTCTTACAGTTGACCTTCACAACAACCTGATCGGTCTTTGAGTAGTATCCGAACTTCTTCCACGTGTCCTCGTGGTGCGGCCAACCGATAACGTCCTCCTTCTCGTTAACGGCGTACGTACACTTGGCCGTCTTGTATGCCTTAATACTTCCAGACGACTGGCCCATGAAGGATTCTAACAACGGGAGGTGTTGGCCCGGCGCTACCAACCCCTTTCCCAAAAACGCCTCACTGTAAAAGTAAAAGGCTTCGGTGCCGTTGGACGAAAAGAGAAACCCATTAGCCTTCTTGGCTAGTTCCGGCTCGCCGTCGTCCCCGAATATCTGGATGGTTTTATAGAACTCGTTTGAGACCGCCTCATTGGGCTTGGCCGCGAAGTTCTTAGCCATCCCAATGGCCATTTGTAAGGTCTTTATGTTGTAGACCTTAGGCTCGTCGGACATGGCGTTCTGGATGTCCTTCTCAAACAAGTTCATCGAGCGTGGATCGAACGAGGCGCGAACCGTCTCACCGGAAGAACCGAAAGTGTACTTGACTTTGAAAGTCTCTCCCTCAGACGTGGCCGTGAACGTAATAGGTTCCGACACGAACGCGAACTCGCCTATATAATCGGCGGGGTACATGAACGAGCCTTCGCCTTCCACGTCCGTAACAGGGAAGCTGGTCCGGACTTCGTGGCCGCCATTCTTAGAATAGATCTTGCACACGTCCCCGCTCACCACGAAGAGAAATCCCCTCTCCTGTTCCGCAGTCATCTGCGGACTGATGATAGAGGACATCTTGAGTGCTTTGTTCAGTTGCTCAGCATCAACCGTAAATTTGATTTCCATGTGTTCCTCATTTCTGTTGGAATTGCGCGAGAGCCTCTTCGACCTCGGTCAAAGACTCATCCAGTCTCGTGATCATATCCTCCAACTCCTTCTTCGCCTGATCACGTTCCTGGGCAATTTTCTTAGGGTCATACCCGGCGTCTTTTATCTCCTGGACAATGGCAGCCAACTCTTGTTTCTTGGCTTCCAGTTGGCCAGACAGACTCGCCTTTTTCTGGACAACGTCGTTGTATCTTCGTTGTAAGTCCTCGATTCTCTTTTTAACAGTATCGGCCATAGATGTCGCACCTCGTGGTTTATCCCAAGGGGGTCAGAAACTGACCTCCCCCTCCTCTACACCACGATTCCGGTCTTCCAGAATCTGGGTTTTAGTATTATCGGACAACACTCTTGTGCCCTCCGGACAGACGGCCTGGAAATCACAAAGACGGCAATTGGAACCCGGCGAAGCCAGAAAACACACGCCCGGCTCACTTCCCCGGAGCTTCCGTTTCGCCCCCTCAATCTTGCCGATGGCTTCCAGCGCCGCGTTTTTAAGGTCGTCCAATTGCTTCTGGGTCGCGTCAACCCAATCCAGGCACTCCTTTGGCTCGAAACGCCAGTAAAGGAACGCCAGCCGGTCGGGGACCACACCCTTCTTCATCTGGTACAACATGGCGTACCACCGCAATTGGCGCTCGTCTGTGTACCTATCCCGCCAGCGGGACCCCTTCCCATCCAGGAGGACCAAATCGTTATGAGGTTTGATGCGACGAATTATGAAGTCAGCCCGACCAGCAAGGGTGTGCCCTCGGACAGAAGTATTTAGAACAACCTCGGCGTGTGCCTCTACCCCCATGAGCCGGTGTGCTTTGATGCCCCGAATCCCTCTAGGAATGGTCTCTCTGACCTCTTGTTCTACCTCCTCTATCGACCTCGAACCCGGTTTCAGACCCGGTTCGTTCCAATCGAAGACACCGCCCCTCCGAATCTCCTGGACGACAACCTTGTTCAACACAGGCCGCACAAGATCCAACATATGGAGTGCGGCGTTGCGCTTAGTCCAGATCCTATCCTCGTAATACTTTTCGAAGAGCTTTCCGACCACGTCCCCATAGAGCATGTGTACACGATTACCCGGCTCCGGGAGTTTCGGTTTACCGATATACCGGTAGTAGTAGGCTCTTGCGCACTGTCTAAAGACAGAGAAACCGGAGTAAGATAAATACACTTAGTCCTCTCCGCGAGCGCGTTTCAGGTAGACCAGGGCCATCTCCCTGACTTCGGCGGCGAAATCAAGAGACTTCACATTGTCCTCGATAGTCGCAGTTGGGTCGAACGATGCGTCCTCTTGCAACCGTTCGATGAAACCCTCGATGCTACGGCTTTCACCTTCCATCCGCTCTTTCTTCTCGAAATCGAACACCTCCTCAGGCGGTAACACATCCAACGGGAACGTCTCGATGTTGATCCCCTCTGGTTTGAACTCCAACAACGCCACTTGAGGCGTCCGTTTGATGTTCTCGTGTATGAGAGCGCCTCGTGAAACAGCCCCCTGGTTCACGAAATGCTTGCCGCCTATGTGAGAGACGCCCTGATCTTGGTGCCAGTGCCCAAACGCCCAAACATCTGGCCCGTCGGGTGTTATAAGATCTGCGTACTTGAACACCGGTTCCTTGAAGAACCCTTCTACATTAGGAGGCGGGGCCTCCCCCGCCAAGGCGTGAACCACCGCTACTAGAAAATCGTCCCCCGGTTGTTTCTGGACAGCACGAAGCTCATCTACCGTTCGCTTCAGGCTGTAAGGAACTCCGACGACTCTGACCTGAAACCCTTCGTCTTGAAACACCTCTTCCCGCAGTCTCCGGAAAGCGTTGAAGACATACAGGACCCCAAGAGGTTGTTTCTCAATGCTGTCGAGATTGTTATATGTGATGTCGTGGTTGCCTTCCACACAATAAACAGGGCAGCCGTACTGGCCATGGATCAAGCCCGTCCGGATATTCAAAGCATGAGGGTTCTTACTCGGCGTCTTTATATGGAAGTAGTCCCCGCCGTCCAGAACGGCGTCAACCTTGTGTTCGTTGGCCAGCGCTCCTATCTGTTCCAGGTTGGACCAAATCTCTGCCGGATAGTCGCCCTTCCACGACGCGGGCGTCTTATCCGTCAGATGCACATCCGTGCGAAAAATGAAAGCTACTCTTGACATTCATGCCCCGAATCAAAAGGCCGTTCACAAAAGGGACATATACCCAACTCTGCTTCCAACTGGCGCTTCTCTTGGATAGCGTCTTTCAATTCCTTTTTCACCTGGAGCAGTGCCCGAGACACTTCGTACACACGAGTCGCCCACGAATCGAGACGAAGGTAAGACTCCTTGTTCTCTTTCAGCGGCTCGATGTCCGGGACCACAATAAGTTCAACAGGCTGGAACTTGCCGAAGAACTCTCGCAACAGTTCGACCTTGGAGGCCCACTCAACGAGTTTGTCGTGCGCGGCATCTGATGACAGGACTTGGAAGCTCGGAAGCTCGATAACATCCACCCCCTCCAAAGCGAGGACCGCCGCCGCCCTGTTTTCATGATCCTCTACGAACTCCTCCAAGGCGAAGAAGGCTTCTCCCCCGTTTGTTAGGGAGTCGATGCTTGGAATCTTGACCAAATTTACGTCCTTGAGGTCCCGGATTTGCTGGCCCACACTGAGCACAGAAAACAGGAACCGCTCTAATTTCTCGGATTTAACACGAACGCTTTCGGCCTTCCGGTCAAGCTCTTCGAGTTCCACCACGCGCTCGACGACCCCGTCCAACCCGTCATAACCAGCCAGGGTCATCCGCAGATCCAGAACGTCCTTCTCTCGGACCTTACGGGTCGCTTTGGCCTCCCTCCGATCCTTGTCCGCCAGCCGGATGGCAGAGTTGATTTGATCCAACTTCGCCACATCCGACAAAATATCAGCGGCCACAGTGCCCGGTTTGTTCAAGATGAAGATGGGCTTGAACTGATCTGACACCTGCAAGATTTCCTTCTCGTCGCCCAGCTTGACCGGGCCGAAGTCTTCCAGGAGGAAATCGGGAGTCCCCCTCCCTACGACGGTGTGTTCCGTCCCGTTGTACTCATATCGGTTAACCGCGTCGCCCTTTTCCCACAGGAGGTCCAGGCCCTCAGTCTCGATGTGGACCAAACAAGAGCATTTACAGGTCTTGGCACCCCGTAGCAATCGGAGACAGTTGGGAGAGTGCCTCACATAGTTGTCTACCGGAGAGCCGGTCAAAGCCGCCTTGACGGCCCTGACGATAGCACTCTTGCCGATGTTACTTCTCCCAGCCAAGGCCGAGAAGCCGTCCACCTCGACGACTTCATGGGCCACAGACTGGAAATTCCTGATCTCTATCCGAACCATTAAGCACCGCTGTCTTCGGCGCTCTCTATCTCTATTTCGGTCTCGGTCTCGGAGATAGCTTCTTGAACCTCTGCGACGATTTCATCGTCCACGCTATCGCTCTCCAAGTCGAACCCTTCCATCAGTTCGTCTTCTTCGTCGAGGTCGGACCCAGCATCCACGCCCGAAGCGTTAACGGCCTGAGCCAACTTATCCCTTAGCGCCGTGAAAACCTTGGGGTTGTCGATCAGGAACTGGCGGAACTTCTCCTTACCCTGGAACCTCTGTTCTCCCAGAGTGTAATAAGCTCCTTGCCGTTTAATCAGCTTCTGGACGACCCCTGTCTCAATGATCGAAAGGTAATCGTCGATGCCGACGCCGAACCGAATGAACATCTGGGTCGAGTGTCCCTGTTTCGCGTCGAGCTTGGACTTGACCACTTTGACATCCGTGACGTTACCGTAAGGGAACCGCCGCTTCTTACCACTAAGCTGATCCTTACGCTCGACGAATTCGGACTTGATACGGGCCGTACGCAAACGCAGATACGCGAAGAACTTGATAGCCTTGCCTCCGCTTGTGTTCTCAGAGTCACCGCCACCGCCCCAACCCCCACTCGTCTGAATCAACGCACGGGTCTGGTTGACAAGGATCAGGGCTGTGCCTGGATGATCAGGGTTTGGTGTGTCCTTATCGTCAGGCAAACGGGGGTACTTCCGCAGCCACATGACAAACTTCGGCAGAGCGTTGGAGAACTTGGCCGCGACAGCGCCGATTTTAGCTGCATCGTCGAAGCCCTTCACAATCTCGTCCTTGGGGACCATCGAAGCCACAGAGTCCACCCCGACGACATCCATGCCCGCCACGATGCCCACGAACATCATTTTGAAGCCCTCTTCCATGGAGTCCGGCTGGTAGACCAACAACTTGTCCTCGTCGTAGTCCAGACCCAAGGCTTTGGCGTAGCTGTGGTCCAGAGAGTGCTCGAAATCGATGAACATGGCCGAACCACCAGCCTTTTGCGCCTCGATCATACTATGGATAAGGAGTGTGGTTTTGCCGCTGGACTCAGGACCATATAACTCCGTGATCCGACGCCGGGGGAAACCAGGACAAATCAGGCCCTTCCCATCCTTGGTCGGAGTGCCTCCGATCAACATATCCACAGGGAAAGAACCCGTAGACACATAGGGTAACGGCTCATCGGTAGGTGACAACGGCTTCTGCTTAGTCGCCTTGAGGATGGTCCTTCTGGCTTTGGCTACCGCCTCCGCCGTCGGATTAACAAGCTTTTTCTTACTGGCTTTCTTTGCCATAATTCCTCACTTTGGAAGTAGCGAGAACCTAAAGTACCTCTGGTTCTCTTTAAACATTGCGCCCTTCATGATGGTTTGCCCCTTACGCTTGCCACGTTTGAACGTGTGGATCTTGGCAAAAGCCTGATACTCGGACGGAGTTAAGTCGTCTACACCAATCTCACCCCGCAACAATTTCCAAAATCTGGCGGCGAACCGGGCGACATGGTAGGCGTCCGCCACGTCAGAGTTCCACCTTGTGATCCCCGTATCCGCTCTGGCAGCTTCGACCATATCGGACTTGAACATCTTTCCTTTTCGTATCTTGGGGTCTTCTTTCGCCAGCATCTTGAGAGTACCGGGATCGAAGTACACCACGTCCTTGCGCCGACTCCAGATAGCCTCGTTGACCACCAGGAACAGGGCGTAAAGCCCCTCACTCCACAATTCTCCGAAGGGAGGGGACTCCACGCCCACGTTCTCGATTAACAGATACTGGTCCAACAAGTCCTGTAGCTCCCGGCGCAAGGTCACGTAACGTTCTACCCAAATGGTCTTCGGTGACGTGGACCAACGGCCTTTCGCGAAAACACGATCCTTACCCACAACCACAGAGTTGTGGATACACCAGCCGAAGCCGGTAAGGGACGGATCAAGACCTAACGTGATCATGAGCAAATGACGGGAAAACCCGCCCCCGATCACACTTGGTCGAGCATGTCCTGGAAGCTATCCGACGAAATGTCTTCGGTAGCGGAGCCGCCAAGCCCCAGCTTGGTCCGAAGCTGATCCGTGGTCATCTCACGGAACGGGATCAACTTCTCGTACATGGGAAGCGCCTGGGCCAACACGGCGTTCTTGAACGTATCGTTCTTCTGCCAAATGGCCGGTCCGGCAGCGGACGGCGAGATGTTCTGGAACTCCACAACCTTACACTCCAGCCTGATGTCCTGGGAAGCCAGGGAAAGGTTGTTCTCCCGGAGACCGTCGTTGAGCTTCCAGATATCGTCATAGACGCGAGTGCTGAAACGCCACGGGATGAGCTTCAGCTTCCCGTCCTTGATCTGCTTTCCAAGAGCCTCCTTGTTGAGTTGGCCCTCGTCCGTCGTCGGGTAGATCAACAGAAGGGTGGTGAAATACGTCTTGGGTTCCGGCAGCCGCTTCCAGATGGCGTCGTCTTCCGGGCCATCCTTACCCAGACGAGAAAGTACGTACCCAAGACCCTCTTGGTAGTGGGCCTTCATGACCTTGAAGTGCGAGACGGAGACATCCAACAACTCAGTCGGAGATAGCTCGTCCACACTCTTGCTCAGTTCCTTGGCGCGGGCTTCTACCGCCTTCTTACCCACAGCCACTATCTCTTCACGAGTCGGCTTCTTGTCGCCCTCCTCCTTACGAGCCGCCTTGATGGCAGCGCGAATGGCGTTCGACTCGTAAGTGTAGAAGTAGACAAAAGCACATCGAATGGTCTGACCCTTGGAGGTCATTTTCAACCACTCTTGTTTGGTCCCCGCAACGTCTCTCTCGTCAGCGTCGAGAGCAACATCGTCCTCGTACGAATACCCATCAATATCAAATATATCGTCTGACATGGCTTTCCTCTTTTTTAGGGTCGCTCCAACCACAAATTATCAAGTAGGAGGTTAGAAACGACAGTTTCGTTAGCTGACAGACTTGAGGACCATCTCCAGAGGTATCTATATGAGCCTAATGGTATAGGGTTTCCAAGCCTGTCAGGAGCCTCTACACCAGGGATACAAAACAATTCACAGTTCCTCCAAAAGAGACAAAACGTCTTCCACTTTTTCGGCATCGCCGTTACCCGTAGTGTCAGACGACTTCTCTTCCACTACGGGTTGTGGTTCCCCTTCTGCGGGGGAGTCGAGAAATTGGGCGACATCTTCTTCTGTTACCTCCGAAGTCTCCTCGCTCTCGGGTTCTTTTTCTGACTCTTTTACATCCGGCTCTGGCTCGCCCGACTCTTCTTCCCCTTCATCGGCCTCCTCGTCAGGCTCGTCCAACATGTTCGCCAGTTCCTCTTCGTTCAAATCATCCAGGGCCATCCCGCCAGAAGGCGATCGAATCCCTTTCGCCTTTGTTCGACCCGTCCGCTCGTCCCCGTAAAAAGACCCGGAATCGATTTCGATCTGGATCAACCGACGCTGGTCCTTGATGGCGGTCATCGTCGCGTGTAACTCTTTGTTGCGGTAATTCACCACCTTGTAGACCGCGTCCAACTGGTGCATCCGGTCCTTCAGTTTGTTGATTTCTTGTTGTTCCTCACGGAGCATGAAACCGACAGTGGCCTTACGGTCTTCCACGCTGGCAAGAAACCGAACGCGCTCGTTATTAGCCAACAGATTGTCGTGCTCTAGAGCGTAGGCTGCTTCTAACTTCCGAAGCTCGCTACTGACCTCTAGCTTCTCCCGGTTCAATTCAGAAATTACCAAACCAACCGCGTTCAGGTAATTCCGGCACGTGGCTATGACGTTTTGAAAATACTGGGGACCCAGAGATGCCGGGTCGCTTTCCAACTCCAAGATATAGGAATCCATCTCCTTGAAGATGGCGTCTACACGATCCTCGGTGAGCATCCCCCCATCTACACCACCGATGACTCACACTGGTGCTTTTATGGGCGTTGTTTGCAAACGAAAAAGAAGTTGATCCACGGACATATCGGCGTCGCGCCACTCTTTCACCGCCTGGATAAGCTGTAGCCGGGTCGCGGTCTCGACTTGTTTGTCGCGTCTGCTCTTCTCACCCCCCACCGCGATTAGCTCCTTGGCGACGGGGGCACAAACCTCCATTATCCGGCAGAATAAGGCTCCTTGTTCGATCGCGTCGTCCACGGCTTTGTGGGTATGTTTTGGTAAACCCTCGAACCACTCTTTCGGCATATTTCTTTTGCTCGTCTCTCGAAAGGGTTTCCGAAGAACGGCCATGGCCAGGGTCTTGATATCGAGAGCCTGAAAACCAAAAGGGCTTTTCCCCGTAAATTTGATCAGGTACCAATACACGAAAGTGAAATCGTACCCCGCCGGGTAACAAACACAAACAGGTTTTCCAGGCAAACGATTTAACCACTCGGTAAAACGTAGCATGACCGATTGAGGGGCTACTGGGTTGCTTCTACACGCCTTCCAGGCTTCGGGTTGTGTTTCCCACCAAGCCATCGTTTCAGGGTTCCCGGACGCCCCCTCCAAGGTCTTCAAGTTGGCTGAAAAGGTGTCCACCAGAGTTTCATCCAACTGGTATGCAGCGGCTCCCAAGCTCAACATAGAGTTAGGACCCGGAATAGGCCCATCTGACTCCACGTCAACGCTTACATAAATTTCCCTAGCCATTTTCACTCCCCACCAGATCACGAAAGATGGTGTTGCGTTGAACCACCTTGTCGTTCGCTACAGCCTTTAACACAGCGTCTGACTGTCCTAACAACCACACCTTATTCCTGGCCCGTGTTATTGCCGTATAGAACAGATTTCTTTGCAACATACGCCCCTGTCTCCGTACTAGGGGTAAGATTATGGTCTCGAACTCTTCTCCCTGGCAACGGTGTACCGTTACCGCGTACGCCAACTTGAGCATCAATCTAGCTTCGTCCTTGGGGACTTCAACGTTCGTGTCCGGAGTGTTCCCAACCCCATGGATTCGAAGGGTGAGACTATCCTTTTTGATAGCCACTAACTTGCCAATGTCTCCGTTATAGACATTGAGTTCGTAGTTGTTCTTGATAACCATGAGCCGGTCGCCCACCCGTGTTTGAAACTCGGGGAGGCTCCACCGCGCCTGACCTTTGTCCGGGTTTAACTCGTCTCGCAAAAGATTGTTCAGATTGTTGACCCCGACAACGCCTTCGTACTTAGGAGACAACACCTGAAAATTGGCGTCGCGCCCCTTGAGCTTGGCGGCCATCTTAACGATAAGCCCCGCAATCTGGCGCTCCTCGGATATCTCCCGGAATTGGAACTCAGTTTGTTCCTTGACCGGAAGGTCTAAAGGCGTCTTTCCGGCTCTGATCCGGTGGGCAGCCTTTACAATGTCACTCGTCTCAGCTTGTCGGAACACGTGCTCCAACCTGACGTGGGAGACGGCCTCACACAACAGTAGTTCTCTCAACACATTTCCAGGTCCGACGGACGGAAGCTGTGCGTCGTCTCCGACCAGGACAATCATCGTCTCCGACTCCAAAGCGTCCAGGAGACGATAAAACAAACCTTGGTCAACCATCGAGCATTCATCGACGATAATAGCTTGAGTCCGTAACGGTTCGTGCCTGTTGTGCCACCACTGGAAGCCGTCGTATTTTAATGCCCGATGGATAGTTGAGGCGCTGTCTTCCGTCACAGCCGCCAGACGCTTTGCGGCGATCCCCGTGGGTGCCATAAGGTTGTAACTTACCCCCAACTGTCTGAACAGATGGACAAAGGCACGGATCAACGTCGTCTTCCCCGTCCCCGGTGCCCCTGTCACAACCAACACCCTGTTTGCTATGAGCCTTTCTATGGCTTCTCGCTGTCTGTCGGATAACGTTATACTGTTGACGGACTCATAGTTCCGAAGAAAGATTCCGACATCGATAACCAACTCAGACGGGGACAAGAACTGTGTGAGTAACGACGCCCCCTCCCGCTCATAAAGATACATATCCGGCAAGTAGACACCCACACCAGGGTCCACCTTTACCTTCTCATCCCTTTCCAGTTCCTCTATAGCCTTGGTAACTTCGCGGGGGAGATCCGTAGCATCGAATGGCGCTACACCATTAGAGGCGGCTACGACGTTCATGAGTTCCGCGATATCACCACGCCTCGCGAATAGGTGTCCCTGGTAAGTCTGTTCTCGAAGAGTCCAAAGAACACCACCCTTGATGCGCCTGGGGTCGCCAAGTTGAAAACCTCTTTTCATGGCCAGAGTGTCAACTTGCCGGAAGGGGAAACCCTCGATCTCCATCAAGCGGTACGGATCGTCCCGGATGATATCTATCGAGTCTTCTCCAAACTTCATGAATATCTGGGCCACCATCGTTGCCGACAGGCCGTGTTTGCGAAGGAACTCGGCCAGCGTGGCTTCACCGCGAATCCGCCGCCAACGGGTACACGCCAGTCTCAACACCTCCTCTTCTTCTTCGTCCGCGCTCAAATCATGCCCGTTCAACAGGGCATCATAGGTTTCGGTTCCAAACACCTGGACTGTTTTGCTCAGAACCTTCCAGTTATCGAACACCTTGACACAATTACCCAAGAAGAAGCGGACCTCGTTTTCGTCTCTGGCCCAAGGTTGCCAACCCGACGCCTTGTATTGCAAGCCATACTTCTGGTGGATTTCCCATTCCCCTGAAATTTCCAGAACCGCTCCTTCGATCAACTTCTCGATACCGAAGAAGTACCCCGACACTTTGACATTACGGGGACGACGCTCCTCGCCCTTGGCCTCCAAGACCTTAAAGGAGAAGGCGTGGTAGGGAGAGTCCCCGCCGAAGAACACCTTTTTGATACAGCCACGGTAGTATCCCACCGGGCTTATCTACACCAACCTACCCTTCGAGGATAGCCAAAAACTCGGCCTCCGAGATGCATTTGGTGTTATTTTTACGCGCCGCCTGAGCTTTTGAGGTATTGGAGTTAGGATCGGCCATAACCAGATAGCTCAGTCTCTTGCCAACCGACTTCTTCACCTCTCCGCCAGCGTCCTTGACCATCTTCTCGAACGTGGGACGAGGCTTGCTCAACGCGCCAGTGAAACAGAAACTCTTACCGGTAAGGGTGCCCTGGATCTTCGCCTCGATCTCGACGCCAAGTGAAAGGAGTCTGTCAACGACCTCACTCTCCTCTTGGAGCCACGTGTGAAGAGCCTGAGCCTTCACCGGCCCCAACCCTTCGACACCCGACAACTGGCTCATGCTGGCCGCCTTGAGCTTGTCGAAGGTGTCGTACCCGGCGTCCATAGCCATCTTGATAGTGCTCGAAGCACACAGGGGGATAGACAGAGAGCCAAGAAGCGTCTCCAGCGGAACCTTCTTCTTGACCCAGAGGGTCTTGATGACCTTGGCAGCCGATTTCTTACCCATCCGCTCGACATTGGTTAACTGCATATCCGTCAGCCGGTAGAGATCGGACACGTCCTTGACCAGACCCGAAGAGACCAGTTTCTCGATAAGAGTCTCGCCCCACTCCTTGATGTCCATAGCCGCCACGTAACGTTTGATCCGGCCGACCGACTGAGCGGGGCACCCGTCCGCGTTGGGGCAGATCAAATACTCCCCGGCCGCTTCCGTTAACGTACCACAAGCGGGACACTCGGAGGGTGGGTTGGCGATCGTACCCACTCCTTTCACCACCTCAGTAACACGTGGAATCACATCCTGAGCACGAGACACGATAATGGTTGCGCCCACGTCCAGGCCCAGCGACCGGATGTAGGCCACATTGTAAAGACTGGCGTTCGTGATCTCGGCCCCCAGAATGTTGACCGGCCGGAAGATGGCAACGGGCGTAATACGGCCGGTTCCCCCGACCTGCCACTCGATACGCTGAAGGACCGACTCCCTGGTCGTCGCCGCGAACTTGAAAGCGACCGCGCCTCTCGGACAGTTGTCTTTCTCTCCAAGAGCCAGTTGCGCGGCCATGTTATTGATGCGGACCACGAGACCGTCGATGTCGTAATCGAGTTCGTCTCGCTTGAACTGTTGATACTCCAACCACAGATCCTGAGGCGTCCTTACGCCCGGCACCATGGCGGTCACGTACCAGTTGGGGGTATCGAAACCGTGGTCTTCGAGCCACTTGAACTGGTCGGCCTCAGTCTCGAAGTCCTGTCCGTCGGCCACCTGATAAAACTTGACGCTCAAGTGTTCGCAACCCTGGCCGTCGTAGCGTCTTGCAATACCGCTGGCGGCGTTTCTGGGGTTGGCCTTCTCCGGGAAATACTTGGCGTGGTAGCTTCTCTTCAAGATGATCTCACCACGCAACGTCCCCGTGAAGCTTCTGGGTAGTTTCCCCCTGACACCCTCCATCTTGGAGACGTTGACCGTGATATCCTCTCCGATGTTACCATCGCCACGAGTCGCCGCCTTGTCCAACTCGCCTTTGACGTAGTCCACGGCGATCGAGATGCCGTCGAGCTTCTCCGAAGTCATCAACGGAGCGGTCTGGGACTCGCCAGTGCCCGAAAGCCAGGAGGTCAGTTCGTCGATGGTCTTGACGTTGTCCAGGGACCCCATGGGGATCGAGTGCTCGACCTTCTCCCATTCAGAGACCGGGGTAGCTCCAACGGCGGTTACGGCGTCGCTGTCGGGTTTGACTTCGGCTAACTCGGCTACCCAGGCGTCGTAAACATCGTCCGAGACTGTCGGAGTTCCATTGTAATAATCGTGCCGCGCCTTCTTGATCTTGGCCTCTAACTCGGAGGCACGTTCGGCGGACGGTTGAGAAATTAGATCAAAAAAGTCCATACCGGTACTACACCCATGCCCGGCTACACCTAAGACTTTTTGAGCACAGGAGCCAATTCGGGAGGAATTTCGCCGCTTTCCACCATCTCGGCTATCTCGGCTATCGTCCGGAGAGGTGTCAAGATGAACCGAACCTCCTCTCCCTTGTATGTCTCCAAGCGTTCCTGGATATCGACGAACTCGTTCGTACCATCCTCCTGGGGAACCCGGAGAACCATACGCCCCGTCATCGGGTCCAACTCGATGACGCCTTCTAAGAGAGTCCCTAAATCCATTTCCTATATGGAACAGGTACCGCCCGCACAAGCCGGTTCCATCTTCACATCAGTGGTGTCGTCGATCTCTATCAAAGACTTGTAATCGACTGGCTCGTACTTCCGCAGAATGTTGTTCCACCTTCTCTCGTTTGCCGGTGTGGTGATGGCCTCGTTGGGGCTGAATGCGTAGTCCTTGTCCCCGCTGACCGGGAGTAAGGAAACGCCCGTGAAGAAGTTACGGTGCGTCCATAGGTAATCAGCGATACCGTCCCATTCCTCTGGGCAGACTGTGACCGTGTTAGAAACGTTGTGATTCAAGCCTGGGGAGACGGCCTCCTCTGCCGTGCCAGGGATGACCCAGTTCTGTTGAGTGGACTTCACCATGTCGAGGAACTGAACGGCGGTAAGGTCCTCTTTGATAATAGCCTGAGGAGGAGCTTCAACCGGGAACTCCACAACCCACTTGCCGTCCGGCTTGCGGACACACATATGAGGATTGACGGCCTTGAAGGCTTGGAAGACTGGCTCCAACTCGTCAGCCACCACACGGCGGAAATACCTACGCGCATGGTGAGCATGGTGCCCGGAGCCGACGCACCCCAACTCAAGAGAAGTTGTACCGGAGGGTTTCACACAAGTCGTCCTGGCAGCGGAATTGATTCCAAGACGTTTGGCGTACTCAGCGTTCCACTTCTTGATCTTGAGCGCCACCTTCTTCTGGTACTCCGGGTTACAGGCGACATCCGGAGCGTCCAGCATACCGGTCATACCAATTCCCAGAAGAGCTTCGCGTTTCGAGAGTTGTTCCGAGACCCAGCCCAAATAAGGCATCTCCGTGTAAGTAGCCTGTAAGGTTCCAATGAGTGTGGCTGCTTTCGCTGCCGTCTCGAAGTCCTCGTAACACGTGAACTCGGCAGCGTTGATTTCACAAAGGTTGCAAAAAGCCCAGCCGGTGTAAACGTCGCCTACCTTGACGAAGACACCTTGCTTCTTGAGTCGCGCCCTCAACTTAGAATCGACTTCGAGCTTCGGGTTCATCCCTATCTCGCCACACGGATTCGTACCGTAGTCGTAATCGTTCGTGAAATAGAACCCAGGCTCACCCCACTGTTTGGTCATCTGGAAGATTCGCTTGAACTGCTTTTTACGAACCTCGTCACGCTTCAAGGCCACGGAGATGTTAACGTTAGCAAACCAAGGGTCTTTCTCGTACCAGTTTCCGGTCTTGGAGTACATCATTTCACTGTCGTCCAAAGAGAACAGACAGATCATGGCCGACCGACGGATACCACCCGACAACACAGCGTCGGCGGAGTGACATAAAATCCTATGACATTCGATGGGCCGAAGCTTACGACCTTGGGCGGCCGATAGCACAGAGCGGACACATTCCAAGGACTCTTTGAGCTTCAAGTGCCCTGGAGCACGACCCCCGGAAGTTGCGAGCGGCGAACCAGCCGGACGGATCAGGTGATAACTAAACTCGATGTTCACACCATCCTGGTAACTTTGTAATAGAGCCTTCAGAGCGTTGGCCCACCCCTCGATGCTGTCTCCTATCACATGATGGACCACCTTCTTCGCGTCTATATACTTGACGGACGGCAACCTCTCGATGTGATCAAACTGGACGGAGTAGCCCACACCACACCCAGACAGGAGTAGGAACAGGGCCTCCGAGAAAGCGTCGAAACGGTCGATCAACGTGAAACTACAGTTGTAGATACGGTTGTTGTTAGCTAACACCGCCTTGCCGCCGAACTGCATCGACCTCATCGACGGAAGAACTTTCTTTTTACGAACAAGGTCGAATGCCTCTTTGATCTCCTCACGCATCTCCGGGAACCGGTCGTGGTGCATCTTCTCGACTCTCGCCACGGTCTCTGAGAACACCTCACGCCGTTTCTTGTTAGGCAGGTACCGGGCATACTTGCTGGCATGGATATAATCAGCCAACCCTCGTGGGTCCACCGCCTTGGCTCGTAGCTCTCTAAGCTCTTGCCTCTGATGGCGATAGAGAATGTACGCCTTGGCTACGGCGAACTCCTTATGCCTCATAAGAGAGGTCTCAACAGCGTCCTGGACGATTTCAACGTCCACAACCTCTTCCCCTATGGTGTTTAAAACTGTCTTAACCACCCCCGAAATAGACCTTGTGTCCGAAGAGGGTAGTTCCCCGTTCTCAGGAGTTTTGACACTCACCCAGGCTGAATGAATGGCGCTACGTAGTTTACCCTCGTCAAAAGACTGGAGTGTTACGCCGTCCCTCTTTCTAATGTATTTGATATCAACTGGCATATACAAAACTCGGGGCTGAGCTTCCTGAGTTTGGGCTTGCATGTGGACTCCCTAACGAGCTATAGACAATATTGCCAACTCGACCAGGGTTCTTTTTGATCGAGATGGGCCTTTCACATCTACATCTAATCTGCACAGCCGCCTCATGTAGTCCACTAACGATTTAGGATCATGTTTACGCGCTATGGGTGCCGCAATGTTCTTGTACGGCCACTCCTTCATTCCCACGGTGGCCGCTATATTTGATTCTTCTACACCTCTATCTTGAAGGTTTCGAATAACTACCGTTTTTTCTACCTGCTTCATGATCGAGCGTACGACCGGGATGAGAGCATCATCCCCTGAGTTCCTGTACAACACCGAAAACAAGCTTAGCGCCCCCTTCAAATTCTTTGCTATTACTTGCTCGGCCACCTGGAACGGTTCGGCCTTCGGGGTCGGGCTTGTTATTAACTTTATATGCTCCTTTTTGACGCTTCCCGCCTGACCCACATAGATTGCGAGTTTCCGCAATTCGTTTTCCAACCGATATAGGTCCGGGCCAACGTATTGATACAGTGTTGAAGCTACGTCCTTGTCGATCGCCACACGAAGACGGGTCGCCTCCGTCTTGACGAACTTCACATAGTTATCCGTCTCCCACGGCTTGAATCTACGCCGTTCGACTTTCTTACCCTTAGAGGCAGCGAGTTCCCACACGTCCGGAAGCTTGGAACTCCGGACGACCGCCATGAGAATGAGGGATTTGTCAGAACGGTCTCGGGTGCCTACAAACGTGCGTAAAGCGTCGTTCGCCCTTATTTTCTGGGCGTTATCTAAGATTATGGTACGCGGGATCTCTGAGTAAGCCTCGCACAGGTCAACGAGTTGAACAGGCTTTAGATCCCCGCCGTCAACACGAAGGATATCTCTCTTACCTTGACGTGCTCGTTCTATGTCACGGTCAAGATAGAAATCCTCATCACCAAAGGCGATCACAAAGGGATTGAATGAGGATGACTTAGAGGAGGCCATGTCCCACTAAAAGGTTTCAACAAGAGTTGTCTTGAAATGGAAGGGGAGGTTTATCCGAGTTATCCGATACCGGCTCTGTAGATCTCTCGTTTTTTTGGTTAACTCGTTCCATGTTTGTAGAGAGGCTCTCTTCCCTATCTTCTCCAGATCATCAGAACGATCCGCATGAATAACTCGGGTAGTATCTACACGGCCTACAAATATATCGTGGACGATTTGTTCCAGAAATTTCAGAGCTAGTAGCAAATCCTTGTCCATAGCATCCACGGCCGCAAACAACGTCGAAAGATCCTTGTCCAAGGCTGCCTGGAGAACAGCCACGACTTGATCTCGAAGGGCCAATCGACCCGAACCCCAGTAGCGGAGAGCGTTGCCTACCGAACCCTCTCCCATTCGCGTATAGACAAGAGCTTTAGCGCTCGTATCGTATTGCTGAACTACCGATAAAACGAACTCTTCGGGAAGCGGAAGGTATTGTACGCGCCCGCACCTCGAACGAATTGTAGGCAACACACGATCGATATCTTCAGCGATCAAGAAAAAACGTGACCGGGCTGGCGGCTCTTCAAGAGTCTTTAAAAAAGCGTTGGCGGCCGGTCCCGTGAACCGGTCCGCCCCGTCGATGACGAAGCATCGAACCGAAGCGACCGACGGATAGCTCTTGGCCTCACTGATCAATCGACGTATGTCGTCGATACCAATGTCTTTTTCGCTGGCGTCCAGCGTGAGGATATCCGGGTGGATGTTTTTCGTTATCTGGTAGCAAGACGAGCACGGACAGTCCGGTTCTCGATTCTCCTGGCAGAAAGCCTCTTGTGCGGCCTTGAGCACAGAAAACTTCCTACCAACCCCCGCAGGACCAACCAGCAAAATCGGTGACACCAGACGCCCTTCAACAAAGCGTCTAAGGAACTTCACCCCCTCCGTCTGGTGCTGAATCTCCTGTAGCATTTCCTGGCCCAAGCAGATCTTTCGTACGCTCCACAGGATCTACCGGGACAAATTGGAGCACCCCATGATAATGCTGACCGCAGTCCTGGCAGATGTATCTGTGGACCTCTACACCACTGGGTGCCAGACGGCCCTCGCACTTGAGGCACTTGATGAAGTCTTCTGTCACAATTCGACAGAACCCCCGACGGGAATACCCCACGATCGCTTACACTTGCAACACTGGTACAAACGTCTCCCGCCCGCTTGACCGGCTACCTTCAATTCGATCGCGAGAATGGAATCACAATCGGCGTCTTTACAGCGAATATGAACCTTCTTGGGTTCTTCTTCTTTTTCTTTAAGGCCGGGAACCGTTCCCGCTGGATCGATAGGCATTGTTACCTCAATAGGTTGTTGGGTAATCTACAGGGAAAAGTTGTTGGAGAATTTTCACGAGTTGGTTGTAAAGAAAAGTGCTCGTGAACGATGAGAAGTCCGCACGGTGTTCCGGGGAAATTAATGAAGACCCGTCCGGACGCGGGTTCGGAGTTGACGCCTTGGACCAACTTGAAGGTCTGCCAAAAGCATCGACTCGTAATGTCGTTAGCAATTTTTGAATCTTACTATACTCGTCAAACGGCAACCCATCTAAGAAGGACTTTATACCCCCAGCCGGATTCTCAGGCGGCTGCTTCATCGTACGGTTAGGTTGCGGAGACATTACAGGAGGAGGCTCGTTCTCCGGAGGAACGACAGGCTGGTACCTCTTGGTGCTGTACCGAAAGACCGGGAAAATCTTACGCCAGTCGTCCCCTCGGATAACTACAGTGTAAGCTTGATCCCTCACGATCTCGACATACGGTGTGTCATGAGACTGGCCTGATAACACTCTCGCTCGGCCGTCGGCGGCATCCACAATGGCCTGAGCGACCCTAGGAGCGTCAGAATATCTCAAATGGGTCAGCCGCGTTCCGCCTACTCTTTGAAGTCGTGAGTCCATCCCATATAGGTATCCGACAAAGACTCTAATCGTCCTTGTCTTTCTTCTTCTCCGGTTCCTTGTGGACCGCCGCCTCTGTGGTCAACAACATACCAGCTACGGACACAGCATTTGACAAGGCCGACCTGACAACCTTGGTGGGATCAACTATCCCGGCCTCGAAGACATCCTTCAAGTTCCCGTCTGACGCATCGAGGCCGATGACCCCACTGTCTCCGTGGCGCTCCTTCACACGCTCCACGTACAAATCGCCAACCAGACCGGCGTTCGTAGCAATCTGACGGAGAGGCTCTTCACAGGCAAGAAGCACAGTCTCAAAACCCGTCGCTTCGTCAACGGTTCCGGGTAACTCCTCTTTGTCCAGGAGAGGCTCGTCTTTGTGCTCCTCTTTCTCGTTCTCGATCACAGTGGCTCTAACCCCTTCAGCCGCTCGAAGATAAGCCACCCCGCCACCGGGCACGATACCCTCGTCTATTGACGCCTTCGTGGCGTAAAGGGCGTCTTCCATTCGAGACTTGATTTCCTTCATGGAGAGTTCGGACGGCGCTCCGACTCTTATGACACACACGCCTCCCAGAAGTTTACTCATACGCTCGCGGAGCTTGTCTTTATCGTATTCGGAGCCGGACCTCCCGATCTCGGTTTTGATCTGGGCAACGCGAGCGTCCAGAGCGTCCTGTGCCCCTTCGCCATCCACAAGGACGGTCTCCTTGGCCGTCACCTTCACACTGCCCAGGCGGCCCAGATCCTCCAACGCGACGGACTCGAACGTCATCCCGGCGTCCTTAGATATGAAGGTCGCCCCTGTCAGGATAGCAATGTCTTCCAGGATAGCCTGTTGGTTGCCTCCGAAACCGGGCGCTTTCACCAGTTGAGTCTTTAGCTTCTCCTTGTTCAACAAGAATGTTGGTAGAGCTTCGCCCTGGAAATCCGTGGCGATGATCAGCAAATCGCCGCTGACCTCCATGAGCGCCTCCATGAGGGGCACCATGGGCTTCATCGCTGAAACTGTTAAATCCGTCACCAGGACGTAAGGGTTCTTGAGAACGCTCTCCTGTTTCTCCTCATCCAGACAGAACGCCGGGTTTACCCAACCCCGGTCGTCGAGTTTCATACCATCAGTAGTCTCTACCGTGGTCTCGATACCCCGACCCTCCTCGATATTGACCACACCATCCTTACCAACCTTGGCCACAGCATCCGCAATGGTCTTGGCTATATCCCGATCACCGTTCGCGCTGATAGTGGCTACATTCTCAATAGCCCTTTGGTCCTTGACCGGCATGGAAGTGGCCACCAACTGCTCGACTGCCAGCTTCAAGGCTTTGTCCATACCCCGCTTGAATTGGACCGGGGAGAAATTAGCCTCCACCTGTTTGATACCCTGAACCGCTATAAACCTAGCCAGGGCAATCGAGGTCGTGGTCCCGTCCCCCGCGTCTTCGCTGGTCTTGCTGGCCGCCTCACGGAGAATCCGACACCCGATGTTCTCCAACGGGTCCTCTAGCTCAATCTCCTTGGCGACAGAAACCCCATCTTTGGTGATGAACGGGCTGCCGAAGGACTTCTCCAAACAAACGTTACGGCCTTTAGGTCCCAGTGTGACAACCACAGCGTCAGCCAACATATTGATACCATCGAGCATACCCTTGCGGGCTTCCAAGCCATGTCGAACAGTCATTTTTTCTCCGTTTTATTCTCGTCCACAGAAGATCTATACACCGCGTCCACTTCTTTGGGGTCCAGATCAGGCGGATCTGGGATGGTCTCGGCCACAGGCGGCCGGTACAACGGTACTTCACGTTCTCTGGGTTTCCAGACAGGGTGGTCCAACTTATGGTTCCGAAGACGAAGCCAACCCAAAGCGTCCAACGCCAGGATTTTCGGGTCCGCGTGCTCGCCGGACCACAACTCGTCCTCGCCGTCCTTTAAAGACATGACGTGCCAACCGTCTTCGGTCGTTGTCCAATCGAATGCCCAGGCTGTGGGAATCACCTGTCGGAGCCGGGCTACGGCTTCGTCGGCGGTCCAGGCTGTCGCTTCTTCGATAGAGAACATCTTTTCTCCGTTACACCAAAAAATAAGGGAGATGGTCTGAGACCATCTCCCTCGAATTGACTCATGCTATCAGTTCAGCCAGCGCCTACGACTCTAACGCCCTGGCCTCTTAATGGCAACAGTTACCACCGCTTTGACTTCTGGGCGATCTTACGCTTCTTGGGCTTCTCGACCGGCTTCTCCTCAGGTTGGCCTGGGATGGTGATCGGACTTGGCACCACCACCGAATCCGGGCTGGTCAGCGTGTCGGGATTGGCGGTCCACGTCAGAGGCTGATTATCGCCCGCCTCGATGTACAGGTCGGAGCTATCCACCGATGAGTTCCCACCCGAAGAGATAGAACCGTCTCCTGTACCATCCGCAGAGAAGGCGTCGGCCGTGGCGTCTTGGGCGGCGTTGGAGAGTGTTACGCCCGCGTTGGCGAGATCCTCCGCTGCCGACACCTCGTAGGTGCCTCCCATACCCCGCGTGGCTCCACGAGTGACGCTGGCGAAGTACGCGGCGTTGGCCGTGTAAGAAGTCCGGCTACCCATCCGCGAGCTAATCCCCTTGGACATCGCCGCAGCACCGATCAGGCCACGAGTCTTGAATTCGTCGCCAATGTCGTTCATGTGCTGGACAGCGTAGTCGTAGTTGCCCGCTTTGGCGTGCTCTTCGGCCTCGATCTGCGCTCGAACAAGCTGGGCCAGCCCCACGATGTTGTCCAATTCCTCGTCCGGCTTCTCCTGGTGCTCACCGGCCTTCACGAACTGGACCTTGGCCTTGGCTTCGACCTGTTTGTGCTCCTTCCGGAGGTTTGCGTCCAGGGTGTCATAACCTGCCTTGACCTCGAAGACATTCATCTCACGAGGAAAGGCGTTCTTCTGGGCCTTCAACTTGACAGCCAAAACGATGTTCCGGACCTCGTCAGACAGGATATCCGGGATCTTGATAGTCACTTGGCCCAGATCCCCTTCGTCGGCGTCCACGTCCGAAACCACCTGAGCGATCTCGTGACCGGCCAGCGGGTTCACGTCGATTATCAGGTTGGTGGCGTAGGTGCTGAGCAGACCGCCCAGTTCCTTACCGAAGGCCGACAGCGCGTCGTCAGGGTTTTGCACGAAGGCATAATTGCCTTTGCCTCTCTTGGACATATCGAGAAGCATGTCTTGACGAACGTCCGACCCGTAGCCGAAAGCGCTAACAGTGCTCGTCTCCATGTTGGACCCAACCAACTCCACGAGATCTTCCGGCTCTGTGGCGGGACCCCTGTTGGCGTTGCCATCCGTGAAGAGAATGACCCTTAGGATGACCTCCGACGACAGGTCCGCCTCTTGGGCAAGTTCAAAACCCTTGAGAAGCGCGTCGGCAATGTTGGTGGACCCTCTCGTCTGAAGATCGCTAACCTTACGTTTCAGATCCTCCTTGGCTTCGGCGGTACAAGGTACGGGCCTTGAGATCACCTGGGCAGATTCGGAGAAGTCGATCAGGCCGCAGTAATCGTTCGGTGAGAGGTGCTCGATCAACTTGGTCAGCGAGCGTTTCGCGTAGACGAGCTTTGACCCCATCATAGAGCCGGACACGTCCACGAGCGGTATGATGCACAACCGGGGTCGCTTGTCTTCGACCGACACCGACGGTGCTGACAGCCCTAGGACAAGGTGGGCTTCGTTTTCCAGGTCAAACTGGACTTTATCAAATGTGAGTTTCGCACTAATTTCCATGGCTTTGGTCCTCCCGTAGCCGTCTGGCCTAGCAACTTCCCCTGGTGCGGGCCTGGACTGACCCCAAAACCAAAGGACCGCTAAGCGGTCACAGAACGTCCACCGCCTTTCCAAACCTCGGATTTTCCTTAGGCGCGATCAGCGGCACGAGAGACCCAACCCGGAGGCGCGGCCTCACGCTTACCATGATATACACCGGAAAAGGGAAGTCAAGTTCTTATTTGTGCCGGTGTAAGATCCAAGATGAGCCTCCCGGATAAATTCTTCGCTGGGTTCCCGGATGAAACTCAGGCTTCAAGATCCACGGTCCTCGACTACATCTACGACACCTTGGACGATTGGATGTTGGAAGGGAACGGGACCGCCGTTGACGAGGTGCTCGACCGAGTAGATGTGGACTCTTGCGAACTCGTGTACCTGATCGGGTACCTCACGATCACGGGACAATGGAAACATAAGCTGACCAAACGGGACGAGTTCTACAACCGGGTAAGGAGCAGAGTCTTGCAGGAGGAACCAGAACGAGTCATTCCCCTCCTGCAAGGACTACGCTAATCCGACAGTTGAGCCTGAATCTCGGCCTTAGCTCGACGACGAACCCGCGTTTCGATAGCCTTTTCAGCGGCGTTCGGAGCACGCTTCGGGGCATGACCATGACGGACAACCCAAGACTTGCGCCCACCCGCCTTACGATATGATCCGTTCCTCATGTTTGGTCTACCGCTGGGGTCCCAAAAACCTAAATAAAACGCCCACGAACCTAAGCTCGTGGGCGTTTGAGGGTTTATCCAGCCGCCAACATGTGCCGGGGCGTGCCTCCCAGATAGAAGGACCACTCCTCCGGACACATCTCGATCGGAATCGCTGGCATGGGAAGCGGTAGAGACTTGGGCCTGTACGGTTTCCTAAGCAACCTCATCTTGGCTTGCCTGGGAGTACGACCGGCCTTACGGGCATTACAGGCGTAGCACGCCGTGACAATGTTGATCCAGTTAGTCTTACCGCCCTGGTTCCTCGGGGTCACGTGATCGTAGTTCAACTCACGACGCGGAAGCCGATTCCCACAGTACTGGCAGGTGAAGTTGTCACGAGTCAGAACGTTGATCCGCGAGAACTTGACACCCTTCTTGTGGGTCGGGATTTTGGACGTAAGTCTAGCTACGGACGGAATCTGGTAGGTCACACTCGGAGACGACACGGTCTCGTCGTAAGACTCCAAGACCTCGATCTCTCCCATGTAGAGCCGACAGATAGCGTCCTGCCAAGGAACGATTCGGTGTGGTTGCATCCACGGGGTCAGTAATAGTGTATGGAACTCAGACATTGTCCTAACGCCTCATCAGCGCCTCCTTGTTAAGGTTATTCTCTGGGCCTCTCACACCCGCTAATCTTTATCAGACATCTTTACGACGATCTCATCATGGACCAACTGAGCCAGATGGGAGAAGATCTCTACAACGTCGCAGTGCCTGAAAGCGTCTTCTAACTCGTCCAACTGTGTCATGAACAGTTTTTCTATTTCCTCTTTGGTCATCATTCACCTAATCGTGCTCGGGGTAAGAGTCGAACTTACAAGCCTCCCGGCCAGCAAAGCCCTATAGCGACTTCGCCTGTGTCTACCTATTCCACCACCCGAGCAGGAAATCGACGGCCAACCCACGAGCCAAAAAGGCCCGCCTTACGAGTCTTCCGAATGGCCGGGGCAATACGCAGCCATGCGTCATAAGGCATTGACCCCCGAATGGTATTACATCTTATGCAAGCTGGGACCACATTATCAACGGTGTGTCCTTTACTATTATCGATACGATCCAAGCTCATTCTAATCGACGCCTCTCCGCAATAGCTACAACCTTTGGAAATCGACTCTGCGATAAACTCCTTTGTGAGATCGTTGGCTCTCCCTTTCTTACGATCGACGGCTCTAGTGTCACTGTAGATCGCTTGTGCTGGATTGTTCTTACGATACTGACTACGTTGAACATTCAATTTGTCCTTGTGCCGCTGCCAGTAAACTTTACCATAACAAGCTGTGCAGATTCGCCGTCGGTAAGGGGAATTGCGCCTTAACGGTCTGAACTTCCCGATAGGCTTAGTTTTGTGACAATGCTTACACTTCCGCTCTTCTGGCATGGTGTTATAATGCCATGCTCGTCATAGCGAGCAAGAGCTATTACACCTCGAAGCTCTTAATTCAAAGATGAATCACGGAGAGCTACAACATCAGCTTTTCGTACGGCCCGGACCAAACCTTGAGCGTTGAGTTCCAGAGCCTTTGAGGGCAATCTGACAGCCTTCTCCGTGCAACTTCGGCCCCAGCCGGGGGTGAGTGCGTTGTGTCCCAGGCGATCCCATGAACGCCGACCGCAATGAAGACACACGTAAACGTGGTCAGGCCCATGCGGTCTCCGTATCTCTAACGCGCCTTTTTCACAGTGTTCCAAATGCGCTCTCCAATACACCCCTCCAACAAGGACATTACGTTTTCCTCAAACCTCGTTTCACGTGAAACTTTGTCTCCGTACCTCCTTATATTACACCGAAAAAATCAACTCAAGAAAAATAATTTGGCTCGGGCGCAGGGATTCGAACCCCGATACTCGGCACCAAAAACCGATGTCCTGCCATTAGACGACGCCCGATCACACTGCGATCAATACCGCCAACTTCTTAGGAGCACGATAGAATGTAAGAATATCTCCTCCCGAAACACCCGCCAACGCACCCTCAACCAAAGCCCGAAGACGGTACACCCCGTTGGTCTCCGTCTTTTCTAGGACAGCCGACCACTGTCCGTAAGGGTGCCCTTCTTCATCTGTAGGCAACCGAACCGTCCCCTGAACCCGTTCAGGGAGAGGCTCGGCCAACTCTTTCACCACAACGAAAGCCACGCCTTAGATTACACCATGGTGGAGCCAGGGGGAATTGAACCCCCGACCTCGTGACTGCCAGTCACGCGCTCTCCCAACTGAGCTATGGCCCCTTGGATTCAGGACGCGGTAATATCGACCTGCCACTCGTCCTTGGCTTTGTCGTATTGTGCGTGGCCGTACATGTCTATTGCACTGTCCAACCACTTGGAGACTCGCTCCGCTCCCTCGCGTTCTCCGAATTCAATCAGCTTTACTGTGTTCTCCGGACGATCCTTGAGGTACAGCATCCCCTCGATTCTAACACCGTCAGACCCGTGATAATACTTACTCAAGTAAGATCGTCTCAGGTCGATATCAAGGCCGACCGACTTTAGGTAGGGGACTGTGGATTTCAACAAGTTATCAAGATCTCGCCGCTCGGCCTCGGCGTGTGCGTCAATAATGTCCCTCCACTTGGCGTAGAGGTCCATCTTGGCAGCGGTCTTCTTGCGGCGATCGTAGTTGTACATTACGTGGCCCGGCGTTTGATAACTTCGAATAGATTGGAAGCATCGACCATCGCGTTAAGCGTCTCACGTCGGAGTTCCGCGAACGTCCGTGAGAGTTGCTCTCCTTCACGTACCTCACGCGGCTCCAGGGCTTCCAGCCGTTCCAGGTTGCCGAACAGATCTTCAAAAGTACCGTAAGCCTTGTAAACGTCTACCCGGTCAAGTTCCCTGAAAGCCTTCGTGAGCGGCTTGGTGAACGTCCAGGAGGGTAAAGGCTCTAGCTGGAGCGCAAGACGGCGGTCGTAGCTGTACATACCAACCGCTGCCTACAAAATGATGCTGAAAAGTTAGAGAGCGTTCGAGACGAGAAGCAGGATGTTTGCGATGGGAATCGAACCCACTACTTTCTGTGTGTAAAACAGACGCTCTACCCTAAATGAGCTACGCTTGTATGCTTTCTCCGATTGATCGCTCTCGGTGGCAGACGTTGGACTCGAACCAACAATTTTGCTTGTGAGCACAGAAGTATTGTTCTCTCGCGAGAACGAGTGTTAGGTGCTGATTGCGTACAAACCTACGTTATGATCGTAAGCGGGCCACCCGGCCCAGTCTGCCTAAAATCTTCCCGCACCCGAGTCATGAACCTGTTTGATTGCTCGTTTTCTAGACGAGTGCCTAACCACTAGGCTATTTCCAATAGTTTTGGTTTGGAAAACAGGATTCGAACCTGTGTATGCATGTAAGATTCACCTGTTGGGTACGGGTTGGAGGGGCTATCGGGAGTCGAACCCTAAAACGCTTGTGAGGACCAGAAATATGGCTCCTTGCAGAGCCGAGAATCGATCCTGGGTTTTTGGTTTTTCCTCTTCGATAGAAAGGTGACGGACCGTCCGTCTGTATAGCCCCTTATTAGTGGAGTGTACCCGAGTTCTAAACCTGTTGGTTACTGCGGTGGGCGGCTTCTTTGCCGCCCGGTTTAATCGTCGTGTAAGGTATAGGTATTGGGTACGTCCCCTAAGATACTGATCCAAACGGTGTTGTCAAGTAATAATTACACCGCCTGGGCTGATTTCATAACCGATTTTCTTGCCGTCCTTGAGGAACGCCTGAGCCGACCGGGCCAGAAGGGCAGAGACCACAGCGATGAAGGGCAGATGCTCACCGTCCTCGCAAGTGGCGGCCCCGGCTGCCCCGTCGTCGATGACGAAATTCTCGGTCCAGACCACCCGGCCGAAAGCTCCGTCGGCGGCCAGCGCTCCGTGGAGACACGGGATCTCGGCCTCCTTGGCGAAACCCTGGACCACGCGCCGAGACTCTGGGTTGTCCAGGCAGTCGATGACCAGATCGGCACCGCCCAGAAGCTCCTTCTCGTTGTCGGCCGTCAGTTTGTGCGGGACCATGTTGAGCTTGATCCCGAATAGGAACTGCATTGCCTGGGCCAGGGACTGCGTCTTGTTCTTGCCGACGCCCGCCTTGCCATGGAACTGGCTCAACGTGTTCTTTTGCTCCACCCGGTCGAAATCGACGACCTTCATGGTCGCCTCGTTCCGTAGGAACAGTATCAAATGTGAGCCTAGAGCACCGGCACCTATGATCGTGATGTTCTTCATACCCCTGTGTACGGTTGGCTGTTGAAAGACCTAAGCATTTTCTTCTTGCCAGAGGGTTTTTAGCCGGTCCCGCTCCTTGGCTATGAAAGCAGCGATCTCTCTGGCATCACCCTGTTCAAAGCGACTAAGAGGCTCCCGTAGGAACTTGTAAAGGGCCTCTTCGTCTTCTTCTTCGGGCACCTTCTCTCGATCGAAGTCGTAATAGTAATAATGAGGGGCTTTGGTCAGAACCTGGGCCATCCAGTAGATCACGGCGTAGGCGTACGTCCGTTCACCGAAACTGATCCAGGACTTGTAGTCGAACCCGACGGGCCACTTCACCTTCTCGGAATACGCCATGTCCGTGGTCAGCCAAAGCGCCGACGCCTCCGGAAGGGGAGTCATGTACTTGAAGTGTTGTTCCAGAAAGTCGAACATCCGCTTCTGGTCTTTTTGGCTCCTGGCAGCAACGTAGATTGAGTAGCCCATTATGGTCCCGACACACCTGTTCCTTTCTTCTTGTCCCACTTACGAAACTCGTTCCAGGAGTCGAAGTGGCGTCTCGTCACACCCTTGAAATACTTCCACATATCACTCGCTTTGAACTTGAACGGGCCGCTGACAGCGGCAGCACAATAACCACCGGAACAGGTGTATTCCCACTCGCCGGTCTCTTTATTCTCGACACTGCCGAATGTGTCGCCCCCGCAAACGGGACACGAAAACTCTGTCCTGTGTTGAGTGATCATGGTCTCCGACGATACCCCAGCGACTCCTGGGTGTGTGGTGTTAGCTCCAGGGCGATCTCGAAACTGGTACTAGAATGGGAAGAAGCGACTACAGCCACCTCAGGAGGGTTGGCCAGCTTCTTGGCTTGGTCGATGGCCTGAACAAGTTCGCGAACGGTTTGCTCCGTAATCTGAACAGTTGCGCCCTTCAGGGTAGTCATAGCTTCTGCCACTCCGGGAACGGTCTTTCTTCCGACCGGTCCCACCAACGGTAGCGGTAGCCCTGGAAGCCCCGAATCTTCTGGTCGATCGTGACAGCTACGGCGTCACCACCTCGAACCAGGGCAAAGCTGTCCTTGAAGTAGACGGGAACGTTCGTGTCGTAGCATACGGGGTCGTCGTCTATCCGTATCAACGGCGAGTATCCGATAAGGTGGCCGCTGTAGACCACATAAACACGGTCGCCGGGTTGCAGCTTCTTCGGCGGGCTGCCCCCCATGAACCAACCCCACTCCGTGCCGCTCCATTTGGCCCCGGCCGGGTCGCCCTCTGCAATCCAGCGCTTGAGTCCGAAAGACTTGGGCAACGTGACTACAATGTCCATCAGGCCGTTCTTTCGCGTAAAAGCTCCACGACCGCTTCGGCCTGATCCGGCGACAGTCCCTCAGGCCACAGTTCATCAAGCCTGAGCCATTCCCGCAAGACGTTTTTCTCGTCCTTCGAGATAACTATCTTCGTTTCCTGGGAACCCTCTTCTCTTGTCAGGACGAGGTCGCCACTGGATTTTTCGATACGCGCCAAAAGCCGGTTCCCCGGCTCACCTATAACAAACGAGGCCATCTTTACTCCTTCAGCCCTTCGAGCAACCAGCGAAGATCCCGTAGATCCGAGTCGTCTACCATTAGCTCGAACACCTCGTCGGGGTCCGGCAAGACCCCCGCGAAGCAAATCCTGTGTTCTATGGAAGGTTCCGGCAGATGCCCGACACACGCATTGTCGCTCAACCGCTTGAACCGACAATCCGTGTGCGGACACCAACCAGGACGTTCCTGACCCGCCATCGGCTCAAACCCCGAAGGGCGTCTTCGGCCGAAGCTGAATCAGGTTGTAGGGACGTGCGTCGGTTGCGTTGAACCGATCCACGACGTAGTTACCCAGGTCGGGTGCCTGAGCCGGGATACCGGGAATGTCCCCGCCACGGATGGCTTCGGAGACCCACCCCTTCACGTCGTCGTCAGACGCAGCGAAGAGAACCGGGTCCGGAAGGTCCCCGTTCTGACCCCCGTAGGTGATGTTGACGCGAGCGTCGTTTTCGTTGATGTTGTCAGCCATGCTGCACCTCTCTTTCTAGCTCGTACCTCGATTCCTTTCGAAGTCTTGGTAGCCATATCGGCTGGTAATATTTGTTGAGATTGACGCGGTAGTCGTATTTGTCCGGGCCTTGCCAGACGATGTGAACGAGATGGGTGGAACTCGTGATCCACCAGATTATCCTCCGACCGAGAGCCGTCTCCACGCCGTTGAAGGTCGTAACGTCCTCGTAAGAGGGACCCGGCACCCCGGAGCCGGGGTGGCTGTGAGCAAATCCTAACACCCTGTCCCGGTTGTCCCAGATCACGTCCCAGAGCGTTCGGCTGTCTGGAAGGTAGGCCACGGACCGGTCCGTCGGGATATGCCAGAACAGTGGCTTTCCCTCACGATCGACTAGAACTCCAGCTTCCACAGTCATTTCAATACCTTAGACGTGCCTGTAAACCACGAGTTGTCCCGTTCGCTCCGCTTCCAGGATAACGGACGGTAGGCTCTCAAGGGTCAGTAGGTCGTCTCCCTTCTCTCCGGTGTCATGATCTGTTAAACACACCCCAGAATCGATAATCCTAAGAGTTTTCTTGTCGCACGTACATTCGAACCGCCGCCGCTTGAGCCGGTACTTAACGATCATCTCGTTCTTGCGGTGCCCGGCACGTTGATCCAGAAGCACAGCCCCGCCTACCGCTAAAGCGGCCTTTGCGGCCTCCTCGAAGTCCAGGAGAGCCATTTCCCGACGGCCAGCGCCGTCTCCCAGCTTCTCGACGATCTCGCGTCTACGGGCCTCCTTTTGACGCTCCTCTTCTTCCCGCTGGCGCTTTTCGGCAAGCTCCCGCCGACGCTTCTCTGCCTCCTTCCGTTGGAAGATCTCCATCCGGAAAGCGGCATCCAGGGCCGGGGAAACATCCTTGATGTCGGCCACGGAATCCTTGCCGTCCAGGTACGCCGTCAGAACGTCCATCTCCGGACCCAGCGGCATCTCTTGTTGCATGAAAAAGAGCGGGCCGTCCTCACACATACGCCCGGCAGAGACGTACACGAACCGGTCCAGAAACGGCTCGATCAGGTGGACGCGCTCCGCGTTGGCCACGATATCCGCGATCTTCGGCTCAACTCGAACGTCACGCGGGACCAGCCTGTCTCCGACCAAATAACCCATGACCTTACCCATGAGCAGATCAGTGTCAGAATCGTCGGCCTGTCGGAGAACACGCGCCCGCCGACCGTTCAGGGAGAAGACTACCCAACCGTGCTCATCCGGCAAACGGCCGTCGATGGTCCACTGTCGTGAACCCGACCGGAGAGACCTACCCCCGACCCATGGCGAAACCAGGGTTTCATCCTTAGTCTGTAGTAGGTCTCTCCAAGTCATGGTTCAACTATTACACCGGTTAGAGTTAGAATCAAGCTGCCCAAGCGGGCTTGGTCAGCAACTCAGTGTTGAGGATGAGATCGACCAGCGATACTCTGGGAGCCGCCGCCTTTCTGGACGCCTTGCCCACCGGAGTAGCCGCGATCAGGTCTCTGATGGTGCGGGGAATCGCGTACGGGTCCGCGAAGATCCCCTCGTCGATCATGAAGCACGGGATACCGAGATTGGCCGCCGTGTCCTGGACCGCCGTGTAGCCGCGAGTGCCGCCTACCTTGAGGAACCCGAAAGCAACCGGGTTGAGGCCGGAAGACCTCACGGAATCGGAGAAGTCGTACGCCTCTTCGTCGCCCACGAAGATGAAGATCACGTCTTCATCGTCCTCAGGCTTGAAGGACTGGAGTACCCTGACGCCCGCTCCGTAATCGGTGCCGCCGCCCGCCCTGAAACCACGGAAAGCTTGCTCGACACCAGCCGACGAGTTCTGCTTGATCTTCACAACACGACCGGAGGTGTTGAACACCGACACGTGAGTCCGCTCCAGGGGGAACCCCTGTAGGAACTGGGTCAGGTACCGCTTAGCCGTCGGAATGGCCTTGTGCATGGAGGACGAAACGTCCACACAGAAGTAGATTCTCTGGCTATTGAGCACCTCTGCGACGGCCTTCTTGACAGCGTTGTCGGCCGCCTCCGACAGCTTCTCCTGGGTCTTCTTGGACTTGACACGCTGGGCGATGTTGGCCGCCCGCATGTCTTCGGCCTCCTTGACCGCCGTCTCCCACCGAACCCGGATGTCCTGGACATCCAACAGTCCAAGCTCTTCCAGAGTCGGGGTCGCGATGATCAGGTCCTTGTTGGACAGGGACCCGACCTCGATGGCAGCCGCCATGACAGCCCTGGTCACACCGTCCTTGGGCAGAAGACCCACGACCCGCTTCCAGTTCGGCCGGTCCTGGGTGATCTTCTCGCAGATCTGCTCTTCGGTCAGACCCTCCCAGGATTCCGCCGCCTTGACCTCCTGGCCGATGGCGATGCTCCGGTGCCCCTCCTTGGACTGCGCTTGCTTCCAACGAAGGGTCTCGAAGAACTTGCCGGTGTTCGGCTTGTATCCGACCTTACGGGCCAGATCCATCACCGTACGCCGGAAGCCCGCGTTGACCAGACCTTCCAGCATCTTGGGGTTCTCTTCCCGGTACCGTAGCCACTTCTCCACGGCCTTGGGCCAACGACCCAGGAACGGCTTACGAGCGGACTTACCGAAACCGAGATCCCGGTTGATCTTGGCGACGGCCGGTAGGCTCAGAACATCGTGGACCCTCATGAGCAACTTCGGGTTGAAGCTGACCTTGCCGTCCTTGCCCTTGGTGGTGATCAGGAACATGGCCTCGCCAACGTCACGGTAGTCCTCGTCGAGGAACGCGACCTTGCCCTTGTCCAGGACCGGATCACCCTTACGGGTTTGAACGAGCATGAAGGCTGCCAGGATGACCTTGAGGTCCCGGTGCTCCTGGCCGTATGCGTAGGAGGCCCACTTGGCCGCGAACTCGTTATCGAGATTCCAGACTTCCGCGACCTGCTTGTAGACCCACTCAACAACGTCCGGGTACAACCCGGCCGGTTGGTACTTGCCTACAACCCGACGACCGTCCCGAACACGCCCGTCATTGCTGAGCTTGCCCAGCTTGACCTTGGTGCTCTTGCGGCCGACCTTACGCAATTCGTAAACGATCTTGTCGCCGTTCTCCTCTACGTGAGTGACCGGCAACCACTTAGAACCCACGACCGATCCGGTGTCGGTAACTGCGATACCAGCACGGTTGTGGACAGCATGGCCCGAGTGAGAGAGGACCGTCTGTAGGATTCTCTCAGCCGGTCCGAGATTCTCGTTTTGCATGTTATCCATCCGATCTGCCCGCACATTTGAGGGCGGGTTTCCTCTTGGTGTACTATTACACCGCCTCGCGAAATCAGTTTTGCCGTATTCTGACTGTTACACCGGTAAATCTGATTCCTAAAGATTTATTTTAACTCTCTGGGTATGGACGCTGAAAAAGTCATGACCCGGTACCTGGAGAAGACGGGCCTGGAGTTAGATTCTGACACCCGTGTGGGATTTAAGTACTCGCCAAAAGAGTCAAAAAAGTCCAAGGTTGAGCGAGTCATGCGGCTCATCAGAGACAAGACAGGTATTGGCCGTAAGGTTGCGGAGGACATTGCCAACGCGATCGTCAGGGGACGAGATGTAGTTCGGCTGACCTTCCAGAAGAAATGGCCTATGGTCGAAGGTGTGATAGAAGGTCCCCGTGGAACCTTACCCCTGGAAGAGGCTCAGGCGACACTATAATGGATCACTTACGCTGGAAGACCGGATACTCTGGGTATGACGAGGAGTTCCTAGATGAACTGGTTGACGACAAAGAGTTAAGAAAGGCGATCAGCGACTTTCTCAAAGGGATCACCTCAGAGGGCCAGAAGCTCAACAAGCTCATGGAACGGCGTATAAAACACCTTGCGGACAACATGACCGATTGGGACAAAGTCCCCACCAAAGACGTGGTCCGCTACCTCCGACAGTACATGAAGCACGAGTTCGGGGAAGACGACCTTGCGAAAGCCCTGGCAAAGGGCATTATTACCGGGGAAGGCTTCTTCTGATGCCCAAGAGCGAACAGGTTGTAGAACGATTCCTAACAGCCGCCCCAAAGAGCGTCAGTATCGAGGACATCAGGGACTTCATCAAAAAAGAGAGAACCTGGATGGATCTCGAAGAAGAGGATGACAAGTCCCTGTTGTATACAACGAGAGATCACGGGGACATGGAGAACGACGAGCCGGGCCGGGAAGACCTGAACCACGCAAAAGCCTTGGGCAGGGCTGTCCTTAGAGAGTTCGGTCGCGCCGTCAAGGTCGAACTCGACTACATAGACGAGTGGACCCAACTCACAATCGAACTACGCTAGGTGTTAGAACCGGTCGGCCCGGTGGGAGTTGAACCCACGGTCTTTCGATTATCGGTCGAATGCTTTGGCCAACTAAGCTACGGGCCGGTAATAAAGTCTAGCCACTCAGACACCTGATCTAACTCGTCGAGGGTTTGCCCTCCCTCATCTAACCAGGATCTATAAACCAAACGTAACTGTGAGGCGGCCTCTGCCAGGACATCCGGCTTCGGTCGCGGTATCTTCTTCGGAGGCGGTCCAGGGAGCCGGTCCGTAACGTCCCACTCAATGACCATCCGCCCTGTAATCTTACAACTCCGGGTACCCGTCTCGTATATCAGACCACGTGCTCTCAACTCCGATAGCCGGGTACGGGTGTTCCAGTTGATGCCTTGCTTGCCTTCGGACTTCAGGTCCTCGTCGATCGAGATGAAACACTCCGTGCCTGTCATCGGGCCTTTGTCGTAGAGCTTGGCGTAAATGCGCTGACAGGAGCGATTAACTGTCCCGTCCTCCATGACCGCCTCGTAGGCCAGGGCGCTCGTGAGCCGCCCATGAGTTGGTTGTTGGACGGGCCGTCGGACAGGTTCCGGAGCTTTGACGGGCGCTGGTTCGATGGAAGGAGACTCAAGATCCTCTGGCTCCAGGCACCAGGAACAACCCGCCCCGCCACACATCTCGCATTCCATAACGATTTTTACACCATGTCGCCTTGTAATCGTTTGTTAGTTTGGGCTTTGTAACGTGGACCACTCGATCTGGAAGACCGGGGCAATGAACCCCCCAGAGCTTCACCGCTTTCTGCAAGAAGCCCTGCTTAGCTACTGCCGCCTAGTTGTCAAAGAACTGGCCAAGCTGTCGGGGTGGAAGTTCCACGAGTCAAACTGGAAGGCTGTTCTCGTCATCGATCCTGACCCCGGCGCGAAGCGGGAGATCATGGTCACGGCGCACCAGGACACCCCACTCAAGTCAAGCCTCTCGGCCTATTTGGAGGCTCCCGGTGACGCCCAAGACTCGTTTACCCTCAAAGCCGTGTCGCCCCGTAAGGACGCCAAAGTAATCTGGGAATACTTCTCCCAGAACTTCTAGCTTGGTGCGCGTAGAGAGATTCGAACTCCCATGACTCGCTGATCGGGCGAGCGCCTTGCCATTAGACGATACGCGCACTAGGCCCCTGTGAGGCTCATTTGCCGACCGGAGTCTCCCTGAGAGGGGGAGCTTTTGACCGACCGGTTTTTGCCTCACGGCTTCTCATATCACCACCGGGGCACAGTGGTAGCCGGTGTCAGCGAGAGGAATCGAACCTCCACGGGATTGCTCCCACCAGATCCTTAGTCTGGCGCGTCTGCCTAGTTCCGCCACGCTGACATTCTTCTGATAAGCTAACAGTTACGTGGACTCACGCTGGAAAACCTCGTCCGCCCTCCCTACCGAGATAAGGGAGCACCCCTTACTTAAGGCCGCTTCTAACAAGACGGCCACGTGGTGGAGAGGCGAATCCTTCCCCGACCTTGGTACCCATTTCGACAAGGGGCCAGCCACGTGGGCGGGCCTTGGACTTCTACGAAAGGCCCTCGAAGGAGGGGAACCCGTCCGGCAAGCCACCTGGGAAGGGAACCTGATTGTCCCCCACAAGGACTTGATCGAAGCCACGAAGAAGATACTGAATGTTCGGCCTCTGTACCTCACGGACTTTGGCAATAACAACGGTGTCGTACTTCTGGGTTCCGAGGACACCTGGGTCAATATCCGGCAAAGCGAGAGGGGCCAGACAGCGGATGTCCAAATCGTTACATCCAGCCTTGAAGACGCCCTCAAGTCCGAAAAGCTCTTCAACGCTTGCATCCAGCCGGACGACCCCCGGAAGGGGTTAGTGTTTGCGCTGACCAAGTGCATGACCGGGTACAGCCTTACCCGACTCGGTACTGCGGGCACACCGTTAGAAAGGGGTAACTACACGGACGCGGTCCTTGCTGACTATGACCACGTCGTCGCGGACCTCAAGACTCCAGGCCCGTGTGGAAGGCTGATTATATTTTCAGGATCTCCCGGCACCGGAAAGACTTTCCTGGTCCGCGCCCTTCTGACAGAGGTTCCCAACGCCGCCTTCGTCCTCATTCCTCCTCAGATGGTGAGCGACCTTGGTGCTCCGGAACTGTTGCCCGCTCTCCTCAACGCCAAGAACGAGATCAACGGCCCCATCATTCTCATCCTCGAAGACGGAGACAAGGCTCTCGTCAAGCGTAAGGATGGGGACATGAACACCATCTCGTCCCTTCTGAACCTGGGGGACGGTATCCTGGGGTCCATCATGGACATCCGGATTCTCGCCACCACGAACGCCGAGACCCTGGAGATGGACCCGGCCACCCGCCGTAAGGGGAGGCTTTGCCGTCACATACAAATCGATGCGTTGCCAGCCGAACAAGGCTCACAGATTGTCCAACGGCTCACCAACAATCCTTACACATTCAAGGGCGATACGGTCCTTGCCGACGTGTACAGCGCCGCCCGTGAAAAGGGTTGGAAGCCAGCGGAAGTTGTGCCGCCCCGGCCAGAGGCGCGTCCCGAAATAATCGGTGTGTTATAGAACGTTGTCAGTCTGTTACACGGTGAAGACTGGGTTCGACTCCCAGCGGTCGCCCCATGAGTGACCCCACCCTAAATTCCAGTGTATTGCCCCCGCGCATATGTCCTGATCCTATGACAACAAGCGCACACAACGTCGCACTTTTTCGTTTCCTCTAAAATCTCTTCCATGCTTCTGTTGTAGACCAAGCTGCTTATAGTGCCCGTTTTTTCGTTTTCCTCTCTGTGATCAAAATCCATTGCGATCGGTGGGAAAGAGTTTCCACAGTCCGCGCACGGTTTGTCTTTTAATTTGTCCACCAACGCTCTAACCCTATCTCTATGTCTAGCTGCTTTGTCTACATAATACTGCCTATTCTCCTCGTAGTGTTTTTTTAGATACGCCCGGTGGCACTTCTTACACGACTGATGACGGCCGTCTTTCTTAGCTCGATTTTAGAAAATTGCTCTGTGTCTTTCCGCTCCCCACACACCGTGCATCTCTTGGTCGTCATACTACGAACCATAACACAGATCCGTATCAATAGCTCGGGCGGATGGAATTGAACCACCGTCTCTAGGGCCAGAACCTAGCGTACTACCATTGTACGACGCCCGAATATCTTGGCACGGGTGGCTGGAATCGAACCAACGTTAACCGGGTCAAAGCCGGTCGCTCTGCCATTGAGCTACACCCGTATGGCGGAGAGCAGAGGAGTCGAACCCCACACCCGTGAAGGTGCCCATTGGTTAGCAACCAAGTTCCGCGCCACGCGAATTTACTCTCCAAAAGATTTGATAAGACTACAGAGGCATGGAAAAGATAGCCTCACCCAAAGAGCTTGCCGCTGAACTCCAACGGATTCTGGCCTACACGGAAACCGCCGAACCCAGCCGTGAGAAAATAGCCGCCGACCTGAAGGCTCTGGCCAACAGGGTGGCTTTCCCAGCCCGTAGAACCAAAGGCCCTTCGTTCGGCCAAGAGGGGTGGGAACCAAAATATGACAAGAGCCTCCGGAGAAAATACCAGAGGGCCATGCGAGGAGTTGACGCCTATCTCGAAAAAGCTCGTGAACTAGCCATCGAGATGGGTTTCCCGCCCGACGAAAAAGAGGGGCAGGATATGAATCCAGCCGGGGCGCTTTGGGAAGCAATGGGAAAGGCCCACCGTACCTACAAGTGTAACATCTACTGGATGATCGATTAGGCGGAGAGCAGAGGAGTCGAACCCCAGGCCCGAAGGCTCGCACAGATTTCAAGTCTGGCCCCACACCGTTGCAGGTTTACTCTCCATGTATAGTTACGATCGACGGTTCGCCAAATACATCGTTGAAACACGTTCACGTAAGCCTGGGATCAACGACGATGGTACCGTCACTGTGCTCCACGGAACCTCAACCATCAACGCCGCCCTGATTCGTGAACAGGGATTCAAACCCTTTGACGCCATGGACGTGGCGACCGTGGTGGCCGAAGCGTACGGCCTTAAGCCTCGTGATATCTACGACAGTGTTTACTTCGAGTTCCCTAGAGGGCGTCGGGATGTCAACAAGGTGTTTTTCACATCGTCTCCTGAGACCGCACAAGTACACGGAGTCCCCGAATCAATCCAGGACGCCCTGACCGCTGTATGGGCCGCGAAACACCCAGAATGGTCGCAGCAAGACGCCGCTACAAGAGACGACGTGAGAAAACGAGAGAAGCACAGGAAAGAGTGGATCAGAAAAGAAGCACAGAGGTTTGGAAAGCCGGAAACCCTCGCCGTCACGTTGCCGTGGGAAGTAGTGGGAGACAACGCCTTTGGGAAGAAGCTAAGTCTCGAACGGTACCTGGAAATCGTTGGCGGCCCGCAAGACTGGGACGACCTCTTACACAACTTCTCACTCCCGATATCGGCGTTGCGGGGCACCACCGTCAAGATAGCCCCTTACCGTTAGCGGAAGACAGAGGATTCGAACCCCACACCTTTCGGTGCCCACTGATTTCGAGTCAGGGCCGATACCGATACCGGATTGTCTTCCCTGGTAGGCACGGGCAGAGTTGAACTGCCAACCCCTACCGTGTCAAGGTAGTGCTCTTCCGTTGAGCTACGTGCCTATGGTCGCAACGAGGGGAATTGAACCCCTGCGAACCGGCGTATGAAACCGTCCTCCCTCCATGGGTCGTTGCGAAGAACCCTATGCTTTCCAACGGCCTTGACCGCCAGCGAGCCGTGTGACGGAAGAAGCATGTATTTCCGCGATCATTTCCGAGACTTTGTTGGCAACTTTGTCCGGTAAGGAGGGGAACTGATAGTTTCCCTCTGGCTCCTTGCCGAAGGGTACGGAGACATTCAACTGATGAGTGAGTACACGCTTCGGAGTTTCTTCGGAAACACTTATGATGTAGTCGTTGGAATCACGTACTCGTTGCGGCGAGCGTGACACTTTGACTTTGAAGTTGACCCTAACGGAAGCCTTCAAAGAATCCATACCAACGGCGGAATAACAAAAACTTAGTAAATGTCCCACCAGATGGTGGGCGGGTGCCGGTCTTGGATATCGTCGTACCGCCCGTGGGCCATCAATTCTCGAACCTTGGCCCGGTGCTTCTGCCAGTAAGCTTTCCGGTACGGGATAAGAGACGGAGGTGTCCGCCGCCAGCCTTTGCCTTCTTTTCTAGGGTTATGCTTAGCGAGTTTACGCCTATAATTTCGGTGCATTCGTCCTCCAACAGGTCATCACTAATGACCTGTTGGGGGCTTCTGGCTCCAAATCCTCATAGGGTTCTCCGTCAAAATGCAGACAACACAAGGTGAATTAAACTGATAACTGTAAGAATGATGGCTGTCAAGAACAGCCAACTGTTCCCGTCTCTGCGCCAGCGCATGGCACACGCGCTACCGAACTCGTGATCAACCATCTGTTTGCGGACCACCATGACCACCGACCCATCCTTACGGAGATCGGTTCTAGGTTCAGGGGCTATCGGGACGACATCAATCTGCCGCCAACAATACGAACACGTGATCTTGAAAGTCTCCCCCTCAAGATCCTTACGGTAGCCACCGCCGATCCACCCTGAGCCACGGCACTTCATACCGTACATTACACCAAACTTGGACTCGGAGGCCGGACTCTAACCGACTGGGTTGTCAATCCCTGACAAGGGACCCACTATTCAACTTAGCTCCGAGATGGCACCCCTGAAGAGAGTCGAACTCCCATCTTCCGGTCCGTAGCCGGACGCTCTGTCCGTTGAGCTACAGGGGCTTGTAGCGTCCCCAGGAGGAATCGAACTTCCATCTTCGGTTCCGGAGACCGACGCTCTGTCCGTTGAGCTATGGGGACTTGGTTGGCAGGGGCACTGGGAATCGAACCCAGATCAATGGCTTAGAAGGCCACCGCATTGTCCATTATGCTATGCCCCCATGGAGTCGCGGGTGGGAGTCGAACCCGAACCTCACCGGGGTTGCAACCCGGCACCATCCCAGATGGACCGCGACAAAGGGTGCTAATCTAAAAAGTTCTCTAGAAGCGACTCAAGGTCGTCGAGTTCGAGGCGTCTCAAGGCCAGCCGGAAGTAGAAGGCTCCTGGGTCTCGTTCTAACTCCCGTTGAAGACCCTGGATGGCCTTCACGTGCCTGAGCAGTTCCTGGGCCTTGGGCTTCGTGGCTTGGATGGCCCGGCTCTGGTGTTGTATGTTTTCCCAGTCTCTCAGGTGCCTACGAAGGCTGGCCGCGAGGTGGTCGGGCTTCTTCATGTAGTAGGCCAACTCGCTCTTACGAGGCTTCTTGACGACCCCCATGTCCTTGAACAACTTCCGGTAGAGGGGAAGCGCCCTGTCCATGTCCCTTTGGATGACGATATCGACTAACTCATCGATCCGCCTCTCCAGGTCGGCTTTGGTGGCCTCGAATGCTACGCGCCTGTCGTACCCATAGCCCATGCCTACCGTTATTACCAAAAGAACACCGACTTTACTGACCCCCGCAGTAGCCCTGTTTTTGCTCTTTACAGGTTCGGGCCTTGGCGATCAGCCAATCGATATGACCCTTTATCCTCCCGATCGTCTCGTCCCACTCTTCGTCCTTCCGCTCGTTTTGTCTTTTCTTACAATCATCGAGCATCCGGCTCCAGTTATTAATGGCCGATCGGGTCTCTGCATGGGCCTCTTCGATCTCTTTTTCGGCCGCTTGCCGCGCTACCTGGGCCTTGTTGTGGAGGTGGTAAATCGTACCGGTTTCCAGCATCACAAGGAGGGCCAGCGCCACGATAATTACGTTCTTCCAGTGCATCCACGTAATTACACCGTCGGTAGCTGGCATCATACCCCTAGATCATACCCGCGTGGAGCGAGCGATGGGAGTCGAACCCACTTGGTGCTGCTTGGAAGGCAGCCGCCTGACCGTTAGGCTACGCTCGCATGGCGGAAGCAGGAGGATTCGAACCCCATACCCGTGAAGGTACCCACTGATTTCCAGTCAGGGCCGACACCAATGCCGGTTCTACTTCCCCGTGTTAGTATTTCCCCCTCAACGAGGGAAACCAGAAAGCCGCCCGTCGAATCGCTTCTAACATCTTACCTTCTGGTTTGACGACCTTTGCCCCAAGCGCTTTGGCCACCGCTTCCGGATCTATCTTAGGGGCTTTGGGACCCGTGTCTTTGACTTTCTTCATTCTAACCTCCTGGTAGGCCGTATGAGAGTCGAACTCATGTCGCTCGCTTATAGGGCGAGTGCTCTGGCCACTGAGCTAACGGCCCGGTGTAGGGAACAGCATGTCCAAAAAGAAGCTCAAAGAAGGCACGTTGGAGATTTGCAACCTGCCCGACTTCTCCGAAATCCTTGGTTGTTTCACGCCGGGCGAAGAGGACGAGCACACCCACTTGGGAAACGTGCTCCAACGGATAACAGCCTGTGGCCGTTCTGTCGGAGACATGATGCCTTTCAGCCGGGACGTGGTCATCGACTGCCCTGACTGCGTGGCGGAGCTAACCCACCGGGGAAACGACCGAAAAGCCGCTAATCAGCCTTTCGGTGTCGTCACACACAAGGAGTAGAGCCTACACCTGGAATCGAACCAGGATCTCTCCCGTACCAGGGGAGTGCATTGGCCATTGTGCTATGTAGGCGAATTCAGGGACGCAGCCCAAGCAGGGATAGCGCCTCGTCCTCGTTCAACCAACCCCGCTGGCAACAAAAGCGGCCAGTGTCCGCGTCCAGAATAACGTGCTGTGCAGCGTCCACCATGGCTACGCCGACCCTCCAAAAACTCCACCGTCCGTAGTTATTGTGAGAGCAATTGAGCTTTTCGTCGCGTACTGCCTGTACCAACTGACAGAACTCTTCTAGCGTCGGCTCCCAAGCTTCACGTCTTTGACAGGGCATGTTCTAGATTACACCGATGGTGCGAGAGGCGGGAATCGAACCCGCACGACCTCTCGGCCAGAAGATTTTAAGTCTCCCGCGTCTGCCTAGTTCCGCCACTCTCGCAAATGGTTTTGTGTGATTATATAAACATGGACCACGACCGCTGGAAAGATAAGTCAGCCGCCCCGAAGCCAAGCGTAGAGCAAGCCGGTAAGGACGCCTTCAAACAACTGGACGAGGCCATCAATCATATAGAAAAGGCCATCCCCCTCTTTACCGGCGCGAGAGACTACCTATCCGGCTGGTCCCACACCTTCCGGGAAATGCACAGAGACGTGGACCGCCTTGTAGGCGACGCGGAAGAGATAGAGCGCGACGCGAACAAGATCCGCATGGACCTCTGGAAATACCGTTAGGATGGTTGAAGCCACCGTAGTTGCCGACCGGTACGCCGCCGCTAAGGTCAAGAAAATCAAGGACCAGGGGTGGGATATTACCGTCCCGGTCATCCAGGGGGCCGCTGCCGTCGATGGTGCTGTGGAAGTGTACGCCGAAAAAGACGGGGTAAAGCTGAAACTCCGCTACTGGTTCGAGCGGTATACCCGCCGTGTCTTTCTCAAGGCCGAAGGCGTCTTCAATGTGGCCATGCCTCGACAGAACCTCGAACGACAAATCCCGTCCGCCTTCAAGAAAATGATCCGACGCCACGTCCTGAGGCACATCGACAAGCTACCCAGATAGTGCGAGAAGAGGGACTCGAACCCTCACGCCCTCTCGGACACCTGATTTTGAGTCAGGCGCGTCTGCCATTCCGCCACTCTCGCAAAATAATACTGAAAAGACTTATACGGAGATATAGATATGGACCCAAGAAAAGCCTTTGAGCAAGCTCTTACAGCCTCCAAACCTCTGGCCGAAGCCTTCGAGGAACTTGACCGGGCCTCAGACCACGCCAATGGCCTACAACTGGCGCTCGTTAATGCTCGCCGCGTTATGAAAATGGAAGAGATTGACCGGAACGAGATAAGAGAGATCGAAAAGCTCACGCGCACCGCCGAGACCCTTCTGAGTGATGTAAACGACTTTAGATACAAGTTGAAGATGAAGTATTAACACACTCACATTCCGCCAACACAGCGACGGCTACAAACCTTCCGTGGTAGGCAAATGACTCTTGACCCCCTGGCATCCTAGAGGCCAGCAATCGAGCCTCTGTGTCCCGTTTGCCTATTGCCGTTATGGACCCAGCGGTCCAGGCGTGCGCGAAGTCATCGTTCGTCTCCACGCATACCTGAACCGTCTGACGCTTCCAATGAACCGCCACTTTATCCGCCCATCCTTGTACCTCGAATAATACGGGGATGAACACCGCCGACGGGTCGAGCCTTTTACATGCCTTGTAGGCTGCTTCTTTACAGGCCCATAACCCCCACCGAATGTGCCTGGACTCGATCAGTTGTTTCTCGGCTCTTGTAAAGATTCGAGAGTCGGAACGAGGATGCACTCGAAACGTTCTGGGGTCTCTCAGGTCTACGATGTCGTTACCGACCATCGAGCTTGGCCGCAATCATGTCGATAACGTGATGCATGTGCTTGAAAGTGACAACCTCTTCGTCCGTCAACTCGATCCCAAACTCATCCTCGAATTCCATAGAGGCGTCTACCATGTGGGAGGAATCGACCCCAAGCTCCTTTTTTAAATGTTGTTCGGGCGTCGCTGTTGGCATGGCTTCCGGCTCGTCCGAGTAAGGAGTAAGAATCTCGACCACCTTCTGTAAAATTTCATCCTTGCTCATCACTTCTCCCATTTGCGTAACACAATCACGCTGTTCACATCACCGAAGCCGAAGTTTGCTTTGAGTGCAATGTAGAGAGGCTTCTCCTCCGTTTGGTGGGGGACACGTTGATCCTCAATTTCGGGGATAGGATCTTCACAGTTTATCGAAGGGTGTATGAAATCGCCTCTCAACATGAGACAACAAGCGGCGACCTCGATTCCTCCCGCTGCCTGAAGCGTGTGACCCAAGAGAGACTTCGTTGAATGTATGTAAGGGAGGTCGGAGTCCCCGTAAACCTCTCGCCAACACCGTACTTCCAGGGCGTCTGCCATCGTGCCAGTCAGATGGCCGTTTATGAAGCTGACATCGAGAGGTCTGATTTTCGCGTTGACGAGAGCCTTTCGTATACAACGCTGGACGGCGTTCAGGTTTGGGGCCGTCATGCTGCCGCCCTCCCGTTGCGCCCCGCAGTTCGTGTGGTGTCCTAACACTTCGGCGTAGATTCGAGCACCTCTACGTTCCGCGCTTTCGAGTCTTTCGAGCACCACAACACCAGCCCCGCCGCTGGGCACGAGGCCGGTTGCCGACTTGCTCATAGGGCGGCTCGCTTTATGAGGCTCGTCCTTGTAGCCTTTCGCTGTCACACGTACAGCGTCCAGGGCCGCCCAGGCGTAGGGTCCGCTGCCTTCGGCCCCGCCGCACACCATCCTGTCGGCGTAGCCGTGTTGGATATGCCTCACACCATCCAGGATGGCCGCCAGCCCGGTAGCGCTCGTGGAACTGGCAGCGATTACCTTGTTCCCCAAACCTAGAAACTCAGCGGTACGGGCCACAATGCCTTCTGACAAGGTCCGGTGAACATGCTTTGCACCCAGCCTACGCACGTTGCCTGAGACAACGGCCGGGGACAAATCTTCCGCCAAAGCGCGATGTCCGGCATGGCTCCCTGAGCCGATTACGGCTCCTGAGTCCCAGTCAGGAGGCCCCTCTCCCAAAGGCGGGACCTCAAGCCCGGCGTCTTCCCATGCCTTGACCGCAGCGATACAACCATAACGGTTGACATCGTCCATGTAGGCCAACCGGTTTTTTGGGAAGTAGACTTCCGCCAACGTGTCCGTGGCCTCCGGGATACCCGCCACTTGGCACCGGAAGTTTTCCAAATCTTCGTGATAGGCGATTCCGGACCGACCCTCCCGCAGATTCTTTTCGAACTCGCCTAAAGTGTTACCAAGGGCGGTAACAACACCCAGCCCGGTGATCACGACCCTTTCCATGTCGCGGTTCTACACCGAATTATATGGTTCTTTACCTGACCACTGAGCCAATGTGATTTTGGACCGCCAAACGCCACCAATATGGGCGGCGATACTTCGCGGCGGCTGGTCCAGTGTGGCTCTTTCGTAAGTGACCATCAGCGACTCACCGGCCCACACAGGCGCGAGAGTATGCAGGTTTCTGAGCCACTGGCACGTTCGTACCAACAAGATGGATTGTGTTCTCAAGGCACCATGGTCGTCTGAGGGCAACGTCTTATAGTTGTCCATGGCGTAAGCTTCTTGTTCGTCGATCACCTTACGAGGCGTTGCCGCTCTCAGAGTATGATGCCTGATCATTGCTTCGGATGCTGGCGTAGGAAAGAGGTCTCTAACAGAGTCCAAGAACATGGCTTTGGCTCCGTCCGGGTTACACAGGGAGAACACGTGGAGCCAGTATTGAGGAAACCGGCGATTCAGGTTGTACCACTCCGCCATGGTATCGACGCTGGGCTTCTCGACGAGCGTAACCCCATGCTCGCACCAGTAAGCGTCCGGCCCCTCCGCCCGTAGCGTTTTGAGCCTGTCAAGAAGCTCAGTGACCTGTGGTTCCACGTTTAGATAGGACCGCTGGGCTGGTACTCTATGATGGACATCTCGCAGAAGAGATCCACGGTGGCCGCTCCAGAACTCTGCGATTGGACTTCAATCTCAATGTTACCGCCCTTCCCCTTGTTCTTCGTTATGGAAATACGATAACCGTCCATCTCTTCGTAGTAGGTGGCTGTAGCGGTCAAAGTGGAAACGCCAACGCTCATACGACCCATCGCACCGCCGCTTTTATAACAGGGGTAGTATGAAGGGCCATCGGGGGGAAGCATCGTTATTTGATACTTCATTGCCCAGATGCACGGATCATTGGCAAACACGTACGATAGAACGACGAGCGGTCCCTTGGAGAAACCTGGAATGACGTTGGTAACTCTGTCGATTTTCAGGATCGACGGGGCAGCGTCAAGGGTGGTCTGATCGGTAATTGAATCGAGGGAAACCCCAATGTCGATCGGCGCTCCACCACCTGCGATCGAGCCGCCGCTCGTGATTTGGATCTCGTTACCGGCGTCGTCCTGGGTGAATAATTCGGCTATCCCGCTTACGTCCTTGGCGTACAACCTGTGGATGTTTGCCAAGACTCCCGGTGTGGCCTGTTCGGAAAGGTCTACCGGAACAGCCTCCTGACCGATAACGGTTCCTATTTCAGATTTCTTGACACCCATTGCTGCTCCATTTCTCTACAATGTGAGATATGAACACGCGGATTTACAAAACAATAAACGGTGCTGGGGACAGGAGTCGAACCTGCACGGTCTCTCGACCACTGGAGTCTGAGTCCAGCGCGGCTGCCTATTACGCCACCCCAGCATGTTTCCTAGTAGGCCACATCCATTGGGTACCCTGAGTAGGATTCGAACCTACGTGGAACGCTACTAGGAAATGGTACGGGGAGCCGGGGTCGAACCGACGACTTCCTCCTTGTAAGAGAGGCACTCTGGCCAACTGAGTTATCCCCGCATAAACTTATCGTCTCGGTGTATCAAAGCCGGTATGGAACACCACGAGATGTTAAACCTGTTTGCCGAAATCTCGGTTCTGGCCGATGAGAGGGTAGGCACCCTTTCGAAAGAACAGAGACTGCGAAAGATCATGGAGATCTGCGCTCAAGCCGGGATAGGGGTACCAGCTTGTATAGGAGCTACGGGACCCGCCTACCCGCCCGAAAGGAGCTAACATGTCAGATCAACCGACCGTCATCGCCCTGAAAGAGCTTCTCAAGAAACACGAAGGCTGGAAGGCCCTGTTAGAAGACTCCATCTCAGAGGCCAAGAAAGAGGCCGTGAGGGGTGGGATTCGGGACGCCGACAAGTTCCCAGAAGGCTTGGAAGGCAAACACGGTTATTATCACTACCTGAACGAGATGGTCCAGTGGTGCCCCAGAGAAGACTACGACAAGGAGTGCTTCTACATGCTGGCCAAGTTCTACTGGCTGTTAGACCAGCCGTCTGGCCGGAAGCTCCAAGAGTCGGACGAGTTCAATACCTGGATGCGTAACTTTGCCGACGACTGGGGAAGCTACCTGAACACAACCGACTCGGCCAAGTACATCCAGACCTTTATTGACGACCCGGCCTTCAATGCATGGCAGTACATGAAGAACCCGTCGGGCTGGCTCACCTTCAACCAGTTCTTCGGCCGGGAAATCAGCCAGGGCCTACGTCCCGTGGCCGGTATGAAGAACGACGACATTATCACATCCCCGGCCGACTCCGTCTTCAAGGAGAAGTTCCACATCACCGACGATGACGAGATCATCATAAAGCTCACCCACCGGTACAAGATCATCGACCTGTTGGAGGACAGTCCCTTCAAGGAGGACTTCCGGGGTGGCCTCTTCATGCATTCGTTCCTGGGTCCGAACGACTACCACCGGTTCCGTGCTCCCGTGGCCGGGACCGTCCTTGAGTGCCGGGCCATCCAACAGAACGTCTATCTGGATGTGCAAATCCGGGACGGACATTTCACCGCTCCGGACGGGGGTGGGTACGAGTTCACCCAGACCCGTGGGCTGATCATCTTCGACTCGCCCGTTGGCCTAGTGGCCGTTCTGCCGATCGGCATGGCTCAGGTCTCGTCCGTGAACATGACCGCCGTGGAAGGGGCCTATCTCCAGAAGGGTGAGGAGTTCGGCTACTTCTTGTTTGGCGGCTCCGACATTATCATGCTCTTCCAGGCCGACAGCGGGGTCGAGATCACCTGTGCGCCGGGCATCCACTACAACTGTGGGATGTGCGTGGGAGAGGTGCTCTAGCGTTTCCGCCAGCCGCCGTTCGCTCTAGACCGCCAATACTGAATCCAGTTAGTGCTACAGGTCTTGCACCGGTATAGCGAAGCATCTCGTATAGGTCGTCTGTCCCGCTCCAGGAGTCCCTTACAGTCAGGGCACTCGTACCCCCCGTCTGTCTTGGTGGGCTGTTCTTCGGACCCGTACAAGCCAGCGTGGAGACGCCGACCCGGAGGGTGTTCGAGAGCCTCGAAAAGCCGGTTTGACGCTTTCGCTACAGCGTCAGGATCGCTGAGTAATTTTGGTTTGTCGGACATGGGTATAATTGATTGGCCTTGAAACGCACAATCTGGCCTGATCGGGACCAGCACGGGTGCCCTGTGCATCTTCACCCTACCCGGCACCGAATAGGGTACGTGTTCCAGGGCCAATCGGTGGAGTCGGCGGGAATCGAACCCGCGTCCGAAAGTGCTACTAATTACCACCTCTACGTGTGTAGCTCCATTTCGTGTCTTTGACAGGAACACCACCGGAGCGGGCAAAACCTGGGGGCGGCCTCACGGCTGCCACTTCCACCACTGGTCTAAACAACCTTGATTGAGGACGACCAGAGACTGCGCCTCAACTGCACCGGCTAATCGTCGCCCCATCCAAAGACGCCGGATTCTCTGGCGGGACGCCCTAGGCCGCGATGGCCAGGGGTGCTGCGTTATCGTTCGCAGTTATGTTTGAGCGGCTTGATAACCCGGCCAGCCGATCAACCGGGACACGCAGTAGTAAATTCCACACCTCCGTCGAAACCTTTACGACCCCATATGGGACAACCTATATTACACCTCCCACAAGTTTTGTCATTTCGTCATTCCAACATTTCCACACTCAATGAAATAAGGCTCGAACCTTGGAAACAATGGAATGACAAAACTCCGACCAATCTAATTTTCGCGTGACACAATGACAAAACTCAGTGGAGAGGACGGGAATCGAACCCGCCAAAAGTTCCGTGCGAGGGAACCCCGACCCCATGTCTGTTCCTCCCCTAATTTGTGGAGAGTAGGGGAATCGAACCCCTCGCATCCGGCTTGCAAGGCCAGACCGACCCCTTGTCTGTACTCCCCTAAAACTCCTCTATCGGGGTTTCGTTGTAATGCTTCTTATTCTGAATCTGGATGGCCCCAGAAATTTTTTGCCCTGGCAGTTCAAGAGGCCCCGGCTTATACGTCAGGCCGATAGTAGGGAGCCAGAGCCTAAGAGCCTCCTCGCAAAGTCCTTCGTACGTTAGTATTTCCAAGTGCGCGTCCGTGGACCTGATGTCTTGTATGTTTCGAGCGATGGTCGCTGTCCTATGGAAAAGGAACTCTTGTTGGTTCCTCCTCATACTACGAAGATTGGCAACGGGTTCTCTTACCATGACGATACACACGACTTGTCCGTACCCTTTGCCTTTCAAGGCGGCCACCCAAGAGTCCAAGTCTTGGTGGAAGATGCATACGTAAGGCCCCTTTGCGTCAGGGATGTCTTCTACAGTTCCCGGTTGATTGGCACTGCCTTCTCCAGCACAACCGCAACGCACCAAGATGGAAGCGAGGAGGCGGTTCCCACTACATATAGGCCCGCATACCACGTAAGCTGTGTTGTTCTCCAAAAGCTCTCTCCTAACCAACCGCTTCCGCGATCCACTCGCCAAGCTGTGCCCGGCGTTCTAACTCTCTGGTTGTCTTGCTCAGAATCACACGAGCCGTTCTACGCTGTTTCCAGGTTAGGCCACCGGCCCGTGCCCACCACTCGGGAGTCTCTTTCGTAAAGCCTCGCTCCCAAGGTGTTAGAGTTAACTCTTCGAACAGACGGTGCCTGGAGATCAGGATCATGGCCCGACACAGGCCGCCGTCATCTAACTTCAATATCTCAGGGTGGTGCGCCATCCCCTCAATATTACACCGGAAATCGTCAAAACGCTAGTGCGAAAATTCGCCGTTTTGACACTCAAAACCGGCGCTATTGCGCCACCCATGTGTAATGAATTCAAGCCGATAGGGCTTGTAAATGGTCAACGCATGAACAACCCACTGCGACTGTCCCGAAACTGGTTGACTCTTTTAACCGCCTTTAGAAGGTTCTTGGCGTCGTGGAGAACATCCTCCGAGAGACCCTGTACCGGGTCCCACTTCCCGTCCGAATCGCCCATCAAAGTCTCGTCCAGTTCCGCCAAGTTGCTCTTGAGGGACCGCATGGCCTTGAGAATAGCACCCTGTAGGCGTGGGATGGACGCCGTCCGACGGTCGTAGGAGTACATGCTTTAGTGTCAACATAAGAAGATTTGGCGGGGATGACGAGGATCGAACTCGCCTCACCGGATCGACAATCCGGCCGCTTCACCAGATGCGTACATCCCCTTGGTTTACTTTCGGTTCGGCCGCCCACGACCTTTATTCAGAGCCTTATAAGTGGGCGTCAAAGCATGGCAGTTAGGGCATATCAATCTAAGATTCTCTTCAGTGTTGTTTTTATGGTCTCCGTCCACATGATCGACCTCAAGAGGTATCTTCTGACCCATCCACGTCTTTCGGCCACAACTCGCACATCTGTACTCTCTAGTCCGTAACAGATACCGGCGAATATTGGCTGAATTTTTGATATCTTCTAGTTTCTTCCGCCGACTGGAAAGATGTACCCCCTCGTCGATACAGTCTCTACAATACTTGTTCTTACCCGACGGCTTGCCGCACGCAGCGCAATATCTCGGGTCCTTAATTACCCGGTGCCTCGTGAAGTTGACGTATTTACCCGCGCAGGAATGGTTACAAAATTTGCCATAGCGTTTCTCGTAAGGCAGAGGCTCCCCGCACAATTTACATTTAGGGGCAGCTTGTTCGTGTTTGCGTACGGCTTCGTCGTGCCTTTTTTGACGGCACTTGTCTAAGACTTTGCTAACCTTCGCGTAACCTTTCTTTCCCGCCGCGCTATGATCCATGGAGCCGGTAGAGGGAATCGAACCCTCGTATCCTGTTTACAAGACAAGTGTTCTGCCATTGAACTATACCGGCATTCTCGTCACAATGTTAGTACCGGGAACAGGAATCGAACCTGCACGCCCTTTCGAGCACCAGATCCTAAATCTGGCGTGTCTACCAGTTCCACCACCCCGGCATAAATTTATCGAGTTCTACGTTCGCGCTCTCGTTCCCACTGCTTGAACAGGCGCTCCCCCTGTTTGAGACCGTTCTTCAAATCCCGCTCACCGCTTCGAATTCGAATCTCTTTCTCACGCCGTCCGAACGACCCCTCGTAGTCGGCACCCTCGCTATAGTTGAGAGTAAGCTTTGCCGTCCCGTCTTCTAACAAGGAGTCCACGTTATCCAATGTAGCCGTTATATGGGACTCGTCTCCGTGCGACCCTTGCTTGGAATAATACATGATCCAGTAGCCGTCGTAGCTGGCTTCCCAAAACGAGCCACCAATTTTCATCAGTTCTTCGACCTTGTTCAGACGCTCTCGCGTATCTCCGGTCGCGAACCGTGCGGCTATCCGTGTTGCCTTGGTCATACCAACCTAGGCTAACAAGAGATTCTCTACTTGGGTTGACCGACGGGACTCGAACCCGCTCCTCCTGACCCACAATCAGGTGCTCTGCCAGTTGAGCTTCGGCCAAAGGCTTGGTCTTACGACCGGGCCTCCTGACGGGAATCGAACCCGCTAATACCTGACCCACAATCAGGCCGCTATCCATTTGCGTTCAGAAGGCATAGCCCCCGCTCCCGGAGTTGAACCGGATTTGCATGTAAGAACCGCTGGATGCCTCCCGTGAAGGAGGCGAGTGAACAATCCTGAAGAGCATTTTTGCTCCAGCTTTAGCAGTGCTGGCGGGGGAACCACACCCCCAGTAAGCGGGGAAAGAGAAGGCAGACGACGAGTCAATGAACCCGTAGGCGGGCATCTTCATCGGGACCCCAGGAACCACACTCCGGTCTAAGACCGGCACAGGCACTCTGTGTTTCCTCTCGGGAACTCGCCCCGCACAGTGCCGTACGAGGCACGCATCCTGAGGGGATGAGATGAAACAGGACCCGAAAACGGGCATCTTCGTCGTTTGCCCTCTCTGGCGGGGCTTTGGGGAGTCGAACCCCAAAGAACGTGTAGACGTAACAAGGTTGCGTCCCTTTGTGTCAGATGCCTCTGACAGAGATGCGAGTATCGTGCGTCGAACAGTTTGGCGGCCTCCCGCCAAAAGCCCCTAAGTCAGTCCGCGTTCGAGTCGATCGACCTGTTTAGCGTTTGCTTGTTCCGTAGACAAGTGCCTGTACCAATTCGGCTATATTCCCGATGTGGAAATAGTGGGACTCGAACCCACATAACGTATGCATGTAAGATCGTTCTGGATGAACGCGGATTGGTCGGGACCCTAGGATTCGAACCTAGATTGCTTGTAAGCGCCGTGGAGGTGTTTCCTACTTTTAGGGAGCTATCCCATATAAGAAACGAGTTACAGTGCTGGTCAGTATTGCTTCTGATTTACGTTCAGAATGGATGCCATCTCCATGGTCCCGATATGCCGATCCTGTTAGGTGCCCGAAGACCCCGACCGTTTCAACGGTATGCACCGTCGAACGTTGTTGTCCGGGACCGGCGTCGGACGACAACGTTGGTGCGGGTAGGGAGAATCGAACTCCCGTATCGTGCTTGGCAAGCACGCATTCTACCTCTGAATTATACCCGCATGGCCTCGTTTTTCACCCCAGCGGCGAGGCCCCCGCTGAACCAAACCCCGCCTTAAGAAGACGGACATAAGGTGGTCGGGATGGCCGGATTTGAACCGGCGACCCCCTGTCCCCCAGACAGGTGCCCTTGCCAGACTGGGCCACATCCCGATGGTGGCTGGGGTGGGAATCGAACCCACTACGCCCTGATTTTCAGTCAGGCGCTCTACCTTTTGAGCTACCCAGCCGTAGTGACCCTACGGAGAATCGAACTCCGATCTGTGGAATGAAAGCCCACGGTTCTGCCATTAAACTATAGGGCCGATTGGTACCCCTGACCGGACTTGAACCGGTGTTTGCGGCGTGAGAGGCCGCTGTCCTGGCCAACTAGACGACAGGGGCAAACAGGAGCCTACGACCGGGATCGAACCGGCCATTTCCTCATTACGAAAGAGGCGTCCCACCATTGAGACTTCGTAGGCGCGGCGGGCCAGTAGGGAATCGAACCCCATCCTCCGGATTTGGAATCCGGTTGGCTTCCATAGCCCCTGACCCGTAAGAACGTTCGAGTTGCTTGAGCAGATTGGTTAGCAAAATGGGATTCGAACCCATGCCTTTCCGGTTGATAGCCAGATGTCCTTCCACTGGACGATTCGCTTGTATGCTCTGACAGATTGAACGCCCTTGGCGGTAAGCGAAGGAATCGAACCTTCATTGACCATCCTTACCTTCGTCGTCTCTCAAGTGGTCCCACAGCGTCGGCCTTTCTCCGACCTCCACAGGCGTCGGCTCTGGGTCTGGCAGTGGCTTCGGGGTTTGAGCCTCCCACGCTAAATAAGGAGGGGGTATGATCGGCGCTGACGTGTCCGGAGGCACCGTCGAGAGAACCACATAACAAATGGTCCCGTCCGGCCCCTTCACACAAAGGTGGTGTTGCTCGTCCACGAAGATCTGCAACCCATTGCCCTGGAAGTTGTCTATATCAAACCTACCCACGGCGGTGATCGCAGCCGGTTGTTCGTCGGGAGGAATGTTACGATCAACCACACGATCGCGATCGTCATTAGGCATGGCCCGATCCTACACCGATGGCTCCAGGGGAGGGAGTCGAACCCACGATGTACCGGTTAACAGCCGGTTGCCTTACCACTTGGCTACCCTGGAAAAAGAAGGGTGAGGAACCTTTTTGGGCCAAAAGGCCCTCACCCCGTGAATCCGATTACTGCCGCTCGACCCGAAGATCGCACGACCGCAACCGTCTCACCGAAATCATCAATTTTCAAAGAACAACGTCAACGCTTCTACGGTGGGTGCAAAAGGACTCGAACCTTTTCAGACCAGCTTAAGAGGCTGGTGCCCGTCCAGTCGGGCGCTGCACCCTATCTATTGGTAGGGTCGGTGGGAATCGAACCCACAACCGTCGGGTTAAAAGCCCGCTGCTCTACCGTTGAGCCACGACCCCATAGTCGGGTTGCGGACTTTCGTTTTATTCGGCTCTTCATCGTTCTATCCTCTCTTTCTTGGTGGAGCGTGGTTGGAGTCGAACCACACACCCCGAAGGGAACGGGTTTACAGCCCGTCAGCTTCTACCGGAAGCCTAATCACGCTCCATGAGTTCGTGCGCGTGGAGCGTAAATAAGATTCGTGTAATGGTTTTCGTAACATTGTGAAAATTCTCCTTAAACGCCAAAGGCCACCTGGGTTTCCCTAGGCGGCCTTAGATCTCTCTCACGAGTAATAACTAATGGCCGCCTATGTATCCACCTCCAAATTCTGGCGACTAATAAATTCGGAGGCGGGCATATGGGTCGTGACGCAACCGAGATATGCGGCTCCCAGGACGCACCACGACGCCGCAAGTTTCGCTTGCTTGGCGCGTATTGATAATGTGGTCCGGGAAGTCATTGTCTTAACTCACTGGTTACTCGTACAAGATATAAGTACACCTTGATGGGGTGTCTGGCAAGAGAAATCGACGGCCTTATGTTCTTTTTTATTCAGACCCGCGAAATACCCAATGGTTATCGCTAGATGGCGTCAAGGACGCCTTGAGGCCGGTACATCCTTATATAGTAGGCCGTTACCTCGATAGCCGTTTGATGCTTTCCCGAACAGCTTCTCTAACTGCCTGGAGCAAGTAGATAGGCTTGGGGGTGGGCCGTAGTGGATCGCCGTTCGCATCGACATAGATGTCCAGACTCTCGCCAGTGTTGGACTTGATCATCACCAAGTATTGATCCACCTCAAGCGGGCCGTTCCGTCTGTACGCGCCGAAGGAGTAGTCAGGGATGACCGTGACATCCAACTTGACGGAGAACTTATCTCGCTTGACGGGGGCGGCCTCTTTGGACAACGCCTCTTCAAAAGCCTTACGTGGTTTACCCATCTACGCCTCCTAAGTCACCGTGGCGTTGGCGGTCACGCTCGAATCGCCGTCCATAGTTGAGACGCCATCGTAAGCGACTTCAGCGTCCGCGCCCACAGTGGAGTCACCGGCCATGGTCGGAGCATCACCGTACTTCACGGTGGCCCCAGCCGCAACGCTGGAAGCACCAGCCATGGTGGAACTCTCTTCATCGTATATGTCGATGTCCATCGCCGTGGACGAGTCGCCAGCCATGGTCGAAATCGCGTCAAAGACTACGGACCCGTCCGCACCGACGGTGGAGTCACCGGCCATAGTCGTGTCACCACCCAACACCAGACTGATGTCAGCGCCGACGGTGGACTCGCCCGGCATATTGGCGTTGCCCTGATGGATCTCTTCTTCTTCGACCACGGCTCCGGGGACGACCTCGAATGTTACAAGCCCGCCTACCTGGACCTTACCCACAGTGCCTGTGAACTCGGTGAGTCCCAGCCCACTCAAAGTGGTCCCAACATATAACACCGTGGGCGTGAACGGGTCCCACGAGGCCACGTCTGGATACCAGACCGCAACGTTATTGTTAAATTGGAAAGCCGCCTGATCGTCAGCGTAAACAAGATGATCGGCGTCCCACGCGAACTGGATCTCGATAGGAGTTCCTTCCAGGATGGGAGGCCCCATCACACCGCTCTTGCCTACAGAGAACCCCATATTGTCCACAATGATGCCGTAAGGGACGTTGTTGGGGTCCAAAGCCACTCCTAACAGCCGGGTTGGAGGGCTGCCGTCCGTGGTGGCCACCCCCAGAAAAGCCACGGCCTGATTACCACCGGGCGGCCCAGCGGTGCAGTTGATCCGCATGGTCCCCCGTCGGCCGGTAAGCCTGTACCCTCGTGGGCCAGCTAGTGAGTGTTGACCCACACCACGGGCCATGACAGAGCCACCGGGCAACTGTTGGGCGACAACGACGCCCCCATAAGTTCCCGGTCCCCCTCTCGGGGTGACTACGCTTACATCCATGATGTAGCCAGCGGGCGAAAGGATGGAAAATCCGTCTTGCATAACTACTCTTTTCCAAAAGAACTTTTGCGGTTACGTAAGCATGGCCCCTGTGTTCACCGAAGATGTCCAGCAATTGCTCCGTCAGGCGTCTGACGCCCCCGTGAGCCAGACTTTTAGCTGTGACGTATTCGACGACCCTGAATGGAACGATTTTGTAGAGTTATGGGCACCTCGTATCCATAAATTCGTGGAACACGCTCTCGGACCGTACGGGACAGAGCCTAAACCCAATATTCTCAAGGTTAGCGACGGATTCCACTCGTCCGGGGCAAACGCCAGTTTCAACATCGTGACAGGGCAAATCAGGCTGGCTAACACCCTAGGAGGCAAGCCGGGCGTACTCTTAGAAAAACTAACTCACGAGATGATTCACGGCTCCCTGTCCAAATTCCCAGAAGGCGATCCGTTCTATGAGGAGGGTTGGGTCGATTACACTGTCTGGGTCATGGCGCACGCCCCGTGCTGGGAACCTTACAACGAGGACATGCTCGCGGCGGCTTCTAACAACATCAAAGTGCGTCGAGAACGAGCCATGAAAACCAACAGCGATTATGACCGTAAGCGCTGGACGGGCGGCTTCTACGCCTCCGTGGCCTTCGGCTCCCATATCGTGGCCATGCTCCGAATGAAGAAAGAAGAGGACAATTTAGTATGGTAGATCCTGACAAAGTCGTCACCCGCTACGCTGCCGCCAAGACTAACGATCCCGATCGGGTTAGAAAGCAGATCGACCGGGAGGCAGATAAGGCTCTCCGCGAGGTCGCCAAGGAGTTAGACTGGAAACTCAAAAAGACCGGTTGGGGCAGAGACGGCGACGAGTGGGAAGCACATCTGAAGGATCTCGACTTCACCTGTAAGATATTCATTTTCATGATCGAAGAGGACGACGACGAGTTTCAATACTCGTTTATGACAGAGATGCGCGGCCAGCGAAGAGAAAAGGCCAGGGCCGTGCAATATGTCTTGCAGAAGAAGCTCAAGGAGGGAGACGTTTGGGAGGACCCCGACAAATTCCTCCGGTTCATAAAATACGAATTGGCGGACGCCTTTATCGAAGCCTCGGAAGCGTCTGAGTACGATTAAGCCCCGTCGGCCAACTCGGCCAACTCGAAGGGTGTCATCTGGGCCGAGAAAACTGTTTCGCTTCCGTCGGGCTTGGCGTCACACCCGGCCAGGAAAGCCCTCCATTGCCGGTCCGGTGGTTCGAATCCTAACACCCCAGCCCTGTAGACCCACACCCTGACCACGGGTATTGTGACTTTTGCGAACAGGTAGGCCAGCTTTCTTCTGTCAATGAGGGTACCCAGGAGAACCCCCTGGTACTCGACCAGCACCTCCCCGGACGGGATCAAAGCCAGGGGCGGAGTCCCGGCCCATTCCTTGATCCTCGTCAAATCTAGCTCGGTTGGGTCGGCGGCCGGTTGCGTCAGCATCTCTTCCAGGTCCTCGTGGTACTCCTTACTCGCCTTGGCCCCCGCCGTTTTTACAGCCAAGAGTACGTGACCGTCCGTAGCCACAGACCATGTGGTACGACCCAACTTGAGAGAAAACGGGAGCGCGTGCCACCTCTCCGTACCCATCGAAAAACGCATAAGCTGTGAAAGTAAAGCACTCATTTGAAATTGTTATATGGAGGAGTAATTATGGACCCGACCGAATCTCTTAACATCATACTCAACGGCTTGGAAGCGCTACAAGATCACCCGGACGACCAGGATCTGAAATCGGACATAGCCGGGCATCTTACGAATCTAGCCGAATGGTTGGCCAGGGGAGGCGCGGGACCCGACGCCGAAGAGGCGTTCAGGAAAGCAGGGTATGTCCAGGGTTAGGTGTGGGGTAACGTCTTGATTTCCGATATCTCGTCCGTCAACTGTATCTGGTAGGGCGTGCTACCGACCAGCCTACTCAATATATCCCTCCGTTCTCGGATCTCCTGTGTGACAATGGCCTCTGTTAGCTTTCCCTTCTTGGAAAGTTCGCGCAATGTCTCGATCGATAACATATTAGACTCCTCTACGATCATGCGGGCCGCGAGTTTCTGACGCTCGAAAACCTCTCCCAGACGTAACCGGCCGATTTCCTCAATCTCCCCGGACAATATAGAAGGATATAACCCGCCTACCATTTGCTTCATCAGTTCTATGCGTTCCTGGATTTCGCCGTCAGCAACATCGATTAGCTCCTGAGTGCCAAGCTCGCGCAACTTCTCAATGGTCCTCACCGTTCCTCCTGAGGCAATTCTTCCACGAGGCGCATAACTTCTTGTGCAACTTCTAACTCCCGGAGCCTTTCCCGGAGCTTAGGTGAGTGGGCTTGGATCGCTGGCATGGGGCCTTCTGACTCCAACCCCCACGCATCCCAGCCCCTGTATTGGAACCGGGCAAACAATTCGATACGAGGGATGTCTCCGAACAACTCCTCGATACGTTCCCTGGCCTCCGGAGGCTTCTCGGAATGCCGGGGCGGCCTAGGGGCGAAGATCAGTTGTCCCTGGCTCTCCGTTTCGAGAGGCAACGTCCGCCCCTTTGCCTCAGTGGACCCTATAATAACCAACTCCGACTCTTCGGGAGGCTCCGTCGAACCAACGATTACCAGTTCCGTTGTCGGCTTGACGAAGGAGGGTCTGACCCCCTGTCCTTTAATTATACGCCCGTCCTTCGTGGTCTTGATCCAGATGTAACCAATACCACGATAGAAGAAGTCCCACATCCGCAGTAGGTCCACGGCTTCGTCCAGCTTGGGGCCGGTCGCCCACATGAAGATAACACCAGGAGGATCGATAAGGCTGTGAACCGGGAGCTTCACAAGCTCGTCGAAGGGCATCATATTGAAGTGCTTGCCCGCCGCCTGATCCTTGTCCGGGTCTCCATAGTAATCCCACGGAGGGTCCAGGTATATGAGCTTATAACGCCCGGCGAGCGACGCGAGTTCAATCATCTTGTTCCAAGTCGAACATCAATTCAAAAGCCTCTCGCTGAGAGGCTTCGTCGGCTTTGGTTTCCAGTTCCGGCTTCAAGGCCAACAAGCGTTTCCTCGCCAGCGCATGAGATTCTGGGTCCTTCTCGATACCTATGAAGTTACACCTAGAAGCGATGGCCGCCGCACACGTTGTCCCGGTTCCGCAGTAAGGGTCCAACACAACACCATCTACAGGGGTCACGAGTTTGACAAGCCACTCCATGAGCTTCAACGGCTTCATGGTCGGGTGTTTGTTGTCTTCGTCGCCGGGCAACCATCCCCCACGCTCGCGTTTATTCACCTTAGCCGCGTACAGGAACGGCTCCTCAGGCTGGAACTGGCCGAAGTAATGAGGAGAGTCGGATTTCTGACGCTCCAACGCCTTGGCAGGGCACCCCTCCGCACACCTGTAGATAGGAAGCTCCTCCATGCCTTCGACGTCGCCGCGATGCTCAGAACTGTACGGATGCCCCGCTCCATCTCCAAACGGCTTCATGCCATCGTCAAAGCGGTTGATAACCGGAGCCTGTACTTTCTTATACCCTACGATCTTACAGCCGTCCGCATGTGTGACAACAAGGTTGGATGGCCAGCGCCCCTGATCCGTAAACGTAGCCCCAGTGCCGCGCCTGTAACCGGACCCGCCTTGTCCAACTCCCCACCCCTTTCCGTTTCTTACAGTACGAACTCCAGCCGTCGCTTGTCTTCGTCCGCTTGTTATTCTAGTGGCATCTATGTTGTATGCTCCGGTGCCGTGCGCCAATACATTGGAAGCCACCGTTGATTCTTCCAAAGGTTTCCGAAAAACGAGTATAGGCTCCCACGATGGCTTGAGTGCCGTACCCCAACCCTCCCACGCCCATGCTTCTTTCGTCGCAGGGACTGTGATTGGAGCCTTGGACCAATCCATACGGTCACGCTCGTCGTGTCGCCCTTCTATCTCCCTCCAATTCTCGCTGATGGCGGCCGACGTACGCTTCTTCCCGTCGTATCTACCCCTAGGATCGTAGGTGCCCACCACCTGTCGTTTGGCCCCGGCCTCCTCATCGATGGCTTTTGATATATTACGGGACTTGGGGAAGCCTTGTCCGTAGACCCATTGCAGAACCGTACAGGCGAATTGCGAGGCCACTGTGTCCCGGTTCTCGAACCCAGCGGCTCTGATCCCCAAGGAGATGAGGTCAGAAGTCCGGGTCCCGCCAAAACTCAACAGGTGGCCGCCCGGTTTCAACACCCGGAAACACTCTTTCCACACGGAAACAGACGGGATGTGCCAGTCCCGGCCCATGAAATCCCCACCCGTATCGAGGTCGGAGTCTCCTGAGAGATAGGCTATAATCTCGTCGATTCCCGGTTCCCGGTCGCCAAGACCGTAAGGAGGATCGGTGACAATAGAGTCCACGGAAGCGTCCGGCAGCGTCCGGAGAACCTCTAGACACGTCCCCAGTAGAATCGAGTTCAACACTCGACCAGACTACACTGAAATCGGAAAGTCCTTGAAGCTTTTCTGCAACAGGGCGTTGATCTTGGGCTTGTAGGTCATACCCCAGGACGCCTCTGTCAAGGGCTTGCCTTGCCGTGTGTAAGGGTCCGTCAGCTTGGACTCTATACCACGAGCAACGTCACCTATAATCTCACGGTCCGAATAACCCTCGATCAGAGATAGCTTTATGTAGAGAAGAGCGTCCGGATGGATGGCCTTCAATCTGGACTTGAGTCGGGGTAGTTGCCGCATGAGTTCTCGTTCGGCCGTCTCTTCATCGAACACCGGTATCTCGTGTCGGCGCTCCTGCCCCTGGCTGAAATAAACATCGCTGGTTTCCTTCTTCTTCCGAATGTAATTCTTGGTGTTCCACTCCAGCTTGTTCATCACGTACCGCTCGGCACTCCTGCGGGAGTATGATTCCTTCAAGGCGTCAGAACCGCCGCCTAAGAAGTCCACCAGAAAATCGAGCATGACTTGTTCAGTCACCTGGGGTCCCTGGTGGAACTTGGACATGAGCTTCCGAAAAACCGACTTGCCATACTCGCGCCCGTACCCACGTGGCAGGTAATTCGCGATCGGTTTCCGGGTAGCATCGAACTCAGAGGCTGGCTCCCCGTTGATATCAGGCATCCCATCCGTGATACCGTGGGCCAAGAATTCCCCGTAGATGGTCTTCCCAAACGCCTCTGTGGTGCTGACGGCCATACGAGAGAAGAAGTCTGCCAGCCGTACCGAAAAGGGCAAGGAGGCCCAGATCTGGCGGCGTAACGACCCCGAAGCCTGGATCAGGTGAGCAACTCGGTTCATCTCACCCGAAGCATACTAACAAAAGAACTAACTAAATTCGCGGGCTAACGGTCGCACCGTATCGATTACCGACTTACAGACCTTGGGCGGAAGCTCGGTATTTCTAAGGGCTTGCATAAGGGAAGCCCCGTTCTCCAACGACGTGAAGACCTTTGATTCGGTCTCCTTCACAGGCTTACAACCTTCCAGGCCGACCATGTGCTCGTGCAAGGTGTTAGAAAGCATCTGACGAGCCTCGTCAAGGGCGATCATGGTGTCAGCGTTTGCCGACTTATCGGGAAGGGTTGACTCCCAAGCCGGTGCCTCCTCGTTACGCTTGTAAGCCGGGGGCGTGTACGGACGTTCCTTGTGCCGTCGCTCCTGGGTCCGACAGAAATTCGCGTAATGGTTCAAAACAGCCATAACCAGATAATTCTGGAACTGGGCCTTGGTCGGCTTCACCTCCGGGAACTTGAGATAACCCTCAGGACGACTTTCTCCTACAACAACTCCGTCCTGGACATCACGGCCCATCTTCCGAAAGGTTTTCTCTTCCAGAGTCAGTCGAATCACATCCTCGAAAGCGACCAGCGCGGTCTTAGCGTTGTAGCCAAACAGGCCCTGGACCTGGAATTCCATCAAGTTGATCGGAGTGGGCATCCAGTGGCCCCTCTTCCGGGGACCCGGCTTACGGGTCCCGTCCTTTCGCTTCCGTGGTTGGCCTTTGTGGTAGGACCACATAGCCGATTCCCACTGTTGCCAGGAAACCCCCAGGAAATCACAGGCTTGCGTAGCCGATAAAACCTTCGGGGTCTGGCGTTGTATTTTTGCCTCGAATCGGAGAAGGAGCCGGGCTTCTATCAGCTTCATCCAGATGTACGAATGCAAGTCCTCGAAGTTTCTCTCGATCTTGTTTGCCTTGAGAAGCACCGAATAGATAAGGCGTCCGTACTGCCGTTCCAACTCATCGTAATTCTTGGGTATAACTGACACGTGTGACGATGGCATCAGTGGGGTCCCCGGTATATGGCTCGCTAGAAACGAGGTAAAGGTTTAAACAATTGAAATGTAGCGGTGAATCAGTAGGACTACCTCAGGCGTTGGTTAGTCGTCAATAAATAAAATCGGTTGGTACACGATTTTTTGTGGTTAGATAGGAAAAATAAATTGATACGTTTTAATCTGTCTATGAATTCTTGTGTGACTTTGGTTGGTTAAAGGTTAAACAGCTTTTTGGGTTTAGGTTTTAGTTTTCGGTTTATTGGAGTCTCTGGTTTCAGTCCGTCATCGACGATGTCGATGGGAAGATCTTTTAGCTCAACTCGATCTTCTCGTTACCTACTTCGCTGGATACTGGACTGGAAAGAGTTGATTTCCCTAAGTATCCCTCCGCCGACCACCCTTCCGTCTGCAACCCACTTCTACCGGTGACGAAAAGACGATCGGAGCATCCAACCTCTGATAGGTTGGCCAGAGCAGTTGGCCTTGTTCACCCTCCTAGGCTGCCTTAAGAGAGCGCCCTGCAAAGCAGGTATGGGGGCCTGAGGACGCCAAACCCATGCGGGTCAAACGGTTATACACCACGTTCCTGTCCGGTGGTGTAAAAAGGAAACATGGGAAACACTTTTTTCGTGCTGACCGACCTCTCCGACTTCCGCGTCCAGGTTGGCGACTACGATTTCCTCCGGATAGGAGACAAGATAAGTCTGCGTTTTCGGCTGGAAAGAATGCACGACGGCCGTAGAGAAATGGCCGACGTAGACGGCGAGTTCCGTGTAGCGGCCGTGCAGATCGCCCACGGTCCAACAGGGTCCCGGCAGATCGCCCAGATCGCCGCTATCAACAAGCCCCCGTTCTGGAAAGCTATCAAGCTTTTGCCGCCCCGCGTTCTCCCCCCGGCACGCTTTCCCCCAACAGAAGTGAAGTAGCTCTATATGTTGGGCGTCCGTCCACCGGCTCTCCACGACAGGCTGTGCCTTCCGCGACGAGGGTGTCTACAGCGAAGGCCAGATTTGCTTTGACCGGGTCCTCGTGAAACCACTCAACGTGAAGTCGGCCGGTGGCGGTGATGACCTTGTTCTCTCGCAGCCGTCGATAAATCGTCCGGCAGAACTCCCGGTTCAGTCCGGTGGCCTTCGCGATCTTGTCGGCGTTGGTGGTCTGGCAGTAGAACATGGCCAGCATCGCCCGGCCGACCACTCTCCCGTCCCCAACGATCCGTAAATCGTTTAGAGTTTGTTCAATCTCTCGTTCAGACTTGAGATCAATTCGAGGTATTTGCGGACGACGTTTTCGGCCGTCTTTTCGGTTCGCCATCTTCTGAACGGACTCGGCTCGGGCACCTTGGGCAATTTCAGAGGCGGGACGGGCGGCACAGGCTTGGGCGGCACAGGCGGTTTCTCTGGTACCGGGGGGCGGATGGGCGCTGGCGGCGGGTCCACTGGAATCCTGGCCCTCTCTGGCTTCTGAGGGTACCGTGGCGGCTTCGGCTTCCCCCTCCATTGAGGTTCGCCCACCTCGTTCGGGCGGAGCTTCTGGAAGCGTTCTGGCTGTTCCTTGAGCGTTTCCGGCAGGACGTAGACGGTCCGACCCGTCTCCCGGTTCTTCACGGGGATCTCTTCGGCCCAGCGAGCCAGGACACGGTGAAGAAGATCGCTCACCCTTACGTGAATCCATAAGAAGATGCTACACCGGGCCACTTAAAAGGCAAACGGTCCTCATACTCGGAGGACCGTTTACGCACACTGTATGATTTGGTTGGCCCTTTCTCGGGTGACGCTCCTCACAGAAAGGGCGGTTCGCTCTCGTAGCGGTCGATGACAATGTTCGCAGTGTGCGCGACAGCCGTATCTCGCTCGACGGTCCCCGGAGGAAAGATACAAACCAATATCAGCGGTGCCGGTACTGGTTCGATCGTCATTGGGGTGAAGAGCATCATTAGTTCAGTTTGGCCTCGGTCTCGCCAGAAGCAGTCTCGCTGGCGCTTCGAGCGGCCGGGAAAGACCTAGCCTTTCTTGTGCGCCATGTCCGGACCCTGGCCGACCGGAGGTGGGCCACGATCTTACTCCAGATCTTGGCCATATTACTGGCGTGGTCGTAACTCCGATGGGAAACCTCTTCCACCAGGACTTCGAGCGCCTTGTCGCGGTCAGCGAGAATTCGTCTGGCGACGAAAACCTGATCCTTGTCGCTCTTGTACATCCCGCACTTTGCCTCAGACCGAAAATCCACTATGCGGATGTCGTCGGGGCTGAGCCGATCCACCCGGTCGATGAGAAAGACCGCGCTATCCAGATTGGCCTTTTCCTCGGGTTCGAGGTCGGCCCACGAGTAGAAATTCACGGCCTCGTTCTGGAGCGCCTTCTTGATGTCGTACAGGTCGCCCATCTCGTCGTCGAGAATGGCCTTGAGAGGTTTGTTCGTGACCAGAACGCTCTTCTTGCCCAGCGTCTCGACCTCCTGGCCGTCCAGAACGGTCTCGACCGCGATCGCGTCTTCCCCGTGGTCGGCCTTGAACTTGGCCACAACCTGCTCTTTGAGCTTGTCGTCCAGTTGGCTCGCTCCCCAGCTATCCAGGCCAGACAGGTCCCGGTGCTCCCCTTGGAGAGCCTCCATGAACGGAGCGATTAGCTCTTCCCGCTCGGCTGTGGAGTGTTGCCAGATCATCCGGGTTCGCCAGTGGAGATCGTGCCGCATGACCATCTTCCGGTCCCGATCCACCTGGACATCCTTGTCCAGATCGTAGCCGAACCGGATCTCCGGATCGTGCTCCACGAAAATCCCCTTCACGAAGATCTTCCTGGCGTACTCATTGTCCAGCAACAGAGCACCGTAGCTCGTGTTGATCCGAAGACGATCCTCTTTCTTCTTGAGGAACAAGAAGCACGCCTTCTTCTCTTCCCACCACTCCTTGTCGATGTTGCCGATCTCGACCTGAACACGCTCGACCGGCTTACGACCCTTGTCGATCCGGAACGTGAGCACGTCGGCCTTGAACTTCTCGGAGTGCTCGATCCGGGGCGTCCACACCTCCGAACCCGATCGGATCTTGACGGTGTGCCCGGCACGCAACAGGGCCAAGGTGCCGTCCTTCAACCCCTCTCCGAACTTGCCCCGGAGTTCATCGTTGTCGGCCTTGGTGGTATGGCCGTATAACAACGCCTCGTACGGAAGCGTGGTCCCCTTGTTCTCGATCACCAGCGTCTGAGCGTCGGCCCGATAACGCACGGTCAGCGGGGCATCGAATTCGTCGGCGGCGTCTGCCGCGTTTTGTAACAACTCCCGAACCCCTTCAAAGGTTCTCCAGTCCGGTAGGTGGTTGCTCTTGATGGATAGCTCAATTTTCATCCCTGACCTCCTCCTACTGTTACACCGGACCCTGGATAATTCAAAAGTTATTTTTAAAAAAGCCTAACTGTCATGACCATAGATGCAGATCAGATACATAACGACCTCTGGCAGGGGTCAGCCCCGCCTACCGGAACCCATGTAAAAGACGCTGGTTTTACCGCACTCGTCCTGTGCGCCGACGGGTACCAACCCCCAGCTTCTGAGTTCCCAGGCGTCCAGGTTATCCACGCTCCTAACACCGACGACCCGACTGTACCGCCCAGGAGAGCCGACCTGAACCGGGCCTTACAAGCCGCTGGCCAAGCAGCCGAAATCTTAGAACAAGGTGGGAAAGTGCTCGTCACGTGCCGGATGGGGATCAATCGGTCCAGTCTTGTGACGGCCCTCACCCTTCACAAACTGACAGGTATGTCCGGCTTGGAGGCTTGTGAACGGATAATGTCAAAGCGTTTGGCCCTGACCAACCCTCAGTTCCTCAAGTGTCTTTCTCGGATTCCGGCTCGTCTGGATCTTGAAGGTAATCCCACAATAAGCCGCGTCGTTTCGACTCGTCCCTAGGTTCCATCACTTCCCGAAGAACCGTCAGCGCCTTACCGGCCGCCTTCTCTGTCATACCTTGGGATACGATGGTGATGCCCGTCTCGGAGGGAGCTAACACCACGCCCTTGGGAACACCCTTTTCTTCCAACCTTTTGATGGCACACTCGGCGGTACGTATGACCTGCCTTGCCCGTGCCTCTTCTTGCCGGGCTTTGGCCTCGATGTCCAAACACTTGACAATGTGGTTGATGATCTTGTCTACCGGTAGGAGGCCCGCCTTGTTCTGCCGAAACCGTTTGATTTCCGTATGCTCGGTTTTCACCCGGAAAACGTGGATCATGCTCCCCATGACCTGGAGATCAAGGCGGACCTTGTCCCTACCGATATTAACAACAATCGAGTCGCGGCGAGAAGTGTCAAAAGGACCTAACTGCTCCTGCGTTCTATACATACGTCTGGTTCGACGCTGAACACCGTCCAGAATCTCCTGTTGCAGTTTAACAGGGTCCACCATCACCATCAGTCGTCACCGATGCACACCTTGTTAAAATACACCTTCTTCGGGTACACCTGGACGAACTCTGGGTCAGTTGGAAGCGACTGAGGCAAGACCATCGCGGTGAGCGGACCACCGTACGCGCACCCGGTGTCGATGCCGTAGCAACAGCCACCAGGAAACCGGTCGATACGAGGATTTTTAAAGTCGGCTACGGCGTGCCCGTAGATGACACTCTCCGGACCCTTCCATAGCTCGGTCCAGTAGACCATCCCGATGGCAGCGTCATCCAGAGTGGCCTCCCGTGTGAAAGCCGGGAGAAGCCGGGACGGACAACTGTCGAAGAATTTCTTAGGTAGTGACGTGAACGCCCGACGAGGAGTTCTTGACCCCTTCTTCCAACCGACGAACTTCCCCGTCTCGTCCACAAACCGAACCCGTAGAACGCCCTTCTTCTGATCCTCGAAGGAGAACATCGGCTCCAGGCCGCCATGGACCACGACCATACCGTTCTCAAGGTTCAGGGTCATCGGGAGATTGGCCATCCACTCCATCTCCTCGTCGGTGAAGGCCGCATTCTCGGCGGCCCGCTCCGGAGGAAACGGACGCATGGGATTCTTTTTACCGGTGATTTTACGGACCGCCTCGTGCTTCCGCCACCGGATGTGCTTCTCCTCATGGTTCCCCATGACGACGGTAGCGCCGCACTCTCTGGCGAAGCGTACACATCCGACGGAGTCAGGTCCCCGATCCACGAGGTCCCCAACCGAGACGAGCCTGTCCCTCCCTTTGGAAAAGGACAGTAATTTCAGTAGCTCACGGAACTCATCGAGGCAACCGTGAACGTCGCCTATGACAATCGTACGCATATCTGTACTACGCCGGGCGGGTGTAAAACCAAAAGATTAAAGCACCTTATGGGATCGGTGCAACTTTGGGCGGCCTCAGGGAATAAAGAACCTCTTCGGCTTCGTGGTTGGCGACCGCCTTCCGCACCTTCTCAGGGACATCCTTACCATTCGAGATAGCCCAACGCACTAAGTTCGTATGAGCCTTGAGGAACGTCCCCACCGCCATAATATTAATGTGCTGGGTGGAGATGTCCAAAACTCTAGGAGTCTCCCGGAACCACTGCTCTACGAGCCTCGTAGCCAAACCTTGTCTTCGGTACCCGTCACGAACAATGATCTCATGCCAATGGCGAGTCATGTTGCCGGGAATTACATAAGAGCCAATGATCAAGGCCCCATCAAACACAATGACCCCGGCTCTATTATCCCCCGTCAACGGGATCTCTGGGCATCGATCGTGAATCGGGAAGATGCTCACCGCTTTCGAGGTGTCCGAAACCCCAAGCTGATAAGTGTAGGGGGTCCCCTCAAGAGGGCGTTTAGGCCCCTTAAAAGGAACCGTCGGTAACGAGACCACATTAGGAACAGCACGCCTCAGTACAAAACAAGCGTAAAGTTCTCTTGGGGTTAACGTCCAACGATAGGCTATCTCAGACGCCAACGGAGCCTCGCCGCTGTAGCAGACGGCGGCGACTCCGGGCTGGCGCTCCCTCACGGGCATTCAGTTTCGCCATAATCTCCTGGGCTTCCGTTCCGGCAGCCACCGCATCCCTGACGTTTTGCGGGACAGGCTTTCCGGCAGCAACAGCCCAGGTTACAACATTGGAATGCGCCCTGATGAAAGTCTTACACGCCATGAAATTGATAGGTTGTTGGGTCGTATCGACAACGCCGGGGACCTCTTTTTGCCACTGCTCGATCAGCTTCGTACCCAACCCTTGTTGGCGGAACTCTTCCCGAACAATGATTTGCCTTACACCAGGGCCAACGTTACCTGAGATTATATAGGACGCGATAACGAAGTGTCCCTTGTAGATAATGACACCCGCTCTTCTATCACCCGAGAGCGGGATGTTTGGGTACTCCGCATGAATCGGCGCTATGTCCGATGCCACAGAAGTATCAGAAACAGCGCACTGATACATGTAAGGTGTTCCCTCAAGAGGTCGCTTGGGACACGCGAAGGGAATCGTCGCCAATGCTGCGCGAGCCGTTGTGCTATGCACTGGCCTGAAACAGGCGTAAAGTTCTTTTGGGGTTAACGTCCAACGGTATGCTAGGGGCATCGATACGTCTCCTTAGGACGGGCCGGGCGGCTCAGGGAGGAACCCGGCGTCAATGGCAAGCGGTATCGGCAACGCAAAACCAAGGGAGGAGTCTAGCAGCCAAGTGCCCACACCATCGGAAATCAACCTAAGAGGCTCATAAGTTGACCACACAACGGCAGTCTCACCCGCCCCCAAATCTGGTGAGACAGCGTCTCCCGGCGCTGGCTGCACAACGACTACAGCACCGGAAGTACCCGTCTTCTTCTTGGCTTTCTTGGACAGGTAGTTAAGAAACGTTATGGCTTTCGTAGCGCTTTCGGGTGTGATCGGGGGTAGAGTCAGAATAACATAACCAGAAGTCGGACTATCGAGTCTGGGCGACCGCCCCGCCACCATGTCATAGAAGTCAACATCAACACGAACCGGCCCCCAACTCGCGTAGTCTTGCGTGTTATACAGAAGCCAAGACTGAGGGTCAGTGCCCATCACGACGCTCTCGGACTTCGGGTGATTCAAGATCCACGTCGTTCCAAAATATGTGACACCACTACTCACAGCCACCGCTATGCCACCCGGTTGGACCGCCCCCTCTTCAAAGGGCGATGGGCGTGTCCAAGCCCCCGTCGCCACGGTCCAGACCCCATTTTCTATGGGGTCCGTCTGAGCCGAGAGAAGAACAACATCGTCCGCAGCAAGCACCTGACCGTCTATAGTGCTCCCCTCCCCGGAAAGAGATGCAACGTTGGCCACGGCAACAACGTCGGCGGAGTCAACCGCTGGCGGTGCCGACTCGATAACAATAACCCAATTCTGTGGATCATCGCCAACAGTTATAGGGACACCAGACGGGTTCCAGAAAGCCCAGCGTTGAGTTACCTCCGGTGGCCCCGGATCTGTCTCCATCTCGACTATGGCATCCTGAATCGCAGCGCCGGTATCAGCATCGGGAGCGCGGGTCCAGGCCCCCGACGCAACGATATAGATACCATTTGCTATTTGATCCTCCGTTTGGCTTAACGCACAAGCGCGAAGAACGCGATCACCAGCCGAAACCACGACGCCTTCTTTGTCCCCCTCACCGGAAAGGTCCGTTGTAGAATCGATAAGAACCTGGACAACGTCAACGAGCGTTGGAACGGTGCTCGTGGCATCATACAACTCGCCCGGCGTATCGTCCTTCCACTTCATAGTCGCTGTGACGGCCGCTAAACTGCCACCGCTCGTGATTTGGACCTCTTGCCCGAAGTCGTTTATCGCGAAAAGCTCGGACACACCTCCAACGTTCTTCGAGTAGACCTTCGCAGAACCAGCGGTAGGGTCAGGAGCGTCCGGGAGAACGTTGTATTGACTGGGACCTCCCGCTGACGTGGCGGGAGTTATCACACCATCGGAGTCTTTGAGGGAAGGATTACCGTTCTCATCCACGAAGAATGTAAGGTGTGAGGGAGGTGGGGTTGGAACTCCATCACCGGGTCTCTTTTTCAATGCTATCGACATACAAGACTCCCTCTAGATCTGTTCCGGCTCAATGTAGTGGTAATGTAGAACGGCCACCCAGGTGTCAGGAGTCTCCCCAAACGGAGTGCATACGACCCTGAATTTGACGCCGAAAAACCGGCCACCCAACGGGCCAGCGTTAACTGTTGGCATGATCCATGACGGTGCTTGGTCTATCGAGCCTTGGCCAGCCGGTGCCACCACTATAGGAAACACTGTGCCACCAGATCCTACATTCTTGACCTCGACGAACCGGCCGTCGTCAGGCGGTAAGGCTGTCGGTAGTTGCACGATCAGCCCCGGCCCTGCGGTGCTATCACATATAACAGTCTCGCCCAGCGTGGCCGGGTATCCAGCGGGGTGTGTGGCCACCGTAACGGGAACCGGAGTAAGAACAAGACTCTGTTCACTCCCTGGTACACCGCCACCTGCGGGACCTGTCGGCCCAGTCGCTCCCGGACTACCGGGAGATCCCGCTGGCCCTTGCGCCCCCGTCGGACCCGTAGGTCCCGGAGGGCCGCCCGTCGCGCCTGTTGGTCCTTGAGGTCCTGTCGGCCCAGTCGCCCCCACCGGCACAACACCGCCACCAGGGGTCTTGAACGCGGGGTTCCCACTTGGGTCAACAAAAAAAGCCACGTGTGCCGGATCAGGCGTCGGCACTCCAGCGGCAGGTCTCTTTCTTAGTAGTATGGCCATACTTTACCCGAGTTGCATCCAGTTTGCGCCGTCCGAACGAAGGATGATCCATTCGTAGTCCGTGTTGAGAACCGCACTCGCGGCACCGTCTATGGTCTCAATACCGGCCGTATTCACCGTACACGCGAAAGTAGCCGCCGAAACCAGCTTGACCCATATCTCCCGGTCGGTGTTCCCGACCGCCGTGGGCAAGTTGACGGCGATAGCCGCTCCCGCCACATTCACCCTGACGAGTTCGCCTATCGACGCCGCGTAGGTAGGGCCGACTTGAACGGCTGTTTGGGCGACTGGAGAGCCGACGAGCAGCACAGCGCCCGGTGCCTTCCAAGTGGCCGCCGCTGGGGAGTCGGCTGTTAGAATACTTCCAAGCACGGGAGGCGCTGAAGCCGAAACATCAACGGGCGCTCCCGTTGTGGCCAACTCATCTGCCGTCCCGACACCGGACGGACGGACCGTGCCAGCGTCGTCCTTTGTCTTTAAAATATCGTCAGCACTGTCAACAAACAGGCGTAGTTGATCTGTTTGCGGAAGCGGAACGCTGGCAGCGCTCTGTTTCTTGATAGTGATCATACCCATAATTCAATAGCCTCCAAAGACTCCGCTCGATGAATAACTTATCGCTATCCGTGTTCCACGACCTTCCCGGTCACACGCCAGTCGATGCTTTCGCCAGCGTCTCCGGTAACTTGAATAAGAATAGTGGGGCCACCGCCAGGAGCGGTAAGCGTTACATCCCAAGCAGCGGCTCCCGCGTCTTGGAAAGGCCCGTTGAAGAAATTAATGTCCTTGATTGTTACGGTTGCCGCCCCGGCTGCCCTGTGGGCAACAGCCGCGATCATGAAGAGAGCCGTGTCAGTGTTGGCGTTAGATTGGGCCTCTACCAGTATATCGAGGGCGATGATCCGGTTGTCAGACGCCGTTGTGTAAGAATAGATCGTGGTCGGAGCCGCAGTCGTCGTTATAACGGTATCGTCCACGAACGTTTGACCAGGGAGCGAGCTTTCCAGAGCCGCTATGATGTCAAAACCGTCATAAGGAGTGATGTCGATGATATCGCCATCAACCACCAAAGTTCCGTCAACAACCATCGATGACGTGTAGCCCATCTGGTCGTTCTCTTGGACAACACGCCGAGAACGAGTAGGAACGTACAGGATCGAGAAATTGTCCTCCGTGCGGCCCGGTGTGGCGTTCCCCTCCGATACCAAGTCGCCGCCGTCCCCAATGATTACGTCATCGACGTAAACCATGTCCTGCTTCTCAGGAATAAGCTGTTCGTCGGTTACTTCGGCCAGCGTATAACCACCGCCTCCGCCCTCTCCTGAAATAACCGTAAAGAGCAAAGGCGTAGTGTTAAGAGTGATCGGCGCGGCGGACGCCAGAATGTACAGTTTCGAGTTTGTGGTGGCACCTTCCGGACCAGTCCCAACGACCATTCCAGGGCTTATCTGCGCGGAGTTCGCCATGTCCCCACGACGCTCCAGAATGAAGGGTAAGGACCCGCTGCCGAGTTGGGTGATAGTCCAAACCCCGTTATCCGCGTCAGCCGCCCCGTTGAGGAACAGAAACGAATCATTGAGATCCGGCGTCACACCATCTATGGCCGGGATAAGCCCAAAGGCATCAGCCGTGATGATATTACCTACACGAGTGTAAGCCGGAAGCGCCGCAGCCGACCCCATTCTAACAGCGTCTTTCCAGTCCTGGACGCCAGCCACCGGATAGACCGCGCCGAGATGATCCTTGAGCTTGAGAAGCCCGTCAGCTTGGTCTTTGAATAAACGGGCTTTTCCAGCGGCGGACGCTACCGGAATCGAGGTGGCAACTTCTTCTGTGAATTGGATGTTGGAAGCCATCTATTCAAATCTCCAAAAGTATTAGTTCACCGACTGCGTCCAATTCCCCTTCGAGGTTGACACCACCAACAACGATCATCTGTTGGTACTGGGGGATGGTTACAATGTCCCCAGCGGGAACCGTTTCGTAACTGAAGTTATCGACCCCGCCCCCTCCGCCTCCCGCACGGATAAGAGGGTTCAACTTCGTGGACCAACCGTAATCTGTGTCCCCCTCGCGAGTCTCCGTAACAAATCCGACACGGGTGCTAAAAGCCGTGAGGGAGAAAAGGCCGAACGTGATCTCTATGGGTCCGCCCGTGCCCGTGACCCAACTCTTGAAACCTAACGCCCGCCCAGTTGCTGCGGGAAACACACACGTGACGACGGTCGTCGGAGTCGTAACTAAGTGTGTGCCAGGGTTGACATCGGTGAGAGGCGGAGCGGTGGATAGCTCATCGGTTCCGAAGATTTGAAGATACCATTCAACAACGCTTGTTGCGTCCTGTAGCTTGATACTAATCGTATTGCCCGGAGTTACATCCACTCCGTCCGTGGTCGGAACGAAAGGACCAACTCCATCTTGAACTAGGCATACAGGGGAAAGAGGCATTTCACTCCAAGCGGACCGATAGATAAAAAACGGGTTATGCGAGCCTTTCCACAAGTTGCCGTTACATAAGGAAAAATTTACGGGCCTCTCATGGTGTAAGAAGGAAAATGGTCTACCCCGACTCCGAATTCATCAAACACGGTGAGTCCCTCATCACACCGTTTGACCCGAAACGAGTTCAGCCAGCCAGCTATGATCTGAGCCTGTATGAAGAACTGCTCGTCCCGAAGCCCGTAGGCCCGACCGGGACCCGACCCGTCAACCGCGTGGTAGATCTACGCGAGGACAACCCTAAGAAACTCATAGAGTCTGTTAAAATAAAGGATCGGTACGAACTTATCCCAGGAGCCTGTGTCCTGGGTTCGACCGTGGAGACAGTCCATTGTCCTACAAACGCCGCCGCGAGAGTCGAAGGCAAGTCCAGTTTGGGACGGCTTTTCTTAGCGGTACACGTTACGGCCGGATTCATCGATCCCGGCTTCAACGGCCAAGTGACCTTAGAGATCGTCAATCACGGACCCTGGACAGTGGTCCTTTGGACTGGGATGCCGATCGCCCAAATCAACTTTTCAACGCTTCTTTACACTTGCGACAGACCTTACGGGTCCCCGGTGTTGGACAGCCACTACCAGGGACAACGAGGGCCAACTGCCGCTGCGGGAGAACGGAGTAAGAAACGGTGAGCGCAGTCTTAGAATTACCTTGCAAGAAATGTGGAAAGTCAACATCACACCAATATCAGGAATCTCCGGGTAGAGACCCCTCCTGGAATTGTGTGACCTGCGACCACAATGTGGAACCAAGGTTCGTACAACAGTTGATCGACTCCTCCGAAGATTGGAAGACGAGAGCTTTGCGAGCCGAAGGGCACCTCGAAACGAATCAAAAGGCGAAAGCCCGTGGCCGGGCGTGGGGCGGCAAAGCGCCAGACCGCTTCATGCGTTACAGATTTCGTTAACGCCGGTCGTAAGTGGGGGCCGTCGTGTGGGCCGACATCGTACGTCGCGCCCTCAGGTAGGTGCCAAGCTGATTCAAGGACGGTAACGGCATCTCTGGGGTCAGTTCCCCCGGCTCGATGAACACGAGCTTCTCAAAATCGCTTTTCAGCTTGGAAACAGGTACCTTGGCCACAGCCGCCTCCAAAACCGGTACCACGTTTTCGTCCAAGACAATCGGGTTGTTCCTGACCCACTCCAACGGGTACCAATCAAGGTTGTCTTTATCGAAGCGTCCGACCCAGTACCCGTCTGTCACGAGCCAATCACCACGACGGACCCTGGCCCGTTGACCCCCTTTTGGGCCAGTCAGGTTTTTGTCCCTCACCACAATATAAAAGCCTGAACGCATGTTTTTGGTTTTTGACAAAAGGAATGTTTAGGTAGCTGGGGGTGTATGTGTAAGCCCTATATGGAAGACTTTTTCGAACTGGAAAGACGCGCCCGAGAGGCGGCCGACCAAAAAGTACAACCGCGACAAGCCGCCCTGAAAGTAGGCGACTTCTTCGTCCGTCAAGCCCACGGGTTGACGGTTTACAGCGAAGTTCTGGACGCAGCCGCCCTTATTCTTGACGGGCGTGCGGTCGAGGACCTCACCGAAGAAGAACGAGAAGAGTACGAGGGTGTGCGTGACTCGTACAAGGAGATGGAAAATTATCGCTTCACTCGCTCGTACAGCCGCGTCTGTCCCAAAGGTGAGCTAGGTGACGTTCACGTGTCCACGGTATCTCGTGTGATCTCGCGTGAAGAATTCCGTGCCGCTCAGAAAAACGAGTGGGCATAGATCAAATAAGTTCTTTTGCGAACACTAAGGCATGTTAGTGGATCTCTCTAATTATCCATCGACGAAAAAAGGGGTTGAGGCTCTTGTACAAGACCTAACCCCTACCATCGCTGATCTATGGAAAATAGAACGGGAAGATCACACGGATGATCTGGTAGCGATCATCGACGCCCACACCAATCGAGTTTCTCTGAAAGCGCGGACCGAAGTCCATAAGCAACTTAAGAAGTTTAATCCGAATGTAGACATCCTTAAGCGCATCGAGAAGCCCGCGTCGAAGCCGAACGGCACCGTGCGAATCTGGACCATCATTGGGTTCTCCAATGGTAAGGTTTGCGCCCTTCCGATGGTGTTAGCTCGAAGCTAGGACCGGTGGGCGTAGGCCCCATTCAGCACTAGGATGGTTTCGAATCACGTCCAAGTAAAACTCGCGCCCCTCCTCGCACGGGATGATCCACGGACTGACATCAACCAACAGTGCGTGGTTGACGAGTAGCACCCGTCCGACCTTCCCGTTGTACAACTCGTAAGGATGTATGTTCTCGAACTCGCTGTGTAACGACCAGAGTTCGTTCACTTTCCAATTCAGGGTGACAGACTTCTTGGTTCGCAGAGCGTTGATCGTCCTTTGGACGGAACGATTCCAGGCCCACATACAATACGGAACATGCTGGGCCTCCAATATAGGGTTGAGTCCAATTTTGACATTACGCTTACGGAGCTTCTCAGCTAAAGGGTGGTCCCGCAATAACAGCCTGTGCGTGGCGTGCGGTAATGCGAACCGGCTCTCGGCCGCCATCCGGATAGCATAGATAACAGCCTCCCGGTGCCCGTCGTAAACGAGAGTCCCAGGCTCGCTTGGACCCGGTTGCGGATCAATCATATTCGACTCCACAATGAAGTCGTGGACCCAATCCTTGGTCAACTCGGCCTGATAGAGTAGTTCTGACTCTTCCACACTACCTCGGTTTTATAATCTTCCGTGGCGTTGTATCCCGTTTAGCCACTTGCATGAGGTGGCGAATCTCTCGTTCCTGGGTTTTTGTAGGCCCCCGGACAGTCAGTTGCGTAAGAGGTGTAGACCAGCCGTAATAACGTGCCTCTGACTTCAAACCCTCTTCCAGTATCCATTGTAGATAGGTCTGGTACCCTATCTCGTGGTAGGCCGCGCCTTGTCGTAACGCTTTGAGCACGTCAGGCTTGAGCCTTATTTTAACGTGTACCCTGGAAGCCGGTTTACGTTTTGACGCCATGGACGACTCTACACCGCTGTTAGAAACAATGGAATACGGACAGCTTACTGTTGAAACCTTGGACGACGTGACCCCTCGATTGAGAGAGTTCACCGTCGATCTTATCAAGCGGCTCCGCGCCTGTGAAATCGATGTGGAGACAACGACAGTTTACCTATTAAACTCCACGGACCATCCAATCGAAGTACCGTCCTCAGGGGACGGCGTTCCTATTGAGATGAATTTTGACGCGACGCTGCCGGTCTGGGCACCAGAACCCAGAGCGAGACTTCAAGCCAGTTTTAATCACGGGAGACGTTACTACTTCGTAGAACGGGGCAAGAAGGCCAGTAACGCCAAGTTCGCCATGGCCAGGGTGTTAAAACGCTTTCTCACAGAGATCAAGATAGAGGAACGTAAGCGGCGACTGGCAGTAGAAAAAGAAGAGAAAGCCGTCCAAGCAGCGCAGCGTTTCAAGGTCATGGCGGAAGAGCTTGGAATCCCCATGGCCGGGGACCCACCCCAGATTAAGAAGGGGAACGTCCAGGTATCGTGCCAGCCTCAAAAATCGACCGAAGTGCGCCTCTCCATAAGTATTCCCCACGCCCAAGCCGTTGAAATCATTACTAAATACATGAAAGAATAGATTCCGCCTTAGGTTAATTACCGCCGCTGTGTAATTCCGGGTAGGAGAGAAGTTTTATGTTGGAGGCTTATGGCGGAAAAGAAAGCTGAACAGGTGGCCTTGTTGGACCTGGATGGTTCGCTGGCCGACTTCGACGCCCGCATGAAGGAGAAGCTGTTGGAGTTGCAATCGCCGGGTGAACCCACGGGTTCATCTGACTGGATAAGCGCCCGCAGAGATCTCATCAAACGACAACCTGGGTTCTGGATGTCCCTGGCTCCCATTCCCTTCGGTATCAGCCTCTACCATCTGTTGGGAGAACTGGGCTACACCCGGATGATCCTGACAAAAGGTCCGAGAACCAACACGGGTGCGTGGGCCGAAAAAGTGGCGTGGTGTCTTGAGCATGTCCCCGAAGCCGACATCACGATCACTCAAGACAAGGGCCTTGTCTACGGCAAGGTGCTCTACGATGACTGGGTGCCGTACATTACCCGGTGGTTAGAATGGCGTCCGAGAGGCAAGGTGCTCATGCTCGACGCGGCCCACAACAGCGAATTTGAACACCCAAACGTGCTGCGTTGCTATCGAGACCCCCTCGAAACACAACGAAGCGAGATCCTGGAGTTTCTGAGGTGAGTTATGAACGCAAACAAGGACCCCGCCGAAAGGCGCGAACACCAATTCCCGTTGGGATCGTTGGTCAAAGTCAAGGTGGATTTGACGCAACGGAATACGGACGACAACATCAAAATCAATCTCGTCGGGGACTGCCAGCTATACATCGTCGGCCACCTCTTCGACAGTTCTGGTGAACCCTTCTACATGGTCTCCGACCTGCCTGTGGCCTACCCGGTGGACGAAGACTCTCAAAGCTGGTCCCGGCTAACATTCAGTTCCATGGCCACAGTCCTGGAGTATTTCTTCGAGGACGAGGTGGAACTTCTCGACAAGAAACCTCGTACCCTCTGTCCGACCTTGCACAACTGGCTCGAAAAGGAGTAACACATGGGACTATCCGTTTACGTAAGAACCTATATCGCCGTGGAAGCGTCTCTGTCATCGTTTTTCACGGACACAGGGGAACGAACCGCCATCTGCACCCGGTACGAGTGTCACGAGGTCAGCGAGACCGCGAAGTTCTGCGAGCATTGCGGAGCAGCGGTAGGGCAAAAGGCCACAATGAAACCCACAGAAGCTTTCGCGGCTTTCTGTGAAAAGGCCGGGGCCACCCCAGAGAGCGCCTTCGAGCAACTGAAAGATGGTGATTGGGAGTGGTCTAACGACGAGGGAGAGAGCCACCCGGTCGGCTGGTACGCCGTCAATCCGGTGGAAGATTCCGAGAGCCGGGGAGAACGGCTCATGGCTCTGGGTGTCCGACTGGTGAACCACAACTTGGACGGGTGGGTCCGCGAAGCCAGGGTAGACGAACTATCCTACACAGCCAGCGACCTCACGAAGCTCTCCAGGATCGTCCTCGAACTGATGTCCGAGTTAAGGATCGACGGCACACCCAAGCTATATGTCCAGGGCTATATGTCCTACTAACCTTCTGGCACTACCTCTAGGTCGTCGGGCTGGACTCTACTGACCCGCCTCCGGTCGCCCTCCTCCTCTTGTATCGTCAGACCCTTACTGGAGTGGTGGACGACCTTCCACAAAGTACCGGCAGCGTACCCTTCTTCTCCGGTGGTGGCGATTGCTCGAACGAGTCTCACCCGCTTGCCGAGAAATTTCTCATGCTGCTTCCGGCGTTCATAAGCTAAACGACCCGCCCATGTGCTGGTCTTTGGGGCTGGTTCCGGTGGCTCCGGTACCTTGCGGTTCCCAGCATGATACTCTTCGGCTTCCAGCAACCACGGTGCCCATTGTAGATACTCAGCGCGGGTACGTGGGTCTTCAAAGAACCGCCGAAAATCTCCCGGTGTGTAGGCGTCTACGTTGAACACTTGATCCTGGTCGATGGTCGCCGTTGTCCGGAACTTCTTGCCGTAGTTGTCGTAGGTCGTACCATCCCGGTGCCACGCATACACACACCGTTTTTTACGAGGCTCGTACTTCGCGACTCGTTCAAGCATGGCGGGGCCTGGATTGCCGTACTGGTTCCGACGCTTCTCGCCATGCTCTTCGTCAGCGAGCCAAGCCCTATGCTGGCCCACAGTCACAGACCCCGTTTTGAGGCTCGCGTTCACCCGCTTGTGATACGCCGCGAAGTCTGGCTTCTCGCCTCCAACCAGGGCGCGGCTCGCGTCATAGACAAACTCCAAGGCTTGGCTGGAACCACCACGGGACCAGATCTTCCACGGAGGGTGGGGGTGCAAGACGGGCGACCGATCCAACAAGCCCTGAATGATGATACCGATCCGGTTATATTGCCGCATCTCGTCAGCGATTTTCTTTTGGATGTCGTCGTAGTAGATGTTGTCCGTCTCAAACGGCTCGTAGTTACGGCTGGGGTCGTCGGACCAGAAATGCGGAAGCCAAGGCTCCCTTTCGTCGAAGTCCTCGCCCGCTGCTTTGGCGGCTTTCTTGCGGTCCCTCCAAGCCTTGTGCTTAGCCTTATGTTCTCTCTTGGCTGTCTTGTGCTCGGCTTCTTTACGTTTGTGTTCCTCGATAAGCCCCTGATACTGGTCATCGGTAATAATCTGATCGACTCTGCCCGCAAAGGTCTTCGCCCAAAGTTTGGTTCCCGCAGTCAACCAGTGGTGGTTGGTGTCTGGGAACAGTTGCTCACCAAACTCCAACTGAGTGTTCATGCGGTAAATCTTCTCGCCGTTCCGAATGTAGAGAAAGGTTAGCCTGTCAGCTTCCATTTCCGCGACGGCTCTAAAGAAATCGATGTACGAGTGGATTTCCCGGTACTTATCGTGCCGTCGGACTCGGAACGCCACGATGCAACGAGGGAAGGGTAGGATACGGTCGCGGTGTTCGGGTTGGGCGAGCCAGGAATCGAAAGCACGAAGATCTTTAAACTCCATACCCCCGGCTTGGTACTCAACAAGACACTCCTCGTCCATGTAGCACCGACGCTGCATGAGCCTGATCTTCTCAGTCATCTTGGCAGGTTCGCCGTCAACGATCAGTTCTACCTCCTCGGTCAAACCCGCGTATAGTTCCACATTGAAGATGCGATTCTCGATGAGGTCGAGCGCCCCTTTCATTTGCTTGACCTGGGCACGCATCGGAAGGGTCTCGGCTTTCATCCATTTTGCGAGACTCCTGTTGGCGTCTTCGATCTCCTTGAACAGTTCCGGGAGTTCCTGGTCCTTAGCCTTAATAAGAGCGGTCTTATAGGCACCCACGTCCACGTTGGTGTCGAGCTTGGCCAGGGCGTGTCCCTCAGACTCGCCCGAAGGCAAAGCGGCGGAGGAGCCAACCCCAAGGCGAGCAGTCAACGCTTCGACCTCTGCCATGAGACGGCGGACTTCTTCTTTCTGTCCGTGGATGTTTTGTTGAATCACCCGCGAAGCATCTGGTTCCAGGCGGCACTCGGAATGGAATTGATCCACATGGACACGCACGGTCGAGCCGTCGATGCTGGTGATCTCTGTGTAGTTAGATCCCAGATGTGTGACGCACCCTAACCACTCTTCATCGTCGTCTGTAACCCAATACCACTGGGCCAGTTTTGCGTCGTCGTCAACAACGGTCTCAGCCGTCGAAGAGTTATCTATCTTCTTGAGTTTGGTCACGGGGGCTTACCTATACTACGCCAGAAGCCCCAGGAATCTAAGAAAAATATTTTCCCTTTAGATTACCAGGACTTCCGGTGTACTACCTGGGATTAACACACCTGACGACCGCAAACAATCCTGGAATCAGGTTGACTTCGCAGGAACAGACCGGGACTAATAGAACTCTCAAACCACGGCTACTAGAACGCTCAAATTTATATAATCTATTCCCTGCGCCATTTTCGTCAATTTGACTTTTTATATTATCTATGCTACACTTAAAAATAATGGAAGATCAGATCACACTCAAATCGGAGGAGAAAGATGACGAGACCTACGTTTGATGTTTCTAAGAAGGGGCTGGCGAAGACACTGACCAGACGCCCTATCGAGTTCGTCGTTCTGGAGTTAATTCAGAACGCCCTCGATGAAGACTCGACCCGTGTAGAGGTCGGAGTACACCCGGTCCCCGACAAGCGTGGCCTTTATACATTACACGTCGAGGACGACAACCCGGAAGGGTTCAAAGACTTGAGCCACGCATACACACTCTTCGCGGAGTCGCTCAAAGGTTCCAATCCGGACCAGCGCGGGCGCTACAATCTCGGAGAGAAACTGGTCATCGCCGTGTGCCAGTATTCTTACATCCGGACCACGACCGGGACCGTAGAGTTCAAGGACGACCAACGGTTCCATCGCCGCGAGCGTACCGAGAAAGGTTCCATCTTCCACGGCGAGATTCGGTTAAAGAAGGATGACTTGGCTCGCATCGAAGAAGCCGTGCGCCAGACCATCATGCCGCCCGGTATCGAAATCTGGTTCAACGGTCGGATGAACGACGAGTGGCGACCCGAGAAAACGTTCGAAGCCACGCTGGCCACCGAGAAGACCGACGAAGAAGGCTACCTACGCCGGACCCGTCGGAAGACCAAGATCGAGGTCTACGAAGCCGACGGCGAAGCCCAACTTTACGAGATGGGTATCCCGGTCGTGGCCATTGACTGTGCGTGGCACATCAACGTCTGCCAAAAGGTCCCCCTCAACGTGGACCGGGACAACGTGACGCCCGCCTACATGAGGGAACTCCTCGCTCTCGTGCTCAACGAGATGCACGAGGAACTGGACGAGGACAACGCCAGGAGCGCCTGGGTTGACGAAGCCCTGGAGACCGGAGACATCAACAACGACGCCGTGGACGCCGTCCTCACCGCCCGCTACGGAGAGAAACGAGTCGTTGCCGACCCCAGCGACCCGGAAGGCACGAAGCTCGCGGTGTCCAAAGGCTACAGTGTCATCCAAGCCGGGTCCTTCAACAAAGCCCAGTGGGAAAACATCCGACAGAGCGGGGCCGTGCTCCCGGCCGGGAAAGTGACCCCCAGCCCCAAAGCTTGGTCCGACGACCCGGACGCGAAGATGGCCGACTACATCCCCGAAGACAAATGGTCGCCGGGCATGAAGCGGGTGGCCGTCTACGCCCGGAGACTCGCCTACCTCCTCATGGACGAGTCGAGCCTGACGGTTTCCTACGTCAGGGTGCCCAACAACTGGTCCGCCTGTTACGGACCGGGCGAGCTTACCTTCAACCTCCGGTGGCGGAGTAAGCAGTGGTTCGAGGACGCCCACTTCCATATCGAGGATCTGGACAGCCTACTCATCCACGAGTTCGGACACCACTACAGTTCGGACCATCTGAGCAAGGCGTACCACCGGGCGCTGTGCGACCTGGGAGCCAAGCTCAAGTCGCTGGCCATGTCCGGCAAGCTCCGAGAGCCGGTAAAGAAGCTGAAGCCCAAGAAAGAGAAGGCTGCCTAAGTACGATTGTAGATGCTCTCCAGCTTCTTGAGTTGCTTGGCGGTGAGGTTCTGCCCTCTTTGAAGACGCTCCTCGATATTAATCACGAAGTCCTCTTCCCACTCATCCAATTCGAAGTCCTCGTCTAACCGGAGGCAATCGTTGATGGCTCCTATCATATCCAGCGGCGTAGCCATCAGTTGCTCTCCCGGTCTGGGAGGTCGAACAACTTGGAGAGGTCCTTCGTTATGTCCGCTTCCGTGCGCCCGTAGGTGATGACAGCCTGACCGTCCATCCTGAACGGCTGTAGGTCGATAACGATCTGCTTGCCCTGCCTCAGGAGTTCGAGGTTGGTTTCGGACAGACCCAGGATAACGACCGGCTTGCCTTCGTTGTTAGTGACGCCCAGTTTGATCATGCGAGCCAACCCTCCTGAAACAATCCAGTGGGCCGAGCACAAGACTTTGCCCACACACCGGACACGGGTCCCCGACCACAAGCCCGTCGTGCTTGCCGTGCTCCGGGCAGAAGACCTGGAACACAGCTTCGACTCTACCCCAACCGGGGACGCCGTTGTGTTCCTGGGTACCAGCCAACCCGTTGAGGACGCCTAACAAGCCGACGCCGAACTTACCCCCATCGGCTGCTACCTGGATTGTCGGGTGCTCAGCCAAGGCTTTGTTGCACGGGACTCTTGCCTCCGTCAGAGCGTAGACGGCTGCCGGGTCTGACTCCAACGCGCTGTTCATCACCTCGACGATGCGATCCGCTATCAGTTCATCAAGTTCTTTTTCCATGGCCTACCTTACACCACCGTCACCGCTTCTCGAACCGATACCCGAAATACGCAATATCTTTAGCGTATCTCTTTTCCACAATCTCTCTCCGCTTCTCATTGTAGTATTTACTGTAGTGTTCGTGGTCGGTCTTTAGTGTATGAGGAAGCGCTGTCTGAGGCAGTCCCAGATCCCGGCACACGCAATCAAAGTCTTCTTGGAGCCGCTCAAATTGAATAAACCGAAAGGGTGCCTCCACGCCCGGCTGTGTCACGAAGTCCAACACAGGGTCCAGCAATAACCCTTTCCCGGTACCTTGCTTCGGGAACTGAGCTTCCGGTCTTCCATCTCTAGTTTCTATAATCCGGAACCAGTGGTCCAAGGACACACGCTCGTACACCTGACTATAATAAAAGTATCCGGAAACGACACGATCCCACGGGTTACGAGCGGTAGCAAAAAAATAGAACCGTTTTAACGCTTTCGGGTCAAAAAGACGGGCAAAGTAATCCAGCCTCGCGTGTTTAATATCGTCGCCAGAGATACGGACACACACATTATCGTTGTCGAAGTGTGGGTACGACGTTATAACCCCATCGGCGTAGGGAGTCAGAGCAACCTCTATGGAGTTCCCACCGGTTTTGGCCGGGTGTATAAATATAAAGTTGTGCTTGTAGGAAATCACCCCGCGTGCCTGAATATCTGGAACAGTCCACACCCTACTTGCGTGTAATACACCTTAAGCTTCTCGCCCTTCCAGTCATAATACTTGTCGAACGGTTCGTAGCGGACTGTGTCAGCATATAACTCTCTTCCGATAACCTTGCCTTCTTCGTCTCTTTTGTCTTTCCATCTCGTGCGAACAAAGACCAGTTTGCCCGTAGTGTTGGTATAACCCTTCTTTCCAAAAGACCTGAACACATAGGTCTTTCCAGCCCGGAGATCCTTGTACTGTTTGACTGGTACCTTCTTCACACGGCGTAATACACCTTTTTTGGCGATCCTAGAACAATGAACATCCTCACCTTACGAGTTGCCGCGAGGTTCGCAGCCCGGAGCAGTTACCGGGTAGACCGGATGAGAGTCCGCAGGGCACTGAGAATCAATCACCCGGATGCTATAGAAGACTCCAAGAAATACCACGGCGGCTACTCCGTAGCCCGTTTCGAGCACGTCCCCATATCCAAAATCAAACTGCCGCCAATCTGGAAACCCTCAAGAGCCGTCAGAATCAGAAAGGCGATTAAAGAGGGAAAGGCGTTACCGCCTATACACCTGGGACCCAATTACGAGATCTCCGACGGCATCCATAGAACCAATGTGTCTAAAGAGTTTGGCTTTACCCACGTCCCCGCCATTATCACAGAGTGGGTAGAGACCCCCGATGAAATCGAATTACCCGAGCCTGAGAAACCTCGATTGGATGTTGGAGACTGGGTCAAAACCCGCGAGAAGTGGGACGGACGGGAATACGGTTGGATCGAAGAACAACTCCTCTATGCTTTCGACAGAAGGGTAAAAAGATGGAAGTACGCTGTGGCCTTGGTCAAGCGTGGGGACGACTGGCCCGACATTCTGGACCTGAGAGACTCAGAATTTGATCCGGCGCGAGTACCCTCCTGGGTCAAGAAACATAGGCAGGACTGGATCAAGAAATACAAAGAGAGTTAGTCCGGGTACTTACAGCCGTTCTTCTCCTGCCACTCCTCCATATCGTGAGCGAGCTTCAAAGCCTCGTCAATTTTCCGACCGTCGATTCCAAGGTTGGACGCACGGTCGGCCCAGTACCTGATGACTCTGGGGGCCAGCCTGTCTTTGCCCCTGAGGACGAATACAGGTTCATCGTCGGCTACCCTGGAGAAACACCCGCGTTCGATTTCTTCTCGTTTGATCATAACGCCTTGCTACACCATCCTGTCTTCGTGTTTGGCAGACAATAGATTATACCCTCTGGGCACGCTGTGGTTAAGTTTTATGAGCACCTTGGCCCGCTGTTCCCAGGACTCGTCGCCCCTAGGGTCGTAGCCACGTACCCTGGACATCCAGAGTCTTACGGTCGTCCCGTCGATTATCCTGAAAACCCAACCCCAATATGTCCGGCCGTCCGGAGCATCGAGGTTGTGTTTCACAGGCTGGCTCCCCTCGTAGTACAGCCAGTCAGACCCTATGTGCGGCAACTTGGCCGAGCCAATAGCGGCGTTCACATTCGTCTTAATGTTTGTCTTGTTTGAGACCCCCACGCTAGTGACTACGAACAGGGTTGATTTGTTGACTGTGCTTCGCTTGAAAAAGAAGGGCTTGTGGTAATCCCAAACGCCCTGGACTCTCTCCACGTAATCGATCAGTTCCTTTTCCAGATCCGTCAGGGTGTCCGGAGCCTCGTCAAACAAGCCTCCCATACTGACATCGTCGTCCATCCACGAAAGGTCTTCGTCCGATTCCTCTGGCTCTGGTTTGGCGGAACCAGGGTTAACAAAATTCTTGGCCAGCATCCGGTACTCCGTGATCTGGTGTGCGGACGACATGTGTTGAAGATGGTCCAGAAGACCCTCTACCGTCTCTAGGTAGAAGGTGTCGGCCTTCTTCTCCGTGTCAAAACCCCCGGCTCGAATGTCTTCGTGCAGTGCCCTTAGCTGCCTCGACACACTGTCGGAACTGAGGTCCTTCCAACTGCACGCGAGCGCCTTTATTAATGTCTTGCCGTACCTCGACCTGGGTCCAGTGTTCTCCTTCGCCATTGCTTCCCTCCATTCACAGATTTCATCTTCGCTTTCATTTCGTTCTTCGCTTCTTCCACAACGTCCAAGCTACACCGCATAAGACGGCAAACAGAAGCGCCCCTTGGACAGCTAGGAGCACCATGGCGGACATAACAAGTAATTCCATCTATTCTTTTGCCGCGTCTTCCGCTTTCAGGATGTCTAGCCACCTCCGGATCTTGGCAAAATGCTCTTCGTCGCCTCCGTGCAACATTAGCTGAAACCTAAAACACAACTCAGCGAACCCGGCCCTTATGACGAACAGATAGAACTCGTCCTCTGTCACGCCATCAGGCAATCTGACATTAAACCTGCCCACGTGGATTTCATCGGAGGCGTCCTCAAAGATAGCTTCGGGCCACTTTCCACGGATCTCCGCCTGTAGCTCCACTCTATGCTCGCCGCCATAGACGAGTTCTTCTATAGCTTTAGGTCCGGGTTCAGTAGTTTCGCATGAGGGGCACATACTCGTCCTTTGAAATCCGGGGCTTCAACCTCGTAACTATGTACCTCGCAGAGCGGTGCTCCGCACGTTTGTCCTGCCTTCTCACCCCTGAGGGGGTATTCACAACCGATGACCGCCCTGCCGCCACACCGTTTACACGGCGTTGACGGCTTACGGTCACAAGCAAAAATTGTCACCTTGGTCATCTACTCCTCTTTCCGTACGTGATCCCACAAGTTCTTATCAGGGCCTGGAGTCTTTTTACGCGACCGTTTCTCTCTTTTTGGGGCGGCCTCTAGGCTTTCGCACTCCCCGGCTGGCCTGACGGTGCCGTAAGAGTCCTTGGCCATCAAAACGCCGTCCTCGTCAACGAAGATCACTATGTGCCCAACGTCGGGGGTGGTGACGGAAGCGGCAGACTGTTTTCGTAATTGTAACGGCATCCGAACCTATTAAAACCCTACACGCCATGTTGCCCCGTGGTCCTCCCAGCTACCAGAACTTAACGACTGGGTAGGGCGACGTGTAGGGGTGGCTTTCGCCTTGCATATAAGGACATCCGAGCAACGGTCCCACGTGAGCGTTCTTAGGTAGGAATGTTCAGCCTTACATTAGGGAGGAACCGTCGGAAGGAGCCTTATCTCCACACTACACCAAAAAAAATTAGAACCCCACGCCACCTAGGCTACCAAAGACAGGGGACGGCGTGGGGGACGAACGTTTGACTCTCTGTCCGGGGGAGCCACGCGCTTGTCGTTAAACGCTACACCAAAAATGGAAAACCCGTTACCTCACGCTCTTGTTAGATTCCGTTATCGCCCTTGGCTTACCATCCAACTCTTCCACCTGCTCCGGTGTCCCCCATTCTTTCAGCAACGAATAGCACGAGAACCTAGGCCCGTACGCGCTGTTGATCATCCAATGAGCAAGTTGATAGTAAGGCACCTGGATATCAGCCGAACATATCTCGACGTGTTTTGGGTGGTGTTCTCGCATGTGGGTGTCCAGCCTGTTGGGGAACAACCAATTGACCTCGCCCGAACACTGGTAAGAAGTTGCGTGGTTTTTGAGAAACCACTTGATGAACAATGTTGCGGCCAACCGTATATACCACGGGGCTTTGATCCAATCATTGCCGTCGATAACAAGCTCTTGGGCCATGCCTATCCTATTGAGAGATTCCCGCCTGGGTAATCTTCGATGAGTTGATCCATATCTGAGTAAGCTTTGAGGTCCCACTCTTCGGCGTGCTTTTCCTCGCCGTCGGCCCCGGAACTCTCCCCAGGAATCCGGAATATGACATTACAGGTTTCCAGCCATTCGAGGTCGAGCGCGGTCCAGAACTCCCGCTCCCTAGGCCGGATGAGGTCCCAGAAGAAGTAGAGGTGTGGGAGAAAGACCAGGAATCCGGCGTCCCGTAACTGTTCTGCCACCTGAACGGCGTTCCGGATGTTATTGCCCATACTGCCGGACGAAAACATCGGCCCGGCTACGAAAACCTTACACTTATTGTTGAGATCCACCCGCTGGCGAAGCTTGTCCTTCGTCGTGGTCAAATCCTTTTTGAGCCGTTCGATTTCCTCGATCAGTTCGCTTCTACCTACCGACGCATAGTCCATACCCTTGAATACACCGAAATTCCTTCGATTGGTTCCTATGGGTATGAGCTATTCTTACGACCACAGAACCGCCCGCAAGGCCCCCAAGCTGCCCAGAGGGAAATGGGAGGTCGGGGGTAAAACCGTCGCTAACGAGAAAGCCGCGATCCAAGCGGCTGTCCAACAATCCATGAGCGGGGGTGGTAAGACCGTCAAGATCTACGAACAGAGAGATGCGGTCGGCGGTGTGGAAGGCACCCGTGGCTACAGCGTCACAGTTAAAAGTATCTCCAGAAAAGCTCCGAGACGGTGAGCACACGGAAATATCAACGGAAGTGGCCCAACCTGAGCCTGAAGGCCAACGCTATCAAAAGCGCCTTGTCGGACGGCCGTACCACCGTTTACGTGAAAGGGCGGACCGACCGTATCCGCCCCCAGCTAAGGGCCGTCGGAGCGAAATGGATTGGGGTCCAACGGGCTTGGGCCATGAGTACAGACGCCGCTGACGAACTATTCGAGAAGCTAGACACTTTGGAGACCGAGAGGACAGCGGCGTATTCATACGATCGTCGATAACACTCCCAGGTGTAGAGTTTCTATCGGACACCGGTAATGAATGAGGAGGAATGTTATGGGCGAGTACCGCTGGAAACAAAAAGGCTCCGAGGTCGTAAAGCTTCAAGACGCTCTCATAGCCAAAGGGTATTCTTTACCCAAGTACGGGGCCGACGGAGACCTGGGTAAAGAGACGTGGAGTAAGGTTGAAGCCTACGCCAAAGTAGACCAGTTCCCGACGAACAAACCGTTACCGTTAGAGGTGACGGACGAGATACTGGGCATCAAGAGTGAGCCGCCCGGAGATTTCGACTACCCCGAAGGCTATGTCAGAGTGGACGGGGACCCCAACGATAACCACGGGACACGCTCGTGGACTCAAATCAACACCATCATGATCCACCAGACGGGCGTCTGGATGACCGACACCCCAGAGCGTTTCAAGACATTGAATGCTCACGTTGGCATCCTGAAGAACCACGAAACACCTATCGTTCAGACGCAGCCCCTGACAGCCTACTGCTACCACGGGAATGAAGCCAACAAGTTCACCATCGGCATCGAGATCAATGGAGCCTTCCCCGGACTCATAAAGCGCTACGACTCAGAAAAACATTCAGCCGAAGGTCCGTCAGCCGGTCAGATCGAATCGACCCGTAGGTGCCTCCAATGGCTCATGGACGAAATCGAGGCCCATGGCGGTAAGATTCAACACATCATACCGCACCGGGTTTCCAACGACACTCGAAGAGGAGATCCCGGAGAGGTTGCCTGGAAGGCTATCGGTGTTTGGGCGCAACAGGAGTTGGGTCTAACTGATATGGGGCCGGGATGGACGATTGGAGATGGGACTCCGATCCCGTACGAATGGGACGGCCGACCCGTCTACAAGAAGTACAAGTACTAGACTTCTTCCCACCCCTTCTTGAGACACGTTCTCTTATGCAGAACATGAAGCTCCTCACGCGGGATCTTCATGTCAAGGAGGGCTAACATCAACGCTGTGCTCAGTTCTTCTTTCGACTGACAGGCGTTGAATAAGCGTTCGAGGCCGTCGTACCGGTCCCGGTCAGATGGTTGATAGTCGTCTCCATACATACAGGAGCACTACACCACCTGTTAGTAGAGCCGGTGTCCGCCAAAAACCTCCTGGCAAACCGGCGACCCAGGAGCGAAAGGACAGCATGTGAGGTAAAAGAGGTAGCACACGATACCCGAGGCCCCCTCACACGCTAACGCCTTGACGGAAACGCCTTTTACTTAGCCGGGCCTCTTCGCACGAAGCACAAAGATACTAACCGTTCGCCTTCACGTCAACAGCGACCTTGCTCAACTTTATGGTCGCCGTACAGAACGGCTCTTTTGCGTCAAGTTTCAACTCGACGACCTCCACACCCGACATCTTTTCGCCATCCGGTCCATACACTTCCGCGTCTACTGCCCGCCCAGTGGGACAAACAACTCGATATGATTGGGTCTTTTCTGACACACCCATAACCTCCTTGAAAAGCAAATTGGGGTCTCCCGGCTCGATCTCCTCCTCAGGCTCGTTGGGGTCAGGCCATACCTGTTCCCCGTGAAGAGTCAGAACGCACCGCAGTTGTTTCAGAACCTTATCGACTCTCTCGTCTTCCAAGGATAGGAGGGCAACCATCGTGCAGAACCCGTAGTCCACGTACCCCTGGCTCTGCTCGTATTCATACTCTTTGCCTCTGAGAGCGAATCGTACCGGAGGTAACGTGGAGACCCCTACCGGACCGGACCAACTGGTTGGCCCGGTAGGCCCTACCGGTCCCGTGGGTCCCGTCGAGCCAGTTGCTCCGTCGAAGCCTCGTTCAAAGGAGACCGAGACTCCCGTATCTCCCCCCTCTTCTTCCACGGTCTGGATCGTCTCTAGAATATCGTTAACTCTCTCCCTAAGCTCTTCTTCGAGGGTCGGCTCGCTAAAGACGGTGTCATCGGGAACTTCTTCTAGCGGCTCCATCCGCACAAGATCCCGCAAACGATCCAGGGGAGTGTCTTCGTTATTGTCTTCGGGCGGGGGCATTTGAGTAACCTACACCAAAAGTAGTTTCGGTGTACTTTAGAGCATGGGCCGTCCAAGAGCTAACGAAATGGTTGAACTCCGAAAACCGTCATCGCTCTTCCCTGCCGACACCAGATGGAAAGTAACGGCCCGGTATACCGTACAAGTCAGCCCGAGAAAGAATCTCGATTGCGTCCGCGTCCACGGTTACTTCGGCAACGGGTACACACTGCACCTGAGCGAGGCAGAGTTCAAGCGCCTATTCAAGAAAGAACATGCACGTTCTAAAAGGTAAATACCGGCACTTCAAAGGTGGAGAGTACCTTGTTATCGGGGAAGCCCGACACTCTGAGACGGGCGAAGACCTCGTAATCTACTGCGAGACCCACGGCCAGGAACGGACATGGGCCAGACCCAAACACATGTTCTTTGAGAAAGTCGAATTTGACACTCCCAACGGCCGAGCACGGCAACAACGATTCGTCTACGTTGGGGACGATATGAGAAAAGAGTACGACTTCGAGAACATGGAAGGCGAGGCGAACCCATTCGCAAGGAAGCGTTAGGAACCTTTTAATGGCCCCCCAAGGGTATGGTGTATTCCTACGACCGGCGCGTAGGCTTCTTCCCTCCCCCACGAGACGTACGGGAGTGGTGGAGAAAACTCCCTCGACGCCTTCAAAGAACCGTGGTCCGGGAACTACGGCTTAGCTCCCACGACATGGATGACTGGGACGAGGTGGACTGGGAGACCCTCACGGATTATTACACCCGCACGGAAGTAGGAACTCGCGGCCGACAACGCTAACTGTCCTTGAGACAGTCGTACAGAGTTATCTGCACCGCTGGGACTTCAATCCCACGGATGAAATTCAGACAGTTGCCGAAGTTGTTAGCGTCGGTCGTATTTGTATAAGGGTAGTGGTTCTTAAACCACTCCCGCACCATGCTATGGTCCACGATCAAACTCGTGGCTTCGAAAAAAGCAACGAGAAGCCCGTTGAGCCTCACGAACTCGAACTCGACCATAATGGCAGTCTTGGACTTCCGAAGGCTTAGCTGCCCGACCTGGATGAAGAAACCAGGAAGTTTCGCCTCTTCCCACTCGACGTACCCCTGTCTCTTATTCTCTTGCCACAGAAGATGCCGCTCGCACCTCGTGGCCTCCACGAAATAGACAACGTCGTCGAGCACAGAAGTGTCAACATCGACCAGCGATACTGTAACGTTGTCTACAGGCATTGATTTACCGGTGTCCGCCAATTGCCCTGGCAGACCGGCGATCCAGGGTTGAGGTTTGTACACGGTGTCACAAACAGGGGGTGACTAACCCTTGAGGCCCACCGGTACGAACGCATCAGCGGAAACGTCAAATCGCACGGCCTCGTCAATATATTACACCGCTTGGCGGAATAGGCAATTAGGAGTATCCTCGCTGAGCGGTGTAATAATACAGGATGCTAACAATCTCTGACGCTTTCAAAGCTGGACACATGCGGCTCCGCAGGGAACCCTGGAACCCCTTTGCCCATATCGAACTAATCCGTGCCGGGGACGGTCACGCCATTTGGGTCAAGCTCCACGATGTTACCCAGATGGTGGAAAGCACGGAACCCCAACAGGTGCCGCTCATGCCTCCCTACGACGACGGGACCGCTGTCTGGGAGCCGTGGACGCCCACAGACGAGATCAAGAAACTCCAACCGGGCGTTGACTGGGCTTATTACGAAAAAGACATCTAACATGACTCTCGACCACATACAGTCCGTAGCAGAGTATTACTGCACCTTGTTCCGCAAGAACAACATCAAGGCCGTCAACCGCAACGAAGAACTAGGCACATACTTCGACGGTGATGTTAGATTCGACCCGGCTTTCGAGCACGCACACTGGATGTGCCAACAACTGTCCCGGATGACGGACTTCGAGAAAGCCAACCGCTGGCTAGGATTCGTCCAAGGTGTTCTGTGGACCGGCTCGTTCCGGTCCATAACACAAATGAGAGAGGACAACCGTACCGTATGACTCAAGACTTACAGCAACAATTCAGCGAAGCGGCCATGGAGTTGAACCTTCAACTCGACAAGGCGTTCACCGTCATAAGAGAACACAAGCTGGGAGTACCGGCGCTGATCAACGCGGACGGTTATGAGGTCGGCCTCGATAAAGTCCGGGGCCAGTGGCAGTTCTACTACGCGGAAGATGGGATGAAAAAAGCCATGCACTCAGCCCCCATCCTGGCTCGAATTGCTCTCGCCAATAATCTAGAAGCACTGTGGGGGCAGATTTTACTCAACTACGGGGCAAAACGAGAGGCTATTATAGAGGCGGCCCGCAAAGCCGCAGATTTCTGCTCCGCCATGGAGGCACAAGATGACAGTGTATGAGTTAGAAAGGCATATGATCCCATGGGACGGGAACAACCCTCCTGAGGTCCCGCAGATTGTAATAGACGCTCTGGGAGAACCTTTAGAACAGGCCGTGAAGTCAGGCCCTATCGGTGTCGGACACACGGAAGAGACTGGTTGGTTTATCCTGATGTCTGGCCAAGGCCCCTTCATATTCTGGATGGAAAAAGAGGACGAAGGCCAGTACAGTCAGGCCAACGACGGCCGACGCGATGCCTGGGTTCGCGCACGCCCGTGAAGAAGAAGCAAACACTAGCTAAACTCCACAACGAGTTCGTGGTCCATGTGAACCGCGACCGTGGAATGAACACCATCTCAGTCCCGCTCTGCGGTCTATGTGGTAACAACGGTATTATTAAGACCAAATGGCACCCACCGTGGACGGAGATGGAAACCGACTACGACTCTTACGAGTTAGAAGGCTACTGCATCTGTAAGAACGGTCGCGAGATGCGAAAAAAGGCGGTAGGGTCAAGATGGGGAGGCACCTCGATCACGAGAGTTCCTCTGGGGTGTAGCCCGCAAGAAGAAGTAGAAGAGCCAGAGAAAGAAGACGAAAACCCCAAAGATTTCTGGGACCACGTGAAGACGGAAGACTGATGGTAACAAAAGACCAATTGGAAGACTTGAAAAAGAAGCTCTCGAAGAAACTACCGTGGTGGCAGCCATTCGTGTCCCGCGAGAGGTTCGAGGCGACCCGACACATAGCCCGGCTTCTAGTCATGGAACTGGAAGACGAGAGGAGCGGCGTCTGGAAGGACGTTGAGTAGTGCCGAAGGTGTGCAAACCTGACTGCCGGTTTCTATCACCAACGGAGGCAGAGCAAGAAATGATGATAAAGCCGTGGCCGCCCCACATGTGCCGAAAATACAACCAACGGGTGCGGCACGTGGGGTACTTATACCCTGGAGAGGGAACCCATCCGGATTTGCTCGCTCTCCCTGAGTGCGACGGTATCGAGAACACGCTATGGGATCATCTGATGGAAAACTAAGGCTCTGGTGGTGCGGTTGGAACGTCCCCTTCAACATCCCACCTGAGGACATGCTCGAAGACTGGCCTTACGACATGCAAGGCTGGCACACGGGAGAAGGAAACGACTACTCGACATGGACCGGTGCCGTCTGGGCAGAAACCGACTCCGCAGCCACTGAGACCGTCTTGTCTTGTTATGGGGCGTCCAGTGATCAAATAACCTTACGCTGGCCACCCCGGCTCCAAGATGACGACTTCACACCCGGCGACCGCTTCCCTGACTTCACCCTTAAGAAGCCCACTGGGCCGCCGCCTGAACCAATCAATCTATGGGACCACCTACAAAATGAGTGACAAACCAAAAGCTGGCCACATGACGCTGCCCAACCGGTTCGTCGGTCATTTGCTTCGAGATTTCGTGGACATCCGACGAGGCGTCGGCATGGACGACGCCGATATACAAGGGCAATTAGAGGCCCTGACCAACCACACGAAGGTGCCGACCACACTGTTACCCGCGATTCTCAAGATGGCGTTCAAAGAGTAAAGATTTAGTATGGCTCTCTTGATTATAGGAGACGCCATGAGCAACCCCAGGAAAGCTTACGAAGAGGCTATCAAAACCGGCCGTGAGTTGAACTTCAAAATCGTAGAGCACGCGGCCCGAGCAATAAAAGACTACGCCAAGGACCTGGACACCGCCGCGACCTTCGAGGATCACGCCAAGGTCTATATGACCATGGCTCGCATCTGCGACAACTTGGAATCAGCGGCCAAGGCGTCATCCGTGAGCGAGAAACCAGCCCGCCTTTTGGCCAACGCCAGCGCTACCCTTGATGCGTTGGCCAAGCTGCGTAAAAGGGAAGAAGGCATCCTATGAGTAACCCCAGGAAAGCGTTCGAAGAGGCTGTCACCCGTGAAGCGTTCATGGCCGGGGTTGACTGGAACCGGGTACAGAAGACTTTTAACGCCATGATGCACGAGGCGATCAACGGTAAGAAACATGCGAAAGAAGGGGTCGAACAGGATGTGCTCTACGACCTCTCGTACATTGCCTGGGGTTTGAAAGAAGCAGCGAAGCAATTGGATATGGGTTCGTCAGAGCGCCACGCGGACGCTTTGTACAAACAACTCACGCGGGACGCTCAGTCGGCAGGAGAGTGAACGTCTGAGACGGTGTAATTATATAGACCCATGAGGTCCCACCGTCTCAAAGGCGCATCCTTCCAACCTTCGAGTTGCAACGACAAGCTGAGCAAGGTATCGCGCAAGCTCCAATACAACGGCCGCTACGCGAGTCACCCAAAGCCTCCTTACGTCTGCTCCACCTACGTATCCATCGAGGCCACGTGTCCCAAGACGTGCCGGTTCAAGGACACCGGGTGTTATCCTCAGGTCGGGAACGCGGCTTCGTCGGTCCGGTCCCTGGACGAAGACGCCATGTACGAAGGGCTGACTGGCCCCGACGTGGCCAAGGCAGAGGCCGAGTTAATCAATCAGGCGTGGCCCAAGGGAGTCCCACAGGACGGCGCTCAAGGAGGCCGGGACCTACGGCTCCACGTGTCAGGAGAGACGGCGGACACCGCGTCGGCCTGGGCGTTGGGTATAGCCGCCAGCCGTTGGAAAGGTCGCGGGGGAGGTGATGTTTGGACCTACACACACAACTGGCGGACCATAGAACCATACGACTTCGGCCCCATATCGGCGTTGGCGTCGGTCGAGACCCAAGAAGAGGCGGAAGAAGCCATCGAGCGTGGGTATACCCCAGCCATGGTTGTAACAAAGTTCCCGGCAGACAAGGCTTTTCTGATCCCCGGCACGGGTATGAAGGTCGTCCCGTGTCCAGCCCAGATCCGGACATCCAAATGTATAACGTGCCGTCTGTGCTTCAAGCCGATGCCGAAGGGTAAGCTTATCGGCTTCCAGTTGCACGGGTTCGGGGCAAACAGGATGGTGAAGAAGCTTCCCACACTGGGCCAGATGACGATGCCTTGGGCTTGATCCGGTGTAAGCTAGGGTATGGCGTCCAAACGCTATTCTAGGTGTACCCGGTGCGGCTCCAAATTTGATAGGTGGTTGGCGTGCTCCCATATCTACTGCCTCGACTGCCAACCACAGAATAGAAACAAGAACCTCTGGGACCACCTCAAAGACGACTGGCAGAATTACCTGACGTATACCGAAGAGGAACGAGCCAGAGATGTCCTACTAGATGAAGTCCCTACCCCGGACCTAGGTCCGGGGAGCCGTGTCCAGATTTCCGGTGTAATTTAGACCATGCTGCCGCAAATACATGAACGTATGCACATGAGCAACGCCTACGCTTTCCTGGCGGAACTCTCAAAAGAGGCCACGCGAGAGATGGTGGGGTCGAGTAAGTACCCGATCGAGATGACCGGACAGGGGCCAAGTGCCGGGATGCGTCTGGTCGTTTGCTCCGTCAAAGAACTCGACGACTACTGTTCCTTTTTGAAAGCGTATGTTGACTCCGAGGTAAACGGAGCGGTTCCGTTGGTCAGGTATTACCAGGGGAAACTAGCGTCCCTGCAAACCGAGATTGACGAGGCGTTGGAAAAAGAGGACTGGAACAAAGCTTCACACAGGTTGTGGGACCTGCAAACGACCGGCCAACGGCTACAAGAAAACCTCGACAAGCTCTACAGCGCTCCAGGATAACGTGGTCAAAAAGAAGGACATACCGTTTTACCTAACATGCTTCATTGTCGGGGTTAGTGCCCCTCACACATTCAATTACGGTGTGGAGCACCCATGGAGAGCGATTCTCATCCTGTCCGGAGTCTTATTGATTTATGCCTTGATCGTCTACAGCCGGACGCTGTCAAAACAAGGGTTGGACGAAGAACAAAAGTCGGAGGAGGAAACGGAGTCTGAAAACTATGCGACAGGGGAGGGAACCAGACGGGCAATCGATGAAGAATTTATGAGGGTTGCCGACAACACCTTGGGTCAACTCGCCGCCCTCGCGGAAGCCTCCGGGCGTTCAGAACCACACAGCGCCATCGGACCCACAGGGCCGGTAGGGCACCCAAACTACTCAGGTCTGGTGCCACTACAAGGTAGCGTTAGTGCCAGGGAATTGGGTTGCATCTGCCCGCACCCGAACGCCGCTGGTATCGGTCAAACCTTACCCAACCCTAGCTGCCCGATACACGGATCGAAAGAGCCGGAACCAAAACCAGAACCAGAGCCGGAACCAGAGAAAGATCTCTGGGACCATTTAAGAGGCTAAGGCCGCCACCTTCCGGAGACGACCTCGTAACTCCTTCTACGCAGATGAGCTACCCAAGGATAACACAGATATGAAGACAAGCGAGCTATACCTAAAAACCAAAGGGTTTTTCGTCCACTTGTGTAACATTACAGGTATGCCCGTTCCACGTATCAGGGAACCCGAAGCCCCGGATACCTGTGATTTCACGAGCCATGAAGAAGTGCGGCTCAACGTCGTGGGAGCCTACAACGTCACACCGGAACGTCACGCTGCCCACGTCTTTGGCCACTACCTGTGCGACCTTCACGAGTGGGGCAATAAAGAAGATCACCCGATCTGCGATGAAATAGCTGACGCCATTGCCGACTTGTTAGACGGCCCGGAGGGGAAAGGCAGTTGTCCTTGTGAATGGACAGAACCATGTGACCCACGGTGTACGTGTGTCCATCCGGTCTCAAGCGTCGGTTGTAAGCGATGCTGTCGCTACGGGAGTGACGAGCAACGGAAAGCCCAGGCCGAGCACCTAGTTAAACATGAATAAAGACGAAGGACCCAAACTATCTGATGACCCTACCCCCGAAGAACTCAGGGCGTGGGTAGAATACTGGACCCGATGCCCGGCGTGTAAGAGTAAGCTATCGATGGCCGACGCGGCACTGGGGTATTGCTTCTGGTGCGGGGAGAGTCTGGAATGAGCAAAGTAACGCGGGAAGAACAGGAACGCCAGCGACGGATGGAGCATATAGAGAAGCTGGCCAACCGGCGTGAAGAGTCCTATAGCTGGTCCAGATACCAGGAACTGACATGGACGTGAAGAGGTGTATACTTCGGGCGTGAAAAGATCATGGACGTGAAGGTGTTTCAGGACGGCCGACTGCTTAGGGGTCAAGAAGAGGAAGTTGATTATTTACACAGAGATTCATGGACGTGAAGATAGAGCTTCATTTCGCCTTACAGATCATGGACGTGAAGGGAGTCCAGGTCCATCGAGATTACTGCCTTAAACAGAGTCGTCCGGGGATAAACGGGTTGACTTCACATCCCGAAAGCGAGCAAGACTACGGTCACTCGCTAAACTCCCCACGTGGGGAGAGTCCATGATCGAACCGGACGACTCTGTTTAGGGTAGTAAGAGCAGATCATGGATGTGAAGATCGGGATGACAACCGTAAGAGGGCCAACAGATCATGGGCGTGAAGAAAGACATAGGAATAGGGCCACACGAGATCATGGGCGTGAAGGGTAACTTGATAAACTAACAAATCATGGGCGTGAAGGGGTTACGAGGTTGGTAACTGTTAACAGTTTCGAGTGAGGGACCCGGCGATCGACTGGACCAAGATCAAGGAACGACAGGACAATAGTCCTGAATGCCGCGACCACGAGGGCGTCTACCGACTGCTCAGCGGGCATCTGTATTACGACAGAGCGGGCAACCGGTCCCGTATCCTTAGCTTCTGTCTGGATGACCCGGAGCAAGGACCGGTTGTTATCGTGCCGATATTCCCGATCGGGGTAACGCTCTGGGACTGTCTGACGACCTAACCCTTCTTGTCGTTCCGAGACAGTAGGATTCAGACCCACACGCCTACGAACGTTGGCGATGGGAATCCTTCCCTATAAAACCCGGTTTGTGCGGCAAACACGGCCACCATGGCCGTAAAGGCCGTTGTGGAACAACGAACAAACCGATCTCACTAAACACGCTCCGCTATCCCCGTCAACGTGGATACGCAATAACCCTTCTGAAGCTTCTAGAGTAGCGTTTTCGCAGAAGAATACGCAGAAGAAAGATATAACCGAGCGATTCGATCGAACCCAAAGCAATGCAATCCGCCAATATGGTATTTATAGAACGCTTAAACACTTGCAACGACTCAAAGGAGCGTCCTATAGAGTTTAAATGCTGAGAGGTCGAACCAAAGCCGTGCAAAGCAATCGGTCCAACCTCTCGATTAACCACCCAACAGAAAGGTGATAACCATGAAGGAAGATACCACCCAACCCGCTGTAGATCAAGACGAAGACGCTACAGAGAGCCAAGACGCCGCTGAAGAACAAAGCACCCCCGGCACCAAGAAGGTGCGCCATCAAGTGCTCAGTCTCCCGGAAGCTGTCGCGGCCATAAAGCTGCTAGTCAACTCGGGAGGGCCAGACTACAGCCTACAGGACGCTGCCGGTACTCTCGGGGGCAGTATCAATTCCGGCACCAACAAACAGAGGATGGCCACCCTCGTGAGGTTCGGTTTTCTCGAAAGGTTGAAGGGGGGTGGTTGGAGGCTCACGAATAAGGGGCGCGTCGTCGCTGAGCGGCCTAACACCCCGGAGTTTTTCCACATTTGCCAAGAGGCTTTCGAAAAGGCCCCCCACTTCTCTGATATCGGCGCTCGTTTTAGCTGCCGTAAATACGGAGAGGACAACATGCTGCTTAGGAACTTTGTCCGTATTGACCTCAAGGTTCCTACTAAGAAGACCGTCTCCAAGATCGTCAATACGTACCTGGACTCCCGCAGGTTCTTGGACGGGCTTGGGGCCGAGCCTGAACACGCCGAAGAGCCAGAACAGCCACGCGAAACTCAAAGCGTGCCGGACGAAACCCCCCTTGTCCCATCCAACGGGAGCCACGCCGTGTTCCAAGCGGTGGTGGACGGCGCTGTCATAAAGAAGACAGCCGAGACCAAGGACGACCTCCCTCGCTCCGTTCACACCTTCATAGAAATGCTGCGTCTGGAATTCGCTGACGAACTGAGGGCGTACGCCGAGAGGGCGTAGCCATTCTAACACGGTTCGACCCACCCGGTTGTTTCGGGTGGGTCGTCGCGTACGCGATCGGTGTACGAAATCCAGAAGCCTTGCGCACCGGAGGGAGAATGCCTATTCCAAAGCCAAAGGACACGATCCTCACAGAAGAACAATGGGAGTCGGTTCGTCGTTTGTCTACTTTAGAACAGGAGATTGCCAGGGACTACTACCGTAACGATTTAACTCAAGCCCAGATAGGGCTACGGCATGGCATGACGCAAGCGGCAGTATCGACCCGACTGTCAAAAATTAACGAACGTTTGGAGTGGGTACAGCACCTGCCGCCCATACCCACAAGCGACCTCACAGAATTGCTAACGCCCGAATTCAATTCTTCCACACCGATACTGACAACCTTGTACGAAACGACGTGCCAAAGTGAAACGGCTGTCAGGATGGGTTGCTCGCAGGGGAAAGTCCGGCACCAACTCCACAAGGCGGTGGACAAACTCGAAACCCTCGTTGAATCAGGCCGCACTGACCTCGAAGAGGTGCTACGAGGGTTGAGAACGATCCGAGATAGGGACGGAACACTCCACACCTTCGACCACCCGTCGAGGCGAGTTGATGAAATAAACCCTTAGGTTTTACCCCGTAGCCGGTGTAGTATCTGGGTAAGAGGAGGTAAAGCCTTGGGTTCATTTAACGCTACCTGTGCCATATCCGGACTGCCTATCGGGCCAGGAGACCCCGTCCGGTACCTGCTACTGTCCGGAAATTACAGCGAAAGAGGGCCGGTCTGTATGCCCTTCGATAAGTGGGAACCAAGGACCTTCCCGATCCGGGCCGAGTATAACGACTACGGTTCGATCGAGAACCCCGAAGAGGGTATCGGCCCTCAGTTATGGCTCGACGGCCTGAAACGGGACCTCGTCCCACAGGGGTGGGGTGATAACAGTTGCCATGACGTGCCGACCGACCCCGACATGACGTGGGGCCAATTGTTAGAAGCCCTGTGGGAGGGCCGGGTATTAATCGACCCCAAGAAAGCCAGGGGCATGTCACTCTTGGACCGGGTCCTGGAAGCAAGCGACAAGATTCTGCTCGAAAAGGCCCGCAAGAAACGGTTGGACCCGGAGGTGCCGGAAGGCGTGCCGACACTGGAACGGATTAAGAACGTCCTGTCAGGGCACCCGGCGTTCAACGGCTGGGGTAATGACGGCTTCATGGTGGACGAGACCGAACGAGCCGTGGTCCGGGTACGCTGGCACGGCCAGGATCGTATCGACCACCTGGAGACGGCCAGAGACCTACTGAACGAAGGCTACGCGGCCCTGTTAGTCTCAGGGAGCGGCAACTATTCCGACGAGGCAGAGGTGTTGGTCTTTGCCAAACCGGGCGTACGTTGTGGCCGTGGGATGCACCACGAGGCTTATTACGCACCCCGGCCGGTCGCGCCCATGATGATCCGCGAGGACGTGTGGCAAGCCCTCCTCAAGCTGGACACCGTGGAACGAAGTCTTTGGGGCAGCGAGGAGATGGGTTCCAAAACAGACCGGAGTCTGGGCGCTTACAAGAAAGCGGTCCGTGATCTGTACGGTCGAAGGCTGAAACAACAAGAGGTCCTCGAAGCTACCGCAAAGAGCGACCTTGAGGTCGCCATCGAGGCCGTGAAAACCAGCGGTGTGTACCCGAAACCTAATAGCCTGACCCACGCCCTGGAAGATCCGCTGACCCTGAGTTTCGGGTGGGGAGGCCACTGGGAACTGTTAGTTGACAAGGCGCTCCCCGCCGAAGAGATAAGCGACACCCTCGACGCCGTAGCCGAGTCACTCTACGTGTGTACGGCTCTGATGTGGGTCCGATACCTGTGGCAGCCGTCGCATACGGTAGGGCCTCAGTTTGGTTCCTTCAACATGCACGAGGCTTACCACAAGGCCATGGCCCAGATAGCCTACGAACGGCACGAAGAAGACCGAAAGCAGTACGAGGACGAGATAGACGAGGAGGACGCGGAGTAATGCTCGACGCAAAACTGAGACACGTCTACGACAACGGGCTTGACTTGGCTTCCTGGGGTGAGGCTAACGCTCCTGACGAACGGCTGATTTACCGTAATGGTGTTGACTCCCAGCTTCGTAAAATCGCGGCCGTTGCGACCCTCCTGCACGACTTCGGCGCTTACGACTTACCCCCGCTGGTCGTGGGGAGCCACACGAGCAAATCAGTCAAGCTCCCGGTGACGTGCTTCCGGTTCGCGCCCTACGAACAAGTCGAAGCCTACGTCTTCGTCCGCGACAACTTCCACAACATCAAGGCCGTGGTGGTTTCTGACTCCCCGATCCACATGCCGTATCACGTGGTCCACATGGAGTGGAGTCCGGAACGGTACGAAGAAGAACTCAAACGCTACAGCAAATACCACGAGAACGACACGCCAGAAGAAGCTCAGAAACGGCGAGTGTTGATGGCCACAGACGACTGGTTCAAGGATTGGTCCAGTGGAGTCCTTCTGAGAAAGGACGGGCGCATCTACCGGACCGGCAGTTACCAATCCGTGTACTGCGAAGGCATTGATACGCCGCTAATGGCCGAAAACGCCGTGTTCAAGCCATACGAGGACGGTGACAAGAGCTTCGTGTGTGAGGTTGATTCTTACACTATCGTTGCGCGGATCTTGGAGCATGTTATCGACTCCCTCGAACGAGAACGCTACAAGAGGAACCAGGAAAGCTCCGACGCCTAGACTTTTGATAAGCCAGTAGGGGTATGAACCCCCGAAAAGCATTTGTGAACAGTCTGCTAAAAGAAGCCGCCCGGCGAAAGACCGCCAGCACCCCGGCAGAGGACATCGGAGAGGCGATCAGCCTACTCGATTACTTACCGAACGCGGCGGCGGCTTGGCACGAGGCCCACGCGAAAAACCGAGAACTCGCCAAGGCGAACGCCAAGAAGGTTCGACAAGCCGTTGACCTTCTCAGCAATGTTCTCTCTTCCATGCCAAAGTCCATGCAATATATGGTCGTCGGCCTCGACAACAAGACCTATACCTTCAAGGACGTGGATGACCTCATCGAGGAACTGAAATCCCGTGGCATCCGTCATACAGGGTTTCAGGAGGGGAGGCACCTCAGGCCGGAACTGCAAGGGCAGCCGAAGTTCGACAAGCTTCTAGGTCCCATGCATGGCGGTGGTGGTAAGGTTCGATACGAGACCCAGAAAGTCTACGACGTGCTGAGTCGCTGATCTGGTGTAACCCAAGGCATGACGACAGAAGAAGAAACACCCACGATAGCCTGTGATTTCGACGGGGTCCTCAATTCTTACACTTCGGGATGGACCGGGGACACGCTACCCGACCCACCTGTGCCGGGGGCCATCGAGTGGCTCGAAGACGTCACCAACGAGTGTGACGTTATCATCCACACAGCGCGGATCAAGGAAAGCCAGCCGGGGCAGACAGAACTAATCAAGGCGTGGTTGTTAGAACACGGGTTGTCTCCGGAAGCCCTGGCCCGGCTCTCGTTCGAGGGTAAGGTTACGGCTACCATCTACCTGGACGACCGGGGTGTTAGATTCACCGGGGAAAACTTCCCGACGGCCGAAGAAGTCAAGAACCACAAGGCGTGGAATAAACAAGGGAAGCGGGCCAAGGAAATCAAGAAGGCGTGGGACGACCTGGACGACCGCTGGAAGTGCAGATGACAATACCTAACAACTTACGTCAGATGACCGAAGACCAGTTGTGGCAAAGGCTCAAGGACATCGAAGCCGAACAAGGGTATATCCGGGAGGAAATCCGGAGACGGCTCGACGAACAGCACCCAATTCTATCCCCGGCCATACGGGAAGCGACCCGCAAAGCTCTCTCTACTTAAAGCCATAAACGGTGTAGCCTGTACCCGGACCCAAAATATTTCCGGGTAAGCCGATGGCAGAAAAGTTCCTAGATGTGGTAGGCGCGGTAGGAGACGACTGGTCCGACCGGGAGCCGGACGCCCTGTGTCGTTGCGACCACGAGCTACAAGAGCACGGGCCTTACGGAGGCGCGTGTACGCGATGCCCGTGCGAGGCGTTTGGAACCATTGGGCCGATTCCGAAGTATATAAGGGAGATGACCATAGAGACGCTGGGAGACCCCCTCACGATAAAGGAGGCGGACGAGACCGGCGACAAACTGGGCTACTTCGACGAACGGAACGGTGAGATACGGGTAAACAAGAACCAGCCTTGGGTCGGCAAAAACATCGTCCTGCTACATGAATTGTTACACGTGGTAGATATCATGCTCGTGCAGAGCGGAGCCAAAAAGAGACGAATGAACCACGGGGAATTACACAACCTCGCGCCAAACCTGTTGGCCGTCCTGGTCGCCGCTGGCCTGTGGAAGCTCGATGTCACCATGGAAGAGGTCACGGAGTTCTGGGAAGCCCAGGAGCCAGAGGAATGAGCCTACCGCGTGGACGAGTCATCGTAGTTGATAAAAAGCCCTACGAGTGGTTGGTGAAGCCACTGTCGAAGGACCGGTACGGCCTCAAGTGGACAGCGCCCTCGCTGTCACTGACCATAAAGCCGGAAGGCGAGAAGGTGGTCCAGTACCTGTGTCGCTCGAAACACTGGACCGACGCGCACGAGGAGTGTTACTTCGACGACCCGTCGCTCCACGCGGTGGAGCCACACAAGGTAGCCTTTGGCCCAACGGAGGTTAAAGAGGTTATCCAGGGGAACATGGAGTTAGAAGATTGGACCGTGGCTCTTTCCGCAAAACAACGGAAGTCAAAAAGTTGACACCCCTTGAGAAATATCTGCAACTGTGCCGACAACTGAGCAAGGTCAAAACGTCGGACGAGGAACGCCGTGTTGTAGAGTATATGGACTATTGGTGGGAACGGATGTCAGAAGTTGATAAGATAGAGGCGTCCATCCGAGAAGAAGCTCTGTGCTACTAAATGGCCTACCAGTACACATACACGGTTTATGACAGTTTCCCGAACCGTAAGGTCGATGTCACTTTATTGACGTTCGAGATCGACGCTTCGTCGATTGTCCCGACGGTCGAGCAAGTCACGCTCATCAAGCACATCAACCGTCCTGACGCTTGTCGTATCCAGTTTAACAACCCTCTCCTTAGTCAGGAGGAGGCCGTGCTCGAAGGTGTTATAGCGTCGCACGAGGGGGAGGCGAAACGCGAACCCCAAGAGAGCACACCACCGACGCCAAAGACTTTGTGGGATCATCTGACTGACAACGGCTGACTTCGGTGTAAGATAGGGTGTGTACATACGCGACGACTACGATCGTGAAGAACCCATGACCGTGGAGGAATATTATGACTCCATGTCTGTCGAGGAATATTACGCGAACGAGACGCTCCTCAACGATGTCCTTTTCAAACGTAACCTGTGGGAGCACCTGAGAGACAGGTCCTTTCTACGACATGAAGGTGTTCAGAGCAAAATTCACCACCGATGACGGGAAGTGGCATATACCGGGGAACAAGAGACGAAGGACCTCCTGGAGATACTCGCTATGCGGCATACACCTCTACGACCCCACAGAGTGTCAGGAGACCGACGACGACAAATTATCAAGTTCGGAAGTCTGCGTTCTCTGTAAGGAACGCCATGGCGGGGTCGAAGAGGACAGGAACCTCTGGGATTATCTGACCACCTAGGAAACGCCCGATGTGGAGACAGTTCTTACAAAAGAAGTGCCCAGCCGATAACTACCATTGGAAGTGGGACCGGCTGTGCTTCTGTCACGGAGGCAGGATATTGGATCTCAAGACCGGCGTGGAATATCGTCGGCACGTGAACCGGACCGACGCCAAGGCAGCCATGTTCGGGCTGTTGTATGGGGCCAGCCCGAACGCGAATGGCGATAGCTTCTCCAACCTCGAACAACGGTTGCTGGCCCAACGGAGCCGGGTTCCGCCGATCCACCGGGACATCTTCCCACGGAGGGTTAGCTTTCTGGACAACGATACGCGGTTCATCGGGCCGGACGACGAGGCCGAAGAAGCCGTCCTCGAAGTGGTTGAAAAGCAAGAGGCCGAGAAACGAGCCAAGGAACCGGGTAAGGACCTCTGGGACCACTTGAAGGGAAGTAAAGAATGACGGTCTGTCCTGACATAGAAACAATCGACAGGCGTATAGTGGAGAAGATCCAGAGCCTGAAGGACGACTCGAAGCTTCACGGTTGGTCCTTACATAGGGCCTGTGTGGCCCACGGGCTAATCGAAGCGCTATGGGTTGTACGCGGTTACGAGGATGTGCCGGAAGAGGTCGGTGTGCCATCGCCCCTGGACTTCGAAGGAGACGCTTCAAGACGGCTACAGGTCTAATGTCCCCGCTGCCGCTGACATGCCGGATCTGCGGGAAAACTTGCCCCACTGAGTTGGAGAGCTTTTCGTACCCCATTATCAACGTGTGTTCAGAATCTTGTGCCGATGTGTTCGAGGAAAGTGAGGGCTGGCGGCCTGGATCAAAACCCGCCCGTTTTAGAATGACCCTCTGGAGCTATCTGAGAAGCGAAGACTGTGGGCACGGGAACACCTACGTGGTCCGGGACTCGTCAGATTTTATGAAACGGGCGGTCAAACACGAGGTTTGCCGGGACTGCGAACACCTGATTATTACAGTCGATGGGGAGGTCCGCCACGTGTTGTCGAAGCGCAACGAGCGTGACGTGGCTTAATTATCTGTTAGCAAATTCGTTATAATCTTGCAGCATCTCTAGCGCTTGGGCGGAAAGCTTCTCGGCCTCCTGCACCTTTTCTATGATGTCTTTTCGCCGCTGTTTCATCTCACGGTTATGTTGTCGAGTTTCAGCGGTGTCGTCGAGTGCGGGAGGGTTGTCCAGGAACGTCACGAAAGCGTGCGGCTTCGACATCGACCTGCCCAATTCGTAAAGATTCTCGGAAGCTGCAACCAGAAGGTTCGACCACTTGAGCGCATCCCGGCCCCATCCGGCTTGGCGTAAAGATCGCTCGAAAGCTTTTCTCGGATTGCCCATATCCCAGAGAGTGTATAAATATAAACGACCAATTTTTCCTTATGACCACGCTGGGATATGGACGACGCTACCCGTTGGAAGACATCCGCGCTCCCGCCTGGAGCCAGCCCCAGCGCTTCGGCTGAAAAAGCCGCGAGAGCGCTGCAAGAAGGATTGAACCATCTCGACGAGACCATCGAGAATTTCGAGGTGGTTCGTAGTAACCTGGGTTGGAGAGATCTCGACCCGCTCCTCAAGAAGGCCCACGGGATTGTCGAATTATTACACAAGGCGGGGCGGGAAGGCATTGAGCTATCAAACGAACTCAAAAGAGCCGTCCGCAAGTTACGGTGAACCATATGCCTTATAGTTATGACAACCGGAAGCGGAACGCGGCGGGAAAATCTTGGGGTGAGGCGATCGGCAAGTTCGAGAAGACCTTCCGCAACCTTCTGACAGACGATGTCCCACGCGCCCTCGCGCCCAAGGTCGAAAAGGCTCTCAAGGAGTTACAAAAGGACCTGGGGCCGAACTGGGAGTATGTCAGGAGCACCCCAAAGGAAATCGCCGGAAAGCTTCTGAGGAACGTCCTCGATGCCGTGGTCAACAGTGACTCCGACTTCTCCTGGGCGTTGGACAACACCATTGCGAACTACCTGCCCCTGGAGCAGATGGACCTTGGGGACCTGACCGAGGAACTGGAACCGGTCATGGAGAAGGAACTCAAGGACTTTCTCCGCAAACACGTACGTGGCGCGACCGTGACCAAAGAAGACACCTGGGCCGGGAGAATCACCTTCCGCGTCAAGTTCCCCGAAGACGCCAAACCCTCAAGGGATGTCGATGAGGACGTGGAACAAGCCCTACGCCCTGCAATAGCCGCGTGGTGTAAGAAGAAGGACATCCCTGCGGGCATGGCCAGGGCGAGCCTGACCTTCTCTGATCCGAATACCGCGAACGGCATGGTTATCGACATAGAACTGTAGAAAAGACGACCTATGAGCAACAAAGTCACATTGGTGGGCGACGCCGTCGAGGTAGTCGAGAGGCTGAAAGAGTCAACGGGCCAGAGCACAAGCGGTGTTATCAGGGACGCCCTTGGATTCTACGACTTCGCACGGGTCCAGGCAGAGGAGGGGAAGCAAATATGTACCCTCCGGGACGGGGAGCCAGTGGCAGAGGTCGTCACCCGTTTCAGGCGGAAATAGGGCCGTTTTTTCTTATGGCGTCGCTGGGGTATGATTACAGGGCTGGCCAAGGCTTTTGACCGGTTCTGCAACGATCACACGCTCTCGACGGGCGTTTGATGGAGAACAACATGTCTAATCCGAGAAAAGCCTTTGAGCAAAGCCTACGCACAGCGACCAACGTTGATATCACCGATGTGGACGCTGTGTTAGAAAGGTTGAGTCAACTCATAAACGTTGGTTACGAAAACGTCAACGAGGGTTGGCTGCTTGCCAAACAGTTCAAAGACGAACACAAGGGACTTCGCCGCGAACAAATGTGGCAAGAACGGTCTGAGATTCGAGAAGTGGCCGACGATATCGAGGATATTCAGGCGATACTCTTCAAAGCCGACCAGCTATTACATAAAGCCCACGTGAAAATCTCAAGAGCAGGGTAAACGACTAGATGTATTAAAAAACCCGGCCTCGTTAGAAGCCGGGTCACGTCGTACTGCTAGGGTAGGCAAGCAGCATGGCAGAAAGCCCGCCCGGTTGCAAGTGGCGGTGTATAATATTGCCATGAAGGTGTTCAGACAAGAAGGTATGCCCCGTGCTGCCAAATGGCATATCAAGGGGAGGAAAAAACGGGACCAGCACTATACGTGGTCGCTCTGTGGCTTGGCTATGTTTAACAGCAACACTGAGAAGGTAGATTCAAGCAAACTAGAGGAGAAGGAAATCTGCGGCCTCTGTAGCCGACGTGCCGGTGGTGTGGCGAAAAAGCCAAAGGATACCGGCAAGAACAAGAACCTCTGGGACCACCTGATGGGATGAGAAAGCTCTTACAATTCCTGTGCTCCCTGACGACACACCGGCTGCCTTTGTACTACGAGGAACCGTGGGCCTATGCGATCGATAACCCTGACGCCCCGGACGCCTTCCAAAGGGTTATCACGTGTACCCGGTGCGGATGGTACGACGAGTCCTTCGTGGGTCAGGTGGCCAGGGCCAAATACAAGGTCCGGTGGGAAGCCGACGAGGCACGTATGAAAAGGAGCTTGAGATGAGCGAAACTTCGTTACAAACATGGCCACCGGAACCGGGCGACATGGTATCGCTTGGCGTGGGGTTCGGCATAGTCGATACCGTGGACCCCAGAGGGGCCATGGTCCGAATCGCATCAACAACACGGCCGGACGAATGGCCGAATACCTATCAACTCGAACGCTGGCCCAGAACCCGCTGGGACGACCGGAAGGTCTATAAGACCGGCGAGTATTTCATCTGACTGCCAAAACCCTTTTGTATTTTCGTAGGGTGTGGGCTACTCATACGACCATCGCAAGAGGACAGCCGGACACTTCCACGAGACCGTCCGTGGCCAGGGGTACACAGAACAAGAGGCCCTACGGGACGCCCTGAGCGAAAACGTGACCGGGTTTGCCGACGAAGAGTACCGAGAGGTCCTCAAGTCGAAGCGATTGCGTGCCCCAAAGCCTCCACGCCGGGTCAAGATCGAGAAACAGAAGCTCCAAAGAGGTAAGGTCGAAAGGGCCTTCGTCCTGGAAACACGTTGGATGTCCCAGTTGGAGAGGAATCCGGGTCTCGCCGGGGACCGTCAATACCAGGAGCGCTACAAGACCCAAGGTGCGGCCCTGAAAGCCGCCAAGGAGGTCGCGCTCAAATACGACGTGGAGCTAAATATCTACTTGGCTGCCTTCTGCCAGGGCGACACACATCTGGCGACCGTGACACCCGAAGCCGGAAAACCGGGCGTGTGGGAGTTCGTGATAGATTTCCACGCCTAATCTAAATAGGCTGGCCTCGTCACTGAGTGCTCGCCTAGAATTACCCCTAGCTAAAATTTCTAACTCACGCCCTCCCCTGAACGGTGTAAATAAAAAGGGTGAAGCAATACCGTTGCCGACAAGTGGACGAGAAGGCGTGGAACTGGGTTGAAGCCAATGACGCCCAGGAGGCCGCCGAGACCTTCGTGGAAGAGTATGGCATCGAGGACGGGGCAGTCGTCCAGGTGTGTAGACATGGCACCTACCGGGTATCCGTCGTGGTCGAGCACATATGCACGGCCAGGAAGGTCTGAATATGGCCATGGAAGATGGCATAAATCTGGACCTGACCGGCATGTCCGAAGACGACCTGTTGGTCCTCAAGGACGAGTTGGACGGTGAGATAACCGCCATCCGGATTCAGATTGAGGGAGCCAAGGTCAAAGCCGCAGACGGAGAATACTCAGACCGGACATGGTGGTTCAAGGCCAATGCCGCCTTGAAGATAAAGGGTCGCCAGAGCCAGCAAATCCAAAACACACTGGGCCGCCTGAGACGTGAGAAAAACAGGGAGTTAGAAAAATGCTTCGTCGATGTGGCCAGGACACAACTTTCCCAGGCACAGTTCGAGGAGATAATGGATGAGGCCAAGGCAACCCAGGAGGCCAAATGAGAGTTAGTATTATTGTATCTGGCCAGAAGGTGGAACTTCCCGTCAGTAAGGACCAAAAGATAGGACGCCTTTGCAAAGAGGCCCTCGCCAAGGTCGGGTTCCCAACAGATGAGGATTGGGAGATGCGAGACTCCGACGGAAAGCTCCTGGAGCATGATGTACGGATCTACGCCTACCAAATAAAGGGTGGGCAAACACTGTACCTGAGTCCCAAGGCAGGAGTGGGAGCCTGATGACGGCCATCCATAAGGTCAGGTGCAACCCCATAGCGGATTGGAGACTCCCAGCCGGGAAGAACCCCCTACTGGAAGGCGTCTTTGCGCCCGTCAAGACCTACTGCGGCATCATGAAAGAACCCGTGCCAGGACACGGAGGGCCACCCAAACCAAAGGATAGCGGAATGTCGTCTCACGACAGGGATGTCACCTGTAAGAGGTGCAAACAGAGGATGAAAAGGATAAGGGCCGCTGAGCGTATCCTTCAACCCCAGGACGAGGCCGTGAAGGCATGGCAAGAGGTGGCCAAAAGGAACCCACAGCGGGTCAACCGGATACTCACCAAATGGTCGGAGTACGCCCATTGGGGCCTTGGCCGGGATATTCATATTGCACAGGCTGATGGGGAAATAATGCTGGCCGCCGTCAAGCTCCTGGGGAGCATGACGGAAAACCAACCACACGAAAGGCAATCATGAAAACCAGAGCACTGTCAGTCAACATTTCCAACGAACTACTGGCTAAACTCGACGCCTTAGTTAGTAGGTACCCATTTGCCAAAAGACACGCTGTCCACCTGATAGCTCTGCGTATTGGGCTTGATGAGTTGACGAGAAACCCAGAGCGGGTCAGAGAAGAAGAGCCGGAAGCAGCGGAGGCTGAAGCTACTGGCAGGGGGTGGCTTGATATGGCTTTGGAGGCTTGCGAGTATCTAGAGGATTTGCGGGCACTCGATCATTTCGTTTTTCACCAGAGGTATAACGGGGCCTCTAACACGTGCCTTCTCTGCCAATACGGTGTTGACTGGGAGCACAAGGAGTCAGGGCACCATCCGGATTGTGTTTACCCAAAGGTTTGGGGTGAGGTAAAAGACCGCAAACTAGAGGACTGGGCCAGAAAGCAGTAGGGAACCGTGAGGCAGAAGAGCAAATGAAGCGCCTGAAACAAGAATGTGCTCTGCTCTGGTGTTGATGGGGTTTTCGCCCAAAAATTGACCGGGGCTAAAATTTTGAGGGTACACCCCCTCTTCCCGGTGTAAATAAAAGGGTACCCCATGGCAAGGCTAGGCTGACATACCCGGCCCATGGCTGTGCCCAGGATGGGTGGTGTAGGTGTAGCACTACCTTGTTCCAGGCATGGCCCGCCATGGGGTCTTTTAGTTGATAAAATCAACTTTTTCTTATAGATTTCCATACCTAACCGATCGCTGACCGTGCGCAAGATGGACGAGCCAATTCCGCGAATTAGCGAGTCGAAAAAAGATAAGCAAGCGGTTTTAACTTTTCCCCAGTTTATATAATCTATCCCCACCCCCTCCCCCTAGGGGGGTCGGCAACCGCCATGCCTTCAAGGGTTGCCCCTCCGAGTTACATGACATCGGACATTGGTGTCGTTGTTAGTTTGATCAACTTATCTCACCTATAAGATCAACTATCGCGCCATGCCTTCAAGGGCGTTGACCTCGTCCTCTGGCTCAGTGGTGTAGTTTATTTTATCAACAACTACACGAGTTGATTATTTGATGTTGCTATCTCACACCTGGGTAGAGTGGGCCGCCATGCTTGTGAGGGGTACCCCCTCCCCTCCCCCTCCCACCCGGTGTTTATTTTATCAACTGTGAAATGGGTGCAGCGTAAGGCTGTGGCCACAGGAAAATAATCAACTCTGCGACTACTGGTGTAGGGGTACCCCACAGGGAGGCGTTATGACCACAGCTAATGAGAAGATAGCCGAGAGGCTTGCGCAGTACACACAACTGACTGAGAACATCACCAAGCTCGAAGGTGCTATAGAGCAGGTCAAGGCCATGCGTAGCGATGTGGCCAAGGCGCTACGTGAGGAGAATGGAAAAGATCAACTCTACGACCTGGGTGACGGCATACCCCTATTCGTCTCTGCCACCAAGATAGGGACCTTCTTCTTGGCCCCGAAGAGGCGGTCCGGTACCCGTAAGAAGAAGAAAAAGGTCAAGAAGGAGATCAAGGACGGTAAGGTTGTCGAGGTAGGGGAGGAGGGTCCGGCCCCTACCAAGAAGCCTATCGAGATCGAGGCCACCCTGACCGGCCGGGGTGCTGTAGCGGCCCCTGAACCGGAGGCGTCCCATACGGCCGATACCGTCGTACCCGCCCCCTCCGAACCGCCCCCTGAACCAGAGCCGGTCGTTACCCCGCCTCCTGAGCCTGAGGGAACCCCTATCGAGATCGATCGCTACGAAGAGGAGGAGCCTCTCCCCAACGTTGACGATTTGCCTCCGCCCGTGAACGCCGAAGAGTTGGCCGCGATGGAGCCTGACGTGGTCGAGCCGTCTCCCATGGACAAACTGATTGCCGAAGCTGGCGCTGATTTGCCCCCGGATGACCCGGAGCCTGTCGAAGACGTTGCGGAGCCGTCAGCGGCCTCTGAGGACGAGGAATTGGAGGAATTCGACCCTGTCATGGCCGCCCTGGCTGAGATCGAAGAAGAGGGTAAATAATTTTGTGATCGTACAAATTTCTTTATGATCGGCTCCGCCCGTGCGTAGACCGGGTAACAAAGGAGAGTTGCTCAATCTAACTGTTATCGCGTGAACATAGGCCAGGGAGTTTTTAGAGTTTTCTCCCTCATTGACCGCAACCCAGGTGCGTGGAAGAAGCCGAAAGGAACCTGAAAAAGCCTCCGTAAGGGGGCTTTTAAACTTTAGATCCGCCCGGCGTCAGGGGTAAGCCGGATATGGACGACGATAACAGCTACCTTCAAGAGAGCGACACCCTGAAAGACGAGTACGTGCCCTTCGACCTCGTGGACGAGAAAGGCCGAACCATCGGCGCTCGGGTCCATATCGACAGGGACGTGTACATACCGCACACGGACGAGACCCGGAAGTCTGCCACCTGGAGCGTCAAGCCCGGCACCTACTACGTAGCCTGGGTGTGGCCGACTCGGAACACGAAGCGTTTCCGCAACCGGAGCGAGAAGTGGTTCCCGACCTACGAAGAGGCCGACGAGTACATCAACAAGACCCTGGCCCGAAGCCGGAAGCGCTCCGAAGAGAAATATGCATAAAATTCTTTATGTCCGGCCCGGCGTAGACGTAGGAGGGGTAAGCTAACGGTCCTGGTGGTCCGGTCTTATCACAGCCCTGACTCGGAGTCGGCTCTAGCTGTGGGGCCAAAACGAAGAAGGAAGGCCGGTAGGGCGGGTTCGATTCCCGCCCGCCTTTGCTCCTCAAGGTTTCGGGCTGGCTCACGAGTCCCCTCCCTCGAAGTAGCGCCATTCGTGACGTGAACGGGGGCGGGGGCCAGCCCGATGTGATCAGACCTCGATGCGAAACTTCGGCTCTTTGTCCCTGACCACCAACTCGTCGGGATCGTACGCGGCGATGAAGCTCGCGCCCTCCTCTGCCCCGCTGCGAAAGTGGGCGACCTCGTAGCACAGGCCGTGCGAATCGTGATGACCGATCACGATCCCCGGAATACCGAACGTTCGCTTTGCCTGTGCGTCGGCCGTCCAGTCGGTTGAGGGATTGTCGGACTTGACGGTAACGACCTCAGTTCCTGGCCGTAAAAGCGCTTTTTTGTATACCACGGCTCTCCTTTCAAGCTGGAATCAGAAGCTCCCGGTCGAGCATGAACCAGATCGATGACCAGATGGATCGGTCGTCCGGTGGCTCAAAGAACTTGCACTTGACGCGCCAGTTTCCAAGGGGCGAGAGGTAGCCGAACGGGTTGTCGTCTGTCAGTTCGATAAGCGTGAACTCGTCACCCGGATGGTATTCCTTCCCGGCGTCCGTGACGACCCGCTTCGTCAGGACGAACACGTCTCCTGGTTTGGGGGTAATCATAGCTTGTTCCCGTCGGCGTCATACCGGGCGTCCCTTCCGTCCGGCACGTAGCGGTAGTAGTTGTTCTGCCACCAAAAGGCGGCTGCCGACCGCTTCTTGATCCGGATGAGCCTCGCCTTGCCGAAAGCCTTGGTGAGTTCGTCTCCGGTAGCCTGGGTGTCAGGCATACCCATCCGCTTGGCGATCGTCCCAAGCTTCATGGTCTTGAAGCCGCCCTTCGGCGTACGCGCTTTGGAGAGAATCAACTCGGCCTTCGTGATGAGTTCGTCCTCTCGTTGAGTCGTGTCGTCCCAGCGTGCCATCTCACTCCTGGCAGGGCGTTGTGTTCGTGACCGGGAAACTGTCGCCCTGGATCTGCCCGCAGTCCAGGCAGTAATCAAACTCGACGAAGTCACCGCCGCCGATTCCGATTTCGCGGGGGACGTAGCCGTTGTAAGACGCGCCCAACAGTGTGGCGCTGAAAAGGTCAGAGCACTTGGCGCTGACGCTCATGATTCTCTCGCTACCGCATTTACACTTCATGTTACCTCGATGCCGTCCTTTCGGTGTTGGGTGTTACGCCGGTCTCTCCCGGCTGTCACCCTTTGCGTTTACCGCCGCTTGAAGGGTGCGACGGCTTTCCCCGTGTCTGGATGGGGCCAGAACCCCGCACGGGGTATCACCTTATTTGCGGATCTTGACGGACGCCTTGTACTGGGCCGGGCGAACGTCATCGGGCAGATCAAACTGCTTTCGATCCATGTCGGCCTTGGCCACGATCGAGACCTTGATCTCGAAGATGCGACGGAACTCGTCCTGACCCAGCTTCTCCAACAGTAGCTGGATGGTCTCGTCCGACGTGTCCACGAGCGACAGGTCCCGCTTCTCTTCGAAGTACGTATCGAAGCGGTCTCCCAGCTTCTCCTGGAGTTCGTCCTTCTCCTCGATGGGAATCGCGGAGAAAGCGTCCTTGTAGCTGACCTGGACGCCGGGGGTCGCCACGCCCTGGACGTTGAAGGTCTTGGAGAAGTCGCCGCTCTGGGCCATGGCCTCGTACTCTTCGGCCGTGATGTCCAGAATCTGGGCTTCGAGCGCCTTGTAAGACGCCGTGGCGTCCTTCATTTCCGTATTCGCCTTGTAGGCTCGGTCCGCAAGTTCCTCCTGGCCTTCGACCACGGGAATCGCGCCCTTCTTACCCTTTTTCGGGGCCGCCCCGGCGTTTCCGGCCAGAAAATCGCTGACGTTACCTACGTTCTTTGATGCCTTTTTTGCCATAATACCCTCTCTACCCCTGTGGTTTGTGGTGTGTAAGGTTTTAGTTGAGAAAAAATCTCCGTTTGGCCCACCTGATGCCATGTTCCTGTGCGCGTGTAAGGTTCGAGAACCATGCATAGCGCCTTGAACCGGGGTGTCGGCCGCCCTGGAACTCGACAGTGTAAGAATCGGGGCCTTCTTCCGTGATGGTGTAATAAGGCTGCCACGTCACGGGCTGGCCGCTCTGTTCGTCGATGGTGTTATGAACGGCCAGAAGACGGCCCTCCCAGCGCGGGCGATCGAACGTGCCTTCTTCTTTGAACACCAACTCGGCTCTGTGCTTTCTCATTTGACTCTCCCGGCGCACTTGCCGACCGTCACGGGCGGCTTGTTGTAGATGTAAGGTTTGTATGGGTGCTCGTGTTTGCTCTGTGCGGGGAACACGATGACGCATCCATCCTTGTCCTCGCAGACGCATTTGTTCGGGCCATGTGCCGTGTGCCGTCCCTTGACGGTCTTGCAACTCAGCTTGCAATGGCGCTTGCCTTTTTCGCTGGCCGCCCTGGCTGCGAGGACCTTCTCGCTTGCCCTGGCGCGTTTGTATTCCTTGTCAGCCGCGTCACAGGCACGCCAAGCAAAGGGAGCGCCGACACCCAAAGCGGTGATGACGATAGCCAGTGCGATGCGTTTGTGTTGTTCGGTCATTACCCGGCTCCCATGAGGTACCCAACCGTGGCAGAAATCGCCATGAGCGCGATGATATGCCGCCACCTGACGGTTTCGAGCAAACCGTCCCGCACTTCTTCGAATCCCCACCAGAAGGACCAGAGCGGCAGAACGATGTAGTGCCACCACCTAAGTCGAGGTTGGTTCATTGTAGTAGACTCAACTGGTCGCCTTCGACTGACGACCGGCGACGGTTGCGGGTGGCCTTGAACTGCTCGATGTGCTTACAGGTACGATCCTTGGGATGCTTGCGCTGGTATTTCCACGCTTTGCATGTGCAGTAGAGCGACCCGTCATCCTGGGCCTCGTAGATCCCGTAGACCTCGTCCGAAGAGTAAGATTGGAACTCGGCAACCGGCCGTCGCTGGGTCGCGGTTGACGGGCGCTTCCGGATACTCGTGGTCGCCTCACCGTGTAGGTCCGACCGCGATTGTGACTTGCGCCGACGGATGCCACGGACCTTTTCGAGACGCGCCCTGGCACGCTTGCCCATGGTTTCGAGAAGCTGTAGCTCGGCCTTGAGGTGATAGGCACGCTTGCCGGAAGCCGTCTCCAGCGCTGTCTTTCGGGCCTTGTACTCCTTGCGAGCCTTTACAAGCCATGCCTCAATCTCGTCGGGGGTGTAAGGCTCTATCCCGGCACCCCAACACCTAAAACAAATACCGCCCATGACATGGCGGTACTGGGTCAATTCGCCGGTTCCCTCACAGCGTCGGCATGTTTGTCCTTGTCCCATATTACTACTACACCGGGGAAGGCCCAATTCAAAGATTATTTGTCCTAAAATTGGGCAAATTTGGAGATTTTTGCGCCTAAAGCTCCAAAATTCGCAGTAATTCGGGCAAACAGATGAGAATTCGGCCGGATTTGTCCATTTGGACCTCGACTCGGCCGTCCTCGTAGGTCGATGCGACCACTCCGTAGCGGTCGCCTTGCATCCAGGCGTCGGTTCCGGGGTGTAGCTCGACACGGTCCCCGCCACGGAACGTGGTGTCAGGATCGAACGCGGGGATGGTCAGTTCTTCTTTTGGTTGCACTCGGCCTCCTGTTAGAATGTGTCCCTGGCTGCCACGTCGGCCGGACAGGTGCATAGCTGTTCGAGAAACACCCAACGGCCGTGCTCCCAGACGTACCCGGCCGTGGAGCCGCCCGGCCACTTGAGTAAAACAGCGTCGGGGTTGTCGGAATGGGGGACGATTATGGCGTCGCCCTCAGGCTCCGACGTGGCGATCTTCCACAGTTGTGCCCACCTATCTTCCATCGTCTACCCTCGTGAGCTTCGCCTTGTAGTAGAGCGTGCCGCGCTTGAGGGGGCTGTCCCACTCGGCCGCGAAGCCCTGTTCCTTGATGATTTCGTTGGCACGCTCCATGACGGCCTTCTTGCCCCCGGACTTCACACTCACATCGTGGGTGTGATAATCGTCGATGGAGATACTGATCAGGAGAGCGCCCTGGTTGTCCAGGACGTTGAGTAACGCCGACATCTCGTTCGACACCCTCTCGACTCCGCTTTTCATCTGGTCTCCGTTTCCTTTCCCCGTCGGTAGCCGCCCGGCTCGCCTTCACACTGGACTGACAGATAGGCCAGTGACCCGGCCGTGGTGATGACCAGCAACTGGGTCGCCAAAACCGTCCACCACCGTTTGTGCTCTTCCCAGTTCATCAGCCGGTGGCTCCGCGCTTCGACTGGTACGCCTCGCACATGTTCTTGGCTTCGTCGAGGAGACAGCCGGTGCGTTTCCAGTAGGACCGGACGGCTGCCAGGAAATCGCTGGCCACGAGTTGCTTTTCCTCGTCGGTCAGATCGGGTTCGTCGTACTGATTGACGCTGGTGACGATGTCGCCATGCTGGTCACAGCGGACCTGGAGCGACTGCCCGCTGGGCGACGTGATGGTGAACTGCTCGTTGTGGGCCAACTTGATCTTCATTTCGTACCCTCCGTTGAAGGTTTCCTCGTTTACTGAAATCCTTAGCCCTGGACACCCCGGAGAGCCGACCGGTAAGCCTCGCACACGTCCTTGGACTGAACCAGGGACTGGCCGCTGCGGTTCCGGTAGCTCTTGATGGCGGAGATCATCTCGTTCCGCTCGACCATGCCCTTCTCCGCGTCGGTGAGGTTCGGGGTTGTATTGAAGGCGTGAAGGTCGCCCTCACCGTCACAGTAGAGGCGGTAGGACTCGCCGTTGGGACCGGTGACGGTCAGTTTTTCGTTGGCCGAGAGATCGACCTTTGAGACGGTAGCGTGGATCTTCATACGGCTGCCTCCGCGAGTCGAAGGGTCTCCTTGTAGGCCGCGTGCTGATAGCGGTCCAGAATGGCGTCCGCAAAGTACACGGTCCTGGGAAGGCCCTGAACTGAAACAAGGCGATCGAAAACCTCACCGTTGAAGTTGATACCGAAGCCGGTCGCCTTCTTGGTGAGTCTCTGTTTTTCGCCGTTGTGCGTCATAATAGGTGTACCCGCCATGGCGGGCGAATCTAAAGATTGTTTTCTAGTGAACCCAGCCGGTCGTAGCTTCCCATCCGTTGCCATTCCAGAGGCATGGCGAGTGGCCATCCTTGGGGACCCGGCGACGGCGCTCGAACTGAGGCTTGCCGTTGTTCGCCCGGCCGTAGAAGGTGAAGGTGCGATTCTCGAAAAGCAGCGTCCAGAAATGGTAGTTGTTGAGCATCGTCACGCCGTCTCCCGGTGTAGATTGGTCCACTTTTTTGACGCCATGGTTCTATTCGGCCTACACTTGGGCACATACCAATTCAAAGATTATTTTCTGGAGCATATCCCACATGGCACGACACCGAATCGCAACCAAGCTCGCTCTGTTAGCAGAGCGGATCAGGCACACCCCGGAGCTACAAGAGGACATCGAGCGGATACTCGACGGCTCCGTCATCCCCGCCCTGGAGCACCTACTAAACGATCGCATCGACTACTTCGGGGTCATGGCCTTGGGCGAAGACGTGACCATCCAGGACTGGTCCGCCACTCGGAACGCTCCCTTCTATGAGGTCGGTGGACGCCTACGCCGTTGGGGTGATCGCATGGGTCAACTCGGTGAGCGTCAAGACCATGGCGACATCGACTGCGACTCATGCCCTGACTGTGATGACGCGAACGTCAAGTCGAGACCACCCTGGCTCAACTGATCGCGGAAACACTACTATATAAGGCTCTCCGCGCCTTATCGTATCTAAGAGCCTACGTTTTCGGAAATTATTTTTTCGTGAGTTGATAAAATCAACTGGCGGATAGATAGGATAAATTTATATTATCTATCCGTTCGAGCGAAAGCCGCAAAGGCATGGCAAATATACAATATAAATACACCTCCGTGTCCCCACAAAAATGCCGTTATATGTGTAATCCAAGTCCGTGGAATCATGGCGGATTTCTCTCAAAAACCGTGCCATTCCTGTCCGTCCGATTTCCCAGATATTTCCAATTGAACGCTTGATTTCTGACGAGAACTCCTACACCGGTTTTTCTTACAGTTTCCTGGTTTGAGGAGTAGACTAGATATGGGCAAGGCGAAACTCACGAAGGTTCAGCAAGAGCTTCTTGAGAGACTCAAGGCGTTCGGCCGTCCTTACACCCGGACTGTAACAAGGGAGAAAGACCGCAAGCCTACCCGGAAGAACCCCGCTGAGAGACGGCTGGCCGGTTACTGGAAAGAGGAGGAAATCTGGCGCAACGGGCTAGAGCGGTACAGAGAAGAGCACAGCCACCCCAGCGTCCACGAACAGGTTTTGAGGGCGCTCGTGGAGAAGGGGTACCTGGAGTACGAGCACACGGGCGGCGGCACCTGGATTCTGTCGGTTGGCGAGTCATTCATCCAGACCTGGAAGGTAAAGGAGTCGATATGAAGAACACCCGAATGATGCTGGGTTCCAAAAAGGATTCAGCCGAACGAAGACTCCGGAGTAACATCGAGGAGTGGCAGGTTCGACTTCCCAGGCTTCTGAAAGCTCTGAACAACGGTTCAGAGGCCGACGTGTCGTTCCTACAGCACGCAGCCTCCATGGCCGAAGACGCTGCGACCTACAACGCCATCCGTGATGCCATGGCCATGATGGACGCCGAAACCCGGCTCGAAGAGAAGGCCGACCGATGAGACAACCGCCATACAAACGTCAGCCGAAGATTCGCTGGCGCAAGAAAAAGCTGAAAGTTGGGGAGCGGGTCTGCGGCTGTACCCGGCCGGATGCGTGGGGCGTTGTCACTGCCATCAACCAAGAACTCCCGGACCCGGCCTTCTGTACGGTCGTGTGGGATGCCGACCCCAAACAGAAGCCGCGAGAGGAGCATTGTCAGAGCCTCAGAACCCACGGCGAGCCGTTCAACGAGTTCCAAGAAGCGACGTTCGGCAAGGGCGGTAAATACCTGGACCCGAAAGCGGTGTAGCCTAACCCATGTCCAAACTTTCCTTCGAAGTGACCGAGCAAGGGCGTCAACTCGTCCTCAAGCAAGACATCGAGCCATTCATGGAGTGGGTTCGTACCAACCTCCCGTACCTGGACCACGAAGAAGTCGAGAAATCCTTTCGGATGGTCTTCACCGTCGGGGACGTGGGCCGTGCCCTCAAGCTCTACAAGGCCATGGTCGATGGCTATGACCCGGCCGCTCCGGTCAAGGCGTTAGCCGGGTGTACATTTACGTTACTATGGAAGACGGCCATCCTTGTCGGGGCCATAGGCGGATGCGTCTATCTCTACCACGTCCTGACCGGGCAATGACGCATGGCGCTGGACCAACGGATACCTGCCCCTGGCTACATCGTTTGCGTCAAATGCGACCACCTCTGGGTCACGTACTATACGAGTCCGACTCTCCTTTGCGAGCGTTGCAAGACCAATCCCCTGTGTTGGGCCTGTCCCTCTGATACCCTCATATGCCCTGGCTCGTGTGAGCATCAACGGGAGCCGGGGACCTCTCCTCTAACCCTCTGGGACCACGTGAGGTAGCCATTTGGACCATCTAGAAGCCATCCTCCGTAGGCTCCACTCCCTGGAACGTGCCAACAAGCGTCTGACACGGCGCGTCTCGACGCTGGAGAATCAAGTAGCCGTGGCCCCTCCCTGTCCAGGCCCTACCGCTTTTGACTCCTCCATCGAGGTTGTCTGCCCTACCTGCAAGGCCAAGCCCTTCGAGCCATGTGTCACTGCCTCTGGTTCCAAGCCGGGCACTGTCCTTCATTACATTCATTCTCCCCGTGGCGATTTGTTCCGGCGTGCCAAGCGGGCTAAACGTAAGAAGTGATACTAAATCCGGCGCGTGCTCGACGCTTCCCGGCCGTTCGGTGTAACATTTGATAATATGCTCCCTCCCGTTTGTTTCGAATGCGGTCGTGTCCATGTCGCTGTGAGAAAAGCTCCCCGTGACAGCATGGGTCTTTGCCAGCGTTGTCTTGGTAATCCTCATTGCTGGGACTGCCCTGACGATGCTCTGGCCACGGGTATTATTTGCCCCGGTCCCGGCCCTGGTGTGTGCGACCACGTACGGAGTAGCTTCACTCTATGGCGGGCCTTAAAATCAACTTCCGACGCGGGGCGGCCATGAGTAACCGTTCTCCCATCCCCTATTGCCTTCACTGCAAGGAATGGCTCCGTCCGGAACAACTCGTGGAGCATTACCCAGACACTCCGGGGACCGAATATCTTTGCGCCCTTTGTTTCAAGCGGCTCCCTTTGGCCAGTAAGCGTCCCAGTGTCCTGGGGCACGTCAGGTGCCCTCGATGTGGGTCCATGGCGTCCGAACAGTGGAGGAATGCTACCGTCGATATCGGCGGTAGCAATACCCTGACCTTTTTCGAGTGCGGCACGAGGGTTCTCGACTTCCCTCTGGGCCTGAACCATCCACATGCGGTTCATCATGGCAGCGGTTGTATCAGCACCACTCTCTGGGACCATATTACTAACTCCGACGGGGGTCCCTGATGTCTCTTTGCGCACAATGCGGCCAAGTCTGGACCACCCCCGCTCATTGGAGAGGTCTCCATGTCTGGGCAGACGCTCCGGTGAAAGGCGAGCGTCGATGCTGGCGATGTCAGGGCGACCCCTTGTGTCTGGACTGCCCCGCCGCAATCCTGATATCCACAATCTCCCACACCTGTCCGTCCGAACCTGAGGAGTGTTTCCACCGGGCCAAGCCATTGACATTATGGGGTGCCATTTCCGACGCGGGGCGGCTATGAAACTATACGTACGTGAAGGTTGGTTGACTGGCTTCGTAACCGGGGCCTTCATAGTTGCTGCCACCACACTCATGAGTGAAAAGCATTGGGTCCCGGCGACCGTCTTCATGGTCCTCTCCCTTGGGATAATGGCCCTCGAACTCTATGTAGCTAACTCCGACGCGGGGCGGCCATGAAGTCTCCTCACTCATATTGGTCATGCCTCAGTGAGGACGAGAAGAAGTTCATCCTCTCTTTGGCCGCTAATCTCTCCAAGACGCTTGGCATCGAGCACCCTCCCGGAGTTAATATTATCAAGTACGCCATGACCTCACTTATCCAGGACGTTCACTCCCACCGGGACATCAAGACTCAAAAGCCTCCCGCTCCGGATGGTGTTCTCGCCTGTCTCAAGTGCTCCCAGGTTTGGGTCCCGGCCGGGACTCTCTACTGCCAGCGGTGTGAGGGTAATCCCCTGTGTTGGGACTGCCCTGCCCAAAACCCTGACTGGCGGACCGGGCATTCCCTCGTGTGCCGTGGCTCATGCGACGACCAGAAGAAAACTATTTGGGAGCACTTGATAAAATCAACTACCGACTTGGAATCGGTTTAACCCAGAGAGTGATTAATGGCTTGTTCCCTCTGTAACGGCACCAAGCGTATCAAGATGCAGTTCTCCTTACCTACCGAGAGTGAGGCGGCCCGGCTTGCCGAACTCGACCCCGACACTCCCATATACCGTGACCCCGTGGCCATGGGCCTTACCCTTCCCAAGCCGTTACGCGAGGACTTGGAGCAAGGTTGGGACAGGGAGTGCCCCCGTTGCTCTTCCGACGCGGGGCGGCCATGACCATCTATTGCTACAACCGGTTCAAGGAGGATGGCGTTGGTCCTAATATTTACCACGCTCTGAAAGCGACCTTCATGAGCACGGGCGACAGTAATCGAACCCACTGTGGCGTGGATCTCCCGTCTTCCGTTATCCGTGTTACCGAGTGGCCGCCCAAGGGGATGCGTAAGTGCAAGCGATGTTTCCGTGACCTTTGGGACCATATTATCAACTCCGAAGCGGGGCGATCATGACCGGTATCGTTTGGCAAGACATGGTAGTCGCGGGCGCTAACCTGCTATTCGCCTACTCCATTCTCACTCAAGTCGTCCATGGCTTCCGGGAGAAGAAGGGCTTCATCCTCCTACGTACCTCAGGGCCGACCACTCTGGGTTTGTACGCCATGGCTGTCGCTTTCTTCACCATCCCCCTCTTCTACTCCGCCTCAGTGGCCGCGTTCAATGCGACCCTCTGGCTTCTCCTCTTCATCCAACGGCTCATTTACGAGAAGGCGTAGTTGATAAAATGCCTCTGTGTTCTCGTTGCGAACGTATCTGGGTCCCCAAGAGGGCCGTGACCGAACACGGCGATTACGTTTGCCTCCGTTGCAAGAGCGACCCCTGGTGTTGGGACTGCCCTGCCAAGTCGGTCCCGCCTTTCCAAACCGGGCACATCTGTAAGGACGGCTGTGTTCACCGCCGCCCGCCCCTGACCCTCTGGGCCGCCCTTTCGGGGGGCGACTGATGGCTTGGGTCGAAGTCGATGGTCCCACCAGCACCTTTCCAAAGGAGGACATCCTTGGTTTCTGCGACATTTGCAGACGTAAGATTACCCGCACCTCCGGTCAACTCCGAGGTGTCGCCTTTATGGGCCGCACGGGTGTCGTTTGCTCCGACGAGTGTCACAACAAGTGGCAGAAGAGCTTTGGCCCCAAGGACCTCTGGGACCATCTTTTGGAGGACGATTAGTGGACTGGTGGACATCAGAATCCCAGAGGCTCCGTAAGTCGTGGAACCGAGCCAGATACAAGCCTCGTTGCCGTGTCTGCGGTGCCGTCTGGACCACCGTGGAGAAGGCCAAGGGTTGCGAACGTAGCCACGGATACGGACACTATTCCGTGGTGAGCGGGGTGACTGCCCTTTGCCCTCTATGTAAACAGTCGTTCACCCCTGAGTTCGCCGGTCAACAATACTGTGCTCACGATTGTGGTCACTACCCACCCCTGACATTATGGAGAGCGTTGAGAGTTGATTTTATCAACTAAGGGTCCCGGTGTAAGAATACCTAGAAGCGATAGCTTTTTCGGATAATGAAGCTAGACGATCACAAGTTCAGACGGACTTCGAGTCCCATCCTCCGGAAGCGGTACTCGTGGCATATTATGGAACGAGACGACAACATTCCCGTGTGCAAGCGGTACTTCGTGCCCGTTGGCGACCAAAAGTACGAAGAGGAGGTGAACACTCTCGAAGGGATCAAGGGCAAAGTTTGCAAGAAGTGTTCTCAGATAGTCTCCCAGCGTATGTCTCTCTGGGACCATTTGGCGCGAGGCGAGACATGAAAGGCTATGCGTTCAAAGACGGCCCGGTCGTCAGAGTCGTTATCACAGCCGACATGGACAAGGCCCTCCGGAGGCTCGAAGAGATCACGGGCGAGCGGATTAACCGTCACGAGATAGTCATCCTCGATGAAGACTCCGTCCTGACGATTGAGTACCACGTAGACTTCGACGGGCTTCTGGCCCCGCTTTGCCCCGACAACGTCACCATCACCGATGACAAGACCCGAGTCCTTTGGGACCACGTCTCCGAGACGGGAGGCGACGAATGAGGGCCTACATCTGGCAAGACGCCATGGAGACCGTGGTTGTTATGGCCTCAAGTGGGATAGAGGCCGCCGTTCACGTTTGCGAGGTCATCAAAGCACCTGTCAAGCCCTCCGATCTCGTCTCCGTGTGTGTGGACCAGACCGTGACAATTCCTTACAACAAGAAACGAGACCCCGTATACACAAGGCATAGAAGACGTTCGAGTAAGCCACTCCTCTGGGATCACTTGACGGACGGCAAATGAGTAAACGGTATTACAAGATTCAGATCTTCCAGAGGGACGTTAATCACCCGGACCAGGGTACGTGGGCAGACTTCCCGTTAGCCGGGACAATGGGCTACGACGTGATCCCGTCCTCTTTTACCACCCACAACGCGGCTAAAGACATCGTGCGACGATGGGCGCTGAAGCCAGAGGACGGCTACCGGATAATCGAGTGTGAGGGGGCGGACCTCTTCGATCACCTGAGGTGCGACAATGCCTAAGTTAGACATAAAAGTCATCCACATGCCCTCCCCTGGCATGACCCGTTGCATCACCTGTGGCGAGGAGGTTCCCGTCTCCGAGGCCGCCATGAATATCCCGGTGCCCAACGGGGGCGGCTACGGCCTTTGCTCACAAGCCTGTGAAGAGGTCGATTTCCGGACGGCCATGCATGAAGACGTTCCCCGTAAGCTCAACCTTTATGACTCTCTCCGCGAACCCGTCTTTGCTATTTGCGGCCACTGCCGACAACCCATCGAGGGCGACCCACCCGTCTGCCAGTGTTATGATGGTAAGAAGACATTCCACGACAAGAACCTCTGGGATCACCTGAAATGAACTGTCAGGTTTGCAACACCCCTTTGCCGGAAAGGATACTCCCCGGCTTCGTTAACGGCTTTCGGGTCTATGTGTGCTCTAGGGAATGCCTCTTTGAGCGGCAACGTAGGGCGAACTTTATGAGAGTGCGTCTCCGGATGGTGACGGTCAAAACCCTCTGGGATCACTTGAGAGATGAGAGATGAATATCCTTAGTCAAATCGCGGTGGTACTTCTCCTGGCCCTGGCTATCACTGGCCTCTGGGGTCTCGTTCTATTCCTGGGGTATCGGCGGGAACTGAAACGCTGGCTCAAGATCGGTAAGCCAAAACCCAAGAGCGAACTGACCCTCTCTCAAAGCTGGAAGGACGAAGGCTGGGAGATTCGAGAGGAGAACGGCGTCTCGTACAAGGTCCTTCCCGAAGAGAAGTTTCTGGGCCGACCGGGTATCCTACGATTTGACACCCCAAAGAAGCTACAGCGCCGTGAGTGAGCCGAAACGTTACAGAGTGCGTATCTGGAACACGGACCAGCAAAACTGGGTATACAACGTGCTCTCTTTTGCCTCTCTGGGCGACGCCCTGACTGAAAGCCGTCGGTGGTATGGGTCCAAGTGGGACCGTTACTGGAACAAAGAGTATTTTCAGATCGTCCGAACCGACACTCGAATCCCTGTGCGCCCCGCCATGTTGGCCGGACCATGCACCCTCTGGGACCACCTGAAAGAAATATGAGTCAAATCCCCCAACCATGGGCACACAATCAGTGTTCTGTCTGCGATAAGCCCCTTAAAGCCGCCGTGTGGCACCAGGATGTGAAGACGGCCTTGGTCATCTGCTCCAAGCGGTGTTATGAATATTACCTCCGAGAGTCCAGGTGCGGGAACTTCCCGCTGACTCTGTGGAGGTGTTTGGAGAACACGTGACATTATCCGAGATTGTGCCTTTATACGAGACTCAGGAAGAGCGGACGCCGCCGCCTCCGTGGGACAACTGCGAGAGCGCCGTTATTCCCGATCTGGTTAACGTCTACTTCCCGACCGGCGATGCTTTCCGTTGGTATGCCTTGGAGCGCGAGGGTGATGGACTCTGTATCGAAGAAGTCTACGTCGATGAAATAGGCACTGTGAGCCAGCGGCTAGGATACGAGATTGAACAAGCCGACTGGACCGACATGATGGATCTTCCATGGACCACTGATGAGAAAATCCAATGGGCTGTGGAAGAGGGTATTGCTCCAGGGCAACCCTTTCTGATTCGTTTCGGGGAGCCAGACCATTATCAGACCGGTGGTTGGGACGGCCCTGTTGAGTACGACGTTAACTACGACACTGAACTTGTCCGGGTCATCCCGTGGCCAGCCGAACGTGCCGCCTCTGTTTGGGAGGAATTTTTCGCCGCACGTAAACGGATGCTTGACTACAGGGCCGAGTGCCAAGCGCGTTTTGACGGGCAGATCGGGCACCATCCGGAGGTAATGAACCTTCGCAGAACCCGGTATTACGGCGCGAGTTGTTATGACGAGATGTGCCCACCTAACGGTGTTCGTTACACTCTGTACTCCGAGTATGAAATTGAGGCCACCCTCTTTGACCACCTCAGGGGCCTCGTTCCCTATTATATGAAGGGCAAGGCCATCTGTTCTGGCGAGAGCGACCAGGGGGACGAAAAGGCTGCCAAAGAAGCGCTCGTTAAAAAGGTCTTGGGGATGTATCCTCATATGACCAGGGAACAGGTTCTGGGTTTCCCGGTGAAGGATCATCTCTAATGAAGTGTAGGATTTGTTACACTCCTCTGAGAATGGGTATGGTCCCTGTCGAGGTAGGCCATGTCGCGATCCACGTATGCTCCGAGGGGTGCCTTGACGAAGCTCAGAAGCGGAAAGCCGCTTTGGGAGAACAATTCGAGGAACTTGTCCGAAACGCCAACTGCCTCTATTGCAAGACGCCCTTCGTTCCCTGGAAGCCGGAACAGATCTGGTGCTCCATGGTGTGTAAGGATCTTCTCCGGACGGAGGGCGTTCCCCGGTCTCTCTGGGACCACCTGACGGCCGACTTCTGACACTTTTCTCGACTTTCGGCCCAACTACTATTGACAAAAATGCCTAAAAAGCGCACACGATCATAGGAGGCGGGGAACTCGCCTCCCAGATGTAAATGGAGGTGGGTATGAAATACAAGTTGTATTGGATCATGGCGTTGTTGGCCATGCAGGGCTGCCACATCTACAGTAACGGTCGGAAGGCCGACGATGGGAAAGCCATTCTCTGTATGATTCTGGGCGCTCTCTGTCTGGCTGGCGCGGGCAACGAGCATATGGGTGGCGCTATCATCGTCATCTTCGGTTGCGCTCTCATCCTCTACGGGTGTCTGCCATGATCTTTGGAGATGACCCCAAGAGCAAGGCCGACTTCTTCGAGGCCAGTGAGGGTGAGGTAGACCGGCGCAAGCTGTATCTCTGGAAAGACGGTAAAGGGACCCACGCCTGTTTGGCGAATACCTTGAGCGAAGTGATAAAGAAGGCCAAGGCGATGGACCGCTCTTTCCCGATGTCAAACTACATGGTCGTCTCGCACGAGACGTTGTTGAAGATCTGCGGTTCCCTCAAACACCACATCGTGGCCATGGGCGAACACGACCTCTGGGACCACCTGATGGAAGAGCAAACTTCGGAGAAGAGCATCAAGGATCAGATAACGGCCGCCTTTGTCGAATATAACGACTGCCGGTTCGACGGTTACGAGATCCGGCTAGGCGCTGATTATTACCGGGGTCAAACGGTGGGCCGTATCGGTTTGGTGGACTGTACAGCACCGAACGGTGCCAAGTGGTTCATCATAAGAACCGACGACGGCCACATAAGATTCGAGCCGACCCTGGTTTGAAAAGGTCCCGACGCCCGCCCTCCGTACCGTCCAAAGCAGGAGGCTCCCACGGAGCGCCGGGACCAACCGTATTATTACACCAAATTTCCTCTTCACACCAGAGCTTCTCCGGTGTAATATCTGACCCATGGGCAATAAAGTAGAAGTTTACGACTTGGAGTGCGAGCTTGAGTACATGAAAGAGACCATGTACAAGGCGCTGGCACTGCCTCCCGAGATGCTCGAAGCCCCTCCTCCTAAAAACAAGACCCTCTGGGACCATCTCCGGGAGACCTAGATGGAATACTACTGGACAGCGGCGGCCGTCTTTATTGTCATGTTCTCATCGGCCTACGCGATCATCTCCAATATGGCCCGTGGCCATAGGATGGAGATGGCTAAAAAAGAGGAGCGTTTGAGAGAACTCAACAGAGAGCTTCTCAAACAACAAGACGTTCTCTCGTCAGTCCGACACAAACTAGCGGCAACGGAACGAGACAACAAGTATTGGAGGTCGCGTTTCTTCGAGATCGTCAGACCGAACAACTCGAAAAAGGGCGACACGGAGCAACCTGAGGTGAGTCTCTGGGACCATCTAACGGGGTGAACATGGGCGATCTCAAAAAGGTGTTAGATTCGTGCCCGACCAACGTGGCGTTGGGTTACGCACGCTCACGGCCGAACGAAACTGACGAACTCGCGCCGCCCGAAGAGGTGGTCGTCGTCCTAGCGTTCACGGAGAAGGGCTTTGGTTTCGGGGAGGTGTCTATCCACCAGACCCAAGAGGGCGTCTTTCTCGACACGGAGTGCATGTCCCTTGATCGGGTGAAGCGTTACTTCAACTCTCTCTTGGACAAAGCGATCCTGGACACCGACGAAGATCCTGAGCGCCACAAACTATACAATCGAGTAATGGGTCGTCATTGCGGCGACGGCTGCCCTGTATGTAACAATGGATAAGACTCAAACGGCACAGATAGACCTGGATTTCGAGAAAGCCGACGGGTGCTGCCGTTGCGGGCGTACACAGAACGATGACGATGGCTCTCAAGTCGAGTGGGAGTGTCAGATTTGCGATCGGCTCGTTTGCCGACATTGCACAATGACGATTCCCCACAGCGTTCCTAGGGAGTACTACGAGATGACCCTGTGCTCGCCTGAGTGTTGGGAGAAGGCCGGGCGTCCTGATGAGTGACGAGTTTTACTATTATTGTTGTGCCAGGGGGACCCGCTACCCCGGCACCAACGTTTACCACGCCCTGAACGAAGCCGGGGATGGTCCTGTTTGCGGTACCCCTATCGAGGAGTCCAACTTCGCCATAATGGATTTACCTCCCAAATATGGCCGGAAGTGCAAACGCTGTTTCAGAGACCTATGGGAGCATTTGAAGTAACCATGGCATTCTGTACCAACTGCGGCGCACCATTCGGCTCCGACAACCAGCGGCTCGAAGACGGCTGTCGTAAGTGTTCCTGTATGCATTCCCATGTCGCCAAGTGGTTGGACCGATACAAACACGAGATGATCAACCCCTACAAGGCCGGGTTGTCAGCCGCCCCACTGTTGAGGCAGCTACGCTCCGAGGGTCAAGTCATCTACTGCCCTCGTTGCGCCAAGGAGATTGATACGATAGACCCCTTGGCCCAACCGACAACCGACAACGAGGGGCGGCGTCCTTACGCTGTCTACTGCGACTGTGGCTCACCTGTGATCGCCACCAAACCTCAAACCCTCTGGGACCATCTTAACGAATGACCGACCCGAGAATACTATCCCCCGAGACAATCGAGGCCGGTCGTATGTTAATGCTGCGCGGCAGCCGAAAGGCTTTCCTTTACTGGGCCGCACAGAACTTGCGGCATATAAGCTACAAAGACATCCGCCGTATACTCGATCGGGACCCCATTTGGGAAAAGGCAGCACTAGCGTCAGAGCGCGATGTAATCTTCACTACCCTGATCGACCACTACCACAAACTACTGACCGAGAACCCGGTAGGCAAAAACAGAAACCTCTGGGACCACCTGAAAGACTGATATGCCCCGGTGTATCGCATGTGAAAAGGATTTCGAGAGCGACACCCGTGACGGGTGGGCATGGTGTTATGATTGTCTCCCCGAGAGCGCCATGACTGAACAGGAATGCTCGTGGCCACAGCCAGATCGACTTCATCGGGTTCGTTCGCTGCTTTCACGATAACGAGGTCGGAGAAACCATGATCGTTGTCCTCAAGGTAGCCACTGCCCTGTTGGCCCTGTTCGGCCTGATATGCCTGTTGGACGCTGCCCGTATAATCGTCCGACACTTTTGGAGACGGATGCGTAATGGCTGAGTTACATTCACACCTGGACCTGGAGTACCACGAGGAGCGGCTGAACCTCGACAAAGAATACACCAAGGCACGTCACTGGAAAGAAGAGTACATCACGAAGTTAGAGAAGGAGCCTCTCCACGTTGACTTGGCCCGTCGTGTTAAAAAGAAGATGGCCGAGATAAGGCGGCCACTGACCCTCTGGGATCATCTGAAAGATGAGTCCTTTCTGGCGGTGTAATATATCTGAAAGGCAAATCATGGCGAAGAAAGACGAGAATTCACGAGAGTTAAAACCGGGCGAGATCGACGAAGCGCTCAACTTTGTCCAGGGCTTGTTACAAGGCGGCTCCCCCGATGCGAATATGGACAACCCCATGGTTGCCGGTGTTGTCCGCACAATCGCCCCCAAGCCCAACCCCGGCTTCACAAAAGGTGAGCCGATGAACCGAGCCGAGTTCCGGAGCCTCAAGCCGGGCGACTGGTTCTGGGTCTACTGGGCCAAGGACGATAACCCGGAAGATGTTCGGTTTAATAACCCGGAACAAGTCCTGGAGTTCGTGCCGGGTGTTGGTAGAAAAAAGGGCTACGTCCGTACAGAGGACGCCGACTGGGAAGAACCAATCGACGAAACCGGCAACGACGCCGACACGAGCCGGGGTTACGCCTACTATTACCACGTGGAGAAATAGGAGTTAGAAATGGTCTACTACTTTCTGAGTGTGCTGGAGAGCCTAGACTCAGCCTTGGACATCGTGGTCGGTGTCGGCTTTCTGGGTATTATTGCCTACGTCGTCGGGGGTGTCATCAAAGCCAGCGAGGAGAGCGCTTTCCTCCAACGTATCGGCCGGATCGCCGCCATAACCGGGATGGTTGCTCTTGGGGTTGACGCCTTGGTCCCCACCCAGGAACGGCTTCTCCGAGCCTATCTCATGGTCCATGGGGCAGAAGCGCTCGAATCCAACAACTCGAAACGGGCTGTCGAAGACTTCACCGAACGGGTGGATGCGATCGTTACCGCCGTGCAAGCGTCCAACCGGGCACTCGAAGGAAAGACATACTGATGGCTCTGAAGGATGAGTACTACAACTTCGTCCTGGACGAAGAGCCTCCGGACCCACCCGTCGAGAAGCGGATTCTCTTTGCCATTGTTCAAGACTTCACTGACCGTCGGGGTCTCCGTCAGGAGTGGGAGCAAACCGACGAAGATATCCAAGACGAGATGTTGGAGACGTGGCTTCAACTCATAAAAGATAACCTGGGGAGTTAGAATTATGCTTCCCTGTGACCACGGCCGGTGTGAGGTATGCGAGAAGGTCTACTGGATTCCAGCCGGGGTCGGGCCAAGGTTTTGCTCCTCTGGGTGTTGGGAGTACATCGGTACTCCGGAAAGGCAGACTCTAACGCGGTTTTGAAGGTTTCGATTGTCGTCCCACTACCTCTCGAACATGAAACTATCTGGGTGAGAATATTCGTCCAGCACGAGGGTGTCCAGCTTGGCCGGATCAGCATGGAGCCGACTGCGGGCGGCCACGCCGTCAACAGCGTCAAGTTCTACAAGAAGTCGGACTACGAGTTCGA